>SDBV01011418.1_pt1 | contig 11518 bp, 11 predicted proteins | sample 2277081 | NCBI WGS metagenome assembly SDBV01 (sample SAMN10402039, study PRJNA504765) | marine sediment metagenome | isolation source: marine sediment core GS10_PC15, 223 cmbsf | place: Arctic Ocean: Southern Knipovich Ridge | collected 2010
TGGGATAGTTCATCCTCTATCAGCGGAGCTTGAGTAGTGCATGAAAAAAAGCTGAATAAAAACACAGTAATAAAAATGGCATTGATATATTTATTTTTCATCATTCTCATTTTATATAGTCATTGCGTATTTGTCAAAACGAAAATTAATAAACATTACTAATATATATCCCAAAACCGTATAATACAGCTTTTAAAGGAAAAGATTAATAAAAAAGGTATTATTTCGGTTCGCGACCGAAATATATCTTGACTTAGGAAGGCGATACTGATTAGATTGTCAGCGTGATGAAAGCTATGTTTCCAGGTTCATTTGATCCTCCAACAAACGGTCATTTGAATCTAATAAAAAGAGCTGCGGCAATTTTTGACGAGCTCTACGTCGTGATAGCGGTGAATGATCAGAAGAATTGTCTGTTCTCATCGCAGGAGCGATATGAAATGATGAATTTGCTACTGAAAAACTATTCCAATGTAACTGTAAATTTATGGGATAATCTGGTAGTAAAATTTGCAGAAAATCACAATATAAGAGTGATGATTAGAGGTGTTCGTGCTCTGGTAGACTTTGGATATGAATTTGAGCTTGCTATGACAAATAAGGAACTTAGTCCTGATGTTGACATACTATTTATGCCTACCGATCCAAAGTATTTCGTCTTGAGATCATCCGCTATTAAGGAGATTGCTCTTCTTGATGGTGATATCTCAACTATGGTGCCTCCAGAGGTAGCATCTGCTTTGAAACGGCGTTTAAGAGGCAGTTGACATTAAGCCCTAATTGGGGTAAGTTCACACTGACTTTTTGCTAATTTGGAGAGGATGTTATAATGGCAGTACCAAAATATAAGACGTCTAAACAGAGATCACGTACAAGACGATCTGCAAATATGAAGCTCACAGTACCTGGACTTGTTGAATGCGGAACATGTGGTAATAAAGTATTACCTCACCGTGTATGCCCGAAATGCGGGTATTACAGGGGAAATCAAGTTATTGAACTTGAAAATATGGCTTAAAATTTTTTTAAGGAGTAAACAATGGACGAACTTTTTGACAAATTAAAGAAGCTTATTGCTGAGAAACTTGAAGTAGAAGAGGCAAAAATTACACCGGAAGCTTCCTTTAGACAGGACCTCGGAGCAGACAGTCTGGATACATATGAACTTGTATATGCTATCGAAGAGGAAATGGGTGTAACAATTCCCGATGAAAAGGCTAATGAATTCGAAACTGTTGGTGATGCATTAAATTTTCTGAAGTCACAGGACGTTTAAACATAAGTGAATCACCGTTCGAAATCAGGTGACTTCAGACCTCCACCGGTAAATCAGGAAAGGAAGAAGGAACTTCAGGTTTTTGAAAGGAATGCAGGAATAAGGTTCAGGAAATTAGCTTTCCTGAACCTTGCTTTTTCCCACAGGTCTTTTGCAAACGAAAGTAAAGAAAGTATAGAAAATAACGAGAAACTCGAGTTTTTGGGTGATAGTGTTCTTGGTTTAGTTGTCAGTGAATATCTTTATAAAAATCTGCATGGAAAAAATGAAGGTGATCTTGCCAGGGTAAAATCATTTGTAGTGAGTGAAGAGAGTCTTGCTTTTATAGCCAAAATTCTAAAAATTGACAATTTTATCCTTATAGGGAAGGGTGAGGAATATTCTGGTGGCAGGAATAAAAAAGCAATATTAGCAGATTGCACTGAAGCTGTCTTTGGAGCATATTTCCTCGACTCAGGATTTAAAGCATCTCAGGCTTTTATTCTTAAGTATCTTGTACCGGAAATAGATAAGGTTCTTGAAAACCGTCATAAGAAGGATTATAAGACACTTTTGCAGGAGTATGTACAAAAAAGGTTTAAGAGCTATCCTAAGTATTCTCTGATAAAGAAAGCAGGCCCTGATCATAATCGAACTTTTTGGATTGAAGTGAAAGTCGATAACGAAATCTATGGTCCCGGATTAGGTAAAAATAAAAAAGAGGCAGAACAAAACGCTGCAAGTATAGCATACAATCATTTTGTGGAAAGCTAGTCGTCTATATATGTTTTACGAATATTATTTGCAATTTCCAATAGAGTTTTTTTAGTATTAAGTGTGGGATCATCCAGGACTGTTTCTAATAGCTCGTGGAGTATGGTTCCAATGAGAGGTCCTTTTTCGAATCCGGCTTTTAGTTGTAGATCTGTCCCTGAAACTGCAAGGTCCCGAATTGTAAATGCACTATCGCTTTCAAGGAGAGCACTTAACCTGTCAGCAAATTTGTAAAGATGTTCAGAGTTTTTGCTTGTATTGGTCATACCAAACTGATCTGCGAGTCTAAGTCGAAATAGATCATTTATACTGTCAGCACCAACTTTGGAAATAAACCTTCTAACAGCTGCATCACTCCATTCATCAGTATAGTTAAACATATGATTCGATATAAGATGGGATACCCTTTTTATATCATTGCCTGAAAACCTGAAGCGTTGCATTATTTCTTTAGACAGCTTTTTTGAGATACTTTCATGATGATAAAATGTTGGTAGCCCGTTTTCATCTTCAGAGAGAGATATTGGTTTCCCAATGTCATGCAGAAGACATGCCAGTCTCAATATAATATCCTCAGAAGGACCTCCATCACATGAATAGTAAAGATGATCCAGAACATCAAAATCGTGGTAGCCTTTTTGTAATATACCTCTGCACTTTGCAAGCTCCGGGATAATTATTTCAAGTATCTCGGATTCTTCCATTATTCTAAACGCAATGGATGGTTTCTGTGATTCAAGGATCTTAATAATCTCATCACGTATCCTTTCAGCAGAAACATTTTCAAGATTATCCTTACACTCTTTGAGTGCTTCAAAAGTATTTATCTCAATAGTAAAATTTAACTGTGCTGTAAATCTACATGCCCGCATCAGTCTAAGTCCGTCTTCAGAAAATCTTTCAACTGGATTACCAATAGCCTTAATCCTATGGTGCTTAAGATCCTGTATTCCATTATGAGGGTCGAGGAGTTCTCCTGTTTGCAGATTCATTGCTATTGAATTAATTGTAAAATCTCTTCTCTTAAGATCTTCATAAATTGAAGGGCTGAAGTTTATAGAATCCGGATGTCGTGAATTTGAATAATCTCCCTCAATTCTAAAGGTTGTTACTTCAAATTGATGACCCTTGAATACAACAGTAACAGTACCATGTTTTATCCCTGTAGGAATTACATGGTGAAAAATCCTAATTACATCTTCAGGGCCTGCATCGGTAGCAAAATCATAATCTGTTGGTTTTAAACCTGCAAAATGGTTCCTCAGAGCTCCACCCACAAGAAAACAGCTATAGCCACTCCTGTAAAAAGTATTTGAAAAATGCCGCAGAGTTGGATTTATTCTGAAATGTTTCATAGTAAATTAATACAATATAAGTGTGTATTCTGCAACCTGTAGAGACGTAGCGTGCTATATAGCACGCTACGTCTCTACTACATGCAACATACAACAAAAAAAAGACGACCGTAAAGAAGGCCGCCTTTTAATTTCACTTTCTTTAAACTACTGGAATAACTGAAGTACTGACTGGCTCTTCGCATTTGCCTGTGCAAGCATTGCTGTCGAAGTTTGTACAAGAATCTGATTCTTTGTAAATTTAACCATTTCTTCGGCCATATCGGTATCTCTTATTCTTGATTCGGCAGCCTGAAGATTTTCAGCACCGATAGAAAGACCCTGTGATGCATACTCAAGTCTTGTTTGATATGCACCCAGATCAGCCCTCTGTTTGCTGACCTTTGTAAGAGCAACATCGATTACTGATAATGAAATATTTGCATTATCTGGTGATGCAATTGAGATAAAAGTTGCTGCATGAGGTTTTGCCCCAAGACCCTGGATTCCAAGTCCCTGAGCGGTCATAGTACCGATGTAGACTCTTTCTCTCTGGTCCATGTTTGCACCAATATGGAGCCACATGCTGCCTGTAACCGCGTTTTCACCGGTTTCTTTTGCGAAACGGCCAGTCAACATATTCATACCATTGAACTGAGCATGTGACGAGATTCTATTTATCTCATCAACCAGCTGACTGATTTCAACCTGAATCTGCATTCTGTCTTCATCGGAATAGATCCCATTAGAGGCCTGTATTGCCAGTTCTCTCAACCTATGCAGAATATCCTGTGTTTCCTGAAGATATCCTTCGGTAGCCTGAATGAAAGAAATACCGTCTTGTGCATTTCTTTCCGCCCTTCTTAAACCTCTGATCTGGGCTCTCATTTTTTCCGAAACAGCAAGACCGGAAGCATCATCTCCAGCTTTGTTGATTCTCATGCCTGAAGATAACTTTTCCATATTTCCATTAATACGCCAGTTATTCAGCCCCTGCTGTCTTTGTGTGAAGATAGCACTCATGTTGTGATTGATTATCATACAATCCTCCTTGATTGTTTAGAAAGTCCGGACATCCTTGTCCAGTTATATACATATAATTTCGGATTTTTGAAAAATGTAATTAGCAAAAAAATTATTTAAACAGATATTATTGAAAAAAAAACCAGCTATTTAGGCTGTTAGGCTTTTAGGCTGTTAGGTGAAATACTAATAGCCTTCAGCCTAAAAGCCTTCTTTCACATCTTGACATCAAGGCTGAATTTCCTCAAAATAGCGCTGTAATCCCAATATACTGATACTGTAAAATACTCTGATATAGTCCTTCAGTAGTGCATAATTTGGAGGAGATTTTGTATAAACCTGTAGATTCTAAAATAAGTTTTCCAAAGATGGAAGAAAAAATACTCGAGTTTTGGAAAGATAAAGATATTTTTAAGAAATCGATAACTCAACGGGAAGGAAATAAAGAATTTGTATTTTACGACGGACCTCCTTTTGCTACAGGTCTTCCTCATTTTGGTCATTTTGTACCAGGTACGATAAAAGATATCATTCCCAGGTATCAGGCTATGAAGGGCAGGAAGGTAAACAGGAAATTTGGATGGGACTGTCATGGTCTTCCGGTTGAATATGAAATGGAAAAAGAGCTCGGCATTTCCGGTAAATACCAGATAGAAGAGTTCGGTGTTGCGAAATTTAATGAATCGTGTAGATCAATTGTACTTCGTTTCACTTCGGAGTGGGAAGAGATTGTTACCCGAATGGGTCGATGGGTTGATTTTGAAAATGGCTATAAGACCATGGATTCTGATTATATGGAATCAATCTGGTGGATAATCAAACAATTGATGGAAAAGGAACTGATGTATGAAGGATTTTATATCATGCCCTACAGTCCAAAGCTTTCAACACCACTATCAAATTTTGAGGTGAATCTTGGAGGTTATCAGGATGTTGTTGATCCAGCTATAACTGTAAAATTCAAGCTTAAAGATGAAGATATTTATTTTCTTGCATGGACCACAACACCATGGACTCTACCCTCAAATCTTGGTTTAGCTTTGGGACCGTATATTGTCTATGCAAAGATAAAAGATGGAGATGAAGTCTATATCCTCGCAAAAGAGAGACTGTCTGCGTATTATAAGGATCCGGCAGATTATGAGATTATTGAAGAGCTTACAGGAAAAGAGCTGGAAGGAATAAGCTATATACCTCTATTCCCATATTTCAAGGAATTTGATAAACAGAATGCCTTTAAGACCCTTATTGGTGATTATGTAACTGTAGAAAATGGAACCGGGATAGTACATACTGCACCTGGTTTCGGTGAGGATGACTATAATATAATGAAGAATACGGGTGTTCCTGTAGTTTGTCCCATTGATGCTGAATGTCGTTTTACTGATGAAGTGCCGGATTATAAAGGTGTATTTGTTAAGGATGCAGATAAGGCAATTATAAAAAGGCTAAAGGATGAAGGGAAACTTGTAAAAAGAGAAAATTATAAACATAGCTACCCCTTTTGTTATCGAACAAAAGAACCTCTTATTTATAGAGCTATTTCATGCTGGTTTGTTGATATATCCAAAGTCAAAGAGAAAATGATTGCTGCAAATAACCTGGTAGAATGGATGCCCTCACACCTCAAGTCCGGACGTTTTGGAAAATGGCTTGAAGGTGCCAGAGACTGGGCCATAAGCAGGAATCGATACTGGGGGAATCCCATACCAATCTGGAAGTGCGATGGATCCGGATATATGGAAGTAATTGGGTCCCGGGCTGAATTAAAAGAGAAGTCGGGTGTAATGGTTGATGATCTTCATAAACATTTTGTAGATGAAATTACATGGCCCAGTCCTGACGGTAAAGGAACTATGCGAAGAATACCGGATGTTCTCGACTGTTGGTTTGAATCAGGGGCCATGCCTTATGCACAGGTTCATTATCCTTTCGAAAATAAAGAGTGGTTTGAGAATAATTTTCCGGCAGATTTTATTTCTGAAGGGTTGGATCAGACTCGTGGCTGGTTTTATACTTTGAACATCCTTGCAGCAGCTCTTTTCGATAAACCAGCTTTTAAAAATGTCGTTGTAAATGGTCTTGTTCTGGCAGAAGACGGCAAAAAAATGTCTAAATCGGAGAGAAACTTTTCAGATCCAAAGGAGATTATTGATACTTTTGGTGCTGATGCCCTGCGGATGTTTCTTATGAATTCTGCTGTTGTAAAAGGAGAAGACCTTAAATATTCTGATGATGGGATCAAAGATGTTCTTAAAGGATTTATAATTCCTTTTTGGAATGCTTATAGTTTCTTTGTGACCTATGCTAATATTGATAAATTTGCACCTGAGGGCGTACCATCAGAACCTGATAATCCTCTTGATAGGTGGATACTGTCTGAGGCTGAATATCTTGTATCTGAAGTTACTATCCAGTTGGACCAGTATGATCTTTCAAGGGCTATAAGTTTTATTATACGATTTATCGATTTGCTCAATAACTGGTATATCAGACGGTCCCGAAGACGTTTCTGGCGATCAGAGAATGATATCGATAAAATCCAGGCTTACGAAACACTTTATTCAGTACTTATGAGTATTATTCATGTCGCTGCTCCATTTATACCTTTTATAACAGAGGAAATTTATCAAAATCTAAAAACAGAGGGTATGCCTGAATCGCTGCATCTTTCAGATTATCCAGTTGCAGATAATTCTATTCGCGATCAGGAACTCGAAAAAAAGATGGAAATAACAAGACAGGCTGTTTCTATGGGAAGGGCTTTACGAAGTATCCATTCCCTAAAAATCAGACAGCCCCTTAAATCCTTGTATATTGTCACAAGAGATATAAAAGAAAGGGCTGTTCTCCGTGAGATGGAAGATATTATAATTGAAGAGCTTAATGTTAAGAATGTAATATTTAAAGAGAATGAAGAGGATCTGGTTGAATACAAAGCCAAAGCTAATTTTAAAGTACTTGGCAAAACTTTAGGTAAAAATATGAAGGCAGCTGCTAAAAAGATTGAAGAACTCTCTATGATGGAGATTCAAAGCCTTTTAGATGGGGCGACCCTGCATCTTGATTATGAAGATGGTGAGCTCGAACTTAGAGAGGCTGGAATTATAATTCAGAGATTCGAGAAAGAGAATTTAAAGGTTCTAAACGAAGGATCTTTGACCATTGGATTAGATAGTCAGATTACTGAGGAACTCCTTCAGGAAGGTACTGTACGTGATATTGTACGCAGTATACAAAACCTTAGAAAGGAGCGAAATTTCGATGTCACTGATAGAATAAGTCTAAAATTATCGGGATCAGAATGGTTAAAGAATGCAGTCAACTCTTTCAGGGAACACCTTCTTACAGAAACTTTAGCTGACAGTCTTGATTGGGAAAAGACAGGGGACTCTATAGAAGTTTCCTGGGGTGAAATCAACTGCTTTATAGATTTTGACAGAAACTAACAGGTATAGTTTATAATGACACTGTTTTTTCATAATAGTTTGAAAATCTCAATTACTCTTGTTCTTGTTATGTATTCCTTTTTATTATCAGGATGCCGTACAAGCCCTGAGTTTGCACTACAGAATTATCCTGGAGTAATTGCTGATGATGGTAATCTATTAGTTCATTTTAATCTTTCAGAAGATAGTGTAATTCTTAATAAATTTATGTCCCGATATTCTATGGATGATCTAACAGCCATTATCGATAGAACAGAGAGTCTATCAATTTCTATTGATGGTCTGGGATCAAACTCAAATTTTTCTATTCTAGCAGAGGGAAACTACCCTCAGATTATTACAAACCTCGCCATAGGAAGGGAAGAAAACTGGGTAAAACACAAAGATAAGTATATATGGTGGGAGAACAAAGCCAGAGGACTGTATGCTTCAGTTCCGATAAGATCAGTTGCACTAATTTCCAATGGTGATCTTAATTCAGTATTATCATCTATCGAATCTGGAAGTAGAAAATATATACCCGAAAATATAAAAACACAATTTGAACATGCAGCTATTACACTCTATTCTCGTTTTCCCGGTGTAAATTTGTATGAGCCGCTAAATATACCCACAGAAAAAATGTCCATACAGGAACTCTCTTTCATTGTACAAAAGGATGGAGATAATTACAAAATATCCGGAATACTGCAATTTTCAGATGAGTCTGATGCAAAAATATTTTCCACTGCCTTGAAATTGGGTTTGCTGATTAAACTTAGAGAAACTGGAAAATTGTCAGTAATGAAAATAGTTCATGACAGCCGGATTGAGGCTGTAAATAGTAATATTATCATGGATAATATTTTGCTTAACTCTGAGGAAATTCTTGAACTTATAACTGGAAGCAGTCAGGCCTTACAGGAAAATAGACAGGAAAACTGATATGAAAATAGGTATTGTAGATTATGACGCCGGTAACCTAAAGAGTGTCGAGACGGCCTTGAGTTTTTTGGGAGCAGATTATTTTGTCTCCGGAGATCCGGATATCCTTACAAGGAGCGATAAGCTTATATTTCCAGGAGTGGGGGAGGCTGGTTCTTCCATGAAAGTTCTAAAAAACAGAGGTCTGGACAGTTTACTCAGAGACTATTTTAAGTCTGGTAAGCCTTTCTTCGGTATTTGTCTTGGTTGTCAGATAGTTCTTGATTCTTCTGAAGAGAATGATACTGAGTGTCTTGGATTAGTCCCTGGTACCTGTAGGGAATTTTCTCAGAATATTGGACTGAAGGTACCGCATATGGGATGGAATCAGGTCGAACATCGAAGGAGTCATTATATCTTTAAGGATGTCCCTAATTATGCCTCTTTTTATTTTGTACACTCTTATTACCCGGAGCTCAAAAATCCTCAAACAACAATCGCTGTCACAGAATATGGAATTACCTTTACTTCTGCTTTTTCCATAGAGAATCTTGTATCAGTCCAGTTCCATCCTGAAAAATCAGGACCCTTTGGACTTAAGATTCTTGATAATTTTATTAAGAGGTTAGACTGATGCTCCAGAAAAGAATAATAGTTTGTCTTGATGTCAGAGATGGTAAAACTACGAAAGGAATAAAATTTAAAGACAATATTGATATAGGTGATCCTGTCGAAATGGCAGAGGAATATTATAAACAAGGTGTAGATGAACTTGTTTTCTACGATATAACAGCCTCTTCTGAAAAAAGGGGTATAATGATAGATGTTGTACGAAAAGTAGCGGAAAAGATATTTATTCCCTTCTCTGTAGGAGGAGGGATCAGGACCTTAGAGGATATGAAAAAGGTGATTCTTGCCGGGGCGGAAAAGGTCAGTGTTAACAGTGCAGCAGTACAAAACCCTGTTATTATTTCGGAAGGAGCCTCACATTTTGGGAAGCAATGTATTGTTGTAGGTATGGACGTTGCAGCTGATAGCAGTAAACCTTCCGGCTACGGCATCGTAATAAATGGCGGGAGAACCAGAGTTGATCTCGATGCGTTTGAATGGGCAAAAAAGGTAGAATTACTTGGTGCTGGTGAGATTGTATTAAATTCCATTGATGCTGACGGTACAAAGGCCGGGTACGAACTTAGGTTAACCAGGATGATTTCTGAAGGAGTAGGTATTCCAGTTGTAGCATCAGGCGGTGCCGGTAGCCCTGGTCACCTTGCTGAAGTCTTTTTAAAAGGTCGGGCAGATGCTGCTCTTATAGCTTCAATGGTTCATATGGATGGATATACTGTTAGAGGAATAAAGGAATATCTTCAAAAAAAAGACATTCCTGTTCGTTTATGAAAATCTGTTATTGATTTTTATATACATTTATCTATATATTATGTTTAAGAATTGAAATTTCAATAACTCAGCGGAGAGCTATTATGCCAACATATGATTATCAATGTGAAAACTGTGGGACGACTTTTGAACACTTTCAGTCAATGTCAGACGATCCCCTGTCTCAATGCCAGGATTGCAATGGTTCCCTTAAGCGATTAATTGGCGGGGGATTAGGTATTATATTTAAGGGCAGTGGTTTTTATGTAACTGATAATAAAAGTAAAAACAGCAGCAGTACAGCTTCAAAGGCCGCACCGTCAGTAGAGGCAGGTCTAAAACCTGACTCTACGCCAGTAAAAAAGACTGAACCCAAAAAAGAAACCGTTTCCACGTAGAGACGTAGCGTGCTATATAGCACGCTACGTCTCTACGGTTTAAAATATATCCGCTCTGCCTTCCCGGCAGCTTCTTTCAAAAGATCTTCTCCTTCAAGCATAATAAATGAATTTTTCAATTTTACTGGGTCTGGTTTAACTAAAGGATGTTTTGGTGAAAAAATAGTACAGCAGTCCTCAAAAGGGAGGATTGACGTTTCAAAGGTATCTATAGATTTTGCGATTTTTATAATATCTTCCTTGTCCATTCCAATGAGTGGTCTAAATATTGTTAAATCTGTTTCACTGCCTGTATATCTAATGCTCTCAACAGTTTGGCTGGCAACCTGACTAAGGGATTCTCCTGTGACAAGACAGATATTGCCCCTGTTTTTTGATAACAACTCTGCAATTTTAACCATCCCAGCACGCATTAAGAGGGTTATTTCCTCTTCCCTTGCTTTTTGCTTAAGTAAAAGCTGAAAGTCTGTAAATGGAACTACAAAAAGACTTAAACCCGAAAGGTAGGGGGCAATTTTTTCTGCCAGTGATTTGACCTTTAAAAGAGCATCATCAGATGTATAGGGATATGCATGGAAATATACTGCATCCATTCTAAGTCCCCTTTTGGCCATGAGATAACCTGCAACAGGAGAATCGATACCACCAGATAATAGAAGCATTCCTTTGCCTGCGCTTCCCACAGGTAATCCTCCTATGCCTTTTTCCTGAGCTCCGTATACATAAGTAAGGTCTCTGACTTCTATGCTGATTGTCCAGTCAGGGTTATGGACATCCACCTTTAAAGAAGGGATTTTCTCAAGGAGGAATTCTCCGATTAGTGATGATATTTCATAGGAAGAATATGTAAAGCTTTTATCTGCACGTCTGGATTCAATTTTAAATGTTCCGGAAGGATATTTTTTTGCAAGTTCTTCAGCAAAATTCAGAGCTGCAATTTTTATAGCTTCAATATCTTTGTCTACTTTCACTGCTCTGGAGAATCCCACCAGTCCGGGCGTAGTT
>SDBV01011419.1_pt1 | contig 11518 bp, 14 predicted proteins | sample 2277081 | NCBI WGS metagenome assembly SDBV01 (sample SAMN10402039, study PRJNA504765) | marine sediment metagenome | isolation source: marine sediment core GS10_PC15, 223 cmbsf | place: Arctic Ocean: Southern Knipovich Ridge | collected 2010
GCTAAGGGGATCTCTTCATCGAATGCGAACACCCTGGTGAGCAGGCCCTGCTTAAACTTCTTCCTGATCTCGGTTAATCGCTCTTCCCTCAGTTCCCTCTTTAAGGACGCAATTAGATTATCCAGAAAAGGCAATTAGACTACTTCCTTATTGTCAGCTATACCGATGCTCATAAAATTAATACCCGTCGCGGTCTTGCCACGACCATAATCGACGTCTATTCTATTCATAAAGAAGTCTCGATTCAGATTGCCGATGTTGGAGAAGTTAAGATGAATGCTATCTCCAGGGATAGGGATGGTCGTCGGGTTCTTCATAACAAGATCGGGGATTCTCTGTGCCTCTCTTGATGTATCTTTGACTAGGCGCATTGCCAATCTTTTTGCTACGAGCTTCTCAACGATGCTTGCCTTCATAAAGACTCCTTGGATTCCGAAGCCGCTTCCGTCGAAGTCGTAGGTGGTGACCGATGAGCTGTTGCGAGATTGAGAGATTACAGCCGAGCCCATGAAAATCCTGAAGGTCGGCTTGTAGGATGATGTTATCTCGGACCAGGAGACCCCATCAGATGATTCACCGTGAGAGTTCGCGCTTGAGTTATCGTGGTGCCACTTGTATGTATTAGAGACATCCCCGTTCTTGAAGAGGATGAGCCAGTAGCTCTTCCCAGTATCAAGTTCTGCTTCCGCCCCCGATTCATACCAGGCCTGTGCGCCGATGTCTCCTGCCCTGAATGAGAAGCCTGCTATTTCTGGGCCTGTTGGCAGGCCTGACTTGTCCTCGACGATCTCACCCCCGAGGCCTGTAGTTGGGGATCCCACCTTCTCCAGGTTTAGGGCTATCTTCCTCAGTGATATCTCGGTGGGCTGGAACTTGACTGCGATGTAGTTTGTATGCATTGAGACATTTCCGCCCGTCGTCTCAGAGTTAACATCCTTATCGATCTGCTCCGAGCCGAGAACGAAGACTACGTTCTGCATTGTGTCGATACCCAACGTGTTCTTTATCACGCCGTGGATATCATCTTCAGTTAAGGAGAGCCCCGAAGCCCTGCTATGCTGGGGATATAGGAAGAGGTTGAGTAATGGATCGCAGTAGTATTGAGCGAATGATAACTTAGCAACATCGTCGAAGGCATCAATTAGATACTGCCCCGCCCATGTTATCTGCTCAATCTGATAATCGGTATCCTGGATGTTGGTATCAGAGAAGCCAGCCAGATAAGTCGAGTTTAGGTTCTTGATGATATCCCCAGCTAGGAGGTTGCGGTAGTCCTCAAAGACTACCCTGCGCATTAGCAGATAGTAGAAGAGCTCAGTGCAGTTCAGAATTAGGGTTCTCCTACCACCTGAGTATTCTTCATTCACTGTCTCAATTACGCCGCGAAACACCTTGACGGTTGGAGGATCTGTTGAATCAGAATAGAGTTCTACCTTAGAGCCCGCTGGATAGTTCGCGAGATGCGTCCTCCCTGGGTCAGAGACGGTGATTCTCAGGACATCAGATTCCCCATATACTCGAGTGAAGTGATAGCCCCGATTCTCGCTCCCTAGGGTCATCTTAGCATTACCTAGGTCCGTGATATCTACCTTGCCGAACAGAACCATCTCAGCGAGCCGTCCGCTGGATGCCTTCCAAGATTCGGCGTGATGCCAGATTCACTGTCGCCTCATCTGCATTTCCTTCGACGTTTATCAGTGGTCCCGTGATGCTCATGCTATTGCCTCCAGCCCCAAGAGAGAGAGCATCTGCGATTCTCGGCCCCTTCTGCTCGACATCTCCGAGGATCCCCTTCATCGCCTTGCCCTCTATCTCTTCCATCTGTTCGAATGTGTCCTTCCAGATTGATCCTCCCACAAGCCTCTTCCACAACCATTCAGCTCCCTCCACGATTTTCCTGGCCATCTCCTGCCATTTTTCGACCATCGCGTCGATCTTATCCTCCCATCGATTAACATACCATCCGAGTCTATCATCCAGGTCCAGGATGAGTTTATCGAACTCTGGTTTGAAGTCGATAATACCAATAAGGAAGTTGGTGAAGAAGTCTGTGATAGCTACCTGAATTGGTGCCAGAACGGCGCCTAGCTTCTGAGATGCTTCGTCGAGGTCCCTCATATTCTTCTTCTGTCTATCTGTTGCTTCGTCTGAGAGGTCAGCTGCTCCCTTGGTTGCTTCCCCTATCGCCCTGAACAGCTCGATGATGTCGGGAGTCTTCTGCTCGACGATAATACCGTATGCCGCAAATGCCTTGATGAGGTCCTCTTGAGATATTGTGCCCTCCTGGAGTTTCTCCTGGAGGTCCGCCGCGACTTCTGGTGCTATGTCTCTCAATTTGCGCCAGGGCTCGCCAAGGTCCAGTTCTGAGAACTCTATCCCAGCCGCCGTAAGGCTCTCCATAGTAACACCATATACCTCAAGTGTCGATAACGCCCCAGTGCTAAAGGCGCGTCTAAATTCATCGGTGACGGTCTCAAGTGACTTGCCGAATCGGGTCGAGACGTCGACGGCGATGCTGAGAAGATCCAGAGCATCCTCCATCGGTATGCCTGCTCCTATCAGTTGGGCGAGCATGTCAACTAATCGTGGTGTGAGTTCTCCAGTCCTGTCTCCAATCTCATCTATGCGAGAGAGTATTCTGGGGGCCACGTCTTCCCACTCCATCCCCATATTTGTGACTGCTCCCTTCAGTTGGCCGATGGCATCTTGCTGGGCGAAGAATCTAGTTATCGAATTGCTGGCGAAACTTTCGATTGCCTTACCTGCACTGAGAGCCAGGCTTGCAACCATAAAGCCCCCCGCTATCGATGCAGTCTTACCGAGGCGGTTGATCTTGTTACCGAGCTTATTAGCACTATTCCCTATCTTGGTAAACTCTTTCGATACCTGGTCGTTCGCTCTCATTACTGCATTAATGTCGAAGGTCGCCATCGTTCTATTTCGCTCCGTATCTCAGCTGCAGGATAGTCGTCCACTTCACTAATACGTTGAGAATCTTATTCTGATGCTTCTGGACATTCTGCTGAATGAACGGTCTCGGTCTCATGTTTTTAGTGCCGTCATGAACGAAGCCTCCGTAGGCCACCCTTCGGCTAACCCCCACCTCATACCATAAACTCCTTTTCCTCCGACGGAAGATGTTACTCGCCAAGAACCCCGTCCTCACTGGCGCATCTGCAACTGAGCCTCTCCAAATTAGCGTTGCGACCTGAGAGAGTTGTTCATCCATCGCCTTCAACATGTCCTTGGGGAAGAGCCTAATCATCCGATTGTATTCTTTCCATCCCTTCCATCGAACGGAGAATGTTGGACTAGCCAAGCAGACCTCTCTTCTTGCCGTCTAACCACGCCGCCTCTAGACGTCTCTCGCCTGGGGTCATGCTGGATCGCTTCTTCTGCTTCAGCACGAACTTAACATACGCTTGGATGTCTATAAAGAATTTCTCAGGGTCGCCCATCAGATAGTCGGATGGAGATTGACCGAACGCCTGCCCCAGGACTACTGCGATTTCTGTCCAGGGACCGTCGATAATTTTTTTGATCTCTTGAGTCCCGACCCGATGAACTTCTCCGTCAGTGAGGTCAGATTATTGAATACTGCAGTCCTGGTCTCCCCATCAGAGGGGACGGGATCCACTGACTTCTCGATGACGTAGTTGATGAGTTCGTCTATCTCATCAGCTTGTTTTATGATATCCTTGGTTGTCCCCCCACTCCGCTGGACGGATAGTCCTATCTCCTTAATGACTCTAAATGTTCCGAGGCTGATATTTACATTATAAGATTTGCCGTTGACCTCTATCTGCATAGGGCGAATTAAAGCGCTGGTTACTATTATTAGTTCTACGCATAACTAGCAACATTATTCTTGAGCACGAAGTCAATATGATTCCCTGAAGAGGGTTTCACCGCGACGAAGGGTATCGACTGTTTCACATCATCCTGGTTGCTGAAGTTGGGATCTGATTCATCCATAACAATAGCGCCGATTGTGATATCGAGAGCATAAGATGCATTTCCCAGCGTTCCCCCAGTGAAGTCAAGTTCCAGCTTCCTTTCAGTCTCAGCCAGCAAGTCATCGAATTGCGTGGCATTGGTGTATCTCTTGGTTAGGGTCCCATTGATATCAAGTTCTCCCATCTCGCCTCTAACGAGGTCCCTAGACCCATCTTCAAAGGCGTTCTCATCGAGATTATTGGAGATGTTCAGTGATAAAGATCTAAGACCTGGAGAGATGGCGACGTCTCCCAGTTCAACGGTCGTCAAGAGTGACATATTCAGGAAGTCCTCAGAGCCTACTGCGACGGCAGCGCCGAAGGCGGCATTAGTGGGCGGCCTACCTATCATGCCCCAAGTGAAGGTCGCGGGACCTCCATCCGCGATATCAATCGTAAGAGAGTTCACCATCATTCCGAGATATCTCTTCTCTGAGAGAGACATGAGAGCAACATCGAGAGCAAGGGAGGGCCAAGTGGCGGTAGGATTATCTTGATGTGTGAATGTATGAGCCCATCGCACCGACGCCTCCTCCGCGACTGTCGCTGGAGCCTTCCCGAATAAGGACTTCATAAACCATCCGAAGAGCTCTTCATCCAGCCTCACGAATTGAGAGATATCTCCACGGACGAGTCTTTTACCCTTGACCTTTCCAGAAGGGATCCTTGCATCTGGCACTCCCCTGACGAACTCATAGGCATAAGATAGTTTGAGAGACTCGGAGAGAGCCGACATTCCCAACTGCCCAGAGCCAGGGCGAGTCCCGTAAGCAGCTTCCGTAATCCCGTTCAAATACTGGACCATAATTGAATGTTAGTAGATGTCTTAAACTAATTAACTAATCCCTTTAGGCGCTTGGGTTTTACTTGTGCCTTCGTCCCCATAGCCAGACCGCCAGTCCTACAATAGTGATACCGCTGAGGAGGCCGACGGGGAAGAGTAAGGGATTATTGTATTGTATTTCAACGAGTGGCACACTCTCTATGGCACCGTCTATCGGTCCACTCGCTGATTCTCCTAGCGCGGGATCGCCCTGCATCACTACGTTGACTCTCACTGACTCAGCGAACTGTCGCCCAGGTGGAAGGCTGAGGGCTTCGAACCTCAGTTGGTAGGCATTACCCGCTAGACCGCGAACTATGAACTCGCCAGATATTACTTCCTCGAGACCGAGGCCCAGAGTTAGGCGACTAGCTCGGAAGTCGAGAGGCTCACCGTCTGGAGGAGTGTTGCGCGCCTCCCTTCGGACTATGACGTCGATCTCTTGAGAGGCTGAGCTGACGTTCCGATAAGTGGCGTTGTAAGTTATGAGTCCCTGGTCGCCTTGAGTCTCGACGCTTAGAATTTGGATGGGGGGTTCGTCTGTCCCTGGAGTCCCAGTTGGAGGCGGTCCCGCGATGGCAGAGAATAGGAGTTCGGCTAAGAAGGGTAGCTCGCCAGCGGGACAACTGTCACATATCAGAGAGCGGACGTGGACCGTAAATGAGAGAGTCTGCCCTGCTCCGATAGGCAGGAAATGTTGTAATTCAAAGGGAGTGCCGTCAACTAAGGATTCGAGTGTTATCTCGATTGGGACCGTTCCGTTCACTTGGAAGACCCAAGTCATGTTCAGGGCTTCCCCGTTCGGGTTGCTAATCAGGAGAGTATAGTTCTTGAGGGCGCCCTCTTCCAGGGTTCCCAGATTAAAGGTCTCTGGGGTGAAGTCTAGAGGAGCGAAGCCAGTCGGAACCTTGACAAAGATCCCCACTATGCTGGCGCGCCCCGCGGGGTCTACTGACTGGGCAATGGCAAACCCAATCAGTAGTCCACCGAGGAGAAGGGCAAGTATGACCGCAGCCTTGTGGAACATCATTTAATCATATCTCCTATTCGTAAGTTCTCGTCTGATGGATTATCCTTGCCCAGGTCATCATAGTTCTTTTCTTGGTATCTACCTGGTGCTCGATTGAGACGTCCCGAGACATCCGCATCTTGGTGACGTTCCCTCCTAGGTTCAGATTTGCATCAGCATTCAGAATCGCATCGATTAGAAGGATCTTATCATAGACTGACTTCTCCGCCACATCTTCATGTCCTGTCATAGCCACAACTCCGATCTCATAAACGTGATTATACTCGAACGCTGGGGTTGTATCTCCGATACCTGTCGCGGTCCTACCGTTATACTGGACGTAGATGAAAGGATGCCCTGACGGATTCGTGGGGATCCCGAAGTAATATTTGTGAATGTCAGTGCCTTCGATCAGGCTAGCGGCAACCTTGAGGAGGTCTATGATCGCTTGGATGGTATCGACGTATATGCCCAAAATGTTATCGCTCGACTAGGGCATCGGTGCTGCCTTCCTTGAGCGGGCTCGTTCTATAGTCTGGGGTGGCTACCGCTATGAACTCGCCAGACGTTTCTAGGTTCGCGAAGTATGTCTGGAGCATCTTCTTGGTCTCTTCAATCCACGGATGTGTCCCATCATCTCGTTGGGTTGAGAGATAGTATGCTGCGGCTAGTCGGTTATTCAATTTCTTGACGTTGTCGGTCAAGTCTGACCCAGCTAGCGGAAGTGTAAGTCCGAACGGGCGGGCTATGGTATCAGTATGCACGGCTGCTATCTCTAGTTGCGCGTTAATCACGGTGTCCTTGACGGTATCTAAGGTATCAATCTCCAGATAATCAGTTTTGACATCAGCTAAAACCCCATAGACCGTAAGAGCCATTACTCGATCCCTGCCTCCTGGTAGTATCCATTAAGTCGCTTAATTACGTTCTCCAGGAGGTGCTCCTCTGGGAACTCGGTTATCCACTGTCCCCAGGGCCAGTAGTAGACCATGCACCCAAGCTTCAGCGCCTCGAGGGCTGTCATGGAGAGGACCCTATCATCCATCCGCTCATATTCGACGTCGGGCTTCCACTCGACAACCTTACCCCACTGAGATAAGAAGCCTGGCATGGCGGCATGAGGGAGCGGAGTCATGAACCTAGCCCAGATATACGCCTCTGGGAATCTAGCCTGGACCTCCTTAATGGTGCCGCGGTATCTCCAATAAGGGAGTGGGTAGAGCACCTTCTTGAATAGCTCAGTAGGGAATGCGGTGCTCTTATGAAAGATACGTTCGTCTACTGGGTTCGGCAACCAGTGCGAGTCCGCAGGGAGATAGAGCTTGAGGTCTGGAGTTGAGTAGAGGATAAGGTCGGCCTCCATCGAGTTATGGTATCCCTCGATTCTGTCCTCTCTTAGATTGTTGCCGTGGTGATGGATAACCAGCTTCTTGTCTGGGTATGCCTTCCTGAGCATAGGGATTAGCCAGTGCAGGATATGGATGTGGACGACGTCGTAAGGCTTAGCCTCTCGGACGACCTCCTCCTCGAAGTTCGTGTATCCAAGGAAGTGAACCCTGTCTGGAATTGAGTGCTTGAACGGGTCGTCTATTGGCTCGCGGTGAACTATGGAGACCTGGTGTTCCGAGCCTTGGAAGATTAGGTCGAGTATGTTCGCGGTGTTCCAGACTTGGAGAATCCGCACTACTTAGGACCTAGCTGGACTTCTACACTGTCTTGGATGACTAGGGTGTAGCCAGGCTTCAGGCTTGCGTCCCATGTCTCAGCGTGCGAGTGGTTACCCCAACATGTCTTAGTCTTGATATCGGTGTTGCATGAGACAACCTTAAGCTTAGAGACATCGAGTGGTGGGGGATTATGGACCTCTCCGTAGAGGTTCCGAAGTAAGGCGAGTTTGTTCAAGTCCATCATATGGCACGAGTGGGTGCACTTGGGCATGATGGAGGCTTGGTGCTAGTTCAATATAAATTATAGCGGGAGGGACTGCCCCCAGACCCCCCACTATGCCTTGGCTAAGATTAATCTATCTCTTGCCGAGCTGAGTCTCTTGCTGATTGATTGTAATTAGTGATATATCTGAGGTTAAGCTGTGCTCCCAAGAGTCGTCGTTGGATTCTGGGCGAGGGTGGTTCTTGTAACAGCCTTTGCAGGATATTATCTTGACGGTCCTATGTTTCGGTATGCCTGGGTTGCCCGCTCTCATATAAGCGCCAAGGTCTGCGTGATGGCATGGGTGATCGCAGCCGTCGAAGGGTGGCTCTGGAACCACTACCTCTTTCGGGGCCACTGGCTTCTTCGCCTTGAGTTGTGGATCTAAAGTCTCACCTGATGGTTTGTCAGCAGGCATTAGATTACCTAAGCCTGGACTCCAGTTATCTCTCGGGCTGCGCCCGCTATGAGTTGTTTGGCTTCAGTCCACTGTCTTGTGATATATCCGTCGAGACCGATTATCTCATTCCTGTATTGAGCGACCTCTGTTGGACCTCTGACTAGGAGGCACCAGTTCTCCTTCGAGGCGAGAACCACCGAAGTGTTCAGTCTGGTCGCATCAATGATAATATCGAGAGTTGGGAATCCGACGATCTTGATGCTCGCTATATCTCCGCTAGTCTTGAGCGACTCGACTATCTGGGTGTCTCGAACTCTTGAGTTCCCGATAAACTCACCCCAGACCTTCGGATGCATGATAAGCTTGTTAGGCTCGAACCCGTTATCCCAGATTGTAGTCATCGAGCCCTCGAGGTCGGGAATAGGTGAATTGTCAGACTCTCCGTGCGTTGTGTTATAGGTTCCCCAATCAGAGCCAGCGACCGCAGTTGCAGCGGCGTTCAAGACTTCCAGTTGGGTGTTCTCCATAACCGCCAGCTCTCGGGCGGCGTTCTCGATGTTCATGCGGAAGACGTCGTGAGCGGCTTGCTTCATGGATTCATCAGCGACCGCAATATGAGAGACGTTCTTTCCTGTTTTGGCTAGATCCCAGGTTGTCCGTGTGTATGTGAGGTTCTGGAGGTTCGGGTCCTGCAACGGCAAGACTCGAGCTTGTCCTGAGAACTTGGTGGCGACATCAGCCCTAAGCTCCAAGGTTGGCGAGTTGACGATTCGGAAGGCTTCGTTGAGTCGGTAGTTCCTGAACTTGACCCCTAGGAGTTCGTCCAGGACGGTAAGCGCTGATATGGTCGAGGTGATAGAGGTATCGGTGACCCCTGCCTTGTAGGACATCCCCTTCCTGGCTAGCGCACTAATATCCTCGGCATACTTCTTAATGGAGGCTGAGAAACAGACGTGGTCCTTAGACTCATCTGGTGCCCATTTACCAAATAGAGAGAGTGCTTCCGAGTGGTCGGGATCGCCTGTCTGCCCTCTATACATAACGGGGTGTGGTTCCCGCTCTGTCGGCATAGTCCCCCAGACTCTAGGTCCGCCCATACCTTGATCCATTATCGCATTAAGTTGTGCTTGATAACTCATTTCTCATTCTCCTCCTAATCAGATATTCCTGCGTGAGTTCCTAGCAAGACCTTCCCTGTTGCGTTCTTGGCTATGTCCTCAAGAGCCATGCCGACAATAAGCCGCGGCTCCTTCTGCTCAGCTTGGACATAGGTCGCACTGTTCTGAGTGGTCGTGCCTTTCTTCACGTCTCCAAGTGTGCTTCCTGAAGGAATCAAGATGTCTCCAAGGGTTACAGCTCCGTCGTTACCCTCGTCCATCTCAACCACTCCTTCTACAATAACTCGTCCCGTCCCAGACTTGGCTATGGCTTCAACAGCTACAACGTATTTGCCAGGGTCGGTTATGGCCGTAATCTTCTTGACTTTGCCAACTCTCAGGATGCATAGGTCTCCCTTGACAATCGCCACGGTTCCGTCTTCAACCACGGAGATGATTAGAGGGGGAACTCCCAGAGAGGCGATGTCTCCTCGCGCCAATTTCTAAGCTCCCAGTCCTTTGCTAGTCCGTGCTAGCAACCAAACCTCAGATACGCGCTCCTTACCCTTACCAGCCACAACTCTTAGGGAAGCGCTGCGAGCAATCCCTGGGTTCTCAGGAGGCTGCTCTCGCATATCCGCAATCTTCGTATAATCAATTAGGAGAGCATCCAGCACCTCAGGCGAGAACGCCTTAAGGGTCTTGATGATTTCCTCCGTCTGATCCTCAGCCTCTAGACCTGCCTTGATCTTAAGAGAGGCAACAGCAGTCGCCTTCTCGGTGAGGGCCTTATCCAACTGGATGTTCTTGAAATCTTCGAACTCCTTGGCTAGCTTGTTATGGCTCTCCGTCGAGCTAGTGAGTTCGCTCTTGATCTGCTCGTATTGGGCTACTGATACAGTCTTACGTCCAGAGGTGTCTATTCCAAGACCGTCTCCTGGAGCTGAGTTCTGGATTCCATCGTCTGGCATGTTAGCTTGACAAGAACACGCTTTATGCTCATTAAGGTAAAGCCTTTCAACAGCCGCTGCGAATGAGCAGGAGCCGACATCTGGTGCTTCGCAAAGTCCCAGGACTCGCGCATCCTTGGAGGGGAATGCTGGACTACCTACGAAGGCGACATGCCTGAACGAGAACTGCTTAAGGACGTCTCCCTTACTGGTGTGCCTGATATTGGAATCACCAACCATCACCTTGGGTGAGACATACTTCCATTTACCAGCGCTGACTTCGGTCCACTGTCTATCGCTTCCTGTGAACTCAGCGATACCCCAAGCGGTCCCGTTCATTCCAAATTCGGTAAACCGCCCGACCTCGTGTTGCTTCTCGAAGAGAGCGGCAGCCCGAGGCTCATCTGGACCATGCCCAGCTTCAGGAGGACCCAAGAGAGGGACACCGATGATAGTCGCCAGGTTCTCATTAATGGCTCTCTTGGTGACTCCCCACTTGTTCTCATTGATGATATTGTCATCCAGGGCGAACAGCTTAATGAAGCGCTTATCGCCTTTAGTGAACGCCTGATAAGAAGCGTCATAGATCATAATCTTGCGACCTGCCTCCTTGGCTGGGTCAGCGGGCTCCTCCTTGGGTGGTGCTTCCTTCTTCTGAGCTCCAACTATCCGAGTGCAAGCAGCCAGGCGTTCCTCATCATCTGGGAACTCCTCCTTGGCAGCAGCGTCGGACACACATTCAGCTACGTCTTCGTAAGGTCCTAGTGGCATTAAGGAGATGGAGACCTCAGACGCTCATTAAGAGATATCAGCGTGCGAATTGAAAGATGCCTTCCAGGGCAAGAACGATGGCTGTGAAGAATGCGCCCTGTCCAGCATAACCTTTGATCCGTGAACCATTACTTCCCTTGCTCTGGATGACGGCGAGGCTTGTCTCAATCTTGCCGAGCCTCGTGAAGATCTCCTTATGCTCCTTACCAATTTCGTCGTCGCGCTCCGCCCTGGATTCTAGAACCGCCACTCGCTCTCCGAGAGTCTGTCGACCCATACCTAAACTCGGATGGGGTTGCTCATTAAACTAAGAGCCCCACCGAGCTATGTGGCGCATCAGCTCGGTGGGACTTGAACTTGGGCAGCGTCACCGACCAAGCGTAAGGAAGGTGGGTTCTAGTGCCTTATTATGATTCCCAATAGTTACCCTTACGCCAAGCGTAAGGATTTAATCTCGTAGTCGCCGCCCAAAGTCAAGTATGCTGCTTCAGATGATTGTGTGACTGGGTTGCCGAATGAATCCCAATAATCCTTTACGCCCTTG
>SDBV01011420.1_pt1 | contig 11517 bp, 10 predicted proteins | sample 2277081 | NCBI WGS metagenome assembly SDBV01 (sample SAMN10402039, study PRJNA504765) | marine sediment metagenome | isolation source: marine sediment core GS10_PC15, 223 cmbsf | place: Arctic Ocean: Southern Knipovich Ridge | collected 2010
TGAGATTGCTTCGTCGCTCCGCTTCTCGCAATGACGCGTTTATTAATAGTTTATGAACAGACTTTATTTAACCCTAAGTATACTATTTCTGTGATTTTTTTATCTTAGTTACAGTAGATTTTCCTAATCGTATATAATCTAACAAAGGTCTGTCTGAAGGACATATAAAGCTACACGAGCCACACTCCATACAGTCTAATACTTTTTCCTCTTCAGCTAAATCAAACATTGCTTTTTGCGATAATGTCATTAACAGATATGGTTCAAGACCCATTGGGCAAATAGAAACACATTTTGTACATCTTATACAGTTTTTTTCCTCTCTTCGTTTTGATTCTATATCAGGTAAAATTAAGATACCTGAAGTTCCCTTTGTTACAGGAATATCAGCAATGTTAAGAGCTTTGCCCATCATAGGACCACCATTAATAATCTTACCTGTATCATCAGGTAAACCTCCTGCAGCTTCAATTAATTCTGAAACCGGAGTACCAATTCTTGTTAAAAAATTAGAAGGTTTGTTAAGTGATTTACCTGTAACTGTTACAACCCGTTCTATTAATGGCTTGTTTTTTTGTATCGCTTCATAAATAGCATAAGTTGTTCCTACATTATGCACAACCGTACCTACATCAATAGGTAAGCCACCCGATGGAACTTCGCGATTAATCAGAGTTTTTATAAGCTGTTTTTCAGCACCCTGTGGATATTTCACTTTTAAGGGATAAACCTCAATACCTTCATAATCTTTTGCTAATTCGGTAAGATGCTCTATAGCATCTGGCTTATTGCTTTCTATACCAATTAAAGCTTTATTAACATTCAAAGCTTTCATTATTATTCGTGTGCCTACTAATATTTCCTCCCCTTTTTCTAACATTAAACGATGGTCTGACGTCAGATACGGTTCACACTCAACTCCATTAAGGATAAAAACATCCGCCTTTTTTCCTTTTGGAACTGATAATTTTACATAAGCCGGAAATGCTGCGCCACCAAGTCCTACAATACCTGCCTGGTGAACTTTTTTTATAATCTCTTCAGAGCTTAATTTAATTTCCTTTAATAAATCAGAACTTAAATCAATGCTTTCATCCCATTCGTCGCCATCTACATTAATAATAACAGCTTTTTGTTTATATCCGCTTGTATCCACAACTTTACCAATTTTAGCTACTGTTCCTGAAACTGATGAGTGAATGTTTGCAGATATAAACCCCTCGCTTTTAGCAATCAACTGCCCTACCCTTACTTTGTCGTTACTTTCTACAACAGGACTTGCAGGTGCACCAAAATGCTGTGATAATATTATTGAAACTGTTTTTGGAACAGGTAACTTTTCAATAGCTTGAGCAGCAGAAAGTTTATTCTCTGCAGGATGAATACCACCTTTTGGGAATGTTTTTAGCATTTTATAATTAATTGTACAATTTTTTCTTCCGCCTAGGCGGACAAAGGACGCAAAGTTTATAAATTAAATGTCTCTCGCAAAGACGCAAAGAACGCAAAGTTTATAAATTACGAAGTTATGTTCTTATTAATTACCAACTCTTCTGGTTTATTTTCTTTTTCTACTTTTTCTTTCTTCGGTGGAAAATTAATTTCCAGAATTGCGCCTGTGGGACATTCTTCTACACATTTTCTGCACAGCTTACATTTATCAAAATCAATATAAGCAAGGAAATTTTCAATTGTAATTGCTTCAAATTTATCACATACTTTAAAACATTTTGTGCAACCTGTGCAAGCTACAGCACAGCTCTTTTTAGCAATTCCACCTTTTTCCGTGTTTATACAAGAGACGAAAATTCTTCTGCCTTTTTTACCTTTTTTACGTAATTCAATGATATCTTTAGGACATATTTCAACACAAGCACCGCAGGCAGTACATTTGTCATCTATAACAACAGGCAATCCCGTTTTTTTGTCCATATAAATAGCATCAAAATTGCAAACTTCAACACAATCGCCTAATCCGGAACAACCATACTGGCAACCAGTATCTCCACTGTATAGATTATTTATAATTATACACGTTGCTGCGCTATCATAATTGTTTATTTTCGGGCAATGTTCAAAAGAACCTGAACACCTCACAACAGCTACCATCGGTTCTTTTTCAACGGCTTCCTTACCCAGAATTTTGGCAATAATACTCATAGTATCGTTCCCTCCTACCGGGCAAAATAAATCCGACAGGTCATCTGCTTTCAATAATGCCTCTGCATAATTTCTACAGCCGGCATATCCACAACCACCACAATTTGCACCTGGTAATGCTTCATTTATGTCATCTATTCTGGGATCTTCAAATACTTTAAATTTTCGTGCTGCTAAATAAATAATTATAGCTGCCAAAACTCCCGTTGCACTTAAAGTAATAATTGTATATAAAACTATTGTACTCACTGGATACAATTAAAAAGTATAAATTAAAAATTAAAAAAGTTTCTTTATTCTAAATGAAAAAGTCTTTTTTAATTTGTCTTTAAAAATAAGCAAAGTAAGGTAATATGGCAAAAGAATTCCAAGGGACAAACTTCCTGCAATTGCTTCATTATCAGTTATGCTTAATGCAATAATTAATGTAGTAAAAAGAATCAAAAAAGGTAAAACGTACCCTAAAAAAACTGCTTTAAGTCCTGATGATTGTTCATAAAAAATATTTACCTGTTCACCAACAGAATAGTTTTCGTTGCACTTAGTAATTTCTATAATTTTATTATCAACATCAGATACAGAGCATACACTTTTTGCATAACATGAAGAACAGGCAGATTCAGGAATTATACTTACCTTAATAATAGAATTATCAATATCTTCAATAACTCCTGTATGTTCTATTGATTTTGATGATTGCACAAAATAATTAAATTATAAATGACAAGCAAAAGTATATATATTTTTTAAAAAAAATTATGATTTATATCAGTTTTTTATAAGGAAAGATAATGAAATTTAACATGATTTTAAAAGCTATTAGCTTTAAAGTTAGTTATAAGTGTAAGTGATGACATCGCTCCAAGCGATGTCATCACTATTGCTCATATTTAACTTATAATACTCCAGTTAACCTTACCTTTTGAAAGCTTCTTTAATTGATTAATCAGGATTAAATTTTCAGGTTTTTCTAATAATGTATCTTTTTCAAGAATTTCAAGTGCAATATCACGGGCATATTGTATAATTTGACCGTCTTTAGCAAGGTTTGCAATTTTTAAGTCAATAACAATACCGCTTTGCTGTGTGCCTTCAATATCGCCGGGTCCTCTGAGCTTTAAATCTGTTTCGGCAATTTCAAAACCATCATTAGTTCGCACCATTGTTTCCATCCGGCTACGTGCTTCGTTTGACAGTTTGAATGAAGTCATAAGAACGCAATACGATTGTTCAGCACCTCTTCCTACTCGTCCGCGAAGCTGGTGCAATTGCGATAAGCCAAAACGTTCGGCACTTTCAATAATCATTACAGAAGCATTAGGAATATCTACCCCAACTTCAATAACATTTGTTGCAACCATTATTTGAGCTTTTCCTTTAACAAAAAGCTGCATTGCTTTATCTTTTTCTTCCGGCTTCATTTGTCCGTGAACCTTGCTAACTGTATATTCAGGTGAGGGTAAGGCACGGCAAATTCTTTCATGTCCATTTTCAAGGTCTTTATAATCCATCTTTTCCGATTCCTTTATCAATGGATAAACAATATATATCTGCCTGCCCAATTCAATTTGTTTTTTAATAAATTCAAATACTCTTGAGCGTTTTGCATCGGAATAATGAACAGTTTTTACAGGTATTCTACCCGGGGGTAATTCATCAATCACAGATACTTCCAGGTCGCCGTATAAAGTCATTGCTAAAGTTCTTGGAATTGGCGTTGCAGTCATTACCAAAATATGAGGTGGATTGATGTTTTTTTTCCATAATTTAGCCCGCTGTGCCACACCAAAACGATGTTGTTCGTCAATAATTACCACACCAAGATTTTTAAATTTAACAGTTTCTTCAATAAGGGCGTGAGTTCCGATTAAAATCTGTAACTCGCCATTTTCAAGCTGTTCGTGTATAATATCCCGCTGCGACTTCTTTGTTGAGCCAGTAAGCAGCTCAATTTTAATATTTAGTCCTTTAAACAATTCTGTAAGAGTATCATAATGCTGGTTTGCAAGAATTTCAGTAGGCGCCATCAAGCTTGCCTGGAAACCATTATCCAGAGCCATTAACATATTCATCACTGCCACAAGCGTTTTGCCACTACCAACATCACCCTGTAATAACCTGTTCATTTGCATACCTGAACCTACATCTTTTCTGATCTCTTTTAGAACCCTTTTCTGTGCATTTGTAAGCTCAAACGAAAGATTGTTCTTATAGAAAGAATTAAAATAGTTTCCTATCTTAGAAAAAATATAACCCTTAAATTTATTTCTTCTGAAAAATTTATGCTTTAAAATATTTAGCTGGATATAGAAAAGCTCCTCAAATTTTAATCTGTATTGAGCTTTTTTTAATAAATCAGCATTCTGCGGGAAATGAATATTCAAAAGCGATTCATTCAAAGATAAAAAATTAAGTTTTTTTATTAGATAATCCGGTAATGTTTCAGGAACAGTTTCTTCTAAAGATTGTAATAAGGCATACTGAAGCTTATGAATTGTTTTTGAAGTTACATAACTACTTTTAAGCTTTTCGGTGGTGCTGTAAAATGGCTGAAGTGAGGCACTCAAAGTAGTATCTTGTTTTGAAACATCTTCTACCTCGGGATGAATAATGTTTATCCTTCTGTTAAATTCAGTTGGCTTTCCAAAAACTATATATTCTTCATCTGTTTTTAAAGATTTTTGGATCCATTTTAGTCCTTTAAACCATACCAATTCTATTGTACCTGTACCATCGGTAAAATTAGCAATTAAGCGTTTTTTATGACCGAAGCCAATGGTTTCAAAATTTATAATTTTTCCAGTAAGCTGAACATAAGATAAATCAGAATAAATTTCATTGATGGAATAAAATTTTGTGCGGTCAATATATCTATACGGAAAATAGTAAAGTAAATCTTCAAAACTGAAAATTTTTAGTTCTTTGTTAAGTAATTCGGCTCGTTTTGGTCCAACTCCTTTTAAATATTTTATTTCAGTATTGATTAAATTATCTGACATTAAGAATTTAGTAATTATTTTAATAATTAATATTGCAAAAATAATTCAATAAAAAAACAATCCCGATTTATCAGGATAAAAATTATATTAATTTTACTTTTTTTAATTAAAAAATAAAAAATTAAAAAATGACACCTGAACAAAAAGCCATCCTTAATAAAACCATTGAAGACTGGAAAGGCGAGTTGAAACAGGTTGACGATATTTTAATAATGGGGATTAGGGTTTAAATCTGAATCCGTGAATGAAATTATAAACTCACCGTCATTGCGAGGGAGCGCAGCGACCGAAGCAATCTCATTATCAGCAAGATATGCGATTGAGATTGCTTCACCTCGATTTATCGTGATTCGAAATGACAGCGTTTTTATATCGGGGTTCGCAATGACGGTGTTTTTTAGTATATTAAAGTATAACCAACTAATAACTTAATAATTCCGATAATTAGTTATTCTTTCTGCCAGGTTGCCGACGCTCCAAAGCTTTGGCGACGGAGAGCGGACTGTCCTCTGGCAGTTGTCTTTTTTCCTTTGGTCTTGATTCTTGGAATTTGGGGCTTGGGATTTTGTAAAATTAAATATATTCCTGACATTATGGACAGACACTAATTATTCTCTCATATCAATCACTTCAACATCAGGATGTTCTTTTTCGTTAAATATGAACATTTTATCGTTCATTTCAATATCGGGAGTAAATTTTAAAATTTCAATAGTATAGTGATTGCCGTCTTTTCCATAATATTTTATTGAAAAGATCTGCATTTTTGTTTTATCAATCTTTAGCTTAATTCTAGAATACGCTTTGTCACGTTTAATCGGGAAAAGGTCTATTTCGTATAAAGCTCTTCCCTTTTGAAATTTTTCATTAACAAATTTATATTTAAAATCTTTTTCATAAATAGTAAAAATCTTGGTTGGATTACTAAGAAAAGATTCATCATCTTTGTTGGGTTCATTGATATTTACTTCTTCTTCTTCGGTTAAATAAGTCCATATTGTATTTTCATCGGAAAATATTTCAGCTCCCATAAAAAGAAGTTTGTATTGAGCACCTTTTATGAAAATAGTCCCCTTATAAGTTTCTTTAATATCTTCCTGAAGGTTTTCAAGAGTACTTGTAAACTCTGCCATAATAGTCTTATAAGATTTTGTTTTTGCAGAAACCTTATCTAAGATGTCTTTTGCTTTTTGCTCTTGCTGGGCAAAAGCTGTAAAAAAAGCAGCAGTTAGTATGATAAAGATGTGAAATTTTTTCATTTAATAAACCAAATAAATGTATGAGTGTCAAGTAGTAATTCCATTACATATATTCTTTAAAGTCTTCAAGGGGTTCATCAAAATCATCTTTCATTTTGAAAAAATCTTTTGCATATCCAAATTTTCTTTCTTTTAATTTTTTAGCAGATTTTGTTTTAATCTTTAAAAATTCTACAAAATCCAGTACTTCCTTTTTTAAATCTTTGGGTAAGGAATTAATTTGTATGTATAATTGAATATCAGTCATATTTTTATATTTTTTGTAAAAATAATAAAAATTTTTCTATTCTTTTTTTCATCTGTGGTTTCTTTTCATTACTATTCTTGCTTACTCAAAAACTGTTCCAAAGAATATTCATCAGCAAATAAAACTCTGCGTGCTTTACTTCCTTCAAAAGGTCCGACAATACCAGCGGCTTCTAAATGGTCCATAATTCGTCCTGCTCGGTTGTAACCTATTGAAAATTTTCGTTGAAGCAGAGAAGTAGAACCTTGCTGGTGTATAATGACTAATCTGGCTGCATCCTCAAAAAGTTTATCACGTTTTTGCAAGTCAACATCCTTCATTTCATCAGAAGTTTCATCAACATATTCAGGTAGTAAGTATGGTGTAGGGTAAGCTTGCTGGGCGCCTATATGTTCGGTAATTTTTTCAATTTCAGGTATATCAATAAATGCACATTGAAGACGAATCATATCACTGCCATCTGAAATAAGCATATCACCTCTACCAACTAATTGGTTAGCTCCGGGGCTGTCAAGAATGGTTCTTGAATCCACCATGGATACCACTTTAAATGAAATGCGGACAGGAAAGTTTGCCTTTATAGTACCTGTAATAATATTAGTAGATGGTCGCTGCGTTGCAATTATCAGGTGAATTCCGACAGACCTTGCTTTTTGTGCTAAACGTGCTATTGGCATTTCTATTTCTTTTCCGCAAGTCATTATTAAATCTGCAAACTCATCAATTATAATAATAATATACGGCAGAAAACGGTGTCCATTCTCAGGGTTGAGCTCACGTTTAATAAATCTTTTATTATAATCAATTATACTCCGTACCGGAACTTTTTCAAATAAAGTATATCTCTGCTCCATTTCAATAATAAGCGACTTTAAAGTGTAAATAACTTTTTGAGTATCGGTAACAATTACTTCTTCAGAATCAGGGAGGCAGGCAAGAAAATGGTTTTCTATTTTTGAATATATAGTGAGCTCTACCTTTTTGGGGTCTATTAATACAAATTTAAGCTGTGAAGGGTGTTTTTTGTAAAGCAATGAAGTAATCATCGCATTTAACCCAACTGATTTTCCCTGCCCTGTTGCACCGGCTACTAAAAGATGGGGCATTTTGGCTAAGTCAACGACATAAGTCTCATTTGAAATTGTTTTTCCTAATGCTAAAGGAAGCTCAAAATTTGTTTCCTGAAACTTTCTTGAAGAAATAATAGAACGCATTGAAACAATTTCCGGTTTCTGATTAGGAACTTCAATGCCAATTGTCCCTTTGCCAGGCATCGGTGCTATAATTCTTATTCCTAAAGCCGAAAGACTTAATGCAATATCATCTTCCAAATTTTTAATCTTAGATATACGAATTCCAGGTGCAGGAACAATTTGATATAATGTTACAGTTGGACCTATTGTTGCTTTAATCTTATTAATTTGTATATCGTAATTTTTTAATGTCTCAACGATTTTATTTTTATTATTAATCAGCTCTTCGTCACTGACTTCTGAATCATCAGTTTTATGCTCTTCCAGTAAATTTATTGAAGGAAACTTATATGAGGATATGTCTAAGGTAGGGTCATAATCAACTAATGGTTCAGTAATTGATTTACTACTCTCATCTTTAGAAGTTTTCTCAATTGTTAGTTCAACTTCTTCTTCATCAACATTATCTTGTGTTAAATCTTCTATTACCTCCTTTGTTGTTTTCTTTTCAGTAAATTCATCATCTTCTATAGTTAATGGTATGTTGTCTTCAGGTTCTTTTTCTTTTTTATGAATAAAATTTTTTAGTTTACTAAGCCACTCTATTGAATTTTTAAAGGAAAGAATTATAAAAGCAAATAAACATACTAAAAGAAGTAAAAAGGTTCCGATTTCTCCAATATTACCATTTAGCCAGTCACTCATAAAATAACCGTGTGCACCACCTAAAAATTGATAATCAGTATTCCCATCAGTGTTCCCAAAAAAATAACCCAATGTGACAGATAGCCATATAATTCCAATAATAGAATATTTTATTGATTTTGTCAGAGGTAGTAACCTAATCTTCAGAAGCCGGAAACCAACTAAAAAAAACAGAAAAATTATTATGAAAGATGCAATGCCAAACCACTTATAAATGAACTGGCTGGCAAGAACTGCTCCTATTTTACCCGCCCAGTTCTCAACAGTAATGTCTGGTGATGAAAATATAAGTTTCAACCAGTCAATATCCAATTTGCTCTGGTCAGCCGTCCAGGTAAATAAATAAGAAATAAAAGCTAATGTAAGAAATACTGCAAAAAATAATAAAATCAATCCGCAAATTATCCTTAATCGTTTATCTTTAAAAAATGCAGCTATTTTACCGAAAAATGAATGATTGTAATTTCCTTTACTTTTTGTCATTTAGATTGTTTTTTTTATTTTTGCCATAGGAATCCCTTTGGGATACTTTTTAATTGTTATATGGTTATATGGTTATATGGTTAAATTGTTATTTTATTGTTAATTCTTGGTCCGCCAGCTGGCGGATTAATTCTTAAATTGTTATATTGTTAAATGGCTAAATTGTTAATTGGTTTGATGTTTGACCCCGATACGCTAAAGCTACGGGGCAGGCGTTTGTCTTGTGATTTTTGACGTATATATGTTATATTTTCGTTAAAACCGTTATACACAGATTTCACCGATGAACTTACACAGATTACACCGATTACCGATTACAAATTACTTATATACCCTATACCCTATACCTTTATACCATTATATATCAATTGTATATCCACCAATATCCAGCATCCAGTACCCAGTACCAAGATATCCAGTATCAATCTTTACTTCTTAAACATACTCCTGAATTCTTCATTTGTCATTACTTTATAATCATCAGGAATAGTAAATACAGAGTCATTAACATTTTGCTTTTCTACTGATTTAGCCGTATATTTCATTGTCATCCCACCAGTAAACTGGGTATATTCTAACATTACACCTTTTATATCTTTAAATTGATTGCTCCAGTTAGGATTTGATACTTCAAGAGCATCAGTATAATAGACTATTAAAGTATTTTCACCCTGCACTATTTCTGCTTTTTTACATTTATACCCGATAATTTCTTTTGTTTCGTCCAGGATATTAATTTTCATTTCAGGTAATTCGGTTAATGCTTTTTCCATATCTTCTTTAGAAGATTTAACAGCCATTTTCTTAACCATTATATGATTAAATAATATAGTGGATTCCATAGTTTCAGCATCAGCAAGTATAATAGTTGAGCCAGCTGGCGAAATTTGCTCAACTCTGCTTTTAGTTCCTTTAAAAGTCATTTTCAACTCATTTGGTACCCGTGCCTTATATTCAGGTTTAAGCTCTTCACTTTCAACAGAAACACCATAAGTTATAGTTCCTTCAAAAGCTTTAGCTTTTTCCTGTGCATAACTACTTGTAGAAATTATCACTCCGATAAAAATCGGTACACAAAAAGTTTTTATTAAGTTTTTCATAATAAATGGATTAAAATTGTTATAATATCGTTAATTCTTGATTTGTAAAATTAATTCTTAAATGGTTATATTGTTATATTGTTAAATGGTTTGTCCCGACAAGCTTGTCGGGATTGATGTTTGTCTTTTGATTTTTGACGTATATCTGTTATACTTTCGTTAAAATCGTTAAAGTCGTTGAACGTTAAACCCGATAACCAATTACCTGATAACCTGATAACCTGATTACCGATTACTGCTTACCGATTACCGATTACCTGATTACTGATTACCACTCACCACTTACCACTTACTGCTTATCCATCAATACTTACATTAAGCTATTCAAAAATTCTTCCATCTCTTCTCGTGATACTTTTTCATACCCGTCGGGTATAGCAAATTCATTATCTTCTATAGTCTCTTCTGCAACATTTTTAGCAATTAATTGCATTTTTATATTACGCTGCGACATTTGAAATTCAAGTAACACACCATCAATAACTTTAAATGGATTGTTCCAGTTCGGATCCTCTATTTTTATATCATTAGTATAGAAAATGTTAAAAGATTCTATATCAGTATCTGGAAAACTTACTATAGCTTTTTTACATTTGTAACCGGCTATTTCTTTTGTTTCTTCAACAAACTCAATTTTCATTCCAGGTAATTCATCATATCCTAACGATTGGTCACCGGGCTCTTGTTCGTAAATGTATTTTTTATCCATTAATTTAACTAACATAAAAGTAGTTCCATTTACCTTTAACGTGATACCTGACATAGTAAAAATTCCCATCCAGCCCTCAACCTTACTAATCGCATTTTTTTCATTGAATTTAATAACCAGCTCTGTTGGTAAAAGGCTAATAATAGGGTTTTTCTTTTGATCCTCAAGATAAATTATTTCATACTTAATTACACCTTCAGAAATTATTTTTTTCTTAAAAACATTGTTACAGGAAATAACACTAACTAATATTATGATAAGTATATATTTCATTGGTTCAATTAAAAAGTAAAAATTATTGTTAAATGGTTACATTAATTGTTTATTTAGCGACAAAAGTAAAAAATTTATTTAATTTTAAAATTTAAAGTTAATAGTTATTTTTTTATGCAAATATTTCGGGGCTAAATTAAAAAATAATTTATAACTTTGTAATATAAAGCAAAAAATATTAATAAATTTGAAAGAATAAAACAGGATTAAATTAATTGCTTATCTGCTTAAGTCAAGTTGTAAAATATTGTAAAGAAAATAGGCATTTTTAGTTATTAGTTAATGGTTGTTAGTTATGGTTAATATGGTTGATGGTTTTAGTTTTTGGTTCATTAGTTATGGCAACAGGATTAGAAAATCTAGGATATATAAACTGCCGAAGACCTTGA
>SDBV01011421.1_pt1 | contig 11517 bp, 12 predicted proteins | sample 2277081 | NCBI WGS metagenome assembly SDBV01 (sample SAMN10402039, study PRJNA504765) | marine sediment metagenome | isolation source: marine sediment core GS10_PC15, 223 cmbsf | place: Arctic Ocean: Southern Knipovich Ridge | collected 2010
ATTTAATAATTCTCTTACGAATAATATACTCAATCTAGATCCTTCAAAAAAGGTATTAAATTTGCTTTTTCCATATTGTCTTTTTGGTTCATAAGTTTTAATTTCTCCAATTTTATGTCCTGTTTTTGAAGTTCTTATTAACATTTCAATATCAATTTCTTGTCCTAAGGATGTTGTTTTAAGTCCTAACATAACATCTCTTTTAATAGCTCTAAACCCCATCCAAGGGTCACTTATCTTTATACCAAATAATAATTTACAAGAAAGTGAAACAGCCCGATTAGCTACATATCTAAAACTATATATTGGCATCTCTTCACTTCTATTGCCCCCACTTAACCTAGAAGCTATTACTAGATCATATCCTTCTTTTATTTTTTTAACCAATTTTGGGATATCTTCAGGAACATGAGACCCATCAGCATCTAATATTATCATAATATCTCCAGAAATATTTTTTGCACCAAACCTATACGCATCTCCAAGGCCAGTTCCTGGTTGCGTTAAAACCTTTACACCAATATTTCTTGCAACATCTACAGTATTATCACTAGAATGACCATCAACAACAAGTACTTCATCTACAATGTCTTTAGGAATTCTCTTTATAACATCACCAATACAACCCCCTTCATTTAAAGAAGGTATAACAACACTTATCTTCATTTTATTAAAAATCCTTTAAAAAGTTTATATTTTTTTCTTTAATACAAACTATATTCTTATAAAGTATATCTCAAAAAATTTCTAATTGGAAAAATTACCCTTGGTTCAATAATACACACTTGCATATTTTCTTGGCATATTCTGCACTTTTCTAAATCTTTTTGTAGAACTTTATAATCCTCGCTTTTTAAAATATTTTTAAGTCTATTTTTGTATATAGAATGTTTAGTATTCCACCTAGTTCCAGTCAAACAAGGACTAAACTCTCCATTCTCTTTAAATTCACAGAAATAATAAGGAGTCAAACATTTTTCTGAAAATAAGCCATCTTTATTTTCTGATAAAAAATAATTAGGTATTTGGGATAAATAATATTTACTATTTAAGATATATTTTTTCTTTTTTATAACATTTATAAATTCTTTAACTTCTTCTATTGGAACTTTATCAAACTTTTTTCCTTCCATATTTACTTTTCTTTTCTCAAAAAGGGGGTGATTACTAATAGCTTGGAATTTATAATCCACTTTTAATTTTTCAGATAAGTCCAATAATTCATATAATTCTTTAATATTCCAAGGAGTAATCATAGAATTTATAGAAACATGTATCTTTGGTGCATATTCTTTCAAATTTTTAATTGCATTAATGGATTTATCAAAACTACCTTTCACCTTAGTTATTTTATCATTATTTTCTCCAATTGCATTTATACTTATAGAAATACCATCAATTCTAGCATTATTTAATTTTTTAGCCATTTCTTTATCTAATAAATAACCATTAGAAACCATATGCATATAAGGAATATTTTTTATTTTTTTTACATATTCTATTCTTTCTATAATGTCTTTTAATAAAAGTGGCTCACCACCAGTAAAATTAACAAAACAACATCCCATTTTTTTTAAATCATCAATAATCTCTTTAAATTTTTCTAAAGGAATTTCATTTTTATTTTTGTTTCTCCAGAAATTACACATATCACATTTGAAATTACATCTATTTGTACTATAGAATTGTGCAATCAAAGGAAAAGGTTTTTTTCTTATGTAATAATTAAAATGCCATCTAACAAAATTGTATCCTAAATGAAAAAAATTTGAAAATTTAATATCAATAGAACTTACCATTTTCAAAAAGCCTGTTTTGAATAAATTTGATTCATATTTATTAAACTTCCTTTTTTTATTTTCCTGATAAAATCTTGTTGGGTTACATCCAATCAGGAAATTGACTTACATAATCTGGTGCTTTCATAATTGATTCTAAATTACTAAATTGTTTATTATATAATTCATTATATTTTTTTACATCTATAATCTCCTTCTTTTTCTTTTCTTTTCCAAGGATATAATAAGTTTTACTATTTGATTCTGACTCTACAATTATGAAAAAATTTTTATTATATAACAAATAATTTTCTTTTGAAACTACAATATAATCAATTTTATTTTTATTATCTAAAAAAAATTTATATACATCTATTGTATTTGAATCAAACAAACTATAAACTTCTCTATGAAAATAATATTTTCCTACTGGTGGCTCGATTGTTTCATCTGTGAATATTACAACATTTTCATTAGTATTTGTCCTTATCCAATATCCTATTGCTTTAACACCCAAATCCTTATAAAATGAACCTTCACCTGGTCTAACATCAGTTAAACTAAATATTTTAATATTGTATGCACCTGAAACAGCTGAAAGTAAAGTTGAAAATAATATGATGCATACAAAGATAGTCCTTAATACCTTATGATTTCTTAAAATTTTGCAGAATATTATAATCCCATATATCGCTAATGGAACAATGCCATATATGATATAAGCTCTTACATTAGATGGTTGAGTTAACAGAAAAGGTAAGATATAAACAAAAGACCATACTAATAATATTCCTTTTTTGTTAAACCTAAACAAATCTCTTAATCCAAATGGAATAACTAATAATGAAATCATGCCTAATGCAGGTCCAATACCATTTATTATGTATCCCAATACAGGGAAAAGATAAAACCCGTAAACTGCTTTTTTAGTGAATAGATGTCCTAACATAGTGATATTTGAACCATAACTTGAACCCATACTCGCAGCCACAAAAAATATTGCAAACAAGAAAATAATGGTTAGAATAGGCAACGTTAGGAGTTTGAAATTGAATATGTTTTTTTTTAAATAAGATTTTATTTGTTTTGACTTGATGATGTTTTTATTATAAACAATAAATGTGTAAATCCCTACTAAAAGAAAAGGCGGGAATAAGATAGAAGCAAGCATTACAAGCGAAAGCGATATTGATAATTTAAAGGCATTTTTATCTGGTTTATTGAAAAATTGGATTAGGCAATATAATGCAAAAAATTGTAATAGAATCCCAAAAATTCTTGCACTACTAGTAAACCTTGATTGCATAACATGTAAAGGAATTAAAGCTATAACTAAACTTGATATCACAGCATATCTTTGATTATACAATTTATTTATAGTAACATAAACAGCAAATACAGTTAATGTACCAATAACTACATTCAATAAAATAAAAAAAGTTTCATTTATTGGAACATTAAATAAAGAGAATAACCAAGTAAATATGAAGTAATAAATTGGTTGGATTATTGAATAAGGATAAGCTAATAATCTTAATGGGTTATTCATACCATAATTATCAATCTGAAAAAATGATTTCAAATTCTCTGGGAAACTATCTATTACAAATAATGGCATTGCTACATGATCGCTTGAAACAGAATATTCAGGAAGATTATACGCCCTTATAAATAAGGCAAATATAAATATTAAAATTAATAATAAAATTTGATTTTTAGTCATTTTTGAATTAAAGTATTTTAAAAATTATTGGTTAAATCTATGATATTATTCTAATTTATCAAATCTTATTTGTGATTCATAGATAAAATTACCAATTGTAATAATTGGTTTGAATATTGCGAATATAATAATTACCCATTCTAATAAATTAAATATTGCTGCCAACATAACAATATTAAAATGAATTGGTTGTCTAAATACTATACCTATTTTATCAAATATTTTTTTTAAAAAATTTAACAATCCTCTTTCAATTTTTTTATTTTTCACTTTCTTTGGTTTTAGATCATATTCATAGTAAATTCTATATTTTTCAGCAACAAAAACACTAAACATAATATGTGAGAACATTATTAAGATAGCTAAATATAAATAAATAATATTATTAGAATATCTAAATACACCAATTCCAATTCCTAAAAAAACAAAAGAATCAATTAAGATATGGCTTAATCTCCCATAATAATGTCCTTTTGAATGACAAGTATTCTTAATCCTTGCAATATCCCCATCACAGCAATCAACAAAATATGTTAATTGAAATAATAACGCACCTAAAATTGAATATTCATAACTCCCAAATATAAACATTATACCAGCTAAAAAACCTATAAAAATTGTCAGAAAAGTAACTTGGTTTGCAGTAATATTAGTATGTAAAAAAATCCATGTTAAATAAGTTGCAATCTTTCTATAAACATTTCTAGTTAACCAAGGCTCATACTTTTTTTTTATACTAATTTCTCTTATTTCTTTTATTGAAATAACTTTTTTCATTTTCTTTTTAATTCTTTAGAATTTTTAATAATTTCATCTTTATGTGTAATATAATACTCTAAAACAATTGCATCTTGTTCAGGATCTGGTGAATATTCGTTATCATAAACAATAGCATCATCTGCTTTTTTTAGTGGTCCAACCTTTCTGCTTTTATCCCTTTCATCCCAATCCTTTAAATAAGGAATAACTGATTCAATATCATGATATTTCTTCTTGTCTTCTTCAGACATTATTTTCATTAATCTTTCAGCTCTCTTCCTTATATCAGCATCAATATAAAATTTCCATTTAGCATCTGAGAAAATAACCGTTCCAACATCTCTTCCCTCAATAACAACTTTACCTTTTTCACCTAATTTTCTTTGTATGGTTAACAGAGTTCTCCTTACTTCAGAAATTGAAGCAACCTTTGAAGTAAAATTTACAATTCCTGGAGACGCAATCTCATCTGTCAAGTCTTTACCATCCACAATAATCCTTGCTTCACTATTCTTCATTTCAAAATCAATTGTAGTATTTTTAACTAACTCAACAATCTTATCTTCTTCTTTAATATCAATGCCCTGTTTCAAAACTTTGTAAGCAATTGATCTGTAAATATATCCTGTATTAATATGTTTATAATTAAGTCTCTTAGCAAGTGCTTTAGCTACTGTACTCTTACCAACACCGGCTGGTCCATCTATTGTTACAATCTCCTTTTTTTCCATAAAATTTGAGAATAAAGAGTAATTTAAAAAGCTTTTCTTAATGATACTTAAAAAAATCCTTTTGTTTTTTCTAAATCTTCTGGAAAATCTATATCAATAAATTGAGCATCTTTTATATCATAAGCTGTAACAATCTCTCCTTTTTTTATAAGATTATCAACTACTTTTATAAAAGATGTATTAAGATTAATTTTTGCTATATGGTTTAATTCATTTATCAATTTTTCAGATCCACTTTTTGAAAATTTTGCAGTTCCAATAAACTCACCATTTTCTTTGCCAGTATTTAACTTACTTACACTTTTAATTATGCTATTTTCTTCAATAACTTTCTCTGCTTCTTCTCTAATTTCATCTTTTTTTATACTCAAACAAATATCCCTTTTATTCTGAACTAAAGCTTTAACTATCTCTGGTTCAAACAAAACATCTGAATACAGAAAAATAAAACCGTCTTTTAATTCTTCTTTAGCAACCCATAAAGTAAGGGCCATTCCAGAAATTTCATAAAAAGGATTGAATAATGTTTTAACACCAATTTGTTTACAAAATTTTTCTATTTTTTCTGATAAATGACCAGTAACTACAACTATATCATTAATGCCTGATTTTTTTAAATTTTCAATTTGTTTTTCTAAAATAGTTTTTTTATTAATCTTTAATAAACATTGAGGAGTATCTTTAGTTAAAGGTAATAATCTTGTTGCTTTTCCTGCAGCTAATATAATTGCCTTCATTTTATTGTAATAATGTTTATAATCTTTTAAAATTTATTGAATTTTACTCTAGAGATCTAACTTTTATAACATGCTTTCTTATATACGCACTAAGCCTATCTATTCCAGTAACCATAAGCACCATTATTATTAATATAGTTAAAACTTCTTGATTTCTGAACAATCTCATACTAGTAATTAATTCCATTCCAATTCCTCCTGCACCAACCAACCCTAATACAGTTGCTGCTCTAAAATTATTTTCTAAATAATAAAGCGCATAATTAACAAATAATGGCTTTACCTGTGGAAAAATACCTCTAGCTATAACTTGTATTTTATTTGCACCTGTTGAAATAATAGCTTTAATTATTTCTGGATCTACTGTTTCTATAGCTTCTGAAAAATATCTTCCTAATGCTCCAGTAACATGAGCGGCTAAAGCCAAAACACCTGGAAAAGGTCCTAATCCAACCATTGAAACAAAAATGAGGCCCCATACAATCTCATTTATTCCTCTGCAAATATCAAATATACTCCTTACAGTATGATAAACAAATTTGTTAGGCATAATATTCCTTGCAGCTAAAAAAGACAAAGGAAGAGCAATTAAAGCGCCGATAGTACTGCCTACAATAGCCATTTGTAATGTCTCAGCAGCCTTTAATAGAAACATTCCAATATTGCTAATATCAGGTGGAAACATTCTTCTGACAAAATCAATCATAAATGGAATTCCTTTAGCAAAATTAGCAGGACTTGTGTCTGTTCCTGAAATTGCCCAGTAATAAATTATGACTACTAATAATCCTATCAATAATCCTTTATATTTCCATTTTGGAAGCTTCAATTTAGAAGCCTGTTTTGCCATAGAGATACCAATCTTTTGTTTTTCCATAAATATCAACTATATCTTTTTCTGTAAGATCTTCTGGCTTGCCATCAAAAACGATTTTTCCATCTTTCATTCCAATTATTTTAGTTGCGTATCTTTTTGCAAAATCAAGAAAATGTAAACAGGAAACTAAAGTTATTCCCTTTTTATCACAAATATTTTTTAATAAATCCATTATCTCTTTCATTAATTTTGGATCTAAACTAGAAACCGGTTCATCAGCAAGTATAATATCTGGCTTTTGTGATAATGTTCTTGCTATTGCTACCCTTTGTTTTTGACCGCCGCTAAGATTAGCTACCCTTTCATTTTCATATCCTTCTAATCCAACTCTTTTAATATTTTCTCTAACAATTTCATAATCTTCTTTAGAAAATCTTCCTAATATTGTTTTAAAAGTTTTATTAAACCTTAATCTGCCATCTAAAACATTCTTCAAAACAGTTTCTCTTTCTATAAGATTAAAATGCTGGAAAACCATTCCAATTTTGCCTCTTATTTTTTCACTTTTTTTTATTGAACAATTTAAAATATCTTCATTGTCAATATAGATTTTGCCTTGATTTGGTTCTATTAATCTGTTAATACATTTAAGCAAAGTTGATTTTCCAGAGCCGCTAGAACCTATTACAACTAAACTTTCTCCTTTTTTAATATGTAAATTAATGTTTTTTATAGCATCTTCTTTTCTATTTTTATAAGTATGAGTTAGATTTTCTATTTTTATCATTTTAATAATCACAATTATCAAAAAAAAAAAAAAAAAAATTATTTGCTTGCAGCTTCAGCACTTGTTAAATCCATTCCTAATATTTTGGCAGTTTCTCTTATAACATCATAATCACTATCAGAAACTTTTTGGTATCTGGCAATTCCACCCCATCCATCAACTTTATGGATTGTTTGTTGATCCATATTTATTAGGGCCTCTTGTATCTTTTGTTTAAGTTCAACTGGCAAGTCCCCTCTAACAACAATTGGAGAACCAGGTATAGGTTCCGATTCATATATTATTATATTTACCTTAGGGTCAATCTCTCCTGATTCAACCATCCTATAATAAGAACTGTCACTATCAGCTCCTGCATCAACTTTTCCATTTGCAACAGCATATTGTACTGCATTATGTGTTCCAGCATAATAACTAGTGCTAAAATCATTATCAGGATCTATTCCATTTTCAATTAACATCTTTCTAGGTATTAAATTTCCTGAAGTTGAAGCAGGATCAACAAAAGCAAAAGTCTTTCCTTTTAAATCATCTAAATTTTTTATTCCACTATCTGCTCTTGTGACTATTACTGACTTATATGTTGCACTACCTGTACTTTCTTTCACACCATTGACAATTGCTTCTGCATCAGCAACATCTGCAGCAATAACATACGAGAAAGGTCCAAACCAAGCCATATCAATATGCTTTGATCTCATTGCTTCAATTGCAGCAGTATAATCTGATGTTACTTGTATTTTTACTTCTATTCCTAATTCGTTAGCTAAATATTGTCCAATGGGTTTGTAACTTCTTAACATTTCTTGTGCATCATCTGCTGGAATCAATCCCATCTTTAAAATCTTAATTTCTTTTGTTGTTTCTCCTGTTATATTCTCTTTTGTTTCACAAGAAATTAAAAATATTATGAAACACAATAAAATTAATAATATTTTTTTTTTCATTTTATTTCACCCTTTTAAATTTTATTTTTTATTTTTTCCTTTAACAAACTACTTGATTGTTCAGGATAATAAGGCATCATTATGATTCTTCCATTAAATACTTTTTTTAATTGTTTAAGATATGGATTTCCTATATGACTAGTGCTTTCCATATGAATATCTGGTTGAATTGCTCTTAAATTATTAATTGGAGAATAATCATCTTGTGGAACTGCACAATCAACACATTTAAGAGACTGAACTAATCTAAGTCTTTCTCTGAAAGGCATTATTGGTATGTTTTTTTTTTCCATAACAGCTTTGTCTGTTAACACTCCAACAATAAGTTTATCACCTAAAGCTTTGGCGTTTTCTAATTGCAACAAATGACCTTCATGGAGAATATCTCCAACTACATATGCATAAACTACTTTCATTAAATCTTAGAAAAATATTTTTATTTAAAAAGATTCATCCAAAAGCCTTAAAAAAGATTAAATAACTTCATTATCAAGTGATAAAATATGATAATTAATGATAAAGACGATGCAATAAACTTATTCCAAGTTTTATCGGGTAAGAATATTCATCCTAATCCTAATTGTTTATTAAAACATTGTAAAGATGAGATTCTATGCTAATAAAGCTTTAATCTCTTTTGTAATTTCATCCTCAAATCTTCTTAAGAATTCCATTTCTCTGTCAACTCTTAAATATTTACTAACTTTTAAATTTGTAAATATATTTCTTATTGAGTAATCTATGATTTCATAATTTATAGATGGTCCAGCATTTTCTCCTAACTTTATTATTAGAGCTTTGATCATAGCGTTTTTATCTAATTTTTTTCCTATTAATTTTTCTTTTATTAGTCTTTTTTGAACTATCAAGGGAAATTCTTCTAATTTAAATTTTAAATTCCAAATATTATTTTTAAGAACATTATCTATAAATTTTCTTTTGAAGATACTATCTTTTAATTTATCTTTAAATTTAACATAATCAATATTGTCCCAGAAACCCCATTGTCCAGAACATAATGAAGAATGTGGAATAAAGAATTGTATTGGTTTGTAAAATGATTTAAAATAAATACTGCTGATTAAACTTAATGCTGCTTCTATTTTGTCATTGCTTATTTTATTAATTTTATTATTAAAATAAATATTTGAATAATTCATTATTTGAAATAGTTTATTTTTTTCTTTATTTAGAATTTCATAATTATTTTTATTAAAAGCTAATGTATTAATTGCATTATTTAATATTTTATCATGATTATTTAATATTAAGGAATGTTTATCAAAAAAAGGAATTAAAGAATAAATATTTGCTGCTTTATTACAATCACAAACTTCTAATAATTTTGAAGTTAATAAAATATTTATTTTAGGATCCATTTTTATTTTAATTTTAAATATTATTCAAAATCATTAAAAACTTATTATAAGTAATCTTATTTGAATAGTTTTCTTCAATTGTTTTCCTTCCTTCCATACCAATTTTCTCTCTCAACTTTTTATCTTTAATTAACATCTTTAACTTATTAGTCCACTCTTTATCATTTGTAGCAAAAAAACCATCTTTACCATCATCAACCAACCACCTATTTTCCCCAACTTTACTCGTAACAAACGGCAAACCAAGAGCCATATATTCCCTAACTTTATATAAATCCTTTGCCTCATTTTCCTTTATGATCCTCAAGGGAGCTACAGCAATATCAAATTCCCTTAATTTAGACGTTACCAGTTTAGTATCTTGCCAATCAATTTCATCAATTATCTCAACTTTAACATTTTTTACTTTTTTAAATGAAGTATATAATTTTTTATTATACAATGCTCCGATTAAAATAAATCTTATATTATATTTTTTCCCCAACTCATTTAATGGTTTAATTAGTAATTCTAGATTTCTTCTATGGCTGATTCCATTTCCAATCCAACCAATAATTATTTCTTTTCCAGAATTATAATTATTTTTAGGCTTGTAATCATTTAAGTCGATGCCGGCCTCAAGCAAATAAACCTTTTTATTATATTTCTTTGCAATATTCATTAATTTATGATTATTAACTATAACCTTATTAGCTACAAAAGAAGCGATCTTAACAGTTTCTCTATTTATTAGCCTCTTTATTTTATTTATAAATGTCATATCCAACTTAATCTTAAATGGATTAACTTCATATAAATTCATGTCAACATCTAGGATAATTTTCTTGCCAAATAACTTTGCAATAAGCATAACAATAATTGTTACTGGATCAGAAGTTTTCTGAAAATGTAAAATATCTCCTTTAAAAATATTAAAATATCTAGTAAAATAATGAATTCTATTTTTTGGAGGAAAAACTTTTGAATTATAACCTCTCTTAATTAATTCATTATGTATGTTTTCTACTCTAATTCTTGGTCCCCCTACATTAAAATTTGCAAATGGAAAAAATAAGATTTTCATGAAATATTGAGAATATATATCTATTTTTAAATATAATCATTAATTAAAATCTTTATATCATCATAATAAATATATTTAAATATAAAGTTTTAATTCTTGAATTTATGAAAAAAATTAATTGTAATTTATGCGGTTCTAAAAATCATATCTTTTTATTTAAAGGAAAAGATAGGCTTCATAATGTTCCCGAAGAATTTAATATTGTTAAATGTAAAAACTGCGGTTTAGTTTTTATTAATCCGCAGCCTTCACAAAAAGAATTGAAAAAATATTATCCTGAAAAATACTTTACACATCAGATTAAAAAAAATAATTTTAAAGAAAAAATAAGAAAAATAATCTATAAGACATATCATGGTCCAGAAAGTAACTTATTTCTAAAATTTTTATTTTTCCCTTACCACCACCTTAGGGGTGTGCCTTATAAGAAAGACGGAAAAATATTAGATATTGGCTGTGGAAATGGAAGATTTCTTTTAGATTGTAAAAAAACAGGATGGAATGTTTATGGTATTGAAATAGATAAAGAAGCATCACAAATTACAAAAAAAAATAGAATTAAGGTATTCGATAACTTAAAAGAAGCTAAATTTAAAGATAATTTTTTTGATACAATAACCCTATGGAATTCTTTAGAACATTTACCAAATCCAATGGAAACTTTAAAAGAGATAAAGAGAATTTTAAAAAAAGAAAATGGAGATTTGATTATTGAGATTCCTAATATAGATTCTTTATCTTATAATTTATTTAAATCTAAATGGCATAATCTAGATGCTCCAAGACATCTTTATCA
>SDBV01011422.1_pt1 | contig 11517 bp, 5 predicted proteins | sample 2277081 | NCBI WGS metagenome assembly SDBV01 (sample SAMN10402039, study PRJNA504765) | marine sediment metagenome | isolation source: marine sediment core GS10_PC15, 223 cmbsf | place: Arctic Ocean: Southern Knipovich Ridge | collected 2010
GTATTATCATTATAATATTTCGATACAATCTGTTTTGTAATATTAGATATCCCTTCTTTTAATGAATATTCAATAATAACACTACACCTTTTATTTATCTCCCGTGGAGTAAGTTCTGCAGAAGGTATATTTTCCAAAATGAGTTTTATTGAATCTTTATTAAAAGGAACAAATTCTTTTCTTGTATTATACTGGGCATAATTAATTAAATCTCTACAGTAAAGTATACTCCCATCAATAGATAATTCTTTAAATCTTATCTTTTGATTTATTCTATCCCATAAAGCCTCTCCCAATAACATTTTAATTGTAGTTTCCTCAGGTTCTGCAAGAGTGAAATTTAAAAAAATAGTAAAATTTTTATTAAGTCTGTCACATAAATCTCTGACTGTCTGGCTGAAAATTTTATAATGTTTACTATTATAATAAATTAAATCTTCCATCTCATCAATCCATAAGTAAAATCTATTAGGATTTTTACTTTTCAAATTAATAAAAGCTGATAATATACCTGATAAAAAAGCAATAAAATCATTTTCTTTATCTAATATCCGTGATAATTTAACTTGCTTTAATTCTGTCTTTGTTAAACCGGAATAAATATATCTTTCCATTATTTCTTTTATATCATCGTTATCATCTCCTAATCGAATAATAGCTTTTGTGAATGGTGGACTTTGGACTTTTTCATTAATAAAACTATATATTTTATCATTTCCTTTTTCTTTAATAAGGGATTTAATTTTTTTATGAATCGATTCCAAAGTAATACTATCTATAATACTATAAAACAATTGTTTAATGGATGAAGCACTATCTTTTGGTAATCTTATACCTACTTGATGAAAATTAGTATTATGCTTTGAAGTAAAATAATCTAACGCATGAGTTTTTCCACCTCCTATAGGCCCCCAATTAAGAATTAGCTGTCGTGCTTGTATCTTTTTCTCAGTTAAATAGAAGGTTTCGAGTATATTTTTAATTTCAGACATACCAGCCCATACTAAATTTTCTTTTGATGGAGTTATATCTTCAAATGGGTTATATTTTAAATTTAAATTTTTGTAATTCATTTTATTACCTCTCAATAAAATTTCGTATGTGATCAAGAAATCTTATATATTTTATTAATCTTTGTATCCGTTTCTGTGTTTTCGCAGGATCAGTTTGTGGGTTATCAGGAGCATTTATTTGATTAAGGTCACGTAAAGCATAATAAGCGCTTTGATAAGTAAATCCTTTTTTTGCGTTGAATATGTATACGAAAAGTACAACATCTAATGAATTCCAGATTCGATAAATGGGGAATGAATTTATTTGAGGATTTAAACACCCTCTTAAAGATGCAAAATCATCAATTATATATATTAAATTATTATTTTTATTTATTAAAAACAAATCAATTATAATAGCCAAATTGTGCTTTTCCCCTAAATTATGCTCATCTTTTTCTAAAACTTTATTGAATAGTTTTTTTTCATAAGTTTTAATTGGGTACTTCTCTGATTTATGTACATGATTATCTAACTTAACAGGATCTAATTTTATTTTGATTTTCTTTTTCTTTTCTCGATAGTACCTCATTATTTCATTTTTAACAGTTTTAGAAAATTTAATTGTTACATTATTTGAGAATAGTATAAATAAATTATATAATCTAGTTACCATTAAGTTTAAATTTATGTAGCTTGAAGCATCAATTATACATGTTGTTTTCATAATTATTTAATTCTAATACTAATATATCCTTCATTCTTTCTTGCAGCTGTTATTAATGTAAATATTTTCTTATTGTCTTCAAATCCAGTTAGTAATTCATTTTCAAAATTTGATAATTCCATTATTATATCATATTTATCTAATAAATTAATTACTAAAAATATAAATGATTCAAATTGAGATAATCGGAATGCATTGTCTGTATTAATATTATTAAATGCTTCATTTAATAATATTGAAAGATGAGAGTGGCGTTCTCTCTTGGAAGATTCATCCCAAAGAGTTAATTTTTTCTTATTATTAATTATCAGAGAAATAGTTCTCATGACTTTAAATTTTAACCATTTAGAATTTATATCTTTAATTTTTGTATTAAGCACTTCTGGTAATTGCTTATAAAACTTTTTTCCTACAACGGTTAATTTATAAAATGTACTACTTGAATCTTTATTTATTTCTACTAAACCAAAATCTTGTAACCATTCGAGACGAGGAACTAGTATATGTTCAGCGTATTTTGTTGCATTTTTCCATTGATACTCTATAATCCGAAATTTTTCATTTATTTTAGATTGAGATTGAGAATTAGAATATTTTTGTTTATTAAGTAATCTGTTTTTAAAATTATGCTTAAATAATTCTAATATTGTTCCTTGGTTTTTGTGGTTATTATGTTGTAATAAATCTAAAGTAAAGATAATACCATCAGCATCTTCTTGTAGTAAAATATAAAGGTAAAATATCTTTTCAATTTTAGATAATCCAATATCATCATTTTTCTTATTATGTATAAATAGATATAATATATTTCCTAAACGAGAATTTGATAATACATCTCTATAAGAAATAATTAATCCTAATCTTTTTAAAAAGTAGATATAATGTGGCAAAGCAGTAGTAGGGGTACCATCTGAGTTAGTTAATTTACCATGTCGCTTATTGTATATAGCTGACACTTTTTGTTTTTTTCTACTCCACTCTATCATAATTTTTTTTAATAATATTATTGGTATATTTCTACTACCAATCTGTTTAATAATTTCACTGCAGATTTTCAATACACGTACTGTTGTATGTAAACTATTTATAAATCTAAATTCATCTACAGTTTTAATTTTATCCATAAATTATCTTCCTAATTTTATATATTGCAAATTGAACATCCAGCTTCTTCATTCTCAGCAATGATATCCACTAAATAGGGTGATTTTTTTTGCTGATTTCGGATTTCTTTCCGGATGTGTTTTAATTTTATTTTTTTTATTCTCTTTGTCTTAATTAAATCTTCAAGCCGTTCATCTTGTATCCAGGTAAATCCATTACTCTCAGATTCAAATTTCATAGCTTTTTTAAATAATTTCGGATGCTGTTCATATAACCATACCCATTCGATCTTCTGTTGAAAAAAACAAAAATAACACCCAGAACGACTCCGGGCATAATATCCTTTTTTCTCTTCTACTGTATATTCTATTTTTCGGTAATAGTTTGGCATACCAATACCATTATCTTTCAATATTCGGAAGATATCATCGCGATTTAAACCTTCTTCATTTTTTAATAAAGGGTAAATTTTTATATGAGAAATAGGATAATCTTTACTCTGTAAAAATCCAAATACAATCTTATTAAATAATGGTATTCCAAAGGATAATAGAGTATTTAACTTCTGAGATTGAGTAAAGGACAGAGATAATGGTTTAGTAATTATCTTTAACATATCATGGCTTTTGTTCTTAGTAATATTTTTTTTATATATCTTTTTTAATTCTGTAATATTTTCATTTCTTAATACTTGATTAATAATCTCCTGGCTCCAGATATTTTTCCTGAAAGGAAAAATTGATTGTATATTAGATTTTTTTGAAATATAAGCATCTCTTTCTTCATCTTCCCTGATGGCAACATAAGAAATAACTTTATCATTTCCGACAAATTCTTCAAAAGGTTTTAACTTCATCATCCTTGTACACCACCGGGCCATTGCAGATGGAAGATATTTTCCATTTAAAATAAAAAAATGCTCGAAGGGTGTCTTGATACTATCTTTAACTGCTTTTAATCTTGTTATGGATTTTCCTAAGATTACTTCAAGATTATCTATAAATTGATAAGTTTCTTTTAATTCTTCTCCTGTATCACAAAAGTAATACTCAATATCTATTTCAGGGTAGTGTGTTTTTAGATAAATAGCTAATGCAGAACTATCCTTACCCCCGGATATGCCTAATACATGTCTTGCTTTACTCATTTTTTAATTCTTGCCTTAATAATTTACTTAACGTGATAATATTTAATTTACTATCTTTAGATAAATTAACAACTATTTTCTTTACCAATTCATCTATTTTTTGATTTTTCTTTTTAGGTAAATTAATAACCTGTTTTTGAAGTCCATCAGACCTTGAAGTTATCTCAATTTTAATAACTTCCTCTTCTTTATTTCCAATTTCCTTTGTCGATATTTCGCATAGGTTGTCAAATTCTTGAAATATAGCCTTTAATTTTTCATATAATTTTAATTCATCTTCATCTCTCATTTCATCAATAGGTTTTCCTAATAAAGATTGAGTTAAGGAATTCATCCAACCTTTGGAATCATTTAATTTTGAAAATAATCTTGTATAAAAAGATTTTTGATAAGGTAATAATAGATATTCTTTTAATGAAAAATATCTTTTTCTTATTAAATCTATATATTCTGAAAAGGATAAATTTTCATATCCTAATATTTGTAATATCTGATTTTCAATTCTATTAATTAATCCATCAAAACAAACTCTTAATTCTCTGATACATCTTTGAAATCGAAGTATATATTTTTTTAATACTTCTGATGATTTCCTAAGCATTACTTCTGAATATCCCAAGGCATTTGGGAATACCTTAAAAAAAACTTTTTCAGGATCTTTTGCTGAAGCGATAGCATTGCGCAAAGATATCGTATGTTTTGAAAGTCTGGCAGTATACTTAACATAATCCGGTAATGCTTTATAAAAAACCAGGAAGGGTCTTATAGTATCAATAAAACCTGTATTTGTTACTTTTTCCTTGGTTTGTTTATTTAATATCTGACGATATTTGTTAAATAATTCTAATTTAATACCATCAATATTAAAAGTTTTGATTTCAAATTTGTTTGGATTTTTTATAATTAGTTTTAGAATATCGATTGTAATATAGGGAATATATTGATCATCACTATAAAGGGCGAAATCATCCTTTTTAATAAATAAAAAAATGGGAATCCAGAAATTAATTAATCCTTGTTTTAATTTAAAGGGTTTCGTAGAGATTATTTCTGTAAGTTCGGCTAAATTTTTTTTTGTTGTTTTAGCTCTTTTTAAAAATTTTTCACATTGAAGCCATAATTTGTAAAATGTATTGTTTTTTGAAGGTTTACCTAGAATAAATCCATGCTCAATTCTTTGCTGCATACTGGTCTGTTTTATTAATGTGAGATAAATAGTTTTTTCAGGAGGAAATTCGTCTTTAGAAAAACCAAAGTCTTTCTTATCCCAATCATTGACTAATCTATAAAGAAAATTATTTTTCGCAGTAGAAATGGAGGTAGAGATCTTATTCCGATTAATTAATTCATTCTTAAATATAGGCGTATCAGGATAGACTTTCTCACAAATTTGGGAAAGAAAATTATTGAACATTTTTTTATTTTTTATACTAATCACTTCTCCCTGAAAAATCCATATTATATTTTTTTTATTTTTATATAGATTACTTATTACATATTGATTCAATTCTTCAATTTGATATTGTAATAAATTATTAAGTTCACGTTTAGCTACACGATCATCGATGACTGAATTTAATACATATTTTATCTTTTCAATTTCGAATAATATACCTTTGATTTTCTCAGTATTTTTGTAGAGTCCATAAAGTATTGCTTCATTATGACTTTTAGAAATATTAATTACCTGCATCCTATTTGTATTTTTTGAAAAGATTAAATTTACAATTCCATCTACTTCTGACTTTAATAATGTTTGTTCGGGTTTTTCTGATAATATAAATTTGAAAAAACGTGGAGTGCCAGTCTTATAATAAATAGCTTTAGCAGAAAGATACGAAAAATGAAAATACTGTTTCAGGGGAGTGATCATATCTTTAACTTTATTTATTTTTGATTCAGCTTTCATTAGTTCAATATCAATATCAATATCAGTTCCTTCAAATAAAATAAACTTATTTTTAAATTTAATTTCACGCATGATTTTTTTCTTGATTAATTCATTGATTATAGTTTCAGTATTCTTTATTCCTAAACAATATTTTCCATATTTAATAATAAAATCTTTAGTCATCTTTAAAGATTCAAATCCGAATAAATTCAACAAACCAATTGATTTGATTAATTTAGCTGCATCAGTTATATTCTTATTAAACATAGATTCGGCCCGGATTAGAGCGTTATTAATTAATGACCATGCAATATAATCAGGATTAAATTTACTAAATAAAAAATGATAATAGTAATGAATCAGATAATCATATACACAGCTTATATTATAATAAGGGTGAATAGATCTATTGAAATTATAAATATTTAAGTAATCATCTGACTGTAAAAAAGAAAATAATGACCTTTCATTTTGAGCATATCTTTGAAGTGAATAAGTTAGAACCATACAGGCAATAATATCAAAAGGATATATTTTTTTTAATAGTTGATTTAAATTATCCGATGGCAAAGTTAATAGTTTTGAACTATATATAGTATTAGTAATCTTATTGAAACTTTTCGGTTCTATCTTATTATTTATATGTTCGCCTGCTAAGTAAAGTAATTGATCAATAGACTCATTAAAAGTTATTTCTTTTAAACGCCCTTTTACTTTTTCCCATTCCTGTCTTTGTCTTATATTTAATTCTCGGGAATAGGCATTAAAACCCTGGTGCAAGGTTGTTACAAATAGAATATTTTTATCAGTGTTATTAGCATATTCTGTTAATTGTTGAATAAAAAACATTTCTTTTTCAGGATTATTATTAGCAGCATATTCTAAAAACTTTCCAAACTCATCAATTATAAGAACAAGGATTGATTTTTCTTTTTCTGCCTGTTGATAATAGCGATCCAATTTTTTTAAAATGATATTACATGATTGATTAGTAGATTTGATTTTAAAATAGTTGTAAAAAGTATCAATAATGGAATAGTAATCACCAATAAAATTTAAAAATTTAAACCGTTTGCATCCATTAAATTGTTCTGTTAATTTATTAAAGTATTTTGATTTCCCCTGCAGACTCTTAATGAAAGCTAATAAAAAAGCAGATTTACCCGTACCATAGGAACCAATAATATTAAATGAATGTATACCTGCTTGATAGGACCGGGTGACCTGTTCTATGATTCTATATGAGTTGGGTGTAGGAATATAATATAGTTCTTTATCATGATCACGAATAATGTTGATTGAAGGAGTAAAATTAGTTTTCATAATACTTTGTTAAAATCTTCCATTTATCCAGCTTAGTCTTAAATTGTAATTCTTTAATACCAGCATAATCTGTAAAAATAATATTGGGATATTTTTTAACCATTTCATTAATCTTTTCAACTAATCCATTTGCATTGATTCCATAAATGTTTCCAACACTATTAAAATCATTCATTAAACTATTAAATGATATTGATTGAGCATATTTAGGATTATTAATAATAGAAAACAAAATGATTTCTATTGGGATCTCATGCCTATCCCCTGTATTTATCTTATACCACTTTTCATCATTTTCTATATTTTTGTTCAATGGTCTAATTAAATCTAATTCCATTAACAAACCTGAAAAATCATCCTCGATATTTTTTACTCTCATAGGTTTTAAATAACCTTTAAGAAAGACATTGATACCATTTGATATTGAATTTTTAGAAACAGGATTGTTTGACTCTTCACATTTATTATTAATAAATTCAAATAACTGAGTTTTAGTAAATTCAATTTTTTCTTTTTGAAATTCATTAAAAATTATTGAATAGAAAGATCCTTTATTATAAAAAATTAATAAATAATGTAATAACCATATTGTAGCAGGATCCTCAATGAAGGGATCTTTACCATTATTATCAAAAAGGAAATGAGCAAAGGGGGTTAAATTATTTTTTTCATCTAATAAATTAAAAGCCTGAAGCCAATATTTAATAGAGCGAACCATATTTTTCCCAACACCTAACTCTACTACAGCGGTCGAATCATTAAACTTATTTCCCTGTTGAATAAAATCATATCCTTTTTTCAACCAAAAATGCCTACAATGGAATGTTTCATGACCGGACAATAGAAGTTTATTCATGGATTTATTCACTACCTGTAAAATTAATATTGATAGTAAACATATTTTTTTATATTTTAAAGTCAATGTAAAATACAATACATATACCATGCTTGCTGTTTATTGGGAAGCAAACCGGAAAATACCAGAAAAATTGCAAGCTTTCGTCCGGTAGGGTGGCAGTTTTGCTCCGGTTAGGTGGTAGGTTTAATCCGGTTGAATAGCAGTTTTGAACCAGTATCTGCAACTCTCTACTCTACAGTAAAAAAAAGTGGAAATCATAATTTTATTAGATACTATTAATACAATTGGAATAATATTAATAAAGGCTATGACATATATATCATGAAGGATTTAAAAATAATATATTTCTTTTTATTTATTAGCTTATTTTTACTAACTTCCTCACTCTTCAGTACTTCTTATTATGTGAAAACCAATGGAGATAATACTTTTTCCGGGACAAACTGGGCTGAAGCATGGCGAACCATATCGCATGCAGCTTCCAATGCAATAGTACCGGGTGATATTGTATATATTGCAGACGGTGTATATTTCGAACAGGTAAAAGTACAAGCAAGTGGTGTGGCTGGGAATCCGATTATATTTACTGGAACTAACACCAGTCAGCAAGCAGCAACAATAGATGGAGGAGGGATCTTTGAAAACTGTTTTTGTATTTCTAATAAATCATATATAGAAGTAAAAAACATGAACTTTATACATTCTGATTCTGCAGGTATTCGCATTGAAGATAATTCATTTTCTAATAAAATAATAAATACACGATCTTATTCAAATAATTCGTGGGGTATCATTTGTGATAATGATAATAACAATATGATTATTAGCAACATAATATCCCATAATTCTCAATATGGTATTTATCTATTTGAATGCCAAAATATAATAGTAAAGAATAATCTAATATGTTCTAATGATAATGGTTCAGGAATTGTTTTAACTGATTTATTCGGGAAGATTTGCAAGAATAATCAAATCATTAATAACCAAATCTATGGCCCCAATCAGGGGACTGGAATTTATTTGGCTTCTGGAAGATCAAATATAATAATTAGTAATACTTTTTATAAAAATGATACAGGTATTTCTTGCATAGGTAATCCAGTATTTGGCAATGCCAGTTATACTAGAATAATCAATAACGATTTTATTTCGAATGAATCATTTGGTATGACGTTCGGCCCTTGGGCGCCTAATAGTCTCGTAAGTAATAATTACATTTTTGGGTATAATCAGGACGTTGGGATTGATCTTTATTCCGCAAAACAAAATGGAATAATAAGTAACATTATATATAAAAATCAAACCGGAATTGGTTTGCGCAGTGATCCTGGATTCCCCTGCACAGGAAATCAACTATTAAATAATACAGTTTATTCCAATACATTATATGGAATTTCTATTGTACAAGGTGATACTTCAGGTAATACAGTGCGTAATAATAGAATATGGGGTCAAAACCAAGACTATGGAATAAATCTAATGGATGCTATAAATAATGTTATCCAAAGTAATGTTATTAATAGAAATCAAAAGAGTGGGATATATTTAAGGGGTACTACCTCTGACCATGATATCCTGCAAAACCAAATATCTTCAAATAGTGAATATGGAATATATTCAACCCTCAATATTACTGATAATGATATTATAGGAAATAAAATCATTGGTAATCAAAATGCGGGAATATATATTAGTGCCATCAATTATAATAACTTTATGGGAAATGAGGTAAAAAATAATAAGAATTCCGGAATATCCATTACTGGAGCTGATAGGAATTACATCCAAAGCAATTTTATTGGTAATAATACTCCTCACGGGATTTATGTATTAGGAAATACCTATCAGAACGTATTCCGACAGAATACAATTTTTTCAAATAGTGGTTCAGGTATTTTCTTTAATGGATCAACAGCAGATCAGAATTATGTGAGAAGTAATATTATTTATGGAAAAAATCAAACAAATGGAATACATATACGGAATGGTGATAATGATATAATAGCAAATAAAATTCAAAATAATATTATTGGAATTAATATTGATCGGGGTAATGGTTCAATTGTTCAATATAATAATATTTATAGCAACATTACTGGAATTGTATGGAGCAACTGTAATGCTGATTGTTCACGAAACAGTATTACAAATAATGAAAAGGGTGTATGGCACCGGGGAGGAATCTTTTCTAATTTTACGAAAAATAATATCTATAATAATACTATCGCCAATTTTACAAACTCAGCCGGATCACCTGTTTTAGTGACTAACAATTGGTGGGATTCAACCATAGCTTCTGTAATTCAAACAGGTATAAAGAATAACGGGGGGTATTCTAATTTTTCACCGTATAGATTATTTGATAAAGTCGATATAAATCCCAATGCTGATACAGACTCCTTTGAACCGATAACAGCAATTAGTATTCAAATCACAAACATGAACCAGGTTTTTCTACGGTGGAACAACCAGCCGGGAGTTGAACACTATAATATTTATTGGAGTACTAACGCCGGAACAACTAACCTGCAGCATTCACCCGGCAGCATGCTGGATGTAATTGCTTACACTACAGAAACGAATTATATACACACCAATCCCATTCAAGATATAACCAACTATTATTATATTACCGCATCTGATTCAGCGACACCTCATACCAATGAAAGCTGGTATTCAGCCACTTTGAAAATTTTTGTCCCGAAAATTCATACCGGCCCTTATTATGTTGATGATGATTCAGGAGATGATTTTAATATAGGAACATTCGATGAACCTTTTCGTACTATACAGAAAGCAGCAGATAAATTATCATCTGGTACATTTGTATCTTCTGCTACCTGTTATTTATTCCCCGGTTCATATCCGGAACAGGTATATATTGCTTCGAATAATAATCCCGGATATATGGTCTTCATAAAACTATCCAATACTGCTCCGGTATTGAACGGTTCACTTGCTTCTAATTGCGCATTAAAGATAACCAATGCCAGCAGAATAATAATATCCGGATTAGATATATGCAATTATTCTAACGGCATTATTATTGATGGCAACTCTACAAATAATCTTATCCAGGGTAATACGATCTACTCAAACTTCTGGCAGGGGATCCAAATAAATTCTGATTCTGCTGATAACAACACGATCAGAGGTAACACTATTTCCGGCCCTAATCAGGTATCTGGTATTATAATAAATGATGGAGACTATAATACAATAATTTCTAACACAGTGGATCATAGTACTGTGGGGATCGTTATTGCGAGTAATGCTTCCTACAATAATATATTCAGAAACTCAATCTATTCTAATACTGCACAGGGTATCCATCTTAGTTCAGGTCCGACTTTTAATACTATTGGGACAAATATAATATTCGGCTGGAATCAGGATTATGGGGTCATACTTACAGATGTTGAAAATAATACTATAATTTCAAACAGGATATTCTGTAATCAGTTGTATGGT
>SDBV01011424.1_pt1 | contig 11516 bp, 3 predicted proteins | sample 2277081 | NCBI WGS metagenome assembly SDBV01 (sample SAMN10402039, study PRJNA504765) | marine sediment metagenome | isolation source: marine sediment core GS10_PC15, 223 cmbsf | place: Arctic Ocean: Southern Knipovich Ridge | collected 2010
CGATACGGATACTACATCAATTAACATAGCTGCTAATGTTACAGGTGCCGGCGTTACATTTGCCAAGGCAGTGACCGCAGACGGTGTTGCAGTTGACCAGACGTTCGATGCTCTGGCCGGTACGCTCACTGCTTCCGGCATTACCAAGAGTACCACCGGTGATCTTACGCTGGGCGGTGCAGCCGGTATTAACCTTTCAGGCAACGTAACAGGCTTTAACGATGCAGGTGACAGTGTTATATTTGCTGATGCAGTAACCGCTAACGGTGCCGACCAGGTATTTGATGCTCAGGACGGTACGCTTACTGCTTCCGGCAACATTACCAAGACCGGCGATGGCAATCTTACCCTCGGCGGTGCAACGGCTATTAACCTTTCAGGCGATGTTACAGGATTTGACGATGCAGCCTACAGTGTTACCTTTGATGATGATGTAACCGCCGATGGCGGTGTTCCGGGTACTCCTGTTGATCAGACATTTGATGCTCTAGGCGGTACGCTTATTGCTTCTGGCAACATTACCAAGACCGGCGATGGCAATCTTACCCTCGGCGGTGTAACGGCTATTAACCTTGCAGGCGATGTTACAGGATTTGACGATGCAGCCTACAGTGTTACCTTTGATGATGCAGTTACCGCAGATGGGGGTGTTCCGGGTACTCCTGTTAATCAGACATTTGATGCTCTGGGCGGTACGCTTATTGCTTCCGGCAACATTACCAAGACCGGCGATGGCAATCTTACCTTAGCCGGCGACACTGCCATAAACCTTGACGGAACAGTCGATGTTGACGCAGGCAGCCTGATTATCGAGGATGCATTCAACGCTTCCGGCGATCTTATCGCAAGTGCCGATGCAACCTTAAACGCAGCCGGTATCCTCGACGGAGCCGCCCAGCGTATTGATGCAGAAGCCGGTACCCTCTGGGCCAAGAGCACACTTGATAAAGATACCGCCGGCAATCTTACCTTAGCCGGTGGCACTGCCATTAACCTTGACGGAACAGTCGACGTTCAGGACGGCGACCTTTTGGTAGAAGACAATGCAACTGTTGCTGCCGGTGAGACACTTAGAGCTAGCGGTAATTTGATCCAGACTGAAGGTAAGACTTTGACTGGAGAAGGTGACCTGACTTTAGTAGCTATTGGTGGAACTATAAAAGCAACTTCAGGACCAGTCGAAATTAACATGTCGAATGATGATAAGACTCTTAGGTTGACTCAGAACGGTTTGCTTAACATGGACACATTTGCAGTAACAGATAATGGAGATACAACCCCTAAGGACACAAATCTTATTGCAGAGGTTACAGGTGAAACATTTACAGATAATTATGCAGATCGATGGCAGTCAATACAAGCAAAAGCTTCTGGTAATGTTGTACTCTCTGGAGATTCTAATATAGTTATTGGAACTGATGAATGGACAGATTTAGATAGCATTTCGCGTAAAGGCGTTTATTCTACAGATGGTGGCGTGTCGATTAAATCGACTTCAGGTACAGTTGTCTCTGCGGGGAATACCATCCTTGATGATGTCACGATCAGTGGTTTTGCAAATGGCAACGACGGCGTTTCTATCCTTGAAGGTGAAGGTAATGCAGCAATTGTAATACATGCCGGTACAGACTTAGTCCTGGGTTCAGATTTGACTTTAGAGGCGAACGGTGCATATGATACTGGTATAGATGAACGTCCGGATGTTAAATTTTTCAATGATGGTGAAGATATTGATGTAGCGATCCATACTAAAGCAAATAATATAACTATGGATGCTACTGTTTCTAATTTAGTTGATAACACAGCCATGGTTTTTGACGCTGAAACTAAGGTCGAGTTTGGCAGTATATTTGAGGGCAGCATGTCGAGTCTGAATAGCACTCATGGCATAGAGGTTGTTTCTCGAGACTCCGGCAGCCTAACTATTGCTAAGGGGGGAGACTGGTTGCCATACGTTAATGATCCGGACTCTATAAAGAGTTGGTTTGACGGAGATTATGTTTTAAGAGGTGGTCGTGTGTTGGCACATGTTCTTGCATTCGTCGAAGCCTATCAACCGGTTGCGCTGACGAGTTTTGACCTTGAAGAAGAAGAGGATATCCAATATGCAGACCTGGAAGGTTCATTGCAATTGCTGGTTGATGAGGGCTTTATTGATGAAGAAAATGTGCAGACCTATTTAGATGCTGCTTACAGCAAGATGTATGCTACAGATCTTCGACCTTATAAGGCGGCGGAGAAAATTAAAAATTACATACCAATACTCGCTGACGAAGGCGGAACAAGGCTTGCTAATTTAGGCGCCTTGGTTAATAAGCACATTGCCTCTGATGACGCTATCCCATCTGCCGAACAATATGATTCAATTGTTGCCGAATTGTATTCACAGGATGTTCAATGGGCAGCGGCAAAAGAATGGCTCGATGCGGTTGTAGATACAGCAGGTATACTTACGACAGAGATAGGTCAACCTAGAGATGTTACTATTGCTAATTTAACCGAGATATATCTACCCGAAATAGAACGAGCTACGCAGGAAAGTGTCGGAATATTTTTTGCTAACTATATAAGTCAATCTGCTATATAAGTCGGATATATGTTAGATTTATCGCTGCTTTCTAAACGTGTTTTCAGATAGTCTTAAAAAGTGTACGAGGCAATTATCTGAAAGCAGTAACGGTGTGTCTATTAATTTGTTTTTTCAAGTTCTTCAAAAGGTTGCAATATCTCGTCATCTGATTGACCAGTAGCCTTTTGTTTGCCTGTACTGGTGGTATCTGGTTCTTTGTCGAAGATATCGATCAAGTTTTCGACAGCGGTTGCAGTGTCAGATGCCATAATTATATGTCTTTTGTATTGCTTGTAGCCAAAGAAGCCGGCTATTACCATTGCTGCAATTAGTACAGGTATTGCGGCGATACCTATCTTTTTATTTCTCAATAGTGCTTTCTGGATATCGCATAGCATCTCGTCGAAAGACTGATATCTGCAACTTATGTCCTTATCGAGTGCTTTCTTCAGAACTTTTCGCCATCTTGTTCCGACTTTATTTATCATTGCACTTGCAGCACTATCATTTGCTCTGTATTTTTCGCCTAGCAGCAGTTGAAAAGCAACATTGCCCAATGTATAGATGTTTCTTTGGTCGGCACGTAAAACTTTATTCGAGGATGATGATTTGCCTGTCTGTTCCATGGTTACGGTTGAATCGTATCCGGTGCTTTGCTTGCTAAAAGTATTAGGTTCCTGAAGGGTTACAGTTGCGTCTATATTGTCATCAATAGTTATTGTAGGATCGAAGGTATCGTTGCAGGTGAGAGTTTTAGAGTATTCTGAGTCGTTTTGTGTTTCTTGTGTAATTGTTTTTGAAACACTCTGTTTGTTGGTTGTAGAAAGAAGGGTCTTTGTGACATTAGGGCCAAGACCGGAGTTGCCTATAGGTGCCAAAATGACGTCATCATTGTAATAATCATCGAATTTTATTTGGCTGAGGTCCAGGCGGTCTATTTGCCAGCCGTTTTCTGATAGACTTGAAATCGCTTGCAATAGTTGTGAAATAATTTGAAAAGTCCTCTTAGGCTTTAGTGTTATCCCATCATTTGCGAGTTCTTCGAGATCATGCTTGATAAATCTGGTGACTATATAGGGGTCATTGGGGTTTTGTGACACTTCAAGGGCATCGATGACAAAGGGAAGGTTGAGTAGAGAGATGCTTCGTATTTGGGTGCTGCATCGATAAAGGAATCTTTTGGCTCGAACAGAATCTTCGTTTGATATGTCCTCTTCAGGCCTATAAATTGCAACTGTACCATGTATCGGATGGCTGGCTTTACAGGTACTAATGTTGCCAGACTTGCTTACGACCTCTAATAATTTGTATTCTTCCGGAATTGCCATTTTGTGTCTCAGTTCCAATGCTTGCTTTATATTATATGGTTCTACCAAAAAACCGGATCAAATGCAATTATAAATAACTATAGAAGTAAAATGAAGGAATTGCCCCAAAATCTTATTATTATATTGTGACATTATAGATTGAAGTCATTTTTATCTGTCTCTGATGATAAAAAAAGGTACAATAAGCTTTAATGTATGTTTATGGATTTAGGCGATTTTTGTTATCATTATTCCTGAGTTCGCATTTATTTAGGATTGATCTCTGTCAAATTTGCTTGGCTATTATGTGAAAGCACAAAGGTTTTGCTATTACCTGAAATCTGATATGGGTTTTGTTCTTATTTAAAACTATGAATAAACCAAATCCACTAAATTTTATACCGAACGGCTACGAAGTTGTCGAAACCGTAGAGACTTCGGATGACGTATGTCAATACGTAGCCACACCTCCAGAAGGAAAATCTCTTGTCGGGTTGAGAGTGTATGATTTTTCTGGTACTGCCTCCACTACCAGAGCCAGACATCTTAGGGATTGCCTCCGTAATGAAATCGGTTTTATGGATGAACTGGATCATGCCAATATTATCAAGCTTTATGATTATAGCGAGACAAGAAGAAACTTCTGGATAGCAACTCTGCCGGCTAATATTGAGAAACTCTCAGATTCTTTTTCAAAACTTTCCTCATTGCCATTTGACCTTAGAGTACTGCTGTTAAAAAAACTGCTCACAGCATTGGAATATATGCATAATCATAAAGTGATTCATAGAAATCTTTCCGGTGATGCGATATTTCTTGGGGACAACTCTGATATTTATGTTGGGGATTTTAGTTATGCCTGCTATCTTTCCGGCGCATCTACTACAAGATATGATACTAATTCAACATCCAGTACTATTTATCAGGCACCCGAGATTAAAGATATACAAACCACGTCATTTGACAGCCGATGTGATGTGTTCTCAGCAGGGCTGTTAGCTATTGAAATACTTACTGCCGAGCAGATACCTAAGAGTTTTGAAAAAGGATTAAATAAAACCATACAGGACTATCTTGAGCAGCAACCCGTTTTAAATGCTTTGGGATTCCGTGTTATTAAGGTTTTAAAAAAAGCTATTAAAAGTGATCCTGATAAACGATGGCTTTCAATAAAATCTTTTTTTAAGGCCTTGGATAAAGCCTTTGAACACAAATCTGCAGGCACGGTGGATATCGATCATACTCAGACGATTCCAATAACCAAGCCTACAGGGGAAGAATCTGAATATATAGATCATAGTGAAACAAAAACTATTCGCGGCACTGAAGGAGCAACGGAACAGGTTGTCACACGAGTTTCTATAGAGCCCAGGGATTCGGAAAATGAGATATGGAACAATCGCTATGAAATATTGGATAAGATCGGTGGTGGCGGGCAGGCTGTTGTTTATAAGGCCCTTGACCATTTAACTAATGAAGAGATAGCCGTTAAGTCGCTTTTATCAAGACACAGAAAGGACCAAAGCGCTGTTAATCGTCTCAAACAGGAGGCAATGGTCGCCAGGAGCCTTACACATAATTATATTATTAAAACGTATAGTGTAGAGCAACGTACGGATATTGAACAAAAAACTGATGCCGTTTTTATATGTATGGAATTGATTAAAAGCGGACTGGAACTTAAACATGTTCTTGATAAACGACGATCCTCTGGAAAACATTTCAGTGTTGATGAAGTACTCCATGTCATACGACAACTACTCAGCGCCTTGAAATATGCTCACAGTTTTACGATACATCGGGATGTAAAGCCGGCAAATATCATGCTCGTCCCGCATGAGGGACACGATGCTGAAGACACATCAGATTTGACAAAATTTGACATCCGGCTGATGGACTTTGGAATTGCCAAAGTGCTTACCAAAAAACGTATTGAAGTTACCGGCAAGGGCTTTTGGTCGGCACATTATGGTGCGCCGGAGCTAGCTAACGCAAGGGACACCGTAGATGCCAGGGCTGATATTTATAGCGTGGGAGTGATTATATACCAGATGTTCACGGGTCATATTCCACGAAAAGGTTCTTTGTCAGTAAATAAGATAAACAAGAATGTCTCTGCCCAGTTGTCTAACGTTATTGATCTATCGATTAATGCTGATAGGGACAAGCGATATAAAAATGCCTTTACATTTATTAAAGAGATAGACAGGGCTGCCGGCAGATTTAGCTGGCTGCCCAAAGCATTGAAAATTGCAGCGATGTTCCTCTGTTTTGCTGCAGCCGTCCTTTTCATTGAGCGAATTATTCCTGACACTGAGTCCATACCAATTCCAGACGCTATTGATGAACTCAACTTAATTACTCCCGAAACCCAAATACCGAATTCAGGAGGGATTTTATATGAAGGCCTGGAAGGTTTTGAAGATTATAACCTGAAAAGATTAAAAGCAATAAGTGACTTAGAAAGCAGCAAGGGTCTTGGTAATGAGACTATCAAAAGTAATTCTCCGTCTTGGAAAGCTTACCAAGAGAGTTTTGCGCCAATAGAAGAATTAGCAATAAAACTTGGAGATATCAACAGAAACCGAACAGTTTACCTTGAGTATCGAGATAGCGACATGGTATCGGAAATTAACAGTGCCATATCTGATGAGCCAATTTACAAACTGGTCAAAGCTATTATCGCTGACGCTAAAAACGCAGAGGTATTGCTTAGCAGCAGGTCTCTGGGGGAAAAGAATATTACAACATGTGACCACGCTTATAGAACAGCCGCGAATGCCTTGAACTATATTATTGAAAAAGAACAGAATGCTGATCTAAAAGAAGGGATCGTAGAATCCCTTAATAATGAGATAAAGGACGTGGAGAGATTAAAAAATGAATTTAAGGACTCAAAATCTCGAATTGCCGGGATCGAGCAGCTTGATAAAGAAAAATTTGACGTGTTGGCAGATCGCTGTCTTGAAAATGCATATAGCTATGAAAAAAACTTCGATTTCTATAACGCCGTTCGTCTTTTAAATATCTTAAATAGAATAGCAGGTGTCCTTGCCAACTCCAGAGACTATGTCACTCTAAGGGATGTTTATGATAGCGATGTTATATTAAGGCTTATGGAATTATGTTATGGGGATGTAGAAAGCTTTTATGGAGGTGGATTTGACCAGGACCTTTTGCGGGTCGAAGAAAAATTTAAAAAATTGAGATTATCTGAAGATGCCAAACTTCTTAGGACCGAAATAATTGAAAGCCCAGCCCTAAAAGAAGACATAAAGAATTTCAAGGGGTCCGAACTGATCGGCGGATACTTCGAGATCGCTGAAAAGTATAAAGATGTTGAAATTGCCGGAAGCATTGATAATTGGGTTTATGTTGATGATGTTCCAAGGCTCTCAAAGATACTAAGTCAGATGGAACTCTTAAGAGACGGCTTGGCTCAGATCCTGGCCCGCAAGAAAAACATGGATGAACTTATGTATTCTGATAAAGGAATCGAATTCGGTATTGAAAAGTGTCGGGGCCTAAGACCACTAAACGATAAGGAAAAACAGCAATACCAAGAGTGGCTTTCCGGTTTGCAAAATGCAAAGAATACGCTTTTAGATAAAGAAAATGGCACATATTTCATTGACCACCAAAGTTTCGATTCCAGGTATGATGAACTTAAAAAAGTCGTTAAAGTAATAATCGATGCTCTTCCCGATAATAGAAAACGCATAGAACAGGTGATAGAAAGATCTGCATCTTTGGATACAACCGCCAATGCGATAAATAGTATATTAGGGCGATGGCAGAGTCAGGATATTATTGGCAATGAAATATCTAACGTCATACATGACAGCGGTAGTATTATAAAAAGCCTTGAAGATATCCCAGACGATGTTGATAATTGGGATGACAATACATTTGATAAAAGAATGTCACCAGAGTGTAAAGAGTTGACGAAACTATTTGATCGGGAATATGTCATTGCTAACGATCTAACATTAGCGGTCATCGATAAAGTTACAGCTATTAGAGATGACATGAACGAAATACTTTCTGACGTTCATCTAAAGGAACTTGAAAAGTATACGAATATTGAAAGAAACTTCAGGAGTAATATAGAAGACTTGCGTGCTTATTGTACTGATGTGCTCGAAGTTTCGGAAAATTACAGCAAAGGCGTATCTGGCGATTCGTTTTACGATGGAAATTATGATAAATTCAATGTCTCTGCATGGTTTGGAGGTTATAGTAATGCCATTGCAAAGTTGAATGACTTAATGACAATACTTGACGGACTAAACGATATCTCTGATGCCGAACTGGAAAAATTAGGCAGACATCATAAAATCGAATTGGCTTTCTATGAGGAAATACAGTCTGCTACAGCTAAGAGACTTCGAACCAAACACTCCGAACATGACAGCAGCATCAAGAAAATTGGGAATGACACTACTTTGATGGAGATGCGTAGCTTTCTTGAAGATATGGAAAGTGCCCAAATCACGAGCCTTTCATCTATAGGTGATTCTTTAACTGTTATCAAGGACGGTATCGATCAACTCGGGCGACCAGTGAACGATCTAAATGGTATCGCCTCTCTTGACGATAGCAAAAAAAATATCTTAGATAAACTTAAAACGGTGGAAGATGGCATTGCAGAGCACAACTTAGTTGATCTGGAAAAAGCGTGTAAGAAAACAGTTACCGAAATGCAGGTCGGTTTTGAACAAGCCATTAAACGCCGAGATGATTCCGGCAAACTTGCTGAGCGTGCTGTAAGTTTTTGGTCTTTCTATTCGAAACATAAAAATTGGGATCAATGGAAACGTCCATTAAAGAATATTTTTAATATTAAGGTTTCAAATGAAGACAAAATAGAATTTGCTCTATTGACCCAATTACAGCCTGCTGACAGCTCAGGTGGATCTTTAAATATTAAGACCATAATTGACCGTCCGGAAGACGTTTTCAATTTAACCATTCAGGGAATGAATAACTTTGGTTGGCCAAAGTATGCCATATCGACTAAGGACCCGTCACTCGAATTTGCATTCATCCCAGCCGATCCTTCAGCTAGCCCGGAACCTTTCTATATGGCAAGACGAGAAGTTTCGAATGATCAATATTGCCTATTTTTAAATAAAATTGGAGCGAAACACAAAGTTACCAAATTAGGCATCAACGATATCTCCGATTTTACTGGCAAGAATGGCAAGTTATTATTTGTTAGACAAAAAAGAATGTCCGACAGGCCTGCTATTGCCATACAATGGGATGAAGCTAAAAAAAGTTTTAACGTCACCGGTCCAAAATTAGGGATCGATAAATTGTTGATACCTTTTTATTCTGGTAAAGCCCCTGTCGCTTGGGTTAGGTTCAATGGTGCTACTGCTTATGCAGAATGGATTGTCGGCAGCCTGCCGTCCGTTTCACAACATAGATATGCCTGCAAGGCCGGAACCGATAAGCTCACTCCTTGGGGTTCAGATAGATCTTCTGCTCACCAATATGCTCATGTTAGATCAGAGGCATGGGAAAAACAGGCTACGGAGTCTAAAAATTATAATAATATTGGCGTACCTCCTCTTAATCCGGTTGGCGCCGAAACTAAAGGCAATATTGATGATATCTTTGATAACTCAAAATACGATAGTCTCTGGCCACTTGAAACATCAAGTATACCAAATACATGGGAGCTTTATGACATGATAGGTAATGTGTGGGAAAGATGTTTACCGGATGAAAACTCAAATGCAAAGGCGACAATTTGCGGAGGTTCCTGTCTGTCACCGACCAAATACATTTACTTGAACACAGAGGCTGATTATAGCGTAGTTAGCGAACTAAGTGCTGCAAATGATATCGGCTTCCGTGTGATTATCCCTGCTAACTAATTGGCTTTTGCAATAATATTGTTTTCGGTGTTATGCAAAAGATATATTTCGTTTAAGCGTTCTTTTATATTATTGGCTTCTAATTGATTTCCTGTTTTCCTATAAAGGCCTTCTTGTATCTTAAGCACTTCCAATAAACGAAGGTGTTCGGTTCCATAGACATTTTCAAGTATCTCCAGCGACTTTTGGGAAAGATATTGTGCCTGGGCGTATTCATGCATGCCCTGTTTGACCAGGGCCTTGGTTAGCAGAGCAGGCACTAGAAAATGATGTTTTTCGCCATATACCTCTTGCTGTATTGCGAGCGTCTGACCGATCAATGTTGCTGCTTTTTGATATTCACCTTTCAGAGCGTATAGCCGAGCCATATATCCATTTGCTTTTACTGTATAAAGATGATTAGTGCCATAACTGTTATTAATTATATCCAATGCGTATACAAATTTCCATTCGGCTTCAGGTAATTGTCCTTTCTCAAGAAGCAAGTTTGCAACGTCTATATGAAAGGGGGCTACTGCCTGGTCATCCGGATCATGATATTCGAGCATGATAGCTATAGCTTGTTCCAGAACATTTAGGGCTTTTGTGTAATCTTTAAGGCCTCGATATGACGAGCCTAAGATCCTTAATGTATATGCGATATTAGGATGGTTTTCAGAATGTATTTTTTTTTGTAATTCCAATCCTTCTTCACAAAATCGTGCAGCCTTTTCAAACTGCATTTGCTCTTTGTATACCCACGCAAGATTAATTAGGCAAAGGCTGATCTCTTTATCGTTGTCATCGTACGCTCTGGCTAGTTCGAGAGATTGTTCTGTAAGTTCCTGTGCATTTGAATAGTCACCATAAGAAGTATAAATGCGAGCCAGTCGTCGAAGATTTTTTGATGAATTTTTTGTCAGAACCTCGGCTTGGTTGGCAGCTATACTTATTTGCGATAGCAGGAAGAACGTTATGCTGATGATGAGAATAGACGTCGGATGTTGCGATGATCTTCCCGTATTCGTTTTAATTGATTTAAATAGTCCAGCCATAGCAATCCACTTATCGTCTATCAAATAAGGGGACTTTTCTGTTTTTTTTTTAAAAAGAAACAATTGATAGTTTCGGGTTTTGGAGGCAATGAGTTTGCAGAGGTCGTTCATCTAAACAGGCCCCTTGGTAATCCATGCTGCATTTTATCAGACGTTTAAATTGTCTCAAAAACAAATGGATTACTGTTAACATTCTTGTCAGGAAACAAAAACTATCGGACTTTATATGTTTATTAAGTATTCGCATGTTCGCCTAAATATTGCTTAAATTATTATCATTGCTCTATTAGACATAGGACTTTAAAATGCTTTTTGTGTGTCAGGAATCACCTTGTTTTTGTGCAGGGTATTTCCTTGTAGATGGCGGAATAAAAGTGCACCACCTAGTGGGCGGCTTGAAATTGTACCCGTATTGTAAAAAAAGTTAGTACAGCATTAAGATATATTTAAATCTCTATTTCAAGATATTCAGTTTTCTCCAGGTTTCCCACCAGGAGCTCACGAATTTGTATTTTGATCTGACCATCAGGCCTATTGAGATGAATTTTTTCAATGCACTGCCTTATTGTAGCTAGTTTTCCCTGCTTTCACTATCGCTTGCAAGGCGAGTTGCCCAACTTTCTACTGTTCCAAATGAAACAGTAGGACCATCCTCTGGTGATTCCAGCTCTACCAGCCAAACCCGAATTGACTTTTCACGAAAATCTTCAAAAATTCAATA
>SDBV01011425.1_pt1 | contig 11516 bp, 8 predicted proteins | sample 2277081 | NCBI WGS metagenome assembly SDBV01 (sample SAMN10402039, study PRJNA504765) | marine sediment metagenome | isolation source: marine sediment core GS10_PC15, 223 cmbsf | place: Arctic Ocean: Southern Knipovich Ridge | collected 2010
TCCGGGGCTGATTGGCTGGCACGCCCAGCAGGGCTCGAACCTGCAACCTTCGGTTCCGTAGACCGACGCTCTATCCAATTGAGCTATGGGCGCAACCTGCTAGCCGGCAGGTGGTCACGTCCGCAACGCACACTGCCATGGACCCCCTGGTCTCCGCAACATCTCTTCCCAACGTCGTAGACCGGTTCAAGAACGCCGCAACGCATAGCTCCGGCAGACTACCCCCTCGGGTGCCCGGATGCAAGAGAAAAAGGGGACGGGAAAGGTGTGACGCCCGTGAATCCCCCTCCTCTTGACCTTGCGCTCGGCAGGGGGGCGATTACAATGGACCACCATGAACGGCGGCCCGCCCACCACGGATTCCAGTGACGAGGTCAGCCGCGCGGCGCCGCTGTCAGTGACGGACTGGACACCGTATGGACGCCAGTGGCGGGAAACGGCCGGAAGCCCAACCAGTGCGGCCGACGACCCCTCTGGCTTCTGCGGGTCACAATAAGGTGGGGATGTAGCTCAGCTGGGAGAGCGGCTGGTTCGCAATCAGCAGGTCGCGGGTTCGAGTCCCGCCATCTCCACCATGCAAGTTCGGCCCCGGAGACGCTATTCCGGGGCTTTCTCACGAGTTACGTCAATCTGACGTGTCTCTCGCTCCGACAGAGCCTACCCGGAACTCGCCAATATACGGCTGTGGTGGGCGCGTTTTGGGCACGTTTTGCGGTGGACGATGCGGACGCTTCGGACGCAGGAACGCTCGGGCTGCGATTCAACAGACTGTTGAATCGGCGCGGCCTGCTGTTACTGTGGACACGGCACGGGAACCACGGCTATGCCCTCACGACGCAGGAAGAAGAAGGGCGCACCATGCTATTGGTGCGGTGGTCCATCCTGCGGTCAGGAACACGTCCCGCCTGATGCTCTCTTTCCTGACGGGCACAGGAAGAACCTCCTGACGGTCCCCGCTTGCCGGGACCACAACTTCGGGCTCAAGAGATACGATGACACAATCAAGCCTGTCCTGCTTGTCGGCGGCGCGAACCCACTTGCGTTTCGCATCTGGAACGCCGCCTTCGACGAAAGGCTGACGCAGACGAAGACCGCTCAGGATTTCCGCCGACAAGTCAGGCTCCTGAAAGGCCCGCCGAACCCGGAACTGGCAGTCTTCCCGGACCCCGAACTGCTCGGCGGCTTCGCCACGAAGGTGCTCCGCGCAATCTGCTACCACCACACAGACGAACCGTCGGGCAAGCTCAATCTCCTCTGGACTTGGGACGTTGAACGCAGAGTGGAAAGGGAGAAGCCGGTCCTGCTAAGCCTGTTCGAGAGGGGCAGACAGTTCTTCCAGCCGGGCGAATGCTACAACCCTGATGTCTTCACCTATCGCTTCCTGGATGCTCTGGCAGTAGAGGAAGCCCCAATCTTCATGGTGTGGGGCTGCTTCTATGGCGGCTTTCAACTGCTCGGTCGCCTCACCGAGCCGGACGGTTGAGGTCGGACCTGCGCTGGTTCACCCACTCCCGCAGATACACCGCGAACACGAACACGCCTATCGCGCCGACGACTAGGCCGGTGATGCTCTGCCATGTGAAGCGGCTGGCGGTGATGTCAATGTAGGGGTCGTAGCCAGCCCCGTGGCACGTATCCTTGTCCACTCGACCGCGCACCGCGATGGCAGGACCGTGCATGGCAGGTCGCTCGCTTCTTGGCATCTCGGGGTGCAAAGTGGCAGTATCAAGATTCTTGGCGCAGACCGATGGGTCCATCGGGAAGACGACATAGGCCGCGTCCGGCCAATCGCCACGCTTGATGTCCTCGCTGAACTCGAAAAGCTCGGAGACCTCGTAGCGCCAGCAGAACGAATACCTCATCCACGTCCACGCAGCCACGCCGAGCGAAGCGGCGCAGAGAAGGGCAACGAGCCACGGGAAGCGCGACCTCTTGACTGGTGTGGCGGATTCGTCCATGACAGGATATGGTAGCTGGTGTAGGGTAGTGGGCGCAAGGTACAGCCGCTGCGAAAGGGGCCGCCTCGTAAGCAACTCAATCGACGAGGCGCGTGCAATGTTGAAGACCGTGGTCGCCGGCCGAGGCCGCTTCGTCAGGTGAAGGCCCGGCCCACGTCTTCAGCCGAGAACCTCCCTCACCGAGCGGACGAAGTCCTCCACGTCCTCCCCTGTGGTGTCGAAGGAGGTCATCCAGCGGACCTCTCCGGTCCGTTCGTTCCAGCAGTGGAACGGAAACGCCTGCTGCAGGGCGGGAATCCTGTCCCCGGGCAGCCGCGCGAAGACGGCGTTGGCCTGCCGCTTCTGCGTGATCTCGACGGCGGGGATGTCTCTCACCCTCTCGGCGAGCAGGGACGCCATGGCGTTCGCGTGGCGGGCGTTCCGGAGCCAGAGGTCGCCCGAGAGCAGCGCAGTGAACTGCACGGCGATGAAACGCATCTTCGAGTGGAGCTGCATCCCCTGCTTCCGGACGTACTTGAAGTCCGGCGCGAGCCCCCGGTCCATGAAGACGACGGCCTCGCCGAACATCGTGCCGTTCTTCGTCCCGCCGAAGGACAGGACGTCTACGCCCACGTCTCTGGTGATCCCGCGCAGCGACGTGCCGAGCGAGGCGGCGGCGTTCGAGATGCGCGCGCCATCCATATGGAGGAGCATCCCCCTCTCGTGCGCGAACTCCGCCAGGGGGGCGATCTCCTCGGGCGTGTAGACGGTGCCGCACTCGGTGGCCTGCGTTATGGAGACTGCCCTCGCCTGCACGCAGTGCTCGTCGCCGATCCCGACCAGGTGCCGCTCCACTCCCTCGGGCGTGATCTTGCCGTCGCTCGAGGGCACAAGGAGGAGCTTCGTGCCGCTGAAACTCTCGACCGCCCCGCACTCGTGGACGTTGAGGTGCGCGATGTCGGCGGTCACGAGCGCCTGCCAGGAATCCATCACCGCCCGCAGGCCGAGCACGTTCGCGGCCGTGCCGTTGTAGACGAAGTACACTTCCGTGCCCTCGCCGAAGTGACGGCGGAAGGCCCCCTCCGCCTCGGCGGTGTAGGGGTCAATCGTGGGCTCCCCGGCGGCGCCGTAGGCGGGACAGTGGCCGGCGTTCGCCTCGGAGATCGCCTGCACGACCTCGGGGTGCACGCCCGCGTTGTTGTCCGAGGCAAACCAGCGGTCCATGGTGCGTTCCTCCCGACGTCGTCTGTACCCGTCCACCCAACCCACCCCAGAATAGGACCGGTCGGTCTGGTCGTCAAGGATTCTCCGCAGAGGAGAAAGGAAAGAACGAGAATGAGGAGAAGACTCGCTGCCCTGCAGGCGTCGAGGGCCGCGATCACGAGCAGGTGGGACTCGACGAAATGCATCGCGTACTGCGTCTACGTGTTGCCCTGGCCCGACCAGCCCTTCTCGCCGGGGCAGCAGGCGAGGGCGAGGTCAGAGTCCGCACTCGCTTCGACGATACTACGTCCAGCGTATCGCCACCCCGCTGAATCCATCCGCTGCCGGCATCGCAAGCCGCTCGTCCACAACACCCGGCTCAACCCCGATCAGACGTCCAGCGACAGCTCGATGCGGAAGTTCGGCTTGGACATTATCTCGCTGAGTATCTTGCTGTCCTTCCAGGCGTCCTTCACATCGAAAGGCTGCACGCCCCCCGCCTCAAGGGTTCCGACGAAGATGTCGTACTCCGTGTTCCCGGACCCCTTGACGGGGAATGTCTTCTTCTCGCCGTCCTTCTTGGCCTGTACCACCCGGCCGTCATCGCCCTTCTCGACGGTCAGGAACCAGCCCTGGTCGCTGATCACGTAGCGGACATCGAGATGCTCGCGATCGTTGCCCTCATTGCTGAAGACCTCCAGATCCGCCGCCCATGTTATGAACAGGTACGCCGCCGCCCCCGAAGGGAAGTCCACCTTGAGGGATTCGGTATCGGCGCACTTCAGGTGCTTCTGCGAGTGTGTCTCGGAGAAGAAGGTGCAGGCCGTCGGATCCTCGCCCGCCAGATACCGGGCCGCATTGAGGTTGTGAATCATGGCGTCCATGAAGGGGCCGCCGTTCTTGTCGGGGTCGGTGGCCCAGTCGTTCCACGTGGGGTAGTGGTGGAGCCAGTCCTGCTTGTAGAGGCCGAGTGCCCCGATTCCGCCTTCGACGAACACGCGACGCATCGTCTCGACAACACTGTCGCCGGTGCGGCCGTAGAAGACCGCGCAGTGTACCTTGCCGTCAACCGCCTTCACGATTTCGGTCGCCTCGGCCAGGTTGGACGCAAGAGGCTTCGTGGTGATGATGTGCTTGCCCGCCTCGACGGCCTTGAAGATCAGATCCCTCCTGATCCAGGGGGGAACGAAGAGGCAGACCACGTCTATGGAATCGTCGTCGAAGATTGCCTCCGCGGAGTCGACCGCCTTTCCGCCGATTTCTGCGGCAAAGGATTCGGCGCGCTCCTTCAGCGGGTCGAACAGCGCCTTCACCTCCACGCGCCCGCTCTTCTTGATATCGTCCTTCTGCCAGCGAAGGTAGTCGCCGCAGCCGAGGACCGCAAGTCCCTTCTTGTCGCTCATCGCAGAGTCCTTTCCCGGGCTGACAAGTCCTGTTCAGTACCTCCCGTGCTTCTCGCATACGTCTACCAGGCAGGTGATGTTTTCCTCCGGCGTGTCCCGACCACATTGGTCGCCCGTGGACAGGATGAAGCCGCCGCCGTCCATCGCAGCATCAAGGCACTTCCGCGCCTCGACCTCCACTTCCTTGGCCGTCATACGGAGCATGACGCTTGTCGTGTGGAGGTTGCCCTTGAGGGCGAGTCTTCGGCCGAACTTCTCCTTGATCTCGGCGAGGTCGCAGTCTCCCATCGGCGGGATTTCCAGCGGGTCTATGCAGTCGAGGTCGGTCTCCTCTGCGGCGAGCTCTACCAGTGCGCGTTCCTTCCCGCAGCAGTGCAGGCTCGTGAGTATGCCGGCCTTCTTGAACATCGCAGTCAGCCTCTTGAGGGCGGGGAAGGATATCTCCTTCATGATATCCGGCGACTGCATCGTGATCATCCCTGAGTTGGGGAAGAAGACGAAGTCGGGCCTGACGTCCTGTTCGATCACGGCCCTGGCCAGGCCCACCAGATGCTCTTCCCACCTCCGCGCGATCTCCACCACCTTGTCATGATGGTCGTAGTAGTCGTAGAAGGCCGCCTCCACGGGATGGCGCGACTGCGTGAGAAGCGTCGGCAGGTCCATGCACAGGCCCACCACTCCGTCTTCGCCCATGTCCTCGCGGACCTCGCGGTAGAGGTCGAAGCTGACCCGCTCGACGTCACCGAAGAGCAGGTATGGGATGCAGTCGAACTGCCGCTCGAAGTCGTCGATCCACTGCCTGGTGTTTCCCCCGGGGCCGTCACGCGCATAGGTGGTGACCGACGTGAGTTCCCCCGCCGGGCAGCGGAAGGTGCTGTCAAAGACGAGCCTGTCCTCCGTCTCCTCGACGAGTTCACTCTTCCGCTCGACGTCCGGGTGCGCGGGGATGGTGGCGGTTCCGTGGTGGGAAAAGCCGTCTATCCCGAAATGCCGGACGCAGTCGCTGTACGCCTTCCATATCGGCGGGTCCCCGTAGCGGAAGACGCTCCAGAAGGGCTTGCCCGTCAGACGAGCCGGTATCTGCCAGTTGGTGTCGGGGGAGGCGGGGACGCGGTCGGGGACGCCGCCCCTCATGGCCGTGAGCATGCGTTCGCGTGAGGTCATGGACACGTTCGGCCCCTCTTACGTCGCCTTCTCCCGGGCGGCGATGATCTTGTCCATGATCTCGAGTTGGCCCGTTGAATACTCGCTCAAGGCCTTGCGCGACTCATCGGCGTCGAACCAGGCCCGGGTCCTCCTCATCCCCTCGGCGAAAGTGATGGTGGCCTGGAAGCCGGGAACGAAGGTCTTGATCTTCGTGTTGTCGAAGACCACGCTCCATGCCTTGTCGCCGAGGAGGTTCGGGCCGATCCCGTCCGGCGAGAACTTGTCGATGAGATCGGTCGGTACCGAGACGAACTTCGGCTCGACCTCGAACACCTGGCCGATGATCTCGTAGATCTGCCTCCAGGTGTGCACTTCGTCGGAGGTGATATGGAAGGCGTGGCCGTGCGTCTTCGGGTTGCCCATCAGGCCGACGAAGCCCTTGGCGAAGTCCTCAGAGTGCGTCACCACCCAGAGAGAGGTCCCGTCGCCGTGAAGTATGACGGGCTTGCCCTCCTTCATGCGCGCGACTATGGAGTAGTCCCAGTTGCCCACGGCAACGGGTATGACCGTATCGTACGTGTGGGACGGCCGGACCGTCACCGCCGGGAAGCTCGTCTCGCGGTGGGCCCGAATCAGGCGTTCCTCGCAGGCGATCTTGTTCCGCGAGTACTGCCACCAGGGGTTGGCCAGCGGGGTGCTCTCGGTGATGACGTAGTCCGTGACCGGCTTCTGATACGCTGAGGCCGAGCTTATGAAGATGTATTGTCCGCAGCGGCCCTCGAAGAGGTCGAGGTCGCGCTCGATGTCCTCCGGCGTGAAGGCGATGAAGTTGGCGACGACGTCGAACTTCATGTCGCCGATTGCCGCCTTGACCTCCTCGGGCTTCTTGATGTCACCGGTGATGGCCTTGACGTTCGCGGGCAGCTCCACCTTGCGCTTGCCCCTGTTGAGGACGTATACCTCGATGCCGCGCTCAGCGGCCAGCGTGGTACAAGACCTACTGATGTTTCCGGTTCCACCGATGAACAGAGCCTTCAATTGCCGCCTCCCTACTCTTCTGTGCTTGGCCCAAGGGCGAATCGCCTTGAACCCTACTACCGGCCCAGCGGCGCGTGCAAGCGAGGAAGGCGGGGATCGACGGCGGTTCAAAGGCGCCGGAACCTGTCTGCTTTGCCAAGGGCCTTGACTATCAGACCGGCCGGTCCTATCCTGCCGATGGGTTGACTGGACGGGTACTGTGTCTCTGCATTGTTGACGCATCAGAATTCAGCGCAGGCAGACCTGCCAACCGCGGCTCTACTCAAGCAGCATCGATTGTGAAGAACTCCAATGGAGCCTGCAAATGAACGATAGATGAGACCTGATCCTTGGCGAAATGGATGCTCTCTGGGAAGACTGAGGGAAGGCAAGAGGCCATGACACGATTCGTCTGCATCACTGATTCCCACTGGGGGGTTGAGAAGAGCGTATTCAACGACGTGAACTACCACGTCCAGGAGGGGTACCCGGAGCGTGCAGAAGAGATCATTGACGCGCTTGCGTCGTATATCAAAGCCGAAAAGATCGATTTCGTCATCCATTGCGGCGACATTATCAATGCGGCAAGTGCTGAGTTGATCAAGAAGGCTCTGGAAATGTTCTCATGCCTCCCGGTGCCCATGTATCTCTGCCTGGGCAATCATGACGTAGCTGACCCTGAAGCCAAAGACTGGTGGCTGCAGTACGCTCCCGGATTCTTCCCGGAACGAGAGCTGAATTTCACGCTCAACTGTGACGATTGCAGCATCCACATAGTACCCAATCAGTGGGGGGAGGGCGTCTATGAATGGATCTCAGATCAGACCGCGAGTCTTCTCCCGCAACAGAAAGAGTTCCTCGAAGACGCGCTGTCGCGGGATACGGACAGGCTACACTTCATCGTGACCCATTCACAGGTGCACGCCATTGATGCCGCCCAGGTCGGGCCGTTCATGGCCAGGCATTGCCCCGATGGCGCCTTCACGGCGTACTTCGCCGGATTGACAAAGCAGCATCCGCACCTGCGCGCCGTCATCGCCGGCCACACGCATCACAACATGTACGTGCTGCACGAAAACTGTCATTACGTCACCACCAGTTCATTGCTGGAAGCGCCGTTTGACTGCAAAGTGTTCACCATCGACGGAAAGCACATTGACATGCATACGCACAGTCTGGGGCACGATGTTGATTTTGCATACAAATACGATTATGATCGGACCCATTCCCAGGGCCGTCTCTGGGACAGGACCTTTGATGAACAGGACGGCGAATTCATGAAGAAACCGGAATGCCCGGACCTTTCAAATAGATGAGTCTGGAGGCCAACTCACTCTCAGGGGGCTATGAAAGATGCTAAGAATCGGGAACGGTAAGACGTTCGAGCCGCTGGAACTGGTCGAAATCGAGGCGGCCGGGGGAGCTCAGGTTTCACTGCGTGATGCACAGGGGCGTGAGTATTTCCGCGCGGAGTCGGGGAATCATAGTGTTGTGGTCTCAGGAGCCCTGGGAACCCATCTGGTCTTTCTGGAAGATGAACGCGGGAAGATCATCGAGGAGACCACGTTCCGCGTGGACTGCGACACGCAGATCGATGACGAAAGCGGCGTGATCAATGCCCTGAGCGAAGCTCTGCGCTACACGATGGAAGCCTGGCTTGACGGCCTTATGGTCGGTAGCGTGGCCGGTAGGGGCGGCGATGGCCTCGGCTACGATTTCCGCAGCCGTTTCAATGGCAAGACCTATCGCTATTTCGTTCACTGGCTGCGCGACCACGTGCACACGCTGAAAGGACAGAAGTACTATCATGCCGGTGAACTGAAGACCGCGATCGAGCTCTATACGGATACGCAACGCGACGATGGTATGGTCTTTGACTATGTCGCTCCGGGTAACGAACATCCTACCTGGCGTGATTATACCTTTGCTGAAGGCGGCTTCACCAAGAAGACCGAAGATGGAAGATGCCGGATGGATCGCATTCCGGTCGAAAACGATGTGGAGTTCCTCCTGCTCGAAGGCATCTACTACACGTGGAAAGCTTGCGGTGACGATGAATGGATGGCAGGTCTGCTCGATCATGCCATCAAAGCCGTTGAATACGCCACCACTGACAAATACCGCTGGAGCGAGAAGTACCAGTTGCTCAAACGCGGCTACACTATCGACACCTGGGATTTCATGCACGATGATGATACTGCCCTGACTCTGGGCGGCAATGTGGCGGATATCAACAAGACCACGTTCGGGGTAATGCACGGTGACAACACCGGATTTGCCGTGGGTTGCGAGTTCCTGGCAGAGATGCTGGAAGTCGCCGGACGCAGCGAGGAGGCACCAAAGTACCGTCAATTGGCGAAAGAGATTCGCAAGCGGCTGGAGGATGTATCCTGGAACGGGGAATTCTACGCTCATCATGTCAGCGAGGATGACAGTTTCAAGCGTGACTTCGGCGGCACGGACACCAGTAGACAGGTTTCGCTCTCCAACGCCTACGGCATGAACCGGAACATCGGCCACGACAAGTGCGTTGCCATCGTCAAGACCTATCAGCGGATTCGCGAAGAGATGCCGGAATCATCGCCGGGAGAATTCTATCAGATCTATCCGCCCTTTGAGAACGGCTTCGGTCATGACAACGGCAAATGGCACTACATGAACGGTGGGGTGGGTACGATTGTCGCCGGCGAACTGGCTCACGGGGCATTTGAACATGGCTTCGAATCCTATGGCTTCGATATTCTCAAGCGGGTAAAGGGATGGGGTGACAAGTACAGCGATTTCATCCCGGTGGCTATGCGGGGATGTGCACCAGATAACCCGGAGCGGAGTTTTGAGACACTGGACTTTGCGGGGATCTGTAACGTCGACTTTGTCGGCGCCGGCGATCCGGCAAACGGCATCAAGGGCTGGACCGACGAAGGGGGTAATGATCTGCAGAATATCCCCACCGGCTCTCAGACCTGGTTGGATATTCCCTTCGACGTAGTCGACCCGGCACAGAACGGCCGCCGGGCCGCAGTGGGCCTCGCCTACCGTCAGGAAGGCTACGCTGAAGAGGCAGTGCAACCGGTAGGCAAGACGGCCAGATCCCTCTATTTCCTGCATACCCAGGCGGGCGGGAGAGGCGTGGTCGGACAGGTGACCGTGAAGTATGCCGACGGCACGGATCTGGTTGAACAGGTCCATACGGGACAGACAGGTTCATGGTTTCTGCCACCCGCGAATTGGCACAGCGGCAGCAAGTTTGCACCAGTATCCTGCCTGGCCTGGTGCGGACCCAACGCAGAGTTTGACTGTGTCGGCGTCTTCGCCTGGGGTTGGAATAACCCTCATCCGGACAAGGAGGTCAGCAGCCTGACTTTCAGCAAAGCGGCCACTCCGGGCAAATGGTTCGTCCTGGGAGTTACCGCCTGCGATCAGCCGGTGCTGTTTCCATCGAGTGATGAGTCCTTCGGCATTCCCGACTGCTGGGGTTCCGGCGCCGTCGTCTACGCCGTCATGGAAGGAATCGCCGGAGTCAAGGATACCGGCCGCGCCATGGACAAGGTGTTGATCGCTCCGCGGTGGGCAGCCAGTGACAGCAATAGGGCATCGGTCTGTGTCAAGATCCCCAACTGCCAGGGCTATGTTCGCTACAACTGGAAGCTTGATGGTAACAGCATGGAGATTGAACTCGCCGCAACCGCAGCGGAGAAGAGGCTGGAACTGCTGCTTCCCGAGGGCCGCAGCGTGGCGAAGTTCGTAGTCAACGCCAAAGAGTCGGCCATAGAAATCAAGAAGGTTGAAACGTCCAGGTATCTCTGTGCGGATTTGAATCAGGTCGGAGCTTACAAGCTGCAGATTGTGCTCGACTGAGACACAAACAGTGGAGCAGGTATCGGGGGGCGGGCCATCGGGCGGTTGGCAGGAATGTGCACCAGTCGGTAAGCCGCTACCAGGTAGCTGCCGCCGCGGGCGACCCGACAACCCGATCACGCACCGGCCTTCTGTGCAGAATCCTTGACGACCAGCCCGGCCGGCTATATCCTGCAGGTGGATTGAGTGTACGGGTACGAGCCTTCGCGCGAGGGGTGTCGGGTTGCGGATGCCCGCCGCCTTCTTGGGCCTTCCCGTTCAGTTCCTACGACAGCCGCGACGCCTCGCCCTACGGCACGTCGTAGTGCCAGCCCATGTCGACCCTGAAGCCGCCATCCGCCACGCCGTCGGTGCGCGTGGTTCGCGTGTCCAACCCAGCCGCCGTCGCGTCCACCGAGCCCGAGTCGAAGCACGGCGAGGTGGATATCTGGCCGGACGCGATCTGGCTGAGGTAGTAGTCGCCCCCCGGTCCCGTCACGAACTGCGGGTCGGCGGAGATGTTCCCGGCCCCGGCCCCGTACCCGCTCCCGCCGTTGAGGACCCCGCCGGGGTCGCTGAGGCCCGTCGTATCGACGTCGCAGTATTCCACGGTCGCGTCCGGGACCGGAGCAGAACTGTCGACGGACACCTCGCCTCCTGTGCCCGCGTCGACGTTGTCCCACACGATTGTGTCTCTGATGATGATAACGTCTTCCTTCAGGTAGAGGCCGCCCCCTGCGGCGGCCAGGTTGTCTGCTATGGTGCAGTTCAGTATCTGCACCGGGTATGTCGCGTTGCCGCCACTGACGTAGATTCCGCCGCCCTCGCTGGTCGCCGTGTTGTTCAAGAGGAGGCAGTTCTTGACCGTTACCCTCTCGCGGGTGATGAGGATGGCGCCGCCGTCGGACGCGCTGGTGTTGCCCGTGAAAACGCAGTCGGAGATCGTGGCCTCAGCACCGCTGGAAAAAGAGAC
>SDBV01011427.1_pt1 | contig 11516 bp, 6 predicted proteins | sample 2277081 | NCBI WGS metagenome assembly SDBV01 (sample SAMN10402039, study PRJNA504765) | marine sediment metagenome | isolation source: marine sediment core GS10_PC15, 223 cmbsf | place: Arctic Ocean: Southern Knipovich Ridge | collected 2010
GCTGTGGGCATGTGTGCCTTTAACCGGTATATTGAAAAGCTTACCGGCCAGCACATTCGAAGTTCCCGCACAGCCGCCTATATATGACGCCCTGCTTGCCGCAAGACCGCCGTCGAAACCCTGTGCCCTGCGGAGACCGAATTCCAGAACCGGCTCACCCTGCGCAGCCATGCAGATACGTGCGGATTTAGTTGCGATGAGGGTTTGAAAATTGATGATGTTCAAAAGTATGGTTTCGATAATCTGGCACTGGATGAGCGGGCCTTTTACACGCAGAAGCGGTTCAAACGGGAACACGACCGTACCCTCGGGGATACCGTCGATATCTAATCTGAAATCCATCGAAGACATGTATTCGAGGAATTTTTGTTCGAATAAAGGTTTCCCGTCATTTCCGCGGAGAGTTTCAAGATATGTAATGTCGCTGTCATCAAATCGAAAATTTTCCAGAAAATCAACAGCATAGCTCAGTCCGCAGGCAACTGTGAATCCGCCCTGAAAAGGATGTTCGCGGAAAAACAGGTTGAATACCGCTTCATTTTCATGGTTGCCCAGCTTCCAGTAGCCAAAGGCCATGGTCAATTCGTAAAGATCGGTGAGAAGCCCAAGTGATGACCTGTATAAACTATTCAGAATACTCATAATACTCTTTTGTAATTAAAGATGAACACGGAATGTTAAACATTATTATTGGTAAATATCGCTCAATTCAGGTTATATAAAATGTAGCGGGAAAAATACGATTTGTCAACATGAGCGATCATAATAGTGTAATAATTATTGCCAGGATTATCAGTATCCCCGTTTTAGAAAATACGGCCTGATTGAATCATCGTATGCCTTCCCCCCGGGAACATGGAAGCTCATCCAGAAGTACGGCATTTCACCTCTGCGCTCCATCGCCTGTACATATGCTCCCACTACTGCCCAGAAAGCGAAGTTATTCATCATCGTGGCAGTGGGAATAATCTTATGAGGGTAACCAGGAATGTCCAGAACTCCATACCAGTCGCCGCTCATGTTGTCCAGGCTCATATCGCAGAGTTCCCTCAACGGTTCGGTTGAAACGCCGTCCTCACGCTCGAAAGGGAATATTCCAAGCATCCATGCGCCTTTTTTATGTACATAACGTGCCATTTCTATCTCTTGAGCCGGAATAGAATCTCCCGCCGCAAGGATAACAATATCTTTTGCAGTGAGAGTATCTGCGCCTCCTTTTTCGGGCAGAACGATTTGAGCATATGGTAAATCCGGCAATGTATCCAGGGGATATACTCCCATGAGTCCGCCCGCAGTGCCGTTCGCCTCTATCCAGAACTCGTTCCTTCCGCTCCATGGGCGAATTTTTCCGCCATCGAGAACACTTCGGGCAATAATTTCACCGGCAATATTAATTTCACCGATAAATCGTGAGCGGAAAATGTCGAGACGCTCCATGAGGGAGTCTATATATGCTTCGGCGGCATCATACGAACCCGATGTGTCGCTGTACGCCAGATTATGCGCAAGCTGAGCCATGATTAGCCAGTACGCCGCCACTGTCATCGGGCTCGTGGGCAGAATCTTCAGGTGCGGTGCAGATGATGGAGTTACAAGACCATCCTCCTTGGGCCCCCAGGTATAGATGAACATATCGCTCATGTCCTCGATGAAATAATCGGGATGGTCGTTGAAATTCGGCGGAGAAAACCTGTTCGTTGTCATGGGAAAGCCGATACCGATAACATAGCAGCCGCTGCTGTGCGCTTCCTCCACATGCGGAGTAGGATTTGCGGTAATGAGAACATCGCCTGCGCCAAGAGGGGGATTCCCCCGGTATCCCTGCCATCCGTTCCTTGGATCAGGCGCGATATTGGGATTTCCCGGCATGTCTTCTGCGCAGGCGCCGGCGTACATGATATGCGGGGTTCCGATGGCGGAGATAATTTTCCCGCCCTGTATTTTCCTCTGCGCGGCTATTTTACAGGCGATGCCGATTTTACCGAGTTCCCGCACTTTTATCATGTGGAGCACATCGTATGTTCCCCGGAGGTATAAATCCGCATAATTATCAAGCCGTGGAATGTATGGTGTTTTCTTTTTTCCTGAACACATGGAGGTGGTTAGAAGCGCTGCGGTTAGAAGAAAGATAAAAACAGCAGGGGCTTTTCTCAAGCAAATTAGCATTCGCATAATCATAGCTGCTTTCCTGTCTTATATATTTAACTTTGGCGAAAATGAAGATTCAATATGAATTCTCCATTTTTTTAATTTTTATTTAATCCGATTTATTCATAAACGTATTTTAAAACCGTTTTAATGTGTTGTAAAGTGGTCTGGTTAATTTCGTTATGCGCTATTATATATTCAAGCCATTTTTTTTTATCAAACACACAATTAAACAGCAAACATTTTCGGCTGTATTACACATTTTAAACTTCATTCTGTTAAAATAACTATGTTCTTGCAACTAACAAAGTACAACAGACCCGGCTATACCATTATTACCATAATATCACCAAAATAGAAAGTTTTTTTCATAATGAGATAAAAAATTATACCTGTCCTTATTCATATGTTTAGGTTATCCCGTTTGAGAAGCTTTGGTTGTATTTATTGTACTATACTGCAGTATACTGCAGTATACATAGTCATTCATTTCTTAAACGCCAGCCCTCAAAGTAGTGTGCTTAAAGGTTCCGGTGTAAAGGTCCCCTCCGGGGATTTAGCTTACTTATAAAATTACGCTTATTTTATGCATTAGCTAAGTTAAAAGGATAATCGGACAATATATTTTAAATAATATAGCATAACACCATTATAATCAATATAATAATAAATTCTCTTGACAAATTAAGACATTTGTATTAATATTAATACAGACAACATGAAAGGAGTATTAAAATGACAGAGAAACGAAGCGATCTTTCCAGAACGGAATGGACAATAATGAATATTTGCTGGGAAAAAGGACAGGTGAGTGCCCGGGTGATTTATGAAGAGACACTCAAGGAAAAAAAGAGAGGATACCAGACAGTGAAAACCATGCTCGACCGGCTTGTAATGAAAGGATATCTCGACCGTGAGAAGTTCGGCCCCATCTGGCTGTACAATCCTGCTGTTCCACGGCCTAAAGTTATTTCTATGGAAATCGAAACATTTGTAAGCACTGTGCTTGACAATACCTTTGCTCCGCTTTTCGCTCACCTTGCAGAAAAAGAAAAATTGTCCGGGGATGAAATCGAAGCGCTAAAGAAACTGATAGAGGAACATGAGGAGGAATTGTGATGGATGTTTTTAACAATTTACCTGAACAATTAGCACTGCATCTCTGGGCGGTGAGCTGGCAGGTTTCCATTCTTATCGGGCTTATATGGATACTTGACAGGTTGAGTTTCAGGGCATCTTCACTCTTCCGTTACATGCTGTGGTTCATTGTGCTTTTGAGGTTATGTGTTCCGGTGAGCATGACAATCCCTGTCAGCATAGAAAATTATTTCGAGCTCAAAACGGGTATTGACATTCCGTTTATAAATACGATGATACCTCTCGATCCGATTACTCAGAGATTCGAATTCAAAACGCTGCCGCTGAGCACATCTATGGAAATTTTCCCTGAACCTGCGGAAATAGATGCCTCTAAGGCCTTATATGATTATGCGGGTATTTTGTGGTTTACAGCTGTATTTTTAATATGCGCACTTATACTTGTTAGAGTCTTATGGATCAAACGTCTATTGAAGAGGTGTGCTCCGGTTAAAAGGCCTGACCTGTGTTCAATGGTAGCCAGGCTCGGGCGCGAGATGGGTATCAAACGTCCTGTCAGCCTGTTCTATATGAGCATGAAAAATGTGGATACACCTTCGGTTATAGGTGTTTTTCGCCCGGGCATATTCCTTCCCCGAAAAATCGCTGATGAATGGGCTCTGGAAGATATCGAGCCGGTTCTTCTCCATGAGCTTGCCCATGTAAAGCGCCGCGATCTTACCATTAACTGGCTGCAGGTAATTGTACAGGTCGTGTATTTCTTTCACCCGCTTGTCTGGTTCGCAAACCGCCGTATGAGACGGCTCCGTGAAGAACTTTGTGACGATATCGCTGTCAATAAACTCGGCACCGGACGTAAGCATTATACGCGGAGCATTCTAAGGGTTATGGAAGAATCGTTCAGGGAACCTGTGCTCGGTTTTGTCGGTCTGGGTTTTTCTGAGAGGAAAAACACTATTGGAGAAAGGATCAGGAGAATTATGAGTGACAGATATAGAATTAATACGAAAATGACTGTGTTTTCTATTATTGCTCTTATAATAATCGGTATATTAGGTTTCCTTATTTCATGCGGGACTTCTAATATGAAAGGGGCAGAACGTCAAATCGAAAATATTATTGTGAAAGAAAATGATTCTAAAAAGCTAAACAATAAAGACACAAATATAGTTATAAAAATTAATGAAAATGGGGATTATGAAGTTGAAGAATTTCACGTTACTTCTTCTAATTTAGCAAAAGTTTTAAAGGAAGAAATGAATAAAAAGAATACTAAAAATATAATTATTCACACAACCCTTATGACACTTCATAAACACCTTACATTTGTGTTGAAAAAAGTTAAAGACTTAGATATTAAACATATATCAGTGGCAACAGACATAACAGATAAATCCGGAGAAAAATTTCAGGGGAATATCCTTGATAATATTGAACCCGTACACGTACCGAATCCAGACGAACAATCGTCAATAAATGTAAAAGTTCTAGAAAATGGAGAATATGAAGTTGAAGAATTTCACGTTACTTCTTCTAATTTAGCAAAAGTTTTAAAGGAAGAAATGGAAAAAAAGAAAAGTAAGTCAATAATTATTAAGGTAAATCCTGATTCACCACATAAACATGTCGTATATGTGATGGATATAGCTAATAGCTTGAATGCTGAGAATATGAGTATATCATATTCTGATTCATCACCCAAAAAACAAACTATTATAACAATTGGCAGCGTTGGAAATATAAAAGAAAGTATTTTAGGAGTATTGATAAACGGAAAGCTTCTCATTCGGGGAAAAGATTACAACTTCGATAACGAGACAGGTGAACTTACCTTGCTTAACGAAGAGGCTTTTAACCTTGTAGTAGATTATCAAGAGGTCGATACAGAAACCACTAAAAAGCAAGTGAAACGATAGCAGATATCAAAGAAAGGTTGAAAAAAGCCTTTAAGAGCAACTATGAAGAAAATCCTTTCATGGTTCGCAGGGATACTTCCTGATACGTTCTTCCCGCTGGGGAATGCCGAATATTACACGCTTTTTCTGATACCGTTTAGAGAGAAAGAGCCCTGTTAGTGCATGAACATTCGCCGTCTGAAACAAATGTCCGGGTGTTCCTGTGTCAATGATAAATTCTTAGGTGAACGCTGTTACTATCCTTGCTGATATCTCCCCGGCTTTACCTTTTGGCATAATTTATTCCTTATTGCTCAGTTATGCGGGCAGAGTTATGGTGAAAGTCGAACCTTTTCCCGGCTCACTCTCTACTGTTATCGTTCCGTTGTGACGGTCGACAATTTTTTTACAGATTGCCAATCCTATGCCGGTTCCTTCAAACTTCCCTCTTCCGTGGAGCCGCTGAAAAGGTTGGAATATACGTTCAAAATATTTTTCGTCAATCCCTATTCCGTTATCCTCGATAATAATCTCACAAGTATTTTCCTTTTTTGACTCACACTGTCCGGAAATTTTTATAACCGGCGGTTCATCATCACGATGATATTTCAATCCGTTTCCTATGAGGTTTTGCAGCAGCTGCCTGATCTGGATTTTATCACTGTTAATTGTTGGAAGCTTTCCGACATCAACAGTTCCGCCTGATTTTTCGATACTTATTTCGAGATCGGATATCACTGTGCGTGCAATTTTTTTGAGATCGACCTTAGTGAAAGGCTGAGCATTTGTGGTCACCCTTGAATAAATCAGCAGCGACTCGATCAAATCGCTCATTCGGTTTGCGGCATTTTGCATTCTTATTAAATAATCACGCCCTTTCCCGGGTATTTCATCTCCTAATATTGACTCCAAACGGCTGCCGAATGCCTGAACCTTGCGGAGCGGCTCCTGCATATCATGTGAAGCGATGTAGGCAAACTGCTGAAGTTCCGCATTTGAGCGTTTCAGCTCGACGGATTGCATCGCGATTTCTTCTTCATCACGTTTACGAGCGGTGATGTCCCTGATTATACCTATCGCATTCCATTTATCTTTTATTTTTACAGGTGAGACTGACAATTCTACCGGAAAAATAGTACCGTCCTTTTTAATAGCTGTTATTTCGCGTGTTTTCTCCATTATTTTACCCTTGCCGGATATCTTAAACTCACCTACGCCTTTTTTAAAATCGGCAAAATATCGATCCGGTACTATGATTCTATGTAACTCCTTACCGATAATCTCATCACTCGTATAGCCGAATATCTTTTCAGCAGTTTTATTCCAGAAAGTTGTCAGCTCGTCACTATCCATCATAATGATGGCGTCTCCCGCGGAATCACTGATTGCACGGAATTTTTCCTCGCTTTCACGTAGCGCTTCTTCAGCACCCATTCGCGCTGTAATTTTGCCTAATCTTTCTGCAAGGGCATTTATCAGATTTCTCTCTTCTTTCAGGAACGGGCCCTCATCGAGTTCAGGTTTTTCCTCAAGATAATAAACCTCTATAGTACCGGCTTTCTTTCCATGTACTTCAATATCGGCAGACTGCTTCCATATGGTTGTCTTGAAGTTATCCGTTTTATACTTTTTGTTTTCAAAAACTACTCTTGCACAGGTAATATCGGGATAACGCCAGCCCGGAGGTATCAGATATACCATCCTCTCAAATATTTCTTCCATTGTAGTATCGGGCTGATCGACAATTTTGGAAAGATCGTATAAGCAGTTAATTTCTTTTACACGTTCACCTAAATCATGTAAAAGCTTTTCTCTTTCTTCATCAGCCTGTTTGCGTTCGGTTATGTCAAGAACTATTCCTCTTATCCCGACTGTTTTACCGTCTTGGATAATAGCATTAGAGTATACAAGCGCAGGGAAAGTGCTGCCATCTTTCCTCATTATTGTGTATTCATGATCTTCATTTTTATTCCCTTTCAATACTTTTCCAATATTCTGCTTGACTCTTTCTCTGTCTTCAGGAATAAATATTTGAGTGGCATTTATACCCTTTTCCATATCCTCCTGAGTATAACCGGTAGATTCAAATCCATAGCGATTAGTGAAAATAAAATTCCTTTCAATATCAAGTTCAAAAACAGTTTGTGGTAATAAATTTGCCAGTTCCCTATACTTTTCCTCACTTTCACGGAGTGATTTCTCTATCCGTTTGTGCTCGGCGGTCTCATGTACTGCTGTTTTCATATTATTCAGCGATTCAATAGTTATTCCTAAAACAGGTATACAATAACTTATTATGTTCGCCCAGTGAGCAGTATCGAAAAATACATCGAAGAGCTGTTTGGAAAAGGACATGTATACCTGCCCTCCGATATTGAACATGATGCAAACAAGGAGCATTCCGGAAAAGATGTCTTTATTTTTGAGAAAACGCCTGAGTATGAAGATGAAAGCGATCATGAATAGAATCGATGACATAAAATCTACCGGTCTCGATATTAATTTATCCGGGTAGATAAAATCCGGAAGAGGCAGGCTGAATGCCAGCGCTGTCGCTCCACCACCTGTAATAACTGCGATTATGGAGAAAAGAATTGCTTCACGTTTAGCGTTGGCGGTCGATTTAAGTATTTTTTCAAATATAGCCGCAGCGATGATGGAGATCGCAAGCATTGATCTGCCGGCGACATAAGTTCCGGGGATGAACTTCTTGATATCGGCGGCCCAGTCTATATTCGTATTTCTGAATATTCGCTCAAACCCCAGTATCCCATGAATAAGGTCTTCACTTCCGCAGATAAAAAAACCGAGCCCGACAATCAAAAAGTACCTGTTCTTAAAACCGAAATAGTACATCAGGCATGCAACGGCAGCGAGAAAAGCAATAAATGAACTGGAGATTTCAATACACGCATGAAAATCAGTGCTGCTTTTCCAGTCTGATGTGAAAATAACAGGGCCGGCCGCTAAAAATAATAAAACTAACACAATACACAGGACTATGAATATTTTGACGTTATCTTTTTTAGCAACTCCGATGCCATCATAAGTAATTTCAAAAGTATTCATTGTAAGAACCTTTCCAACAATAATAATTGTACAGTGAACGATGCGTATATGTTTAAGTTTTTGTAAAGCTTTCTGAGTTGATATTGCAAGTTATGACTGTTTGAGCTTTTTCTCAATGAATTTTTCAATTAAGTGACCGCAGAGGGCTGACGAAGGCTATCGCTCGACAGTTCCCTGGAACTGCAAGGCTGCGTTGCCGGGTACGTTGCCGGGTACGTTTTGACAGTAAATGATCGGGAGACATCATTTTTTCTGTTCATGAACTATTCTTCATTTCCACTATCTTTTACAATCCGGGCCCTTGTGTACTGATTCTGAAATACATATATGTTTTCAGCATCTTCCTGTAAACTCACGGCTTCTTTCTGATCCTGATGTAAAAACCAGTTGTGATGTATCTCAGCACCCTGGGCGGGTTCACCTCTTATAACAACCGCCTCTACATCTGTCGCCATAAATGTGTTATGATGAATTTTTATAAAACCGCCTGCGATATTCGTACCGTCTTCCCTGTCTTTACCGCCGTGCATATCAAAACTGTGGCCGTTTGCATGTTCAAATACTAAGTTAAAACGTGCCTCATAACTGGTCCCCGGATTGCCCGTACCCGCTATATGATGACGGCACCAATCGAAAATATTGGCTTCGATAAGTGCCTCACTTTTATCGAGCACCACACCGTATCCTAAACCTGAACGCTGATTGTGATGGATATAGTTATGGTGAATATAGGCATCTGTGGCACCTTTCTTGAGATATACGGCTCCATGACTCCAACCGTACAACTCACAGTTATCCACCTCAAAAAATGGGTGCGCTGCCTGAATCCCCGCCGAGGTGGGTATTCTGTAATAAGCTTCGTGCCCGCCCTCGTCCATCAATTGCTTCATCTGTACTGTTCTGCGCTCCATATCCGGACCGCGGAGACGGATACCTGTCAGGCGGACTTTTTCACCTCCGGTCGATAAAAGAGGCGTTATATTTTCCTGAAGGGTATAAATCAATGCTCCTTTTGAGGATTCCCCGTTACGGCCGCTGGCTAAAGTCACTCCGCCGGGTATTACAGCATTCTCGATACCGGTCATGTCGATAACAGCTTCATCATCGACATACACAACCTCTCCTGAAGATGCATTATCAAGCGCATATAGCAATTCTTTAAGATTTGCCACATTATGATTGCCATTGGTAACAATTCTACTGTATGATTTCCCTCCGCCGATTGGATCTCCTGTAAGATTTATCGATGCTCCGAAGGATTTATGATTCTCAATCATGTCCTCATTCATATCACCTGATCCGGATGCCGCAATCGAATTTTCTAAATATGAACAGCAGAAGATGAGGCACATCACACTACATAAACAAACCGCCAGCGGCTTTTTATACACTTTAATCCCCCCGTGCAAGAAGTTGAATTCCGATGCAAGAACCGGATAAACAGTCCCTGAAAAAACTCTCTTATCTATTAAGTTTGTAAACTCTCATTATTCGATACCGTAAGCATACTAAAGTCTTCGCCTAAAGGCGAGGGATTTTCTCCCATTCCCCGTATGTGACATTACAATAGAAAATGGTAAATGAAACAATGAAGCGAATCTGTGCCGATTATCAAAATGTTTTCTAATTATTGTTTATCGAGTTTAAACAGCATCCTTTATTTGCCCCCTTTCCGGGCTTACGCCCGACTTTCGCTTTGCGGCTCTGCGCTTCGCTTCGTGTCCCCCATAGGGGGCAAGCAACTGATCTTCCGGCAGTTATTATCCTGCCCCTCCGGGGGAAGGATGTCCGCAGGACAGAAAGGGGGCTTTGAAACGGCTTCTTTTTAACAAAGCGTAGTTAACTCGATAAATGTTTTCTAATTGATGATAAGTTCTGAATACCATGACTATTAAAATATTTACATATGATACGCTAAAAAACATCATTATATTTTTTTAAAATACTGTAGGGAGAACATATAAATTTCACCAACTTACTAATACACAAATGCCTAAATGCAAAATAGAGTAAAACTTCAGACAGAACTAATTAACTAAATAAGGATATTGTTATGAACAGGGGGCAAATTTCCGCGTTATGGCTGATCACATGTATTATCGCACTTAGCTTGTTGTCTGAAAATTCAGCGGTTTGTGCGGATATTATGGAAGAACCGGGCCTTCTCTTTTATCTTTCGGGAGACAATGGTTTAACGGCGGATTTTTCAAAAGGCGACCCGGAACCGAGTTTCATCAGAGGTGTGAATATAATCACGGACGGTGCACATGGTCCCGGTTTTCAGTGCGACCACGATCAGCTTATGGCATACCGTGCTCCCGGAAACATCTATGCCGAAAGGGGTACGCTCGCCTTTCATTGGAGATCACGCGAACCGGTAGGAAAAATACCGTTTCCGGTTTTCCTTGTCAGCTACTCCGACCATTCAAGCTGGGACATGGCATGGCTCCGAATCGATTATAACGGCCATGGCTTCGATGCTTTCGTTACAGATGCAAATCTTGGGCGAGCACGTGTTTCCTATAAAACCCCTGAACTTCCTCACCCGGACAGGTGGCTTCATATCGCCCTCACCTGGGATGAAACAAAAGGCATCCGCTTTTACATCAACGGAGAACTTGCCGCAAAAAAAGATACGACGGCTGTATTCTATGCCGGGCTTGACCAGTTCGGGCCACATTCGAGGATAATCAGCCCATACCAGGTCCAGAGTCTATACAATTTCCAGCGCGGCGGCGATATAGATGAAATTCGCATTTATGACAGGATGATGCAGACGGTTCGATACCGCTTTGCTCCACCAGGAAAAACAAGGGCTTAGCCGAACGTGGCTAGGTCTTTTTTTATTGAGGGTGCATATAGGGTGCAAATTATCAAGGTGGTTAAACAAGAAAAATATCTGATTATCACTCATTACAATAATGAGAAATATTTTTGATTACATGTAATTTAACTCTCTTTGTTTTAAATTGTTTTAAAAGAAATTGACAATTATTGATTATATATATAATATTGATATAATCGAGTTATCATAAATCTCAAATTGAATAATAATTGAATAATAATTGAATAATTTTAAGTTAATTAATAGTTATACATACTTGTCTTTAATAAATGAATCCAAAAAGATATAAAGTAATACCAAAAGAGATTCATCTTTTAATACGAGATACAATAGACAAATTTATTGATTCAGTAACGGAAGATGAAGCAACACTTTTTGAAACAAATGGACACCTGGTAGGTTACTTTAATCAAAGTTATATTAAGAGGCAAAATAGGATTAAGAATACAAGACTGTGAATA
>SDBV01011428.1_pt1 | contig 11516 bp, 31 predicted proteins | sample 2277081 | NCBI WGS metagenome assembly SDBV01 (sample SAMN10402039, study PRJNA504765) | marine sediment metagenome | isolation source: marine sediment core GS10_PC15, 223 cmbsf | place: Arctic Ocean: Southern Knipovich Ridge | collected 2010
GGAGGGGAGGTTGAGGAGCTTCATATCTGGTGAGAGGGCTGAAGGGTCATCATAGGGCACCATATACTTCTCGTCCTGGAAGCGAACATCCACCTTGCATATCTCGTGGTGCGCCGCGTAACATTTGGTGTAAGTCTCGACGAGCAGCTCACGTGGGTTGTGCACGTCTGTCGGCGCGGTCGGAAGTCCGCAACCGCTGAGGACTAGAATAAGTACGAGTGCGAGTGCTTTCATCGTCCTCTCCTTTCTCCTCAGCTTCCTCCAAAGCAGGAGGCCGAGGGTTATCAGACCCAGGTCGATTGAGCACATCATCTGCGAGGCCCTTCCTTCGGCACATACTTGACCTTGGGCAAGGGTTTCAGATTCAGTTGGCCATCCTCGATGTATAGGTTCCAGCGACAGCTGTTTTCATCGATAAGGTACGCTGTATCATCCACAGCCTGCGCGGGATGGATCTTAACGATCTTGATTCTCTTCACCCTATTCCTACTCCTCCCTCATCAAATCCTAGTCAGTCAGAGCATCAGAGGGGCTCGATCGTCACTTGAACGGCGTTGCTGCCCTCCTCGTCCTTCGTCCTCTTGACCTTCACGACGCGGCCTCGAACTCGGACCGCTGCCTTGATCTCAGGCCCAGGGTCGGTGGGAAGGAGAGCAGGCCCATTCTTCGATGCCCTGACGAGGTGAACGTCCACATAGTCGCCCTGCTCGAGGAGCCTCTTCCGTGGATTCTGAAAGCCTGTAAGCGTGAACGGCTTGTCGAACTTCATCCCATTCTTCCTTCCCACTGACTCGAAGCCTTTTTGTAGACAGCCTAATAACTCAGTCCCGAGCATGTCCTGCTCCCGGGTAAGAGTGCTCTCGTCACGAGCCCTCCTTCTGCAAGAGGGCTTCTTCGATCTGCCCAAGAGCAATATCCCTACTAATAATATGAACAGTATAGGCTCGAATGCCTCGAATCCTTGCCAGCGCCGCTTCGACCCGAGTCTCGGCTTGCTTAATCAGTTCGTCAGTCTCCTCTTCACGCGCTATCAAGCGTTGCTCCGACTCATCTAGCTTGGCCTGAAGCCGCTTGTTCTCCCCTTCGGCCACCCGTCGCCGCCGCATCTCTGCATAAAGCAAATTCCTGACGGCAACACAGACACGCAGACATTGGTGCTCCTTGACCTCGCAGGATTCGCCGTCTTCACCGTAGTTCTCATGCTGATCGACGGGACATCCACAGATGCAGACGGCTCGCTCGTTGGCCAACTCCTCCAGCAGAGTGTGGATGGCATTCCTGTATGCCTCGGGCATCAGTGGATAGTAGTCAAGAAGATCCTTTACCATCTTAGCTAGGTCAGTCCATGGCTTCTCGTCATTTTGGATGCACTCTGGCTTCACCACCTGTCGGAGGGCCTTCTCAAGACGAGCGAGAATACCATCCAAGTAGTGGTCGCCCACTACCCTTACTGTATCAATCTCAGACAGCACCACCACAATGCAGGCCTCGGCCTTCTCCGCTCGCGTTAGTGCCGTGTCTCGTGTATCCCTGATCAAGTTGTTGGAAGCCTTGAGCCGCTTGTTATCCTCCTCTAACTTCTCACACTTAGTCACCATCTCAGCCGCCCACTTGTCGTTGAGATCAATCGTGTTCTCTAACCGTTTGTTCTCCTCCAACACGGCACTAGCCTCAGCTTTCAACACAGGCCAGTTGTCCAGATCCGTGCTCACACAGCCGTCAGCCAACGCCCGGATGTTTGGGAACGTCTCGGTCATGGCTTAATACCTCGGCGCTTCAGGATCTCGTCGCAGGTTAGGCAGACGACTTCGCTCAAGCCTGGGTGTTCCAGTTCGCCATCCTTTCTTACCTTCCGCACGTCGCGCTCCCAGTCGGCGTCCTTCTGGTCGAGGAGAGCGGTGAGGCTTTGGACTGTCGGTTTGACGGTGGGCCACTTCTCCTCCAGCCACTCCCTCGCCAGCTTCGTGTTCTTCTCACTCACTCGCGACCTCCTCCAGCGTGCGCTCGGCCTCGAAGGCGCACATAGGCCAGCCATGCCGCCGCAACACGCCTGCGGCCTCGTCCAGCGCCCGCGCCAGCTTTACCATGTCGCAGGGATCGCCTAACTGTTGGTGCTCAGGGCAACCGCGATGGTCCCCGTAGGGCAAATGCTTCTCCTCGATCCGCTTCAGGGCTCTCAAGGCTTTACCTCCGGCTGGGCTTGGAGGGCCTTGACGAGATCGCGCACAGCCGGAGCGTTCGGGTTCGGCCCCCACCGTTTCATAACCACACCCAGCGCCGCGTCGATGCGGACCTCTAGCTTACCGACGCACTTCTCGCAAGCGGCATCACCGAGAATCTCTCCACACAGGTCACAGTCTTCGCCTCGGTCCTCCAGAAGGGCATTGAGCCGCTTGTTCTCCTCCAGCAGCGCGCGGATAGCAGCGTCACCCCCACAGTCAAGGTAGTGCCACAGTAGGGCCACCGCCTCATCGTGATTCAGCGTAGTCATTTCTCACCTCGCAAATGGGGGCCGTAAGCGCTGCGCTCCTCGCCCTTTGTAGGGAGGACAGGTCTCCAGGCTCCGCAGTTTGTCCTCTGCGGCAGCTATGATCTCCGGCAGACCGTGGCCACTGAGGGCAAGCAGCGTAATCAATACGTCACCTGATTCCGCAAGCGGGTCGCCACGCTTTCCACGGACAGCCTCCGCTAGCTCAGCGGCCTCCAGATGCAGATAAGCACTCCGATGAATCCAGTGCGTGGACCACCCTCGCTTTACCATCATCTCCAGAATGCGAAGGCGAAGTGTCTTGAGCTGCTCGTTCTTCTTCAGCGCATCAAACAGCTCCTGCTCTGTCTCATCATAGGAAAGATGAGCACACCGTCGTCTTTCCACAAACTCCTCCAGCGTCTCGACGTGGTCCTCGCTCATTTCTTACCTCACTTAGAACGGAGAGTGAAATGTTGAAGTAGCGAGCACGCACACCCACCACATAATGACGAGAGTGGTGATTACGTGATCGGCGGCTGCCCAGTAAGCATTCACTCTGCGGGCGTGCTGCCTCTTCTTGCGTCGGTAGTTTCCGAATCTCATCAGTGCTACGTAGGCTCTATCTGAAGTCATTTCTTTTCCTTCTTCGGTAGCAGCCCAGCCTTGCTGGCCTCGGCCAATACGACCCTCGCCTCCCGTTCTGATTTGGCAGAGTGCATGCAGAACAGCGGAGCGCTCCCCGAATTGTCGTGAGCTTGATCCATCCACTCCTCGTGATATCCCTGCAACGCTGCTCTCAGCTGCCGCGCCAGATCCTCTGTCTGCTTGAGCCGCTTGTTCTCCTCTAGCAGGGCACGTTCCTCGGCGCGATAGTCCTCAAGGAACCTCTCCATGAGGGCGCCCCACCTGTTGATATTCCCTTTCGCCATGATGATCGAGCCCACGATATTGGTCGCAAGCCGTTTGGTTGGGACGGCGTGTAGGTTCGGATAACATTCCGGTTTCTTTTGGTCAGTCATGAGCCCTCCTTCGGTAGCTTGATCTCCTTGAAGTCGGCGTAGCCCGGCATCTGAGACTCGAGTGCTTCTCGGTGTGTTTCACAGAGCGACATCGAGCCACGACGCTCTCCTCGTCTCAGCGCTCGTTTCTCCCTTGCGATCCAAGAGGGTCGATTTCGGCAGCGTCGAACCTCCGGAACACCCAAGGTCATAAAGCTACCCACAGTCCATTCCGTTTGGCAACGCAACAGATCTGGCGGAATCAGCTTCTTAGCCATCACGAGCCCTCCTTCGGTAACAGCCCGGCCTTGCGAGCCTCGACCTTCAGAGCCGCCTTGTCAAGACTAGATTGATACCGGGAACGAGGTGGCCACGGTCCGAACAGCTCCTCCGCCAGCCGCCTCGCCAGATCCGCGAGGGTGTCTCTCTCAACCTGAGCCTTGTGTGCACAGCAAGCCGAGTGATCTTCTCGGCCGTCATCATGGCACAAACAACGACATACACGCTGATCTATCTCCATCATCGTGCCTTTCTCCGTGGCTTGTTACACCGCAGGCACCGTTGCTCCAGGTAGCGGAAGATGTCCATCTTCGCCTTCTCCTCTGCGTCTTCCGGCCACTTGTGAAATCCGAAAAGGCAACGGAAGCTCATGATACCTCCTCCAAGAAAACATCGGGTGGAACGTCGTTAGCCCACCACCACTCCCCGTGTTTGTCATGCCCACCACGACCGAGACTAGAGAACATGGGCTCCGTGACGATCACTCTCAGCTCTACGGTTAGACGGTAGCTGATCTCATCATTCAGATAAGTGTCCCCAACCTCAGCGGGATGCTTCGCTGCACAGAGAATTCTCCCGTTCTTTCTAATCCGAAGGCTCATCGCCGAAGGATCTCCGCTGGAACAAGCGCCACCGTACCGAGGCTGGTAGTGGCGTAGACGACACGGAGCGCACTCGGCGGCAACCCAGGCATCACCTGGTCAAGACATCTCAGGCAAAGAACGCCTCGCCTCCACGCTTCTGGGACGCTCTGAATCCACAGGCGATCGTCAATCACGAAGTCGAACGACACCGCTCTTTCGCAGCGTTGGCAGCCACCGATCAACCCATCTACCTCCGGGTTCACCGGTTTCAGCGCCGTCTCGATGCGGACTTCCAATGCCTCGATGCGGATCTGCTTACCCTCAGCACTATCCTTGAGTCTGGCTATCTCTTGCTCTCCGGAACAGTCAGCGTCATCGCAGTAAGTGTGAAATGCCTTGCAGCTACTCATCTAATTCTCCTACACCTGAGTTTCTACACGCTCCTGCAGACGACGGAGACTCCCATGGAGACGGCGAAGCTGCGTCCCAATTGCCTTGTCCTTCTTCTTGGAGAGTGCTTCGACGAGTGACTCAGCCCTTTCCAAAATCGCCGAAGCTCGACCAAGCTCATACAACAGTAGAGCACGCGCATCAGCGGGATGACGCTTGAGCACAGGGATCGAAACGTAGCCTTGCTCATTCTCCTCGATGTTGCGAGGATCACGTGCGTACTTCACAACGGTGATTGTACGATCCTCTGTCTCGAATTGGATCTTGACAGAGCGAATAAGCCGACGAGCCTGCTCGATTCGCCATTGTCCAGCGGCATGATCATTATCCCAATCGAAGAACTCGTGGAGAGAACTCTTGGAATTCTTAGCTGCTTGAACAACCTTCTCTGGTGTGAGTCGACCATCCTTCTCCAGAGCCGCAATTGCTTCTGTAACCTTCTCGTCCATTCTATCCCTCCTTACCGGCCTCACCTAACCGCATCTTGTCTTGTCGTATCCCAATGTATCCGATCTCACTCCGTCGAACCATACCAAATTGGCCTTACCTTACCTGACCATACCAAATTGGCCTTACCTTACCTGACCAGATCGTATCCGATCTCATCCAAACGTATCTGACTAAAATCGCACAAAACCCGTTCTTATCTGATCTGCCTCACCTCATTACATCGTATCACATCTAATCCCTTCAGACCGTGTTGCATCGAACCGGATCTGCCTTACCTTATCACATCTTCAGGTCAGATCTATTTGCCTTACGCGACTGACTGGAGTTCCTTGAAGCCTCTCTTCTTGACCTCCTCCTGGAACCACGTGAACAACTCGTTGCTCTCAACATCATACGGCTCGGGTTCGAGCAACGCAGCGTCCTGAACCTCACGTCTTTCCTCCATCACTTCGAGGAATCGTGAGTCATCAGAGGAGACCAGCTCGAACTGCCCATAAGAGAACGAGCCCTTCTCTGGACGCCCATCTCCCACCCCACGCATCATACCAGCAGCAGCGAGCAGGTTGAGCACCATCACATCCTTGAGCATGGGTGTGACAAGGGTGATGCTCAGCGTGCAGGCCCACCGTGGGAGAATCGCGCGGGTGCGAATGTCGGGGGTGTGGTTCATGTCCGCGCTGCGAACTACTGACATGAGGAGCTGTGGAGTTCCATAGACCGAAGCATAGTCACCCTCGACCCACGTCAATCGGCCGATCTGTGCCTTGGCTGCCCCTGGCATGTCCACTGCTACGCCCTTGAGCGCAGCCTTGAACATCCTGCAAGGGAGCAGGAGTCTCGTCGGAGCATCATCCTTTGATGTGCGATAGACACTCTCCCGATACTCGCGAAGGGGGTCATGCTTCAAGGTGCTAGCTCTCTCAGCTGCGTTCTTCTTGTTGCGTGGAAATAGCAGATCCTGCTTCACCTTGAACGACATTGCGTTGTAGACACAGGGGCTATGACCAAGGATGTTGACGGAGATACGCTGTTGGTTAATCTTCAGAACCTCGATTTCCTCATCCTTCTTTGCTGCCTTCTTCTTTGCGACCATTTGGAATCCCTCCTTTGGAAACTTCAAGTGCCCTAGGAGCGTACCCTAGGGCTGTGACTTAGGGGGCTAAATTATCTGGTGGCTCAGCTTCCTCGATATGAGGACTACATGTCTCCGTCGGGAGAGGTGTCTCCTGTGGTGACTCCTTCCATGTCGATGACGAGTGGCTTGCCCTTGAACTGCTTGAACAGGTTGACGAGGAACTTGAGCGTATCCTCATCAGTGATGATACCGGCATTCGTGAACATGAAGTTCGCGAAGGTACCTTTCTTGTTGGTCTCCATGACAGACCGCAGCTTGTAGCGCCCCATGAACATCGGAGGAGTGCGGAGGACTCCGTTGTTATCTGGAAGCTTCTTTCGGAGCTTGATCAAGGTGTTGAGGTTCTTGGCGACCTTGATGCCAGTCACCTTGAGCGACATTCCGATTGTCTCCCTTGTCTCCAGTAACGCGACCACGTAGTCGTAGAACTGAGTGGCGATTGGTTGCACTCGCTTCCCATCGTCATCAGTGGTGAACTGCGTTCGAGGATCGTCGGCAGGCACACTGAAGTCTATGACGCCTCCCCCCTCATCCATGGGGATGAGTTCCATGTAGCGCGGAGGATCAGCGCGAACCACCGCGATGTCCCAAGGTCCTGGTCCATGGATCTCACCGGTGACTGTGTTGTAAGCATCCCCCAGTTTGAGCCCCTCAATGTAGAGAGGATCAGTTGGCAACATCTGCGGTGACAGACCTTGCGCCAGCGCCAAGCGTGGCATCTGAAGGTCATCGCGCGTGATGTGCTCCATCCCTTTGTCAGCGTACTCTTCGAGGAAGTCAGGGATGACGACTGTTCCCTCCCCCGCTTTTACAACGGTGTCCTTCTTTGCCATGTCTTGTTACCTCCGGGCTGTGAGAACTGAGTAGGCACCGGCCCGTAGCGATGTCTACTTTTCATTACGAATTGCGCGTGCCTCCGCGAAGAAATCCGGGGCCTCGTGGGACAGGAAGAGGATCTTGCCGCCCTCGGGAACCTTGCAGGCTGCTTCGCAAGCCTTGTCCATGCTCACGATGACGGTTTGGAGACGCCGCACTTCGGCGACCAACTCCTCGACGCGCCTGTCAGTCTCTTGGGGGTCAGTCTCTTGGGGGTCAGTTTCTCCGCGGTCGAAGCCTTCCATTGCGTTCAGTTGAAACGCCGTGATTCGTTTACTCATTCTCCTTCTCCTTCTTTGCTACTGCTTCGTTGATGATTCGATCGAGTTCGGCCTGTCCTGTCTTGAGTGCTCTCTTCATCGCTTCGTCGGAAAGAGTCTTGCCCATCATCTGCATGAGCCAATGTAGAATCCAAATGTGGGCCATGGAAGTGGTTTGGAAGCCAGTGACCTCGAAGCCTTTGGCGAACCTAACGCCCCAATTATCTTCCTTGATCTTGAAGACTTCAATGCGCATTAGTAGAGGCTCCGCAGTTACACCTGTGGTTTGCCGTATGTCTCATGTGAGTCACCTTGCACTTGTGTTTGGGATGAACCTTATCGTTAGCGTTGATCCCACGAGTTGATACCCAATTGAAGTCGCATCTCTCAAGCTTCTCTAGCTTCAAGCGACGTTGCTCGAAGCTATTGCTGCCTCTACCGTATGAGAATAGTCTCATTTTGGCTTGGTGAATGTCGGTGTTGTTTTGACGAATGCCTTGACCCCAGGAAGATCTGGCTCTCCATTAAGCAGTCGTTCCTTCATGAGAGAGTTGGTAGTCTGCCAAATGAGATTCATTTGTGGGCCATATCCATTGTCGAGACACCACTGATGGAAATCCTCAGGCTTTTCGACAACTGCGAAGGGCACAGGTTCTAGCCTAAGTGCACCTCCAGTTAGCTTCAGACTCTGGATGCCTTCGGCTTCGTACAGCTCCTCGATTCGCCACACCAGAGCTGTGAGTCTCAGGTTGAGTGCCTTGAGCCTCTCTTCAGCAACATCGCGCTCACGGCGGATTTCAAAGTAACTCTTGGTGAGATTTGTGGAGCCCCCTTTGAATTCGCCCTTGGCTATCTGAACCTTCTCCCAATACTTCTCGTTCGCATGAGGAGATCCAGATGCCCAAGGCAGCTTCGGCAAGCCCACTATGACCTTATCATACTTACCCATCATCTCTCCTTTTTCCCATCCTTGTGGAGACAGCTTCCATGGGCTCCTGGCAGAGTCTGCTCCTCACCAGCCCGTATTTCACCCCCGCACATTATGCAGACGATGCGCCGTGCTGAAACGTCTCGGCTAGAGCCATCGAGATCAACGAAGACACTAGCTCCAGTTGGGAGGTCGCCGACTTTCATCTTCAACTCTTAGTCTCCCTTCAGCAGCAGCAACTGTCTAGGATCTCTGCCATCTCCGAGATCTGGTTCGCTCGCCGTCCGAAAGAGTCGCCAGGCATTCCCACCTGGCCCCACGGCACGAGCGTGTCGCCCTGCTCGTGGACGAAGACCTTCACGCCGATCCCACCAGGCTGAACGGTCACTATCTTGCCTCCCCGTTCGGCGAGCCTGCGGTACTCCTTGAGGTTGCAGTAGTTGCACGATGTGAGCTCGCTCATTTCTCCCTCCCCGGTACGCGGGCCTGACCTGGCCGTTCGGACATCGCCAGCCCACGGAGATGTCGGGCCAGTTGCCCATCACAACCTCGTGCCGACAGTAGTAGCACTCCTTGCAGCGTGGGCACGTGTAGTTCTCGTCGTGGCCGCAAGTCATAGGACGATGTTCCCGTCTTCGTTCATGCCGAACGCCTTGAGAATCTTCTTGGCTACTCGGGGATGCTCTTTCACGATCGCCAGGTAGGCCTCGTACTGTCCGGCCTGCTTCCCTCGATAGAAGCTGAGAGCGTCGCCGGTCTCGTTCTGAGTAGCCTTCCATCGCGCGCTGGGCACGCCTGCAGGTGGGCGAGGAGGACGGAGGTCTGCGAGTACCGCATTTTCGCTTAGATCGGGACGCCTGTTCATAGCGCTCTTCTTTCTTCTCACAGTCAAGATAACTAGGAGATTACCCTGATGACCGCCCACAGAACAGCAGCTGATGTGAGCAGTACTTTCCAGAGAATCTCCCAGCCTATGGCCCAGATAACCGCTACAACAGCTACGGTGAGTATGAGAACGGCTAAGATGTCAAGAATCATCTGACTCGCTTTCCTTTGTCCAGGAGAAGCTTCTTCTCGAGTGCAGCTTTCGCGCGGTCGTTAGACCTTGGGCGCAGCTGCTGTCTCGGGATCCTCGCCTCCAGGCGTCGTAGCCTCCTTGTCAAGCGTCTTCAGCGCTTCCTTCATGCGGCCGTACGTGTGCGTGGAGCGAACCTCGCCGGCCTCCACCCTGCGGCAAAACTCTCTGGCGATGTCCTCCAGTTCTGTGCGCGCCTCGCCTTCTTTAATCATCCTTGCGGTGACTTCTTCTAGCTTACTCATGACTCCTCCTTAGTCTACCCACGATGTGGTTCCAACTGCTGACGCGACTGCTTGCTCATGAGTACCTCCATCCCTTCCCTAGGAGAAGTTTCTTCTCGAGCACAGCCTTCGCTCGATCGTAGTTCTTGAACGCAGTCTCCTTGGCCTTTGGGTCTCCACCTCTGGAGCGTTCGTACAACCGGGCCGTTGTTTCGAAGTCGTTGAGGAGCTTCCGCAGGCGTCGTAGGTAGAGGCGGTGAGCGAGGTGGCCGGGCGGCGACCAGGCCTTAAGAGAACGGTTTTGGGAGAGCGCTGCGTCTAGAGCCTTCGCAAGCGCTGGAACGCCGTCCTTAAGAATACTCGCTCCCCAGGGGACGAGGTGTGCGTACCGGCCTCCTGCTTGCAGGATAGGCGCGGCGGCAGCGATTGCGTCGGTGTAGCGCTTCTTATAGTAGTCCGCTTCGCTGGCGTTCGACTTCGCTCTGTCCTCGACGTGCTCTTCGTAGTCTGCCATGCTTTGCTCCATTCCTATCCTCTTTCTCGGTAGCGGCGCAGGACCACGTCTTGCATACGGCGATCGCAGATGGAGCACAGAATGTTAGGAGTGCCGTCGAATCGATGAGCCCTCCACCACCGCTTCCGCCGCCCGCAGTTGGGGCACCGCTTAGGATCGTCTTCCTTGATCAGCTGAGGCATCCAGCCCTCCTGCAAGTGCAAGCTGTGCTGCTATGGCCACAGCCCAAGCACGCTCCATGTGCAGGAGCGTTCGTGAGCCGTACATTTAGCCTCCGCGCGACAGCGTGTGCCTGCGCAGCGCTGTCGTAGACCGTTTCGCCTCGCTCTCGCAATGCAAAGCCCTGCGCTTCTTCGATCTGGATCACGCGCCAGAGCAAGCCTACAGTTTTCTGCTGTATGAAGAACAAGGAACCAGGGGTTCGCGTTGGCAGGGTAGCGTTCGTCATATCTTCAGCTCTCCATTGCTCTCAGTCATGAACTGTATCCACGCCTGCTTGATCTCCTCACGTCTCGTCTCGGGAATTTCGTTGGCCATGACAAGCAGCGTCAACGACTTCCTTCTTACTTCGCCGGTCGCGGGATTCAAGGAGTGAGGAACTACGAAGTGCTCGATCGTTATGGTTTCGCCTACAGGCGCATGGACTACGCTCGGTGTGTGCTCCACGGGAATGTCAGAGATCCTCTGTCCGTCTAGGTCCTCAACGATGATCCCTACGAAGGGCCACGTCTCACTGATAGGACGATCATTGTCCCATCGGATCCGAACTTTGGTCATCACACGTGCCTTTCCAGCCAGTGCCAGGTCGAGGCAACATTCTGAGCGACGTCTCCTGCGAGTCGACCCCATTCCCGCGAGGCACCGGACTCTTTAGCTTCCTGTAGTATCTGCAAGAGCCTCTCGCGATCGTCGGAGAACAGCTTGATCATGTTCAAAACAGTCTTTCTATCGGCCTGGCGGAACCATCTCATCTTACTTCCCCTCGTTCTCGGATGCGCTCCTCCAACTCCTTGATGCGACAGGCGGGGCACCCATGGTCGATCCAGTCTCTTCGTTCCACTCAGGCATCACTTTCTTCCTAAGTTAAGAGTCACCTTTGGCTTCGAGGTATCAAGCATTCCCCAATGAGCATGGGGCTCTTTGCGAAGAATGCGTCGCGCTCGGTCCATGCATTCCACGCAGTCTCTCAGTGCTTCCACCAGCTCCTCGATGCGCCGCTCAGCCTTGTCGAGTTTGTCCATGAGACATCCCCTGCATTCCCCACAGGTTAGGT
>SDBV01011429.1_pt1 | contig 11515 bp, 9 predicted proteins | sample 2277081 | NCBI WGS metagenome assembly SDBV01 (sample SAMN10402039, study PRJNA504765) | marine sediment metagenome | isolation source: marine sediment core GS10_PC15, 223 cmbsf | place: Arctic Ocean: Southern Knipovich Ridge | collected 2010
GTGCTACTCCAATCACTTGGGAAGGATGGATGGTAGTAATTGTTTTTATTATATACCTCCTTTCTATCAGTGTGTTAATAACTGAAGGTGGGAGTATTGGTAAATATCTATTATATGTATTTGCAGGTATTGTTGCAGTAGCTGTAATATCAAAGAAGAAAACAGATGGGAAATGGAAGTGGAATTGGGGTAAGAAAAAATGAACCTTTTACCAACTAAAGACTGGTGTTTTTAGGAAGGTTTTTAATCATATTCTAATTATTTATTTTATATGAAACCAATTAAATCAAGTGAAATAGCAAGTTATCTTTTTTGTCCTGTTAGTTGGTGGATTGGAATAACAGAAGGAATTAAAATAACAAAACCAATGATTAAAGGAGAAAAACATCATACTTCTGTTTCAAAAAATCAACCAAAAGCTAAGTTTTTTTATGTTGGTATGATAGTTAGTGTTATTATTCTTTTAATTTTTATTATGTATAGGTTTTTAGGATGAATTTTGTGGATATAGCTATTATAGTGTTTGGGATTATTTTACTAATTTTCTTTGTTTTATTAAAATTAACAAAAGTTCCTAAACAGATTTATAAAACTAAAACAGTTTATTCAGATCATAGGGAAAAACCTGAAAAAGCTTTGTATTCATCTAGATATGGTTTAGTAGGAAAACCAGATTTTATACTACATACTAAAGATGGTTTGTTGCCTTTAGAAATTAAACACTCAAAAAGACCTAATCAACCATATTTTTCTCATGTAATGCAGTTAATTTCTTATTGTTTATTAATAGAAGAGGAAAAAGGTGTAAAACCCAAGTATGGTTTTATACAATATAAAGATGGGGGTGCTTTTTCTATATCTTATACAGATAATATGAAGGCCAGATTAATAAAAACAATTGATGAGATGAGAAGGCTTCTTAACTTAGGCATAGCTCCAAAACCAACCAGAAACTATAAGTGTGACAACTGTTCATATAAAAGTAGATGTTTTTAGGAAGGTTTAGTCTCATTTGCCATGGACACGTAAACTATATAAACACTAATAATTATTTATAGATTATGTCAAAAAAAGAGGATAGAAAATTAACTCCTCAAGAACAAAAGGAGAAAGAGAAATTACAAAGACAGAAGTCTTTTAATGGTTTAACAGCGAAAGAGTGGGCCTCTTTGAGTAAGAATGTTTGGAATGATGTAAGTTCTAAAAGAGTAAAAAAGCATTTGGATCATGGTGCAACATTCCCTGAAAAATTGGCTAATAGATTTATACAAATGTACTCGAAGGAAGGAGATTTAGTATTAGATCCGTTTTTAGGAACAGGCACAACTTTAGAAGCGTGTAGAAATACTAATAGGCAAGGTATTGGTATAGAATTAAATGAAAGATTTATTCAACATGCAAAAGAAGTTTGTGAACAATCTACGCTAGGAAACTCTGTTAATCTGCAAGTAATCCATGATGATTGTAGAAATATGTTAAATCATCTTGAAGAAGAAAGTGTACAATTAATGGTAACCTCTCCACCCTATGCAAATTTTATTCAAAGATCAGTTGAAGATAGAAAAAAGACACATAAAACTTCTTTAATAAAACACGCTAATAAATCCACAGTAAATCAATATGGTGTGGAGGAGGAAGATTTCGGAAACTTAAGATATAAAGAATTTTTAGAAGAATTAAAAGATGTTATGAAGAAACTTTTCAAAGTTACAAAGAAAGGAGGATATAATATTTGGGTTGTAAAAGATTATCGCGACACTAAAAATAAAATTCCTTATATTGAATTTCATTCTGACTTAGCAAAAGTAGGAGAAGAATCTGGATTTAAATATCATGATTTAATTGTTTGGGATCAGACGGAACAAAGAAGGTTAGTACTTTTAGGATACCCATCAATCTTTTACACTAACCAAAACTGTTCTTTCTTGGTTGTATTGAGGAAGCCAAATGGTAACTAGTAGTTTAGTTTCGGAATTGGAATTTGAAAAGCCGAATGGAAATGGTAGTACAACGTATTTAACTCATAATTTCCATACATATCCAGCAAAATTTATCCCACAAATTCCGAGAGGCACTATTCTTCAACTAACTAAAGAAGGAGACACCATTCTTGATCCATTTTGTGGGTGTGGGACAGCTCTTGCAGAAGCAAAACTTCTTAATCGAAACGCAATAGGTGTTGATTTGAATCCGATAGCTGTTTTAGTATCAAAAGCCAAAACAAATAAATTGGAACAAGTTGATCTTAATTTAACAAATTCTCTTCTTAACAGTATAAAATCAGATATTTCAAACTACTATAATAATAAACAAACTAAAATTAATTATGAAATTCCTGATTTTAATAATAGAGATCACTGGTTCCAACAAAATGTTTTACATGAATTAGGAATTATCAAAGCAAATATTCTAAAAATTGATAAACAAGAGTTAAAGGACTTCTTATTTACTGCCATGTCTTCAATAATTGTAACAGTATCTAATCAGGAGAGTGATACTCGTTTTGCGGCTATTGATAAAAAGATAAAACCATTTAGAACATTCTTTGAATTTAAGAAAAAGTTGGATAATATGAATTTACGAGTAATTGAATTTTCTGAAAAATCCTCTAATTCAAATGTTAAAGTTTTTGAAGGAGACACAAGAAATATGACTTTCCTAAAAGATAACTCAGTTGATCATATAGTTACTTCTCCACCATATGCTAACACATATGACTATTATTTATACCATAAGTTTCGGATGTATTGGTTGGACTATAATGTACGAAAAGTACAGGATAATGAAATTGGTTCAAGAAATAGACACTCTAGTAAAAAAGAAGATATTGATACTTTTGAAAATGAATTATCTCTATGTTTAAAAGAAATGAGTCGGGTGTTAAAACCTAATAAATATGCTGTTATAGTAATTGGTGACTCGGTAATTAGAGGAAAACTTATAAGAGTAAACGATATAATGAAGAAAATAGCTCATGAAAATAATTTTGAGTTTGTTAGGGAAATTAGTTATAATTTAAAGAAAAATTCAAGAATGTTTAATCCAAAATTCACAAATGGAGATAAATTGGAATATATAATGTTCTTTAGGAACGTAAAATGATAGAAGAAATAAGAGTTTACTATGAATCATTAGAGCAGGCCAATCATTTTGTTAAACCATCAATAGAAAAAATATTCCAGGACACTCCTGTAAAATTAATTAGACTAAAGAAAACTTTTAACACTTATAACAAACGTCTTGCTAAAATTATCTATTGGAAAGATCCAGATGTGTTAATTAGTATTGTGTCAAATGGTAAAGAATACCCTCTTATTTTCATAGAGTTTTCAAATGCAGTATTTACAGAAGATCACGAATTACAAAGATTCGATGGGTTGGTTGCTTCTGTAGAAAATGATTGTATTTATGTTAAAATTTCTCCAGTTACAAAGAAATCTGTGAGTAGTCATGGAGGAAATATTGATTTTGATTATTTGAATTCATTTGCACTTATATTAAAAAAATACAATAAACTATTCTTTCATTTCGATTGGGATGTAGACAAAAAGGGGGTTGTACAAGTGCAGGAAGAATACTTATCCTGTCCAAAGCAAGACGAAGATTTTAATCTCTTTATTTCAACTGTTCTTAAGCACATAAAAAGTAAAGGATATTATGAGAATTGGCAAGATAATGTAAATAAAGAGCTATTAAAAAATAATTTCTTTAAGAAATGGCAAGATGGTGTTAATCAAGTTAAGTTTGAGACTCACGAGGAACTAAACTCTAGTCGAACGTTATGGATTAGTGAATCAAAAGAATTTGGTAACAACTTTTTAGAATTAAAATTGAATAGATTTGGTCATGCGATGGATCCAGAAAGAGGGATGTTATCTTACTACGGAACAATGTTGCCCAAAGTTATCTCTAAAATGAAGTTTGTTGATGATAATAATGCTTGGTATAAAGATATACAAACAGAAAATAAAATAGAATCATACATTGAGAAGAATGGATTAAACAAAGCTAAGGATTTCTTATATTGTTTTGCGCTTGGTTCCGGCCTACATAACAACGATGCTTTCAAAGAAATATGGAATAAATTTAAAGAAAATAATGGAAATATAATCGAGATAGATGTAACTAATTTTCTTAATGACAATTACATAGAATTGAATAAAGCATTAAGAACTATTTTCAAATTCTCTCAATCATTCTATATAGAAGATGTTAATGGCAAAAAAAGAGTGATATTAAGATGGGAGAAGTTTAATGGATTAAAAGATTTCAATAAACTACCAGAAGTAACGCCTATAGGGAAACTTACATCATTAGATGAAGATTTAGTGACTTACATTACAATTCATAACATTCTGATTCCAAACGGATACAAAATTATTGCTGCAAGTTATCCTGGTGCGCAAGCTGACCGAGTCATTCTTATTGAGCCGGGAACAGGTCGAAAACAGAAGAGAAAGTATATAGATATAATATCATATTTGCCAAACAAAAAAGTTACAACACTGCAAGAGAATAAAGGACAATATTCAAGGACATCAATTCAAAAAGAAATTACAGAAATTTCAAAATACAAAACAGAAAAGCATTACAAAGAAGCACTAAAAACATTTCAGAATAGATTTGAAAGAGATTCTATTGATTCTGTTTTGAAAATAGGTGTTGGTTTTTGGTCCAGTCCAAAATTTACATTAGCAACTGTGAAAGATTTAGATTTGAAGGAGTTAGACTACTTTGTCTATATCAGCAGAGATATTAAAAAGTGGAATATTTGGAGAACTGGAGACAGCGATATTTTCAAGAAGAACGAAGGAGATGTTAAACTTCCAAAAATATATGAAATTGATGGTATGGAAGAAATGCCAATTGATAAATTCTTTTAAAATGACCTACAAATTCTCCCCATCATCGTTAAGTTTATTGAAAGAATGCCCTAGATGTTTTTGGCTTCGTTTCAATAAAGATATTAAAAGACCTTCTGGTATTTTTCCTTCCTTACCAAGTGGAATGGATAAAATCCTAAAAACACATTTTGATTCTTTTATAGAGAAAGGAAAATTACCTCCAGAACTAAAAGATTGTAAAGATGATTGTAAATTATTTGATGATGTTGAATTATTAAAAGTATGGAGAAATAATTTTAAAGGTATTTCATGGGAAGATGATAAAGGTAATATATTTAGAGGAGCAGTAGATAATATATTACAAAAAGGAAATAAATTAATAGTTCTTGATTATAAAACAAGAGGATATCCATTAAAAGAAGACACAGCAGCATATTCTCAAGACCAGTTAGATATTTACAATTTCTTATTAAGAAAAAATGGTTATGAAACAGAAGATTATGCTTATTTATTGTTTTATCATCCAGATAAAGTAAAGGAAAACGGAGATGTTGTATTTAATACAGATTTAGTTAAAATGGAGATTAACATCAAAAATGCTGAGAAAATCTTCAAAAAAGCTTTAGAAGTTCTTGATGGAGAAATGCCTGAACCTGATAAAGATTGTGGATATTGTAAATGGGTTAATAATTGTGGTTTGGAAGAATGAATCAAAAAAATAAATCATTGAAAAATGAAAATTGAAAAAATAAGAATAAAAAATTTTAGGTCATATAAAGAAGAAAAGATAATTGAACTACATGAAGGATTAAATGTTTTCGTAGGGGAGAATAATGTTGGCAAATCTAATATCTTTATTTCATTAAAAAAATTAAAAATGTTTCTGGAGAATGAAGGCAACAGTTATCCCAAAGATGCTCAAACACAACATGCTATCTTCTTAAAATCAGACTGGAATTTGGCTAGAAATGAAGAATATATGGAAATAGAAGTAATTATTTTATTAAATGAGAATGAAAAAGCTTTGTTAATAAATACTTTAATGAAGGGTGTTGCTCTAGCAACTGAGGAAAAACTAATTTTAAATATTGAGTTAGGCAACAAAATAAGTATTATTTTTAGAAATAAATGGGAAACAAATTTATTGTTCCCAATAATTAAAATTGATGAATTCTATTTTTATCATCAAAGTTTTTCAACAAATCCTGATGTATTTAAAGCGAACAACTATTACTCTGTTGAATTTCGGGATGTTATTGAGTTCTTTTCTGAAGAGAACAAATCATTTATTAATATAGTTAAAAACATTTTAAAAGATAAAAAGAATGGTAGGATAGAATTAAAAGATAGTGAGTTTTACAAAACTGTTGCTAGAATCTTTTTTAAAAATTTTAAAATTTTTGAGGACATTAGACAGAAACCAGAAGGAGAAGAAAAAAAAGTTGAAGAATCTTTAGATGGGAGAGACGCGGCTGCTGTATTGTTCAATCTAAAAAACGGCCAGAGTGAACTAAGGAAGAAATATAAAATGATTAAAACTGAATTTCATAATTATTTCCCCCAACTAAACCTTGAAGTAATAAAACAATATGGTTCTTTAGATATTATGATTTCTTCACAGGACTCTGATTATGAGCACTCATTAAGTCAGGTAGGAACGGGTATTCTAGAGTTTGTGATTGTACTCACTAATCTTATAGGATCAAAAAATAATGTATTTGTATTTGAAGATCCTGAGTTACATCTTCACCCATCTACACAAAGATCACTTTCAAAACTTATTGAATCACATAGTAAGGATAATCAAGTTATTATAATCACACATTCTCCAACATTTGTAAATTACATAAATGTCATGAGGAATACTATTGTCCGATACAAAGAAGGACAAACAGCTATTACTCAACTTAAGAAGAATACCTTCACAGAACAAGAACTCTCTAAACTATCCAAAGAATTAAATGGTGAAAAAAAAGAGATTTTCTTTTCAAGAGCTGTTTTGCTTGTGGAAGGTGATACAGAATTAGGAGCATTACCAATATTTGCAGAGAAAATAGGCAAGAACTTTGATATATATAATATATTTGTTTGTTCTGTTGGGGGGAAAAAGTCATTTTCACTTTATCAGAAACTTCTTGAAAATTTTGAGATTCCTTATGCAATTTTGTGTGATGAAGATGCTCTTGAATTAAAAAATGTTGATGAATATAAAAATAAACTTATGTTAAATCCAAATTTTGAAGAATACTTAATTAATGCTGGTTTTAATGAAATAATAGATAAAGCAAAGAGAGAAATTGGAAGGAGTAAGCCAAGAATTGGGAGATACATTGCTGAAAAAATTCCTTTGAAAATGGTTCCTGAAAAATTTGTTGATGTAATTAATTTGGTTGTTAATTTAAGTAAATAAGTTTGATGAGGTATTGTGGTTGAATAAGATGTTTAACATCAAGAAAAAATATGAAAAGCATCTATTATGGAAAGAGACATTATGGTCATTAGCAATTGCTATTATTATGAATGTGGCTATTTTCATAATTGGTACAATTATACTTGATAATTACACGATTACTAATGATTTTACATCAATTTATTATGTCGCAATTGTCGGCTTTCTTGCAATATATGTAACCCTAGTTGCTATTAGCACAAATTTATCACAAGAGTTCCCATTTAAAATATCCTTGAAGTACATAGTGTATTCTCGATTAAGTTTATCGTTTATTTTTTTATTAGGAACCAATGCACTCTTTATGCACCTGCTTTTTTTAAAAAGCATATCTAATGATATTGAGCAAATTACATTATTGGTAAGTGTAATAATTATATTTTTATCGACAATAATATTTACTTTGAGATTTATGGGTAAGTTTGATTTAGAAAGAAATTTAAATTCATTTTTTGAAGATATGATGGCAAGATACTCTGGTGATTTCGTTATTCCAAAGACAACCAATATAAAAAATTATGATGTTGATATGAGAAGTGAGTATTCTTTCTTATTCACTTCAAAAGAATTCTTACAGAAAAGATATACTACAGGAACCAAAAATATTGAAGCAAAAAATATCTCAAATAAGCAAATGCCAATTGAAGGATCACCTAAACAAGAAATACATAAAAAGTTATTACCAATATATTTAGGAAAAGGAAAATTACAAGTAAAAAATTGGAATTTTTTAGAAACAATTAAAGTTCCAATCCGTCTAGAATTAAATAAATATGAATTTGATGATAATAGATTAAATTTTTTAGTGTGTGAATATATACCATTAAATGGGGAAAAAGATGTTGAGAAGAATTTAAAGAGTATCCTACAAAAAAATATATATTATAAAGATTTTCCAAAAGAAGAATTTAAAGAAGTCTTTGATAAACTCCAAAAAAACGGAACTGAAGAAAAACTTATTAGATTGATAAAGAATTATATTGTAAAACACGATAAGCTACTTGAACGTCGCTTTTTGTTCTCTTCTTTTGAAGAGTACTTCAAAAAAATTGAATTAAATAAGACTACAATGGATGTAGAAGAAATCTTGAGGATTGAGATAACTAATTTATATGAGCAAAAACAACTATTCTTCAAATCACCTTTCATTATTGCTAAATTGCAGGATAAACTGGCATTTATTTTAATTAATACCTTCGGAAAAATTAACCAATTTAGTGGTCGCCTTAATACTTCAGGACTATACATAAAAGAGTTTCTAGACATTAGGTACGTAGAATCATTTAAGGAAACACTAGATAAAAATTGGATTCAGGAATATGACTATTTGATTACAAAGACCATTAATAACCTTTTACTGCTTTGTAAGTCAATCATTGAATTAAATATAAAGAACGAACTCAAAAAGAAGTATTTAATAAATCAAATTGGCAGTCTAAATGGTGTTTTAGAACATTACGAATGTTTTTATGAAAGGGACTTATTAGATAACTATCATAATCCTCAGGTTGATAAAACAAAAAAAGAACTGGCCGATAAAAAATTAGAGATTATAGAAAAACAGAAATTATATTTGAAAGATAAACAATCAGAATTATTCTATTTAATCTTGCACTATATTGATAAAGAAAAAATTTCAAAAGAATTTTTTGGAGTTGCATTAAAAATCTATAACCTAAAAGATTTTGATAAACAATATTATAAATATGAACAATCTGATAAATTAGATTGGCTAAATTATGATGGATTTGAGGGAGGTGCGCAAGTTATAACACCTTTTAACTTTAATAAATACAGATTATTGATTTTGTTTTATCAATATTCGAATAAAGAGGAATTGAATATAAATAGATTTGATAATAAGAATTTTACTGATGATTCATTCTCTTTCGAAAAAGAAATTAACAATTTAACAGAAAATTTTATTTCTAAATACTTTGACTATGATGAACAGAAATTAGTACAATTCAAAAAGGAAACAATGAAAGAAATAAAACAAAAAAATGAAGTAATGAAAAAAGACAAACAGAATTATATAATTAATACTGCTCTTAAAAAAGAGCACGTGGATAAATTCATTGATGATTGTAGGAGATTATGGGAGGAAAACCAAAGGAACATATCCCATTTTATGTCTATAAAAGAAGTTGAAGGTGGTCATAAAATTAAAAAATTTTTTGGTCAATATATCTTATTTGATAAAGAATGGTTCTTAGATTCGTTTGATAAAAATGTATCCTTATCAAGAGATTCTGGTAAGGGTTTTGGTCGATTAGAAGGAAATAGTAAGACAAAACAAATTTTGGAATCAATTAATAAGTCGTTCGATAAGAATAAAGATAAAGAAATCGGAATCAAAGATGTACATGATGATTTAGTCAAATTAATACGGTCAGGTAAGGAATATTGTCTAGTTTATGGTTCTGACTTTGATATACATAATATACCTAATCTTTATTGGAACAGGCAAGGGATTGAAATAGCTAATTTAAATATAAATAATTCCACGATCCATTTGTACTATTCTTATAATTCTAAAAATTTATTATTTGAAAAAGGGACATTTATATTAGAACAATATAAACAAGGATATGAGAAGATAAATGAACGGCTTGTAGTTCAAGTAGAGCTAATTGATAAAGATGAGGAAATAAAAAGTATTTTAGAAAAAAATAAAAAGTATAAATCGAAAGACGATGTTAAACGGCTTGTTAAGATAAGAATAGCAGAGAAGTTTAACGTGAAACGGGCCGAAGATGCAAAGTTAATAAGATTAAAGATGTGACGCTTACTTAACAGCGCATTTTTTAGCAAAATTTTTATAGTTTGAAATTATTGGTTTTTATGAAGGGTATAAAATGAAAAAAATATTAATAATATTATTCGTAACCTTAATGATTATTCTTACAGCATGTGATGGTATCGATTTACAAGCTGGCATTATAATAAAAAATGATATTGAAACTTATCCTAGACCCATTACTCTAAAAGTACCGGTTACAAATAATGGAGACAATATAACAAAGTTAGCATTAATCGTTAATAATAATAAATTTGATGTTTCTATAGATCCTATGTTTGTTGATTTAGAAAAAGGAGTAACTAAAAACATTACTATATTTTTAAAAGCAAAATCAACTACGTCTCCTGGTGATGAATTAGTTAAGATTATGTATGAAGCAGATGGCAAAAAAGGTAAATTGGATGATGTTTTGGTTACAGTTAGAAAGAAAAATTTAAAAATTATTCCTAAGTTTTTAAAAGTTGATAATGAAGTAGAAACTGAAATGATAGTTAATGTTAAAAATGAGGATATTGACACTTATCCTGGAATTAATATTTTTTTAGAACCTCTAATCAGAGATCTAAATTTATTTAAAGTTACTAGAAAGGTTTCAGAAAATATAAAATCTATTCACAAAACTAACAAGGGGTGGCGAATAGAATTGGATAGTGTACCAACTGGGACATTGAAAGTAATTTTTATGGTGAAAGTTACTAACCCAACTAAAACAAACAAAGTTACATTTGAGTTAAGATGGTATTTGGCTGAAGGTGGAACCCCTTTAAATGGGTTTTATGTTAAATCTGATATTATTATTAATCCTTGATAAATACACATAATAATTTTATAATAACATTTTTAAACTATTAACTTATAACTCTTTTAATGGTAGTTTATGATTTCAAGACAGAGGAAGAGAGTATTCAGAAGTTTTGGGAAAACAATTTAATATACAAGAAAATTCAAAAGAGGAATAATAAAGGTAAAAAGTTCTATTTTTTGCAAGGGCCGCCATACACAAGTGGAAGACTTCATATTGCACATGCATGGAATAACTCATTAAAAGACATTGCTTTAAGATACAAAAGAATGCAGGGTTTTAGTGTTCTAGACAGAGCTGGCTATGATATGCATGGATTACCAACCGAAAGCAAAGTACAGAGTAATCTAAAGCTAAAATACAAAGAAGATATTCTAAAATATGGATTGGATAAATTCATTAAGGAATGCAAAAGATTTTCAAGTGAAAATGCAAAACTAATGGATAAGGATATGCAAAGATTAGGTATATGGTTTGATTATGAAAATGCTTATTATCCAATAAGAAATGAGTTTATAGAAGGTGAATGGTGGTTAATTAAAAAAGCTCATGAACAAAAAAGACTATACAAAGGAAAAAAGATTATGCACTGGTGCAGCAGCTGTGAAACAAGCTTA
>SDBV01011430.1_pt1 | contig 11513 bp, 11 predicted proteins | sample 2277081 | NCBI WGS metagenome assembly SDBV01 (sample SAMN10402039, study PRJNA504765) | marine sediment metagenome | isolation source: marine sediment core GS10_PC15, 223 cmbsf | place: Arctic Ocean: Southern Knipovich Ridge | collected 2010
TTTCCTTCTTTTGCAGTTTGGTGAAAGCTTTTCAGATCTCGTATCCGTAGACTGGCAGCCTCTAGAAGTATCAAATCACATAGCAATTGACTTGCCTCTCTGTCAAAACCCAGCCCAACCATCTTCTCTACATCAGCCACACATATAGCATCTGTTGCCTCTTCCTGTAAAGATTTGATACCGTGCTTTTGCTTGAAAACGGTATTACCGAGGAAATCAAGAAGAACTTCTAGATGTACATGACTTTCTGCTTCCGTATAAGGGACACAGCGCTCAACTATTCGCATCAAATTATAAGCCAACGCAATTACCGGTCCAGTGTGACTTTTCACACCAGTTGCTTTTCTTACAAGCTCCGCGTGCTCATCGTTGGTAGGTTTAGGAAAGTTACATATCTGGAAATCATCCAAACCCATTTCCCTATACTCGGGAACTTTCTTTGCATTCATACTCTCAATGATCCTATTGCATAAATCGTTTGGATTTTTCATTTCTTCCCGCAATAATTCAATAGACGTGGGATTATGAAAGGACGCTAAAAACAAAGTATCACCGTCGAAATCCAAGTTCATGGATACTAAACTATTTCCACTAACCCTTATGACATATTTACATTGAGGATCATCTGTTACTTTTACATATTGAGGACGTATGGACATAAATCCGAGACAAGGAAATCTTTCTGCCAATACTATGTCCCCTGTCCTCACCTTTAGTGCCTTTGCCATATCGCGGTGAATTTCTATTGTATCTTTAGGCAAATTATCGGATAGTGCGGCTACAGCTCTACTAGAATGAGGATATCTCACCGCCATACCATACGTACTTAACTCCCCATTTTTACCGCCCATCATTCTGGATACATTCTGAAAGTATCTTGTAACAGCTCTCATTAGTTCGTTCTGATCATTTATATCCCCCGTCTCTATAAATTTATGAGAAGCCGTTACTATATGGTTGACATATAGACCAACGGTATTCAGTCCCCATTTACCAGATGGATGACGCCAACATCTTCGAGATAGAGCATTGGGTATAAATATTGTGTTATACATATACTCTATCTTGCCGCCTGGATCTATCACTTCTTGTGGTAGACCCATTGTATATAATTCCGCATCTTCTTTATCAACAATAACCTGGAAGTAACTTGGTATACGCAGAGCGAATCCTTCTGGTATATATTCATCATCTACTATTGTGCCTTTAATATCCACCAAGTCGTGAAATATACCATTGGTTATATCCACACATTTCGTATCTCTTGCATCTATAACCGGGATACCAGCGTCTATCTCACCCTTAGCAGATCTAAGGATATTTATCCCATCCTGCAACATGGACACTCCCTGAGAATAGGACAATATTTCTTCCAGCAGTGGGTTGCCTTGACCAAATCTAGTAGTTAGAGCTTTCATCTCCACATGGCTGAACTTCAGCCCAGACGTCCTCAGTTCTCTGTTATTAGTTAACCCCGTTCTATCTTCTTCCCACAACTGGTCTTCAGGATCCTTAGTTATTCCCCAAAACATCTCCCCCACTATTGCCTGAGCCTCTCCAAAGTATGTATCAATCATCGAAGTTCCGTCTTCAGGAAGACCTTTCGCTTTCAGGGAAGCTTTCAATTTAGATTTTTCCACTACAAGATTGTCTTTAACCACGATAGGTACATCACGTTTCTTTTGTTCATTGAGAGCCTCTCCTATATGGCGGCTGTCTACAGAATACATAGACGATATTATTTCACCAATAGGTTTCTTTTCTGTACTGGCAACAGCTTTTTGATGATGTAAAGCCTCTTTCAGTTGTTCTTCCGTAATAATGTTCCGTTCTATTAGTATTTCGCCAATAAGGCTAACTCGCACATTATTAGCTAAGGCTTCAAGAATCTGACCGAAATTCTTGCGCTTATTGATTGATTTGGCAGAAACCATTACATCTACCTGCACACCTTCACCATTTCGTGGATCAACTGCATGCCCCAAATCTACAAACTTTATTATTCCCTTATTACCATGTAGATTGGAGAATTTACTACCGTCTCTTAAAAATCTCTTCCCCTTCACAGTCACCACCACAAGCTTTATTTGTTCGCCATTCAGATCAGTTACAGTTCTATATACCTTTGTTACCTTGGCCTCATCACAACGCATATCCATCATAACTGGCTGACCGTCTTTTGAGAACCCAAGCACATCTCCGGTCCTTATCTCTTTTCCAGCCTTTGCAAGTATGTGATCACCATAGATTGCAAATCTCTTTGTTACTGTGTGTGATAACCCCCTATGTCGATTATCCACAAGAATTTGATCTTCAAAATTCAGAGCTGTGTCAACAATAGCGGTTACCATGTTCCAGCCTTTTCTACCGATGCCTCTGTCTATCAGCCTCTGCATGGATTCAGACCTGATGTTTGGCAATTCGTCACCTTTCATTCCCAGAGTAGAATACAGATTTCTCTGAGGATTGTGATATTGACCAAACGGTGTCATTTCTCGTAGATCTGTAGTCAGTAAATAGTTCTTATCAGCCAACACGCCATCAGATAATCCTATAGCTGTCCACCCAAATTTGGCGTAATACTTCTTGTTCTTATTGACTTGATACTCAAGCTTTTCGTTGGGATCAGCTATGTGGTCGAAGACCGGATCTATAATAATGATCCTGTGATTCATCGCCCAACTGTTCATATCTGTCTCGTGTAAAGGCATGATATTCACAATATCGTTTATTAATCGCTGGGTTTCACTCACCATATAGGCCACTCGATCCCTATCAAACGACTTTACGATCTTGTGTATCATTGGGCTACCACTCATCTGCGTGGGCATAATTACATTTACATCTTCACAGAGCAAGCTTTCAACGATTTGATGAAAATTCATCTTTTTCTGTTCTTGCTCCAACCAGAAATCGCATAACGCTCTAACTACGTCATTGTTTTTCAGAAATTCTATACCACCCTTATTTACTGTCGGAAGCGGTATTTGCAGACATTTCTCTGCATCTCCCCGCGAAAATTTGATCCATAGAACATGATCAACCACTTCAATAGTCATAACTATGCCGGCTTTAGTTATACTATTTATACGGTTGAATTCTGCTATAACATTGACTAATAGCTGATCTGTACGCCTATCTAGAGTTTTCTGATCACAAATCTCCCCCTTGGCGTGAGAGAGAAAAGCCTCATGTTTGGCAATTTCTTCCTTTATTTTGATAACCCTATCCATGTTAGCCGCTTCATCCTTTAGCTTCTGAGCATGAACTTCCTTCTCAAGCTGGGCTATCTGTTTTTTCAGTTTCTGAGCACGGATAACTTCCTCAAGCTGAGCTACCTCTGTGTCCAGCGCCTTCATCATCTCTGTGTTATTACCCATAGCAGACTCCTATTTTAATTTTTTCTGTTTGAGCAACTTCTCTTCAAAAACTCGGGCAAGAGCCGCACTACTAGTGATCCCCTCCTTTCTTATCATCTGTATTCGTCTACACATATCTATTAAATTGTTTTCTGTTATTGGCAAGAACCTCTTAATCTTCAGCATCTTAGTATATACATCGCCAGGAGTAAATATAGCTCTGAACATTATAGAAACAATAACAGCGTGTTTCCATGTATACTCATCATCCACAATATCCCACCTTCTATATGTTGACCACACATTTTTAAATTTACTTGAAAAGGCTACACCTAGATTACTAACTATGTGATCATCTGAGCGATTTGTGTGCATGAAGGACAATATTTGAAATTCTCTCATTGTGTCCACTAGCAGTTTCTTATTTATGTCGTTTAGATTTCCATTTGGTGATAGTTGTATAAAACTGCCAGCTGATACATCTTTTGTTCTGAATATTATCGATAGTTTCACATAGAGATCATTAGCTCTGTGATTTATAGTACTCTGGCCACTACCTAACTTTTTAGTTGTAATACCCATACTTGGTAATTCATATATATGAGCATTTAAGAACGGTGTCATAGATCTAATCCATGCTTTTAGGTCTGAGTGGCCTATATATCCCTTACGACTGGAATATACACTGGCTAATCCTATATTACCTATAGGTATCTTCACAGAAGTTCCCATTGTTATTTTGCCAGATTTATTATTAAGCCTATTCCACAAACCATCGGGCCCGTCCATGTGTGGCACATTAGTTACTTTATTCGCTACCACAAAATAAGCAGCTGTGGTCAAAGGTATAACATATTTATTGTTCAAAAAGAACTTTTTAGCCATCCCTGTGGTGATCATTTTCTGCCGTGTACGAGGGCTAATGCCAAGATCTATAATTAGCTTCTTTCTTTCGCATCTGGAAGGCTCTGTTGATCTGTCTGACTTATAGCTAGAAAATATAGCGTCTAGTAAAATAAATCGGTCCGCATAGAACAAGTACATATTATTCAAATATCCGATATCACCAGTAGAGGGGTGGTGTCTTTTGGAAGCGGAGCTTTCCGTTACAATTATCTTCTGACCTCTGTAGAACATAAGAGTTATTCCTCCCGTCTTGGATAATAAGGGATATACTTTTTGCCAGACGTACTAAACTGATGTCTTATTCTTTTCTCTTTATCTGATAGCTTAATTAAGGCTTCTTGCTGTCTAGGGCTTGTCAATGGTGAATCAAACCTATTGTCTTTGAATTCTTCTTCTCCCTTCTGTACAGATTTCAAATCGTTTTTCCTTTTTCTATAAAATGATAATATTTCATTAATATTAGCTTCCATGGTATTATATACTTGTAGTATATATGACTTATAGCCTGCGTCCCTGTCTTTTAACATGAGCATAGACATTATTATTTTGTCCAAACATTCTTTGCGTTTTGCATGATCATTAAATGTGTCTAAATATAAATCTTCAAAAGACTTGTCTTTGTTTTCTGCATCATGCATCAAGCCCTGTATAATGAAGTATCCCATATAGTCTGGGCTCATAAGTCTTACATCTTTACGTTCGACAAACTCACTCCATCCTATTATTAAAGGCATAGATACTAACTGATATGATAGTTTATTATGCTGTAGTCTATTTAGATATATTGATAAAGCAGTAATATATCCAAGAAAGTCCCATGTATCTAGGTTTAACAAATTTTTACATTCTATGCCAATTGGTTTTACTATAGACCCCCCAACTCCATATATAGCTGGAGTCCCATATCCCTTATGTGATTTACGTTTAGTAGAGTCCAGTCTGGGATCCAACTTCTCGACAAATTTTACAATGTCAATGATCTTTCTATCTGATCCCTTTAGTTGGCTATTATCAAGCATGTGTGTAGAAAACTCTAGCACGCTTATTCTTCTTTTGCCCTTTTTACCATACCTTGTAAATACAGCTGCCATTTGCCATGCATTATATTTGAGCAAAGGATCTTGGCATACAAAATATCCTATAGATCCAGCTTTACATTGCCGGTTACTTTTTATAACTTCTATTTTTTGAGCTGGTCTTAATATCATTTATACACTACTCCTCGTGGTTTTCTTGATCTTCTGTCGCCACTTCTGGCTCCTCAGCCTCAGAAGGCGCTTGTTCCATCTCTGTTGTATCAATACTAATTAGATCGCCATCTGCATCTATTGAAACTGTAGCATTCTGTAGTCTTGAGTTTACCATAAAATGCGGTGCCAGTGGAACATTCGATAGTGCGTTTACTCTAAGATCAAGGGCCCCAGCATCAAATATTGTTGTGCTTGGATCTTGCTCTATGGCCCCAAGATCAAGTGTTGTTGGGCTTGGATCTTGTACAGTTGGGATAGATATAGAGCGATCAATTGCCTCTTCTTCGCCTAATCTTTCAAGTGCCCACCTAAAGTTATCTATTGTGAACGATAGCATCTTACAACGTATTGTTGTTCCATTAATAAATCGGAAATTTGTACTAGTATCGCCATCTTCATCTGGTCTGATAAGTATATAACCAGGTATATTGTTTACAATCAGTACAGAATAATAAAGTAGATTTTCTGGTTTAAAGTCACTTCCAAATTTTATATCTCCGCTAACTACCTCTTCATTATATATTTTTATAAATCTGGTATTAAGAGAGCGCCATATTCTCGTAGTCTCTAAGTACCGTATAATTGACGCTATTTTATCTGATATAGCTTTTGTACTTTCTTGTTTCTTTTTTACCTGAGCTGAACGGTTTCTCTTTATCATACTGGAGAGTATTATCGAATTTACAAATTTATTACCATCAGACACATTACATTCTGCAACTATAGGTGATAATTCTTGACTTTTTAAACCATGCTGACGCTTAGCCCATGTAGCTACAGCGTTGTTAGGCCATTTTGATACATCTGGTATTCTGGCATTGATCTTTACCATGTCCATCTGTGACATGAGTTTTTCACTTGTGGCGACTATTGCGCCATATATACGTATTCCTAATGCTTTTATAGGAAATATTTTAGATGTTAATATATTTTTTATATCGTTTATATTAAAAGTAATTTCTCTTTTACCTACTAGGATAATCTTATTGTCATTGATTCTGGAAATGGTATATTGACTACGATCTATGCAGGCTGAGAACATCCATACTCGCTTGTCAGACTTAATAGATACTATCATAGACGCTACTGGCGTGATTTCCGAAAGCTCGTTATTATTATGTGCTTTAAGTTTGGAATTTATAAAAAATATGTCTCCAAGCTTAACTTGTATTACATTAGAAGCTGATCCTTGGATTATGTTAATAGTTGAGCGTTTCATATTATCTTTTTGACAGCATAGTCACTGTCATCCTCACATCTGAATTTTTTGCTGGCACCCATATATGACATGTATTTTATAATGGGTGACACAAACACTTTTCGTGTAGTATCACCATAATCTGATGTAGCCACTACAAATCTTTTACCATAACAATCACTAGTTACTGAATTCATAGATATATCGACCGATGTAAATATTTTCTTGCCAGCATCTGGACTATTTATTACAGCTCTACATTCCTCATCATCTATAAAACCTATCAATCTACCAGTACAGAGCGGTAAATCATTTTTATATATTATTATTTTAGACATACTTAGTCCTCATATACATCTTTTTGTGATATAGTTTCACCAGTTTTTTCAATAGCCAGAGCCAACTCCATTTCTTCTCCCATTATCACTGTGAAATCGTCTATGGAGATACCTTCATTTGAAGCCAGTGCTTTCTCTATAGCGGCTGTCACTTCTTGTATATCCTTACATGGCTCCATATCTACGGAATTACCTATATCATTCATGAGCAGCCATAATCGATTATCACGCAGGGTACTGGCTGGGATTTCTACTGGTAAGGCAAGAGGATCTAATACCCATCCATGTATTAGTGTTACATCAGTGATATCATCATGAGGGCTTATAGGACATTCTTCACTACATAGATATTTATCCAAATCACTTTTCCATGATGAGCCAACTACAACGCCATCAATATTGACCAGATAGATGCATTTGTCTACTTTTTCATTAATTTCTTTCAGTGATTCCACTAAATTGTTACTGACTGTCATTATCAGTTTCCTCCATATCTTCTTTATATAATGTGAGAAACATGTTGAATAATAACATAAATGCAGGGGAATAGTTCTGTCCATTCTTTTTTACATCGGCTATAAGATCTTTAAGCGAGCAAGTTACTAACTCATCTACTTCGCCACATGCTATTCTCACATCTTCTTTTTCCGGATCTAATAGATAGGTATATAATGTCACAAATTCGTTGCCAGTTTCTTCTGAAGGCGACACTTTAGCTATATCAATAAGATCTGTTTTGTCTATATCTATACCTAACTCTTCTTTCGCCTCTCGCACTACTGCATCCTGATAACTTTCTCCTGTGCGAACATGTCCAGAAACAGCTGAACTCCATTTTCCACCATTTTCTGTATGCGGAGCTTTTTTCTGTATGATAATTTTGCCGCCGAAAACTTCAATAAATAAGTGTATGGATCTATGCAGCTTACCTTCTGTGTGCAATAGTTCTTTACCTTTAACTGCATACATAAAATTATCATCACCATCAACTACGGCAAAAAATTCTATACCTGCCACCATTGTCCTCCTGCTGTACTTCGACCTTTTATCCTTTCCAGCCTTTTTTCCTCTATTTTATTTATAACCCTCGATCTAATGGTCTCACTGAACTCAATACCTATTAAGACCGCAAAGTCTTCTATTTCCATATCTTTGAAAACATCCACTATGGTTTCTATATGCTCTGTGGCTTCACACATAAAGTCAAATTTATTTATACCAATCTCCTCATTCAATACAAACGCACTGGCTGCTGACGGCATACGAAATGGTAAATCAGCTGGATCTGTTATTAATGCACGCATTACTGTTATATCTTCTAAATCTATTGACTCCTCAAATTTGTGAAAATAATCAGAATAAAATATAACATCTGCTAAACAACTACATCCCATTATAATCATATCGCCCCGCTGATCAACCACCATTATATATGGTTTTTCGCCCTCTTTTTTGTTTAGCTCTTCTATACTCATCATGATGTTAACCAGTGATGTTTTTACAGTACCAGGGATCTTTTGAGCTGCCATTGTTATTCCTCTCTTGTCTTTCCGACTAAAATTTCATCTTCCTCATATTTAATTCTTTTCTGGAAATTACTGGACACATCTGTAATTAATGCTGCTTGGATTTTCTTGAGTTTTCCTAGCAGAACTCGAACATTATCGAACTGACCATCCGCATGTAATTTATTGTAAATGTTCAGTACAAAGACTGCTGGCTCAACGTGGTCGCCGTCAGAAGCATATATAGCTCTCGATGTAGCTTCTACCTGATCGCAGAACATTAGAATCAATGATTCCAGTGAGTCAGGGTTTTGAGTTTTATATCTAAATGCATCTGGGTCTACACCGGAATCTTCAGCTTTCGCACTCTCAAATATAGCCTGAACCACGCAAGTTCCATGGTGTTGGCTGGCTATTCTGATAACATCCTTTGGGAATTCGTTAATGAATAGAATTGCCACCGTATCAGACACATGCTTTGCAATTAATTCATAACTGGTCCACGCTGGTAGGCCATCGTGTATATTGTCTTTGCCCTGATTTTCGGTAAATAAACTCGGGGACCACATCTTACCAATATCGTGATACATGGCAGCCATTTTTAGTATGTCTGCATCCACATCTATGGCTGCACACACATTTTCTACCATACTAACAAGAGATTGAGCATGTTTATGGCTTCCTGGCGCTTGCTCTCTGAATTCTTTTAGCAGGTGAAAAGTTGGATCCATAGGGCCGATTTTCTTAGTATCACCTAATTTCTCTTCATACGCTTCTTGATCTGTGTCTACCATGTGACTCCCTCCCGCTATATCTTTGTACAAAGTCATGTATATTCATCTTTATAAAATCTTTTACCATAGTCAGATAATGTAGCCTAGCAAGGGCATTTGATTTCATAAACTCTGGATGGTATTGTACTCCCATGGCATTAATTTTAGGGAATATTGCTGCTTCAACCTCTTTTTCTGGCGCTGTTTTTTCTAATTTGCCATATGGGCCTATATACTTCGTAGCCCTTCTTGGCTCTGACCAGGCCATGCTATGAGCATTTTCTTTTAATCCCACAAGTTGATGATGGGTGCTTGTTACATCCATAGAAGCATCGATATGATCCATATATACACTGTGTTCTCCGGCTATACCATGATTATCAATATGCTGATACATAAATCCGCCTGCCATGACGTTTAGGAACTGGAAGCCTCTACATATACCGGTCATCTTTACTTTATATATTTTGCAATAGTCAAATATCTTTTTCTCATACAGATCCCGACTGAAGCTCGTCATACATATTCGTCTTGGATCTTCCCCGTTGTAAAAGTAAGGATGTATATCTTCACCACCAGTGAACAACACAAGAGATATTTTTTCTGGAGCAGCGATAAGCCCATTTATATTTTTTGTAACAGATCCAATTTGTTTAAACAGCCGTTCATATAGAGCATCTCCTCCAACTATTATGATCTTATTCTTCACTTGTAGCCTCCTTATATTTTATTCTCGGCTTTTTTTCTATAAATTTATCTATATATTCTTCGGCTGTAGTATCACTAATAGCCATTATAGCCTTTATTATATCTGGATCTAATGCTTCATAGATATTTATTTTGGTACATATTTTAGATATTTTATTGATAGTTGAAGAGCAGCGAAAGTTATGCATGCATTGATATACTGAATGTTCATCGTGTTTTTTCGGATTTTTTGTAAATCTTTGTAGACTTATCATCCAGCTTACATTAGCAGTAAGAGCTTCAATATCAGATAGCTTAGTTCTTGCTGCTTTATATATATCAGTTTTTTCACCTATTTCTTGTTTAATTGCACCATACGGTCTGTATGCCTCTATAGTATGATGCCCAGTAGTATTCATAGCTACACAACTTGCAAATACATATGCAGCATAAAAGTTCATCTTACATCTATCTGTAAAATAGAGCGCAGCTCTAACAAACCCAGGATCTTCTCTTAAGTTTCTTACTGTTGATATATATAAATATAGCTGAGCTTGTGTTAGATCTGTAAGATCTAATACCACTGTGCCTTTCCCAGCTGCATTATGTGCATAACAAGTATATTTTTCTTTACCGCCAACTTTGATAGGAGTATCAAACATTTCTATTAGATTCTCATCTACATAGTCTGGTAACAGTTTGTATTCTTTAGCGAGCTGTATCCATCTAATACACTCCTCTATACTGAGTAGGATATTGGTATTAGGATTATATAGTCTATCCTTTTTATCAGCCGGTGCTTTGAGATAAATGGTACAAAATATTCTATTATATTTGTCGTTTTTCTCGTATAATCTACTCAATAGACCTGCAAAGCATGCTTTATTAGTGTTTTTCCAGATGTTCTCTGTGTTTGAATCAATATCGTGTATATCATCTGGCGGCCTATCATCATAGAACAGGCCATACTCTGCGTAGTTATTTCCATGGCCACACTCCATATTCACTATTTTAGTGTCTATCCATACTTTCTGCCTATGGATAGATGTCGGCATCTTTTTCTTTACCGGCTTTTTTACCCGTTGGCTATTGTCAGATCGTTCGTTGTTGTTTCGCAATCTTCTTTTTTCTCCTTTTCTGTGATCTCTACGAACAATAATTCTGTCATTTGATTCGCAGGTATGAGCTTGTATATAACATCTTTTTCGGTCAGAGCGTTTTCTATTCTGATAAGATAGTGCTCTTCGTTGTCGCCTCTGAATATACCTTGATATCCGTCTCTTCTAAATGAGATATCTTTTACCACCATACCTTCCATGCCAGCGGGAGTTTCGTCAATATTATAGACAATGCCCTTAGTTTCTAAACGTACGATTTTTTTCATAGTATTAATACCTCCTCTATTTTAATATAGTTCTTTCAAAAGACTTTCTTGAAACTTCATAAAGTCTTTATTATCCTTCAGCTTTCGGTATGATCCTACTATCATACCTCGGC
>SDBV01011431.1_pt1 | contig 11512 bp, 5 predicted proteins | sample 2277081 | NCBI WGS metagenome assembly SDBV01 (sample SAMN10402039, study PRJNA504765) | marine sediment metagenome | isolation source: marine sediment core GS10_PC15, 223 cmbsf | place: Arctic Ocean: Southern Knipovich Ridge | collected 2010
CCATGCCGCGAGTTGCACCGCAGATGCCTGCCAAGCTGGCCGAAGCTGCCTTCGAGTTGTTTGGCCAACGGGGATTTGTCAACGTGACCATCGACGAGATCGCCGCCCGCGCCGGCGTGACCAAGGGCAGCTTCTCAGCCATTACGGATCGAAACACGAGATTATCCTGGCTGCCTGCTCCCACTACTATCGCACCTACCAGCAACGGTTTGATCCGGAGTTGTCAACATCAGAAGGGAGAGTACAAGCCATGCGCCAGAAGCAAAGTCAGCCGACAAGGCGAGAGTTCTTGAGAAAGGCGGCAGCCGGCGCCGCAACCGTGGGCGGGCTTTCGTTGGCCCGATCGGCCCACGCCGCCGGACCAGAAGAGATCCGCATCGGGATGATCGGATGTGGCGGACGTTGCAGCGGGGCGGCCGCCGAGGCCCTGCGGCAAGGCAAGGACGTCAAGCTCGCCGGCATGGCCGACGTCTTCGAGAACCGGATGCGGGCCAGGCAGAATTCATTCAAGGCTGCCTTTCCCGACCAGTTCGTTGCCACCGCCGAGACTTGCACCTATGGGCTCCGCGGCTACAAGGCGGTGATCGAGGCCAGTGACGCTGTGCTGATCGCCTGCGCCTCGAAGTACCATTCCTTCTACGCCGAAGAGGCCGTCAAGGCCGGCAAACACGTCTTCATCGAAAAGCCCCACGCCATCGACCCGGCCGGATGCCTGCGATTGAAGCGGGTCTGCCAGATGGCGAAAGAGAAAAACGTCTCGATCGTCTCCGGCCACGAAAGCCGCTACAGCCTGGCGTACCAGGACCAGGTCAAGCGGATACACGACGGGGCCATCGGCGAGGTGGTGTCGATCCAGTCGATGTTCCTTCGGGGACCCTATCGCGTGATCCCGCGGGATCCAAAGCTCAGCGAAACCGAGTACCATTTCGCCAACTGGTACCATTTCCGCTGGCTCTCGGGCGACGACGTGACCCAGTCGCTGATACACAATCTCGACCGCATGCGATGGGTGCTGCGCGAGGAGAATCCGACTTGGTGTTTCGGGCTGGGTGGCCGGTCCAGCTCCTTCGGCGAAGTCTACGGCGACATGTTCGACCATGCCACGGTCGTCTATGAACACGAGAGCGGCCCGAGAATCTACGCCATGTGCCAGACCCGCGGCGGGTGCTATCCGAGTTGGGACGACATTATCATGGGGACCAAGGGAGTCTGCCGTTGGACGGCGTGCCGCATCGACGGCGAGACGAACTGGCGCTACGACGGTCCCCGCAACAATCCTCACGCCGAGGAGCAGAAGATCCTCATCGGTTCGATCCGCCAAGGCACGCCCGTCAATCATGCCGACACGATGATCGACAGCACGTACGTGGCGATCATGGGCCAAATCGCCTGCTACACCGGCACCACGGTCACCTGGGAGCAGATGATGGCGGCCGACTTCGAGTTCGAGCCGAAGATCGCCGACGTCCGGCTCGATATGAATCCGCCGACCGAGGCGGACGCCACGGGCAACTACCCGTTGCCGATCCCGGGCGTTACGAAGTACTTTTGAGCCAGCCTGCCATTCTTCCCGGAGTCGCCAACCTGGAAAAGTGAGTGGTCGAGGAAGTGACGGCGCGTCGGCAATCGCTCGACAACGAGACCGGCGGGCCCGACAAAGAAAGGACGAACCGTGCGAACGAATGCTTCTGTATTGATTCAACAGACGTGGGGCGTTCTGCCGGCCATTTTACTTGTCATGGCGGGCGCCAGAGCGGCCGATGAACTGCCGGGAGACAAGCCGCCGAAGGGATATCACCTGGTGGCGGAAGACAACTGCGGCACCCAGGACCAGTCGCACGTCGTGGTGGGGACCTCGTGGCTCTATCCGACCGATATGGTCGAGGCGTCCGCCGATCATCGGGCCATCGTCTTCGACAACCATGTTTGCGTGTTCTGGTACCTCGAGCCGAATCCCGAGGCGTCGTACAAGGTCGACGTGGTTTACGTCGACAACGGTGGGCGCGTTCAGCGCCTGGAAGCCAACAGGCATAAAGTACACGGCCCGATGGCGCTGCCCGTGAGGAAACCGCGGCGATTCGTTTTCGACATCCCCAAGGCGGCCTATGCCGACGGCCAGAAGCTGCAGTTGAAGTTCATCAGGGAGGCCGGGGCCAACGCGATCGTCTCGTACGTTCGCATCTGGTCGACCGATTCGGCGCCGCTGGGCGCTCCGTCACCCCCAGAGCGGGCGGCCTACCGTCCGCCTCCACCGCCCGCGCCTAAGCAGCCAAAGCTGCTTTGGAAGAGCAACGGGCCGGTCGAGACGGACTGGGCCTTGCGGGACCAGTTGGCCCGCCGGCCAAGCGGCGACGGCTGGGAGGAGCCGGCGGCGGTGGTTCAGCAACGGGTCGCGCCGGCCGTCGAGGCGCAACTCCGCCGCGGCGTGGCCGTCCTCGACGACGTCCGCCGCCTGACCGGGACAGAACTCGACGCGGACGTCGAGGCGCTGGCCACAGCGACAAAGGCTCGCGACGCACTGCTGGCAAAGGAATCCTTCGATCCGTCGGCATGGAGGAAAGTCTATCTGGATGTCCGCTGGGCGGTCCGCCGGCTGGCGTTGAAACACCCTCGATTGCACGAAGGCCAGGGGCTGCTCTTCGTCCGCCGGCACCATCCCCACTTCAATCACCAGTGTGCCCGTCGCCGATCGCGATACAACAAGCTGGGCGGTGAGATCTGCATGCTCAAGGAAGTTCGTGCCGACATGGCCGGCCAGATCGTCTCGCTTACGGCAGGCAAGTTCCCCGAAGGCCTCTTCAGCCGGCCCGAGATCTCGTTCGACGCGAAGCGCATGGTGTTCGGCTTTGCGTCGGCCGAGGTGAAGGACCTCGAGGAAGCGGCTTGCGAAACCCTCTCGGGTTCTGACTCGATCGGCAACGGCACGTTCTTTCAGGTGTGGGAGATGGGCACCGACGGCCGAGCACCACGGCAGATCACGCGCGGCACCTCGCGGCGTGAGGAAAGCACCGACCCGATCTATCTGCCCGACGGTCGGATCGCCTTTATGTCACCCCGGGCCGGGGGGATGGTGCAGTGCGGCGATTGGGCCTGGGCCGACTGCATGTTCACCGTCGACGCAGACGGCTCGGATCTTCGCCAGATCACCCGGGCCAAGGAAGGCGAGTGGGACCCCAGCCTGCTGGACGACGGCACGATCATCTTCACCCGCTGGGAATACGTGATGCGATTCTGGCGGCCCACGCAACTGATCTGGAACGTTCGCGCCGACGGCACCAACCCCCGGGTCGTCGCCGGCTATCTTACCCGGGAAAGAAACTATGCCCGCTGCCGGCAGATTCCCGGGACGCGCAAGGTCGTCTGCGTCGAGTCGCACCACCACAACGACGGCAGCGGCAACATCCTGGTGGCGGATCTCCGTCATGGCCGGGACACGGCCGACGGCGAGCAGCGTATCGTATCCGGCGCGTGCGACTGTCCCTATCCGCTCGATGAAAACTATTTCCTGATTTCGTACGACCCGCAGGGCGGCGGTGCCGTCGACCGTCGATCGGCCGACCGGATGGGGATTTATCTGGCCGACGCGTACGGCGGTCTGGAGTTGATCTATCGCGAGGCGGAACTGTCGGCCATGTACCCGACGTTGGTCCACCCCCGGCCGAAGCCCCCCGTGCTTCCGCAGCTCGAGCCGGATGCCCAACAGCGAGTCGGCGAGTTGCTCGTGCAGAACGTCTACGACGGACTGCCCAAATCGATGCACGGCATGGCACGGTATCTTCGAATCGTCGAGGCCCACGAGCGTCACATCCACACGTCGCCCTGCAACATTTGGGTCGGCATGGGAGGGTTCGAGACCAAGACGGTGCTGGGCACGGTTCCGGTGGAGTCGGACGGCTCGGCCTACTTCCGCATGCCGGCCGAAAAGGCGGTCTTCTTCTCGGTCCTCGACGAAAACCACCAGGCGTTGCACACCATGCGGATGACGACGGTTGTCAAACCGGGCGAGTCGGCCGGATGCGTCGGCTGCCACGAGCCGATGACGGCGGCACCGGCAACTGGCCGCACCCCCATGGCCGCCCGGCGACCGGCCTCGGAGATCGAGCCGCCGCCTTGGGGCGTGCAAACGCTCGGTTTCCCGAAACTCGTGCAACCCATTCTGAATCGTCACTGCGTGGCGTGTCACGACGGCACCGATGGTGACGGGAAGTCGTTCGACCTGCGTGCCGGGGACGTTGCCCCGGAGCACTTCGTGCCCAACACCTGGACGACCTACGACGTCGGGTACAAGAATCTCTACACCTATCCATCCTACTGGAAGTTACTCGACTACGTCACGTATGCAGACATCCATCAGTACCACACGCCGCCCGGTTCGTGGGGCTCGCGCGTCAGCCCGCTGATGAAGCTGCTGGCCGTATTGCCCGGGAAGGGGGGCCACAAGGAGGTTACGCTGGGCGAAAGCGAGTGGCGTATGCTCTGTGCCTGGATCGACTGCAACGTCCCGTACCTCGACGATTACCGCAAATTTGCCGTCGATCCGAAGATTCGAGACGCGAGTGGCTCCGCATCCCCGGCCTCCAGTCCACGGGCACGTTGACCGGCCGATGGATTTCCACTATCGTAGTCCTTTGGGCACTCAACCATAGACCGTCGAATCGATGTAACTTACGTGACCACAGCGAGAGGATGACGCGATGAAAGAAAGAAACACAGTACACTACCGGCTACTGGGTTGGACACTGGCGTTGACGGTCGTGGCCGGCGGCCTGTTATGCGATGTGGCACCGGCAGCCGAAACCAAACCGGTACGCGTTCTGCTGCTGACCGGGATCGACTACGGAGGCCACAAGTGGAAGGAGACGTCGCCGGCCTTGCGGGCCGTGTTGGAGAAGGACCAGCGACTGGAAGTCAGGATCGTCGACGACCTCGAATTCCTGGCCTCGGACGTCATCTTCGACTACGACGTCCTGCTGATGCACTTCAAAAACTACGAAGTGCCGCAGCGCGACGAGAAAGTGCGTGCGAATCTGACGCGGTTCGTGGATCAGGGCGGCGGCCTGGCTCTGTTTCATTTCGCCTGCGGGGCCTTCGAGCAGTGGGACGGCTTCGTCGACCTGGCCGGGCGAGCGTGGGACAAGACGAAACGGGGACACGATCCGCATGGCACATTCACCGTGCAGTTCGTCGACCGCGAGCACCCGATCACCAAGGGATTGGACGACTTCGAAATCACCGACGAACTCTACACCTGCTTAGGCGGCGACCGGCCGATCCACGTGCTGGCCACCGCCCGATCGAAAGTCGACGGAAAAGATTACCCCATGGCCTTCGTGCGAGACTACGGCCGAGGCCGCGTCTTCCACACGGTCTTGGGCCACGACGTCCGGGCGGTCAACGCACCCGGACTGGGCCCGCTGATGCAGCGAGCGTGCCTCTGGACGGCCGGTCAAACGCCATAGGCTCTTGTTATTCCATCACGAACCACGTAAAACCTTCCGGTCCGATCTCGACGGGGACCTCGACCGAATAGTCCCGGGCGAGCTTGTACGTCCGTGATGCACCTTCCCGTTCGCGGATTTCGGCCGTGTCGCTCAAGCCCGTATAATACAGGTTGACCTTCAGCGTTCGCCGGACCGTTTCTTTCAGTGGATTGAAGACGACCAGCATGCCTTTGTGTTTCAGTTTCGGGTTGACGTGCAACATCCAGTCGAGGTTGCGGCCATCGGCGCGGCGACCGTGGGTCATGTCGCTTTCGAGGATGTCGCGATACTTTTTGAACCAGTCGACCCATCGCTTGACCGTTGCCTTAGTGCGATCGGTGTCGTAAAGTCGCGGACCGCGGTAACAGGCCTGCACGCCCAGGGCCAGATTGCTGGTGAGCATGCGCTGATAATGGTCGAGGTGCTCATCGAGCGGCTCGATGGTGGCCGCGGCACCACCGCCGTGGTATTGGGTCAGCGGCACGAACATCCAGCCCATGCTGGGCGTCTTGCTCCGTGTGCCGTCAAAAATGTTTTGCCGCGTGTGGATCACCTGGTGGGCCCGCGGAAGCGACCAGTTCACCTCGCGGTAGCCCATGCCGCACTTGCTCGAACCGGAGAGGTAGTAGTAGTCTGGTACGTTGAGATAAACGCCGTGGGGCCGACCGGCGCCGATTCCACGCCTCCATCGAAGGCGCCGAAAGAAGGATACTCACCATAAGCACCGCCGCCGGGCCGGAAATGGAACTTCACCACGCGATCTTCAAACACCAGCGCGATGCCCGGGCCCCATGACGCGCTGCGGTCGGTACCCACGTCGAGCCAGTCGGGCGTAAGGTAGGCGTAGTTCGGCTGCCCCTTCAATCCACCGACGTCGTATCGCACACCGTCGATCTCGACGATCGCCTCGGGTTTCACGCCGCGAATGACCGCCTGGTCCGTCATCAGGTTGTCCAATCCGACCGTGGCCCCGTTGGGCGCCAGCCGGAACGTGCGGCGGATCAAGCCGTTGCAGAGCACGATCTGACTGGGATGGCCCGTACGATACACACCGGCCGTGTACGGTGACACATCGAGCAGCCAATCCGTGGCCGGCGCGGGCGGGGCTTGGGGGAGTTCGAGCAATCTGCTGGTGTCCGGCGCCAGCGTCGCTCCGCCGGCAGCGGTCAGAGAAGACACGCTCACCAGTATACAAAGTATGACATTTCGCATTGCAAAGGCTCCATGGCAGCGGCGAAAAGGACCGATGCCCATTGTAATCCTCAGATTGATCTGCCGCCAGTGTGCCCATGCCGGCGCCCGGTTCCGGTGTCGACGGGCAACGTGTTTGAGCTCAACGTGCTGTAAGAAAGCTTGCATCTTCGGCAATAATCGTCATAATGGAGACAATCGGTGTTCCACGCCCGGGCCACAGCAAAGGCGGAGACGGCAGTGGACATTGCGGCGGCGTGAAGCGTGAGCCTTCGGCGGAGACAATCGTGTACGGCAAAAGAAAGAAGATGCGGCGGCAGTCGTTCGGTCGCAAGGCGAAGACCACGCGAGGCAAGCGGCTCCGCTGCGAACCGTTGGAGCCGCGGCTGGTGCTGGCCGTCGGCCCGCTGGTGATCAGCGAACTGATGGCCGTCAACGATAGCACCTTGGCCGACGCCGATGGGGACTTCACCGACTGGATCGAGATCCACAATCCCACCACCGAACCGGTGGGGCTCAGCGGTTGGTACCTGACCGACGATGCCGGCGATTTGGCCAAATGGCAGTTTCCCAACGTTTCGCTCGACCCCAACGATTATCTGTTGGTCTTCGCCTCGGACAAGGACCGCCGCGAGGCGGGCGCCGAGTTGCACGCCAATTTCAAGCTCCGTAGCGGGGGCGAATACCTGGCCCTGGTCCGGCCGGACGGACTGACCGTGTCGCACGAATACGCGCCGGCGTTTCCCGCGCAGACCGCCGACGTCTCGTACGGCCTCTCAGCGGTCAGCACCACGTTGTTGCGCGAAGGCGCCGGCGTGACCTATCGCGTGCCGACCGCCGCCGATGCGCCGTTGGGAACCGCTTGGGCCGAGCCGGGGTTCGACGATTCGTCGTGGAAAGGCGGCCAGCCCCCGCCCCCAATCCTGATCACCGAGGCGGGCGTGGGCGATCCCGACTTCGGCGAGATCCAGAACGTCAGCGGCGAGGCGGTCGACACCGCTGGCTGGTTCGTGGTAGCCAACGACCCAACCGACGTCAACTCGTTCTACGACGTCCTCTGGTGGTTGCCGCCCTCGATGGCTCCCGACGAGGTGGACTATCGAACCGACGCCGAAGGCGACGGCGACAACTATTGGGGTGTCAACCTCGCCTGGAGGACCAACGGCAACGGCTGGCTAATGCTGGTCGACGACGCGGGAAAGGTCGTCGACTTCGTGGTTTGGGGCTATAGCCCTGAGGAGATCGCCTCGCTGGCGATTCAAGCCGGCGGGTTCGACCTTAGCGCGGGTAGCGCCTGGAGCGGGGCCTCGATCGATACGGCCGGACGCGGCAGGGAATCTTACCAGCGCCACGGCAGTGTGGACCACGACAGCGCGGCCGATTGGCCGCGGATCGAGCCGGATACGAGGGGCGAGCCCAACGTCCTTCTTCAGACGCCGTTTCCCAGCGGCCCGGTGACCGGCGTCGGATACAGCCTCAATCCGCCGGAGTTCGACGCCGTGGTGCAGACCGACGTGGGACCGGAGATGCACGACGTCAACGCCTCGCTGTTGGCCCGGGTCCGCTTCAACGTGGAGGATCCGACCGCGTTGAGTTCGCTGAAGCTGCGGATGCAATACAACGACGGCTTCGTGGCCTACTTGAACGGCCAGGAGATCGCAAGCCGCAACGCCCCCGCCTTGCTGCCGTTCAACGCGGCCGCCACGGCCGGGCGTACCGTAGAACAATCGTTGACCCACGAAGCGATCGACGTGAGCGACTCCTTGGCCGCTCTGAGGGCCGGCGAGAACGTGTTGGCAATTCACGGGCTGAACGTCAACGCCGGCGACGACAATTTCCTCGTCGTGCCGAGCCTTTCCGGCGGCCAAATCGAAGGCATGCAGCGGTATTTCGTCGTCCCCACGCCGGACCGTCCGAATTCGGCCGGGTTTCTGGTGATCAACGAGATCCATTACGACCCGCAAGACAATGCGGAACGTGCCGAGTTTATCGAGCTATACAACACCACGGACGTGGCCATCGATCTGACCGGCTGGCGGATCGACGGCGGCGTCCGCTACAGTTTTCCGGTCGGCGCGACGATCCCGCCCGAGCGATTCCTCGTGGTGGCCGAGGATCCGACCACGATTCAGACCCGCTTCGGCGTGGGGGCCTTGGGCCCCTGGACCGGCCGGCTGGACAACGATGGCGAGCGGATCGTGCTGTTGAACTCCCTCGGCGACGTCCAGGACGAGGTGGACTACCGCAGCGAATTCCCCTGGCCGATCATGGCCCGCGGCGAGGGCAGCTCGATGGAACTGATCCACCCGTCGATGGACAACGACCTGGGCGGGAGTTGGCGATCGTCGGGGTATCACACCATACCGCCCGAAGACACGACTCCCACGCCGGGGCAGCCCAACAGCATGTTTTCCCAACAGACCCCACCGCAGATCCGCCAGGTCGCGGCCAACCCCCAACAACCGACCGCCGGTCAGCCGATCGTCGTCACCGCCAAGGTCACCGACTCGGAGCAGCTCGCCGGCGTCACGCTCGCTTACCAGCTCGTGGATCCGGGCGACTACATCCGAATCGAAGATCCCCGCTATGAGACCGAGTGGACGATGGTGGCGATGGTCGACGACGGCACGGGGGGCGACGAGCGGGCCGGCGACCACGTTTATGCCGCCACGCTGCCGGGTGAGTTGCAGGTGCATCGGCGACTGGTACGTTACCGGATCATGGCGACGGACTTAGGCGGCGTTTCGGTCACCGCCCCTTACCCCGACGATCCGCAGCCCAACTTCGCCACCTTCGTTTACGACGGGGTGCCGGCCTGGACGGGCGCCGACCGGCCCGGCGTGACCGACCCCGTGACGTATAGCACGGACGTGATGCGATCCCTGCCGACTTATCATTTGATCTCCCGTGAATCGGACGTGCTGAATTCCCAATATAATTCGAGCTACAACGACAAGGTGTTCCGCTGGGAGGGGGCGTTGGTGGTCGACGGTGTTGTCTATGACCATATCCGCTACCGAATTCGCGGCGCGGGGGCGACCTACGTTGCGGGCAAGAACAAGTTTAAGTTTCGATTCAATCGCGGTCACTACTACCAGGGCTATGACCAGTACGGCAGCGCTTGGCCGGAGAAACTGAAGACGCTCAATTTCGGCTCGGCCACCTCGCCGTGGGCGCCGCCGAATCGGGGGCTGGCCGGCATGGACGAGGCCCTGGCTTATCGGCTGTTCAATGAGGTCGGCGTAGCGGGCCCCTATCTCAGCCCGCTCCAACTGCGCGTCATCGACGACGCCGACGAGGCCGATGCGAACAACCAGTACGAAGGCGACTTGTGGGGACTGTACCTGGCGTTTGAGAATCCCGGTGGTCGTTTCCTCGACTCGCACGGATTGCCCGACGGCAATTTGTATCGCTACGACTGGTCGCCGGAACTGGAGAACCAGGGGCCGGGGCTGCCGGCCAGCCTGTCCTTCGTCAACAATTTCGTCGCCGCGTACAACCGCACCGGTCCCATCCAACCGGTATCATGGTGGCGCGAGAACGTGGACCTGGAGGGTTATTACAGCCTCCGAGCCGTTGCCGAAGCGCTCAACCATACCGATCTGACGGAACAGCACAACATGTTGCTGTTCTACAATCCGGAAACCGAAAAGTGGTCGCAGTTGCCCTGGGATCTGGACCTGCTCTACGAGGAGTTCGACCGCTGGGGACCGGACGGCGTCCAGTCACGCCTGCCGTACGAACAGTTTCGCAAGGCGCTGGGGCACCCGGAGCTGAACGTCGAGTTCCAGAACCGCGCCCGCGAGTTGCAGGACCTGCTGCTAAACCAGGACCAGGGCTGGCAGATGCTCGAAGAGTACGCCCGCTACGTCGAGCCGTTGGCCGCGGTCGATCGCGCGATGTGGGACTATCACCCCCGGGCAACCAACTGGCACCGCGGCGCCTATTACCAAGAGGTCGCCGCCTATCCGGGCGGCGCCGCAGGCCAGACTCGCCGGGCCATCAGCCCGGTGGGCTTCGAAGGAATGGTCAATTGGGTCAAGGAGTTTATTACGGTGGGGGGATTTGGCGGCGATCAACTTCAGGTATTACACGCCGACAATGCCATCCCCGATACACCCACGATTACGGCCGTCGGCCAGCCTGGCTTTCCCGTCGACGACTTGCGTTTCGCGACTTCGGCCTTCAGCGATCCCCAGGGCAATCACACGTTCGCGGCCCTTCAGTGGCGCCTCGGCGAGGTGACCGACCTCGCAGCCCCGGCCTACGATCCCACGGCGCCGATCCGCTACGAGGTGACGCCCGTCTGGGAAAGCGGCGAGCTGACCACTTTTTCCGACACGTTCTTAGAAAAAACCATTCCGGGTGGCGCGACGGACGTGGGCCACGCGTACCGGGTGCGGGTGCGGATGAAGGACACTTCCGGCCGATGGAGTCACTGGTCCGATCCCGTGCAACTGATCACCGCTCCGCCGGTCAGCCCGGTCACGGACCAACTGCGGATCACCGAAATCATGTACCATCCGCCCGGGCCGACGCCCGCCGAACTGGCCGTCGATCCGAACTTCCTGGCCGATGATTTCGAGTTCATCGAGCTGCGCAACACGGGCCCCACGCCGGTGGATCTGATCGGGGCCGGGCTGGTCGACGCAGTCGAGTTCGAGTTCGGCACCCAGGGCGTCACCACGTTGGACCCGGGCCAGTTCGCGGTGCTGGTACCGGATCTGGCTGCGTTTCAGGCCCGCTATGGAACCGGAATCGACGTGGCCGGCGTCTATCGCGGTCAGTTGCGCAACGGCGGCGAGAACCTCACGCTGGTCGACCCCTTCGACCGGACGATC
>SDBV01011432.1_pt1 | contig 11509 bp, 10 predicted proteins | sample 2277081 | NCBI WGS metagenome assembly SDBV01 (sample SAMN10402039, study PRJNA504765) | marine sediment metagenome | isolation source: marine sediment core GS10_PC15, 223 cmbsf | place: Arctic Ocean: Southern Knipovich Ridge | collected 2010
GTCTTGTTCACCTAAATGGTGATGTGTAAATTATTTTGTTTAACACCTTTAAAATACACATTAACAATATGTTAAGCAAGACATCTTTTCATTTTATATTAACAAATCGCTCAATCTAGGTAACAGAAAGTTTAGTAAACCAAACTTCGTGTCAACCATATTCATGAAAGGTCATGTTGGCAAGCGACCACGACCAACTGACAACCACTGGACTTTTGGAAAACAGAATAGTAGAACTGGCTATATGGAAATAGCCTCAGTTCGGGTTCATAGGATAGTAGCAACTGCATTCCACGGAGTGCCGCCAACTAAAGAACACGTTGTTGACCATATAGATACCAATAGACAGAATAACCGACCTGAAAACCTTAGATGGCTTACAAGGTTTGAAAACGCAATGCTTAATCCAATCACAGCAAAACGTATTGCTTTAGTTTGCGGAAGTGTCGAAGAGTTTATTGCCGACCCTTCAAAATTTCGTGATAAGTTTCCTGAGCCAAATTTCCAATGGATGTGTACGGTTAGTAAACAGGAAGCACAAACAAGTTTAGAACGCATGTTAGCATGGGCAAAGAGTGATAACCGCTTATCTGGAGGGTCTCTGGATGATTGGATATTTAATCGGGATACTATGCAAGACAAGCAAATTGAGACAATTCCAGAAGTCCCTGATAAGATTATGGCGAAGACTTCGAATGCAGCACAGCGTAACTGGAGTGTACCTTCTGAATTTCCTTGTTGTCCGAAGGAAAACATTGAAGAGCCAATTGCGGCTTATGCTGAAAATCTTAAAACTGGTTCAGTATTCTGCCGAAATGATACTTATTCCTCTTTTGTATTGCAGAGTGCAATATCAGACGACCACCACTTATTTGTAATCTCTGAATCCACGGAAGGTGAAAACGCTACCAAGCCTTGGGCACTTGCAAAGATAACTTATGAAAATGGTTTGTTTGTGCATACCAGCCTTGGTAGTTTTTTTAGGAAAGAAGGAGCAGAAAAGCAGTTTTATCTTGCACAAGGTCTTGAATGGTATGGTGGTGATTCCATCGATGATTACTGCTGAAATGGTACATGAACTGTAAATCAATGATTGGGTGAGGGTTCGGTTCAAACTTAGTAAAAACAGCATCCTAATGTTATATTTAAAGACATTTTCAAAACTGCCTAACCTTATGTTATTTAACGTTATTACTTGGGATTTTAATCCTGAAATTTTCTCTATCGGTAACCATGCTGTTAGATGGTATGGTTTAATGATTGCTTTGGCGCTTTTTACAGGATACTTGATTTTTAAGCGATATCTCCGTGGTGACAAACTCACATCAGAGATGGTCGATAGTCTATTAGTTCATATTGCAATTGGTTCTATTGTTGGTGCAAGGCTCGGTCATTGCTTCTTTTATGAACCTGACTATTTTCTGAAGAATCCGTTGGAGATTCTTAAAATTTGGAAAGGGGGACTGGCAAGTCATGGTTGGGCCATAGGTATTCTTCTCGCTCTTTGGCTTTATTATAGAAAATATAAGATTCCTTTCCTCTGGCTTATGGACAGGATTGTTATTGTAGTGGCATTAGGTTGTGCATTCATCCGTATTGGGAATTTTTTCAACTCAGAAATTTATGGTCTTCCAACCAATTTGCCATGGGGTGTGGAATTTGTTAGAGATAGGCTTTACGATAGTACCACTGGTGAAATACTCCCAACTGTGCCGAGGCATCCAACGCAATTATACGAAGCACTAAGTTACTTTTTGATATTCATTGCATCATTCGTTTTTTATCGAAAAAGGAACATGGAAATACGGGATGGTTTCATTTTTAGTGTCTTTATGATTGCTCTGTTTTGTGCCAGATTCTTAATCGAATTTGTGAAGAATGACCAAGTCGCATTTGAGGCAGGTATGAGTTTCAACATGGGGCAGTTGTTGAGCCTTCCGTTTATTTTTGCAGGTATAGGTATGATTATCTGGACTAAACTGAAACCAAGATATTTTTCACAAGAACCCTTACCACAATTTTCAAGCAAGGAGAAAAAGAAGAAAACTTAGATGCATTTTTCGGTTTTCGGGGTAATAGATGTAAGGGTGAGGGTTCAGTACTAATTATCTGTTGAACCATCGTAGAAATGATTTGACCGCAGTTCCATCTTGGATGGTCTGCGGCAGCAGTTGGTAATGAGTGTATTACAGGGGTATAAAAGAAAATGCCCGACACTTAGGTCAGGCACTTAAAGTAGTCCAAGTGGAGCTGCGGGGTCCCCAACCTCTGGCGTGGCACCCCCTATTAATACTCGATAACTCATGGTGATCATTCATCAGGGTATCCGAATAGGGGTCATTTAAAGGTCCAATATGAGTTGTATTCTGCTTCATCGGTATCTCTCGGTCATGAATGGGTGATACTGTCTTTGAGGGGCCTATTTTGGGGGTGGCATATTTTTGGCTGGAGAATTTTTCATCCAGAAATTTTTAGAGTTCGGGATATTATTTCAGGAAAATAATTCGGGTGTTGCACCCCAAGGTATTGTACATGGGGACCCCTCCGGGAGAGGGACGGGCGGATACCCTCCTATTGTACTGTGGGTATTGTACGAGTGGTTGTACTTGTTCAGGGGTGGCCACCTAGAGGGGAGCCACTTGGGGGATTATTCATGAAGGTAGAAAGAATGGGTCTTCATATTATAAATTTTAAAACAAGCAGCATCACGAGAATTCCTATTAAAAGAAGGAGGCTAAAGATAATTGTTCTTTTGCGTTTGAGGATTTTGGTTTTATTAATTAAAATTATGTCATCAGCTTGATCCTGAGTTGAATGAATAATATCTTTTAGTTCCTGTATTTGCTGTTTGTAAACCAACCTTTGGGATATATAGGGGATTATAAATGCGACAATAAGGAACACATACGTAACCGGGTCATTGATTAGCTGGAATAACCTATTCTCTTCATATTTCAGTAAATGATAAAATTGGAATCCAGTGAACACGAAAAAGGGATGTGTTATCGAATTTAAAAAAATAAACTGTCCATAATATTTTGTATGAAATTTATACTTCTGTTTTAATACTTCTATAACACTCCCTGATTCATCAATATTTAACAGCTCTCTCCTAAGAAAAAGATTTTTTATTATTAGTAATCCAAATAATACTAAAGAGCTTACTGACAGGATTACTCCAGGCAAATCGTAATTACTGATAAATAATAATATTGCGATGCCTATACCGACAATTAGCTTGTATATTATGTCAAATAATAGTATGCGGTTCGTTGAACTCGAAGATTCAGAAGATTGCTGTTGTCTGTACTGAGCAATTTCTTCTAAGGAATACTTAGGAGTAGATTTTATCCTGTTCTCGCCATTATTCCACAATTTTAAAATATCCCAATCTGCCATTTTATTTTATGTTATTTTTGAATTCGTTATTCGCAGGTAGAATTGTTTTAATTTTTCCTTTATTCCTACCAGCTTTACACTTACATTTTTCTCACTTATGCCTATCACTTTAGCAATTTCTTTATAAGGCTCCTTTTCCATGTGAAGCAGTATTATTGACTTCTCTAGTGGCTTTAATATATCAATAGCTAAGTACAATGCTTCAACATCGTATTCAGTTTCACTGCTGTCTGCCGTAGATGTTTTTTGATTTGAAACGGATTCAGAAAGTTCTTCGGTACTGCCTTTCTTCTTTCTACTCTTATCAATTGCGTGATTTAAACTAATTCGATAAATCCAGGTTGATATCTTTGAATCATGGTTAAAAGATGCGTACCCATTCCATAACTTAATAACGATGTCTTGAAAGAGGTCTTGCTGATCAGCTTCTTGCCTAAAAAATGTTCTGCATACCTTCAGAATGATTCCTTGATATTCATATACCAACTCGTCAAAAACTATTTCTTTTATATTGTTTGCCACTCGGTTATCGTAATCTTGTTTATAAGGTAAGACGTATTAAAACATAATTCACTAAAAAAATCTATGTTTTTTTGTTTGCTGAACCGTCTCGGTGGAAAAACCGGACGTTGTGGTTCTTCGTCAAATTTGGGGATGTTTTAGTCTGATTGAGACAAAATCACTTTTTTCCGCAACAACTCAAAGCCCTATGTCAGCTCTTCCCTTAAACCAAGGCCCTTCAAAATCCGCGTTTTTATTTTGATTGATCTCCTCCCTGCCACATGTTGGTCTGAAAGTAGGTGCCACAAAAAATATAGGCTTCAATTCACTTTGAACTGTATCCTAAAATGTAACCTTTGTTTTTGAATTCCTTCTGTAAGCCTTGTGGGAACTACTGGATTCGAACCAGTGACCCCCTGCTTGTAAGGCAGGTTCCAGGACAATTGATCAGTCTCAGCATTTCAATCATTGTATTGGAACAAATTTGATCTATTTATATGCACTGTGTATGCAAATAAAAAAGCAGCTACATTTATAGCTAATGTAACCGCTTGATTATCAAGTCGGGGTAGTAAGATTCGAACTTACGACCCCCTGCTCCCAAAGCAGGTGCATAATTAATTGTAGTTTCCGGTGATAATTAAGAGGTTTTACGAAATAAGTTCAAACCATACTCAAACCAATATAAAAAAAGAGATTAGAATTATCTCCTAATCTCTTCATTTATAGAGTGATTCCGGCGCAATCACCAATGACCCTCTGAATCGCAGTGATAGTGCCTTATGTAGATTTCGTCTAAATTTTTTGACAGTCGTTTTGTCAGTCAAATACAACATTTTTGATGGTTTGAGTGCCATTGATTTGATCACTTATTGATCCACTTGATCCTGGAATTGGGTACATTCCGGTCAATTCATGCGATTACAGAGCTTGATCAGCACTTGTTCTACCGTTTTTAGTCCCTGAATTGATTGGTCAATCCTTCTTCAATGGCACTGTTTTAATTCCTGAATCCCTTGCTATCACTGCTTTTGAGGGTCATTTATGACAGAAAAAGGGCATAATGGAAATGAAATCAGTGATAGCTTCATCCCTTTCATTATGTCCGGAAAATACCCTCCCCGGTCGGAAATATCGATTTTCCTCCTTTTGAAGAACACCCCCCATGCACAGGGGAAGGATCGGCTCTCAGGATGTGTGCGAAAAAATGAAAATCGCGAAAAAACGCCCCTGCCTTTTCTTCTCCTTCTTCTATTCAGTGCCAACCTAACCAACCTTCCTTGTTTTCTTTTTCTTCCTCACTAACCCAACCCGCTCTCTTCTCCCTTATTCCCTTCTACCGTCTTCTGTCCTCAACCAATCACCCCTTCTATATCTCCCTTTTTATATCTCTCTTCTGTTGTCCTATCCTCCCTTATTGCCCTCTTAAAGCTGCCCCCCCCATAAACACTGGGTAAAGTATCTTCCCAATACCCGAAAGTTTAGAAATATATTGAGAAAATGAATCCTTATTAAGGAAAACTAAACACTCATTAAATAAAGTTGGAGGAATTTGATATTTAACCAATTCAGGAAAGGATATTTTTTGTTAATTTACATATAATGTTAATGTAATTGATGAAAGAAGTACCAAAAAAACATAGTTACATAGGTTGTGACCTTTTCAGCGGTGCTGGGGGGATGAGCTCTGGTGCTGAATTAGCTGGAATTAGCATCAGGATAGCAGTTGAGAATGATAAATATGCGGCACAAACTTATCAAAGAAATCATAAGAATACGGAATTAATTGAGGAGGATATACGGTATTTAAATCCCAAGGAATATTTCAACGAAAGTCCATTTGTCGTCTTTGGCGGTCCTCCTTGTCAAGGTTTCTCACTTTCTAATACTGTCACGCGAAATATTGAAAATAAGAACAACTCGCTCTTTGAAGAGTATTTACGTTTTGTCGAAGAACTTGAACCTGAATGGTGTGTTTTCGAAAATGTAGAGGGATTCAGGAGCTTCCACAAAGGAAAAGTTGTCCAAATATTAAAAGAACGACTTCAAGATTTAGGATACACCGTTGCATACGATGTTCTGTCTGCTTCTGATTTTGGAGTACCGCAAGATAGAAGGCGCTTTTTTATGATTGGTAATAAGAGCGGTGTTAAATTTGAGTTTCCCAAGGTAACGAAAGACAAAGTCACCGTTTCTGATGCTATATCAGACCTGCCAGTTTTAGGTAATGGGGATAACTATGAAGTTTTACCTTACAGGAATGGCGCAAACAGTAGTTTTGCAGCAAGTATGAGAGGACGATCAAAACGCTCAAAACAAAACTATGTGACTAAAAATAAAGATTATGTGATTGAGCGTTACCACTTTATTAAACCTGGTCAAAACTGGACTGCGATTCCCGAACATCTAATGACAAATTACAAGAACAAAGAAAAATGTCATAGCGGTATATATAAGAGGTTAGATCCTGCCAAACCTGCGGTGGTAATTTCCAATTATCGAAAAAACATGCTCATACATCCCAAGCAACATAGGGGTCTTTCAGTTAGAGAAGCCGCACGTCTCCAGAGTTTCCCTGATAACTTTGTATTTCAAGGACCGCTTATGTATATACAGCAACAGATAGGAAATGCAGTTCCGCCCTTACTAGCTAAGGCAATTTTTACTAAATTAGTAAGAATGCAGTAAATGTTGTCTTACTTTCTGTGTTATTAATCTAATTGTAGCATCCGATTAAATCATCTGATTTCTAGCGAATTGTTAATAAATAATAATATATAGGAACGTATATTTAAAAGAAATACCTTATTTTTGCTGTTGATATTAACTACAATATTGAAGTGAATATGACAACAAAAACTAATAGAGAACGTTTCGATGAGGTTGCAGCGAACAGGGTAAAACGTGTTCTTGACAGTATTGATAGTTTAGCAAAGTGTGCAAATAAAAGTAGCTATGAATACACAGACCACGATATTAAAAAAATGATATCAACGCTTAAAGAGAGATTACGGAATCTGGAATTTGCATTTTCGCAACGGGGAAATGGTGGTGGTAACAAATTTTCTTTCTGATTATGGAAGGACATTGGCAATTCAGGCATCAAATTGGAGATGATGACTTTGACCAAAAGTCTACTCGTCTAAAAGATTTAGGTGAACATTCGATTGAAACCTTTGTACGAGAGTTTATTCAAAATTCGCTTGACGTACGGTACAATAAAACAAAACCTGTAATAATTACTTTCGAGATTAAAGAGCTTGATGATGAAGCACTTATCAATCTCCGGAAAAATCTTACAGATGACTTTCTAAATATGTTTCGTAAATCGTTTGAAAAAGCGGACATTGACGAAAGAAGTAAACTGCAGGCTGGGTATAATATGTTATTTAACACTGGTTGTGGTTTCTCATTAATAATAACAGAAACTAATTGTGTTGGACTAACTGGACCTGAGCGATTGACTAGTAACAAGGATATTTCGAATTATGACGCATTATGCAGGAAGGTCAATAAAAATGAAAAAGAAGATTCCAACTCAGGAGGAACTTGGGGGAAAGGCAGCTCCATATACACATTTAGTTCACAAATTAGAACATGGTTCGCTTATAGCATACTCTCTGATAAGTGGCAAGGACAAAGAAAGAGGTTTATTGGGAGAAGCCAGCTAGCACCTTTCATTGATTATGATTCTGATCCGCCACGATGTTATTTCGGAACTGGCTGGTTGTGTCGCAAAGAAGAAGATGAGAATATTCGAGGACTTCCCTTAACAGGAACATTAGCAGATGATTACGCTAATAGATTTGGCATGAAGCTAAGGTCTGAAGATGATTATGGCACTTCGTTTTACGTGCCTGGATTTAATCCCAATTTGAACGATGCCGATGTAGATTCAGTATTCAAAGAGTTTGAAAAACAAGCTTTGCTTAATTGGTTTATTCCAATTTATGAGCAGAAACTTGAAGTGAGAATTAGGAATAAAAGTCAGGAGGTAATAATTAGTAAAGATTATCTCTATGACGTTGATCAGCTAAAGTATAAACTAGAGATACTCGATTGGTACTATAAAGACAGACCTGAAAATGACCAGATTTATATGGAGGTTATCAAAAGTGATATCCCTGCATTACGCGAAGACCAGAGAAAAGACCGAAGAATAGAATACGCTGACAAGCCTAAATCTGTACGTTCTGATTTGATAATTCGTAAGTTAGAAGAGTTTGAAAAGTATAATAACAGTTGGGATACAATAAACAAAGTTGCTTTGGTGAGAGGAAATAATGGATTTTTTGTAGACTGCCATGATCCTCGCTTGACTTTTCTTGATGAACAAAAAGTAAGGACAGAAAGCATATTATTCTGTGGATTAATGGTAAAGGATGATATTGATGCTAATGCAAAAAGGCATGCGGATTTATTCTTTGCATATTCGGAAAATCCCGACCACAATCAATGGTGCTATCAAGATTCAAAAATCAATAATGAAAGCTATCTAGATAGATTTGAAGAAATCCCACCGCAAGGTAAGGGACGTTGGGCTAAACCTACTAGAGCTATAAGAGAACTACTTTGGTCTAAATTACCTAACTCGTTTAGAGAATTCTTTCAGGTAAGTAAGGAGATTGAATCAGGAAATGATATAAATCAAGTATTTCAGAAATTAGCTGGACTAGGGGTAAAAGGAGCATCACACAAAAGAGAGATCCTTGTAAACCTTACTAGGAATGGACGCTATAACGAACCAGAGATTGATGAGGAGGGTAAGTTTATATATCACCGCATTATCAATCTTGTAAATTCTGAAACGGTCGTAAATGTCAGCTTTCAAGCAGCCTTTGCTACATGGGAAGACAGTGATGCTAGTTATTTTAAAGAAGTAGGAATACCTGACTTTGAAGTACTAGAAATCCTAAATGATGATGACAATTCCGTAATCGACATAGGATCAAATCCTAGTCTTACCTTAGACGAGGATAATTCAGAAGTAAGGATTGCTGTCAGGACCTGTCCAATTTGGACTAATCGGGCATTTCAAAACCTCCAGCCAAAAATTAAGGTACTTGTGACAGAAGAATAACTTATGGAAGAGAAAACAATAACAGTGTTACCGTTTTCAGTATATGAAGACTTAGTAAAGATCAATGTAACAGTAACTGTTGAAAATGTTGAAGAGACTTTTTCTTCAGATGGTTCACATAGAATAAATTTATACAACAGAGAGCTAGATAATGGAAGTACACTAAAGCTTAGGGAAGTCGCGGGGAAAATTAATTTGAAAATTGAGCCGCAATGGATCAACCTTGAAGCCAAGGAGAAACTAACATACCTGGTTGGCAAAGAGGAAAACCCTGAAGCAGTTCTTGGATTCAGGACTCGCCTGACATGTAAAAGAACTTTATGGTCAAGTAGACAGGAGAAACTTAAAATTAGTGAATTAGGAATAAAGCCTGTTGAATTTACTGTTGAGTTGCGAGATATTGCAGAGCAAATCTTTATCGAATCTTTCATTACCCGAGAGCAAGATATAGGAGTTATCCAAGATGGTAAGGCGGCATTCCCTTTCACCATTGTAGTCTACAACGAATTTATTTCAATTCAAGTTGATGATATACAGATTATTGGAGGCAGTCATCTGCCTATAAAACCAAAGAATCTAAAGGAAGTATTATTTGAATTAGCAATTGACGATGATGTAACTATACCTACAATCTATTATGCAGAGGAGTTCGAGCAAATGTTCATGCGAGATGATTTATTTATTGTAAATAACACATTCATGATGATAATACCCGCTCTGCTGGACCACTACCTCAAATGGCTAATTTTTACAAGTCGACCAGATCTTGATGATAAGGATTACCGTGCTTTGATGGATAAATTTGCAAGCTTATGCAACAAAACTCGAGATGAAATTATTGAGGTTATTGATCTTGAACCAGGAAAAGAAAAGATAGATAGATTCATGGAATTGTCTCAGGCTTTGTTTATAGGGGTTCAGTCCAAGGGTGGATTTCATTATAAAAAGGAAATTGACAAACACATACATCATGAACGCAAGCTTAAAAAGGAGGTGAAATGAAGAAATACCTTAACAAACTGAAGTATTTTCAGAATGAGTTGAATTCAGATACACATATTGCGGAGCTTAATAAAAGCCAGAAGGAGTTTTGCGTATTCCTTGGTAGTTTAAAAATGCTAGAAGATGGATATTTATCTATACATGAGGAGCGGATGATTCTACGTGTAAAGGAGGAGATTACTAACCTAAAAAAAGAAAATCCCGGAATTGATCCAGCACGGTTAGATTTTGACTTAGCAAGGATTTTCCATGAACACTTGAAAATAGAACGATCTTTACTAAATGACTGGGGATTTTGGCGGTGGCTCTCACTTAATTATTTTATTGAGGAAATACGCTGGAGATGGGCGAAGAAACAAACAGAGAAATTCGAACTAGCAAAGGCTGCACGTATTGTATTTGACCACCTAATAGGTAAAAACAAAAACCACAGGATATTTCCCAGGCGATTATATATTATTGGTCTTCGCTTGTACGATAATGGATATGATTTGCTTAATAGAATAAGTGAGAATGCAAAAAGTAATTCTCAAGGAGGTTATGGGGACTTCATTCTTAATCTTGTTGATACAAAACTAATTAGCTTCAACGACAATGTAGCAAAAAATATGGGACGATTATTGCTTGCTGAACAAGACGTTAAAAGCAAAGAAACCGTAATTAACAGTTTCAAAAGATATAATGGATTTAAAAGTCGTCTGATATGCGATGCACCTGAGCATGTGTTTCGAAGAGAAATCTGTCGGAATTAATTTCTAAGTTCTTTTTCTAGATTACTAAGGGTTTTCTCACGAGGCTCTTTTTTTAACTCACATTCCCAAACTGTTATTACTCTCCAACCTTTCTGCAGCATTTCTAGCTTATTTTTATCATCCCTCCTGATATTGTTTTCAATTTTTTGAATCCAATAGTCTTGTCGGCTCTTGGGCATAACGAACCGTTTGCATCCATTATGACCATGCCAAAAGCACCCATGGACTAAAATAATGGTTCTATACTTAGGTAGAACAATATCGGGTTTACCTGGAAAATGCTTATCGTGGATTCTGAACCGAAAGCCTTTTGAATGTAAGAATTTACGCACCAATAATTCAGGCATACTGTCTTTTGCACGTATGCGGCTCATATTATATGAGCGTACTTCTGGATTATGGACATCTGCCATTATATCAGCAAAACTACTCAAATCAAAAATAAATGGCAACAAATCAGATATAAGCAAAAATTATGATGGTTAGCATGCCCGAAACAGGGTGCTCGTGTTTAGAATTAAGAATCGAGCAAAGAAACCTTCACCGAAATTTCAACACCGAATATGAATGGTTCTTCGTCATATTTGAGGATGTGTTATCCTGATTGAACTCGCTTTCAGTACCACATATAAACACTACCACCTGACAGAGGAAAATGATACCACCTTCTGGGATTATCAGTAGTATCAATACCTTCCAACATTGCAAAAAAGTTTAATAGTGATAAGATGTTTTCAAATCGGAATTTAATATGGGGTATGCTCATCGGGTAATA
>SDBV01011433.1_pt1 | contig 11509 bp, 11 predicted proteins | sample 2277081 | NCBI WGS metagenome assembly SDBV01 (sample SAMN10402039, study PRJNA504765) | marine sediment metagenome | isolation source: marine sediment core GS10_PC15, 223 cmbsf | place: Arctic Ocean: Southern Knipovich Ridge | collected 2010
TTATTCGATAAATTAATATGAATTTTCTTCACCATCTTCTTTCAACAATCAAACAATTCTGGTTTAAATATATTATGGTTATTTCTTCTTAAATAATATCTCAGACTTCTTTATCTTCTTAGCGGAAAATTGTTTCTTGATTTTCTCGCTTGCCTCGGGAATAAACGGCCAGAGCAATTCAGCGATTTCTCGGATTGCCTTCACTGATTCTCCCAAAACCCATTTTTTATAATCTATACTTTTAGACCCCTCCCATGGTCTTCTTAATTGAATAAACTCATTGCAACAATCAATATAAGCAAAAATAATATTTAATGCCTTATCAAACTGAAATGTTTCCATGTATTTATTCACGAAAAATTGTGTAACTTCACTCATTAATTGTGGATAACTAAGAAGATGAGCATCTAAACCTTCTTCTTTTTTTATTTTAACTAAACGAATTACATCCTCTAAATCACCTTTCTTCTCTCTAAGAGTAATATCTCTTTTTATCTCTTCATATTCTAGATTATCTTTTTCTAATGCCTTTCTAAACCTTTCTGGCAAATGCTGTTCCCTTGTCTTCTCATCAAATCCATACTTCTCAGCCAATACACTTACTCTTCTCACAAGATTCCCTAGTTTATTTGCTAACTCATTGTTGTGTCTATCCTTCAAAGCTTCTTCAGAAAAATCTCCGTCATCTCCAAAAGGTGTTGCCCTCATTAAACTATATCTTATACTATCTGCAGGATATTTTTTTACTAAATCCAAGGGAGCAACTACATTTCCCAAAGACTTGGACATTTTTCTACCTCCAACAGTTAAAAACCCATGAACGATAACTTCTTTAGGCAAAGGAAGCCCTATGCTTAGTAACATCCCTGGCCAAATTCCTGTGTGAAATCTCAACATATCCTTACCAACAACATGAACATCCGCTGGCCAATACTTTTTATACTTTTTATCTGGAAAACCAATCCCTGTCAAATAATTTGTAAGCGCATCTGGCCAAACATACATTACTTGATTTTCATCCTCTGGAACAGGAATTCCCCAAGGTAAATGATTCTTATCTCTAGAAAAGCTAACATCAGTCAAGCCATCCTTAATTAACCCTAAAAAATCATTCTTCCACTTTAAGGGCCTTATCTTTAACTTGTCGGTCTCAATAAGTTTCTTTAGTTTACTAGAATATTTAGATAACTTAAAAAAATAATTTTCTTCTGAAATCTGTTGAATTTTCAAATTCGGGTGGTTAGAACATTTTCCATCTTCCAATTCTTTCTCTGTTATAAATCTCTCACAACCAGAACAATACTTTCCAGTATATTTTTTCTTATAAATATCTCCTTTCTTCTCCAGCTCATTCCAAACTTTAACAACTCCTGGCCAATGTACCTTCTTATCCGTCGTTTTAATAAAATAATTATTAGAGATATTAAGTTTTTTAGTCAATTCCTTAAAATAATTAGAATTTTTATCGACAAATTTCTGTGGCTTTAGACCAGCCTTTTTTGCCATTTGATAATTCTTAGTTCCATGTTCATCTGTTCCAGTTAAAAAGAAAACATCAAACCCCTTAAGAGACTTCCATCTGGCTAAAACATCTGCCTGAACAATCTCTAAGGCAAATCCTATATGTGGAGGAGCATTTGCATAAGGGATTGTTGTAGTTACGTAAAATTTATCTTTCATAATTTTTCAAGAAGAAAGAGATATAAAAAGTTAACCAATCCAACTAGAAAACTATTTAAAGAAAAATCTATTCTGCTACTCATGTTCAAGAAGAAGAAATGCCAAAATTGCAGAGAGAAAATAGAGAGTAACTACAACTTCTGCCCTTACTGTAGAACCCCCATCGGAAATAGTTTGGAGGATGGAGATTGGGGAATGTTAGGAAGAAATGATTTTATACAGCAGGGAGAGATAAGGCTTCCAATGGGGCTTGGAAAAATATTCAACTCACTAATGAAAAACCTCAACAGCCAGTTCAATGAATTGGAAAAAACAGATAGAATCGGAGAAAATCAAAAGAGACCCAACATAAAAAAAGGAGGAATAAGCATTTCAATATCCACCTCCGGAGATAAGCCCCCAGAAATAAAAGTAAATAGTTTTGGAAACAACCCTGATTTTAAAGAAAAAGAAAAGGAAATGGCAGATGAAGAAAAAGCCATGAAACTTCCAAGCACAAACGCAAAAAAGTTTTCGGGGCTTCCAAAACAGGAACCAACGACCAACATTAGAAGGCTTTCCAATAAAATTATTTACGAAATAAGTCTGCCAAACGTCAAATCGATGAAAGACGTTTCAATAATTCAACTTGAGAATAGCATTGAGATAAAGGCGCTTGCAAAAGGAAAAGTCTTCTATAAGATAATTCCGATAAACCTTCCGATAAGAAATTACAATCTCGAGAAGGGGAAACTTGTTCTAGAACTTGACGCCAAATAGTGAAAAACCTTATAAAGAATCTTTCTCCTCTTTTCATATGAGCTCGTAGTTCAGCCTGGTAGAACGCTGCTCTGATAAGGCAGAGGTCCACGGTTCAAATCCGTGCGGGCTCATTTATTCAATACTAAGTTTTAAAAACCGTTTTTCTATCAATTAATTATGACAAAAGGTTTGTATCATTATATTAAGGAAGCATGGAAAAAACCAGACAAGAAAACCCTCAGAGAGAGAATGATTGTATGGAGAAAGAGCCAAGCACTTGAAAGGGTAGAAAAACCATTAAGACTGGATAGGGCTCGTGGATTAGGATACCGAGATAAGAAAGGATTTGTAATAATTCGCGTTCGTTTAAAAAGAGGAGGTCATAAACGACCAAGACCTAATAAGGGGAGAAGAAGCAAGAGACTCCACACAAGAAAGAATCTAAGGATGAATTATAAAGGAATTGCTGAACAGCGAGCTGCAAAAAAATTCACTAATCTCGAAGTTCTTAACTCATATTTAATTGGAAAGGATGGAGTCCATTACTTTTATGAAGTAATCCTCGTAGACCCAGAAAGGCCAGAGATAAAAAAAGATAAAAAGATTAACTGGATTACGAAGCCGGCAAACAGAGGAAGGGCTTTCCATGGGAAAACATCTGCAGGAAAGAAATCTCGTGGTTTGAGGAAAAAATCTCCTGAAATGAAAGTTCGTCCAAGCTTGAGAGCAAGAAAGAGAAGGGGAAAATAGTTAATTTTATAAATAAGTTTTATATTTCTAAATAACCTAAAATGGACCTGGAGCAATTTCATATTGACCGTTGGGATCGTGTGGCAGCGCCCCTAGGAGAAGCTATTTGCCCCGAAACATTCTATGCTGAAGTGGAAGAAGGCAAAACGATGAAAGAATTAGTAAAAGAAGCCGCAGCAAATATTGGTGCAGCATCTTATGAAGAATGGGAAATGGTAGGAAGAAGGAGTGAAAACGGGGTTATTGCAATAGCTTTTGATGACCTAAGAACAAACGTTTCTTCTCAAGCAATAAATGAGAATGGGGGCGTAGCAGGTTTCGTTTTGTCGAACACTCCAATTCCTGGACACGCCGGACAAGGAGTTTACGGTCTCAAAAGGAAGGGAAAGAGATTAACCGGAAAGAGGTTTGCATATTGCTCGAGAGTAGATGGAATTTATAGTATTCCAAATAGCGAAATGGAAGGTACTGATTTGAAGGTAACAATAACTGACAGAGAAGGCTCAAAAGAAGTAAGTTGGGATCTTTCCAGATTGTGAACAAACAACCTTAAAAATATCTATTTCTTAAGAATTAAAAGAGAATGAACTATCAAAAACTTGCAGATTTGTATGAAGAATTATCCGGAACCACAAAACGTCTGGAGAAAATAGATATCCTCTCAAAATTTTTAAAAAATTTACAGGAAACGGACAAGGAGGTTATGTATCTCTTATTAGGAGATATCTATCCAGAATATGATGAAAGAAGGACTGGAATAAGTGAGCAGATAGCAATAAAGGCAATCTCAAAAGCAACAGGAATAGATACAAAAAAGGTTGTGCATGAATGGAAAGAGATGGGGGATCTTGGGAAAGTTTCTGAAAAATTAACACTTCATAAAAAACAATCTACTCTGCACAGCCATATTTTAACGACAGAAAAAGTTCTAGAAAATCTAAGAAAGCTTCCAGAACTAGAAGGGAAAGGAACGGTCAACAAAAAACTTTCTCTAATCACCGAGTTACTCACTTCTGCATCACCTAAAGAAGCTCTTTATCTGGTGAGAACTCTTATAGGGGACTTAAGAATAGGAGTTCAGGAAAATACTGTTCGCGATGCAATGACTGAAGCTTTTTATGAAAAAAGTAAAAATACCTCTGAAATAATTCAAAAAGCCATAGACAAGGCAAACGATTTAGCAGTGGTTTTTGGAATAGCAAAAAAAGAGGGATTGAACGAACTAAAAAAGATTTCGTTAAAGATTGGCCAGCCAATAAAAGCCATGCTCCCTAAAAAGGTTGCAAACATTAAAGAAGGATTTAAGGAGGTTGGAAAACCATGTGCATTAGAGTTCAAGTACGATGGATTCCGTATGCTAATCCACAAGAAAAAAGGAGAGGTAACCCTATTCACAAGAAGTTTGGAGAACGTTACTAAACAATTTCCAGAAGTTGTGGAATATGTTCAAAAATATGTAAAAGGGGAAACATGCATCTTAGATTCAGAAGCAGTAGGTTATGATAAAAAAACAAAAGAGTATACCGATTTTCAAAAGATTTCACAAAGAATTAGAAGAAAGTACGACATCGAAAAATTGAGAAACCAACTTCCTATCGAACTAAACGTCTTTGATATTTTATATTACAACGGAAAGTCTCAACTTGATGAACCTTTTGAAAAAAGAACGAAGTTATTGAGAAAAATAGTAGCCGACCATCCTTACAAAATAATTTCATCAAAGCAACTAATCACTGGAGATGAAAAAAAGGCTAAAGAGTTCTACAAACACGCATTAGAAAATAACCAGGAAGGAGTAATGATGAAAAATTTAAAATCACCATACCGGCCAGGGCGTCGTGTAGGAAATATGGTTAAAATGAAACCAGAAGAAAGAGATTTAGATTTAGTCATAACAGGTGCGGAATATGGAACGGGAAAACGTTCCGGATGGCTCTCGAGTTTTATCCTATCCTGTAAGGGCAACGACAAATATCTCGAAGTTGGAAAGATGGGAACTGGAATAAAAGAAAAATCAACCGCAGATACAGGAGTAGGAATTTCATTTAAAGAACTTACAGACAAACTCAAACAATACATAATTAAAGAAGATGGGAAAAAAGTTCAGATAAAACCGAAGATAGTTGTAGCCGTAACATATCAAGAAATTCAAAAATCTCCAAACTACAATTCAGGATATGCTCTCCGTTTTCCTCGATTCACCGCACTTCGAACAGGCGACAAGCCCCTTAGCGAAATAGCAACTCTTAAAGAAATAGAGAAAGATTTTCTACACCAAAAAAGAAACTGGAAGTATGGTTAGAAGTTCAGGGGTTTATTTACAATTGCACAAATCCCAAAGATTTAGATCTCGGACTTTGAAGCCCAATTTCGTATGCTTTTCTTGTGTCATAATTAACATCTCTTAAATTAGAGACTGCGTTTTCTTTATAGCATAAGTGATCAAATAAGTCTTCTGCAGCCAACCAGTCTCCTTCTGTAGAAACCCTAATTGCCCTCCATAAACCTACCTCCCTATTATTTCGATGTACTCCTAGCTGAACCCCATTACCTAAAAAGGATTCTTTGACAGTAACTGTTTCACCCTTAGGTAAAGGCAAATCTAAAATAGAAGAGTAAGGATCTCCCCCATCACCCACATAATCAAAAATCACAGTAATAGGAGAGGTGGTTTCAATTCTACTTAAATTCTCTACAAGTATTTTTACTTCTTCTGTTCCAACACTAAAAAAATCCTGAGCAGATTTTCTACTTTTATAAAGCCCGAAAGAAAATCTTGAGATTCCATACTCTTTATTTAACTCTCCAACTAAATCCGCCATTGATGAAGCGTTAGAATTACACAATGTTGGAGTTATCCATAATCTATCCTCAAAATATTCAGAAACCCACCCTAAATTTCTTTCTAGTTTTGAATATGAGCCTTGTCCCCTAATCCTATCATTAACTTCCCTAGGACCATCTATACTGATGTCTATCCAATCGAGAGAGCTTCCTTCTAATCTTTTTCTATATTTGTGCAAAAGGGTTCCATTAGTTATTACCCCAATTTCTGTTTCCCCAGATTTCTGATATTTATCTCTGATTTCAAGAGCATCAAACATTACATCAACACTTTCTCTTTCAGCAAATACTTCTTTTCCGACAAATGAAACTGTGTTTGGTCTCAGATCATTAAACATTGATAAAAAAACATATTTCCACTCTTCTTGTGAAAGAGGATTCTTTTCCGTCATGTTCTCAAGATAACATGTTTTACAATGAAGGTTGCAGATTCCATTAAGTAAAATACCTATTGACGTTGGTGCTTCAACAAAAACAGAATTCATACTATGGACATCGGTTTTTTTTCTCGTCATTTTTAAGATTCAAAGAAAATTACTTTTCGGAATCGTCTTCTGTAATCCCTTCCAGCATACTCTTCTCCTTTGACCTATCCAATCTTATTTCGTAAACAGGTCTTCCTTCTGTTGAAGAAGAGTACTTACTAGTAGATTCTTCATAAACCACGCCCCGAAGAGATCCATTCATTATATTTGGCATCTTTGTATTCCTCCTAATTCTCAGAAACGGTATGTTTTTATAAAATGTAAAGGTTAAACTATTTTATTATTAGTAAAAAGCTTTATAAATATAGGACAATAATAAAAATTATGGTTATAAAGGCTAAAAAAGACAAACCAATCAAATTAGATTCTATAGATAAGAAGATTTTTTATTATCTTAGTGCAAACTATCGAATACAAAGGAAAAAACTCGCTAAGCTTGTAAGAATTTCTCCACAAAGATTAAATCACAGGATTAAACAACTCGAGAAAAAATTTTTAGAGCCTTTTGTATGTCTAAATTATCCTTTGTTAAAAATTTCCTCATATCTTGTTTTGTATGAAAAACTTAAAGACGACGAAATAAAAGCAATTTCTGAAAGTGGGAACGCCTACTATTTTCTACAATTAATTGGAGATTACCAGCATCTAGCAATTATTTTTACAGAGAATATAGTAGATTTTTGTAGTCAGAATACTCCAAATTCAATCCCAAAAATATTCCCTTTAAAAAGTTACTTCCCAGATAGATGGAACGGTTTTAAGGTTCCTGTTTTGAAAGAAAAAGTTAAAACGTATAAAAAATATAATCCAGATCATAAAGATTACAAAATTCTCTTTGAATTATCTAAAAAATCAGATGTCTCTTTATTAGATCTAAGTGAGAAAATAAAAATTAGTCGGCAAACAATCACTAAACGAATGAAATTAATGGAAGAATCAAATATTATTCAAGCATATAGATTTGCCCTAAATATCCCTAAACTTGGTCTACTAACCTATTTTATTCATTTAAACTGTAAACCTTCAGAAGTTGAAAAAGTAAAAACTCTTATCAGAAGTAATGATTATTCCGGTTTTCTTTTTCAATCTTATAATCACCTATTTTTCTCTTATATTGTCTTTACACACGAGCAACTTTTTAATTTCTTAGAAGAAGTAGAAAACAAAAGCAGTTCTATTGTAAATGTCTCTCAAAATCCTGGCAATTACCTAGTCGAACCTTTACCTAAACATGTGAGGGACGTGCTCCAGAAAAGAAAAGATATTCGTCCTCCCTCGAGCCCCTTATAAACCTTTATAAACGACTTTCTCCCTTATTTATAAGTGAAAATGGCTAAAAAAACAAGCAATTACAAAATTCAAAATATCGTTGCGACAACTTCTCTGGAAAAACCAATTCCTTTAACCAAACTTGCAAGAACCCAACCCAACACAGAATACAATCCAGAAACGTTCCCTGGTTTAGTTTTGAGAATAAAAGAACCTAAATCCGCCGTTCTTGTTTTCAGTTCAGGAAACCTTGTCTGCACAGGAACTAAATCTGTTGCCCAAGTTAAAAAAGTTATTCAAGCAGTCATAAAACAACTCAGAAAGATTAACGTTAATATCACAATAAAGCCAAAAATAACTGTTCAAAATATTGTTGCTTCTGGAACAATTAATCTAAAGCTAAATCTTAATTTCCTCGCACTTGAGATGGAAAATACGGAATATGAGCCAGAGCAATTCCCTGGACTTGTTTACAAGTTAATCGAACCAAATGCCACCTTCCTTCTTTTCAGCAATGGGAAACTTGTCTGCACAGGAACAAAGAACAAGGAACAGCTTGAATACAGCATGGCGCAACTTCTTAAGAATGTTAAAGCCGTTTTGAAAGGTTATAAGAAATAATAATTTGATAGTGGGCAAAAAGATAAGATTTATAAAAGAGTTTTATTGAAAAGGTTTATGGATCCAGAAGGAAGAACATTTAGGGAAAGAAGTTTGAGGAGATCTCGTAGGGAAGGGACTCTGATAAAGAATTTGGGAATATGGCTCGGGGAAGCAGAACCAATCTTAGCAGAGATAGTCTCGCAACATCCAGAAGAGATTGATGGCTTAAGATATTATTCTCATGTAGACGTTGGAGGTATGGGCGTAGGAAGTATTCACAAAACTATAACTTTTTCTCAAGATCAATTTTATGTTACAGATGATTATGCTTATAGTGAACTGCAGCCTCCTCAGCCACAAAAAAGAACGCCTTTAGAAATAGCCCAAAACATGTTAGGACATTCTCCTTGGAATCCTCCGGGAGTATATCCTCTAAGAGATTCTCTGGAAAATTGGGAAGGTTTTTATAGGAGAAGAAAAAATATCACAAAAGAGATAGAAACGAGAACCGGAAGAAATCTTAAGAAGGAAGTAACTTTCACCCCTCTAAAATAATTCTATTTCTTCAAAACTACTCAAAAATCTATATAAATCTATAAAAAGAGCATGTATCTTTAATTTTTATGGATGAAGAAATCCAAGCAACAGATAAACCGAGCAAGATAAAAAACGAGGAATTAATAATTGAAGCAAAGAATTTCTTTGAATTTCATAAGAAAGATATAGGAGATTCTATAAGAAAAGGGAAAGGAGCAATATACCTTGACTTCATGGAGTTAACAGAATTTTCAAACAAACTTTCAGAACAAATCCTCTCGGCCCCCGAAGAAGTCTTGAGGATGGTTGAGATAGCCGTTGAAGAAACAGGGCTAATAAATAATGTAAGAATAAGATTAACAAATCTTCCACAAACTCAGGAAATAAAGGTAAGAAATATTCGTTCGAGAAATCTTAATGAGATGATTGTTATTGAGGGAATTGTTCGTCAGGCTTCAGACGTAAGACCACAAGTCGTCAATGCAAAATTCGAATGTCCGAGTTGTGGAACAGTAATCTCCGTTTTACAAATGGAGAAAAAATTCCGAGAACCAACCAATTGTTCATGTGGTCGGCGAGGAGGATTCAAATTAATAAGCAAAGATCTTGTAGACACACAAAGATTGGTGATTGAAGAAGCTCCAGAGTCATTGTCGGGAGGAGAACAGCCGAAGAGAATTAATGTCTTCCTAAAGGAAGATTTAGTAGAACCACGAATGGAAGAAAAAACAACTCCCGGAAGCAGAGTAAAAATTATAGGTATCTTAAAGGAGGTTCCGGTTCCGCTTCAATCGGGAGGTCTTTCCACAAGATTTGAACTTGCTGTTGAGGTGAATAATATCGTTCCAATGGAAGAAACCTTCGAAGACCTTGATATAAGTGAAGAGGATGAATTGCAAATTAAAGAACTTTCCAACGACCCAAAAATATTCGAAAAACTAACAAAAAGCATCATTCCCAGCGTTTGGGGTTATGACGAAATAAAAAGGTCGCTTGTTCTACAATTATTCGGAGGTGTGAAAAAAACTCATGCAGACGGACAGATTACAAGAGGAGATTTTCATATCCTCTTAATAGGGGATCCGGGAGTAGCCAAAAGTGCGACGCTTGTTTTCATGTCTGGAATTTCTCCAAAAGGGAGATATGTGGTAGGTAAAAGCGCTTCCGGTGCAGGTTTAACGGCGACGGTTGTTCGAGATGAATATCTTCGTGGCTGGAGTTTAGAAGCAGGAGCAATGGTTTTAGCAAACAAAGGACTTGTCTGTATTGATGAGTTAGAAAAAATGGATCCTGGAGACCGAAGCGCCATGCACGAAGCAATGGAACAACAAACAATAACAATTAGCAAAGCAAATGTTCAAGCAACTTTAAGGGCAGAAACTTCTGTTCTAGCTGCAGCAAATCCCAAATTCGGACGTTTTGATCCATACCAACCAATAGCTCAACAAATAGACCTTCCTCCGACACTAATAAACAGATTCGATGTTATTTTCCCACTAAGAGATTTGCCAGACAGAAAGAAAGACGAATTAATTGCGACCCACGTCCTAGAAGCCCATAGAGATAAGGGGGAGGGAATGGTAATTCCAAGGGATCTTTTTAGAAAATATATTGCATATGCAAAGCAAAAAATAAAACCGTACCTAACTGAAAGTTCCGTAGAGGAAATTAAAAAATTTTACGTTGATTTGAGAAACATGCCTGTCTCTTCAGAAAGCTCAATGAGACCCATCCCAATTTCCGCAAGACAATTGCAAGCTTTGATAAGAATGTCTGAAGCTGCAGCAAAAATGAGGCTCAGCAAAAAAGTAGAAAGGGAAGACACGGAACTTGCAATAAATATAATGAAATATTACCTAATGCAAGTAGGATATGATTATGAATCAAAAACATTTGATATCGACCGTGGAACAGGGGGAATGCCTGCTTCACAAAGAAACAAGGTCTTTATGGTAAGAGACACGATAACACAGCTAGAAAGCAGGGTTGGGAAGATGATTCCTGTGGAAGAAATAGAAGAAGAACTCAAGGAAAAGCTGACAAAAGACGAAATAGAAGAAGCAATAATAAAACTCCACACAAGCGGTGCAATTTTTAAACCAAAGAAGGGTTATGTTTCAAGAACCTGATAAAATGACAGAACAAAATCAATTCAAAAGACACACAGCATACAAATTAAGAATAGGAGATTTGTTAGTTGGAAAACCGGCAATGAATGGTGAAAGGTTCTCTTTCCTCGAACTGGGGGATAAAAGAATAGTAAGAGTAAACATCATAGGAAATATCGTGGATAAATACGATAGCGGCGATGAAAGAAAATTCTTGTTTCTAACATTGGATGATGGCTCCGGACAAATAAAATTAAAGACTTTTGGGGATGATTCTGATAAATTTAAAGGAGTTGTTCAGGGACAAACAGTTATCCTGATTGGAACACTCAGGCATTGGAACGAGGAGCTTTATATTTCTCCAGAAATAATAAAAGAGGCAGATCCGAAATACCTTCTCCTAAGAAAACTTGAAACAGAGAAAAACAGAGCGTCAAATTCTGTTGCAGTTTCCTCGGCTCAAAAAGAACAAATTGTTGCGATAAAGGACAA
>SDBV01011434.1_pt1 | contig 11508 bp, 5 predicted proteins | sample 2277081 | NCBI WGS metagenome assembly SDBV01 (sample SAMN10402039, study PRJNA504765) | marine sediment metagenome | isolation source: marine sediment core GS10_PC15, 223 cmbsf | place: Arctic Ocean: Southern Knipovich Ridge | collected 2010
TTCAGCAGATCGAAGGCGGCAACGGTTTCGCCGCGCAGAACCAGCGCCGTGCACACTTCGGGCTCGGCCTGGCTGCACGGGTCGACTCGGTCGTGATCCGCTGGCCCTCCGGCGCGGTGCAGAGGATCGCGTCGCCCGCCATCAACACCCTGCACGCCCTCGTGGAGCCTCAATGAGGTACGACCAGGGCAGGACTCTCTTCCTCATCACGCTCATCCTGATCGGCGCCCACTGGTCATACGGGGCGCTGCGCGGGTACGAGGCGATCGCCCTCGCCGTCCTGTCGGCCACTGCCACGGAGTTCGTGCTGCGGCGACTCCTCACGGGCCAGCGGTTCCAGCTCGCCAGCGCCTACATCTCCGGCATCAGCATAGCGATCCTCGTGCGGTCGCCCGTGCTGTGGCCCTACGCGCTCGGCGGGGTGCTCTCCATCATGTCGAAGTACGTCCTGCGAGTGAAGGGGCGGCACCTCTGGAACCCATCCAATTTCGGCATCTGCGCCCTGCTTTTTCTGGCACCCTTTGCCGTGGCGCCGCTGAGCGTGCAGTGGGGGAACGACCTGTGGCCGATGCTCGTCATTTGGGTGGTGGGCCTGAATGCGATCTGGGCGGCCAAGCGCGCGCACATCACGGGCGCCTACGTGGCGTCCTTCTTCCTCTTCGCCTTGGTACGGAGCCTGATCACCGGTAGCGCGTTCGTGACCGAGGTCGCCCCGATCACAGGTCCCATGTACCAACTCTTCGCGCTGTTCATGGTCACGGACCCGAAGACCACCGTGTCGTCCAAGTGGGGCGCCGTTGCGGTCGCGTGCCTCGTAGCGTTTGTCGAGATGCTCCTCCGGCTGGCCGAGGTCATCTACGCGCCGTTCTACGCCCTCTTCCTCGTTGGGCCGGTTGCGCTGCTCGTCGAGATGTGGTGGACCTCCCGGGTAAGGGTAGGGCAGCCCGACCCGCGGGCAGATCCGTCGCCCACTTCGCGTTAGTGATGTTTACGGTGACTTATTCAGATCAGGGCCATTGCAGCACCAGGGGACGGAGAATCTGGAGCGTGTCGTCGTTCCGTGCCACGACGATCAGTCGGCCGGCGTCCGCATGCCGCAGTAGCTCCAGGTCCCGCACCTGGCCGAGAATCACCAGATTGCTTGCCTCCAGGTCCACCGATGCCAAACCGCCTGCTCCGTCGCCGCGAAGCAAGAGGCCATAGCTGGCATCATACCGCCCGCGCACAGGCGTGACCCCAAAAAAGTTGCCTGCGACCACGAGATCGGTGTGCCCGTCGCCATCAAAGTCTCCGGGCAGCACGGCATAGATCGGGGCGAACTGTGCCTCGATGGGCAGGGGCTGGAGGTCGAACGAGCCGTCTCCGTTGTTCAGGGCGACGGAGCTGGCAAACAGATACGCTTCCCGGACCTGCGCCTGCCGCAATTCCGACGCTGGGAAGATGTCCTGAATCCGGCTGGCGCCGAAATCGGCATAAGAGGCGTACCGGCTGCTCAACTGCGGAATCGCTCGGAGCAGTTCGTCCCGATCCGCCAGCGGGTAGCTCACGCCGTTCTTATAGAACGTCAGAATCTGCTCCAACGCGCCGTCGTGAGAGAAATCATGGATGTACAACCGCGCGGGTTCCTCGGGTGATGCCCGGATATAGGAGTTCAGCCCCAGGTTGCCCAGGATGAGATCCGGGCGCCCGTTTCCCCGCAGGTTGACCACCGTCACGCTATTCCACCAGCCGTTCGTACCCGAGAATCCAGCCTCGGCGGTGCGATCCACGAAACGGCCATCCTGTTGCCGAAAGACACGGATCGGCATCCACTCTCCGGCGACGATCAGGTCGAGCTGGCCATCGTCGTCATAATCCACCCATGCGGCCGAAGACACCATCCCGGCCTCGGCCAGTGCTGGTGCCTGCTCGAGGGTCACGTCGCGAAACCGCCCCGTGCCGTCATTCTGCAGCAGGTAGCTTCGGGGGACGAGGCCGTATTGGCGCGACACGACCCGGCCGCCCACGAAGAGATCGAGGTGGCCGTCTCCGTCGAAGTCACCCGGCACCACGCAGGAGCCGTTCTCGAAAAACACCGGGAGGAGACCCTCGGACCGGTGGAACTCTCCGTGCCCGTCGTTGACGTAGAGGCGGTCCAGCAACGGCTCGTGATCTCCCCAGAACTCGTTCCCGCCGCTCACGACGTAGAGGTCCCGATACCCGTCGCCGGTGGCGTCGAAGAAGACCGCGTCCACGTCTTCGTGCAGGCTGTCTGCCTGGAAGACGGACTCATTGGTGCGGCGGAACGTACCGTCACTCTGCTGGAGCAGCAGCCGTCCGGCCTGCCACTTGGCGCCGCCGACGTAGATGTCGTCCAGGCCATCGCCATTCACGTCACCGATGGCGAGGGCGGGTCCTTCGGTGGAGAGCTGGTGCGGGATGAACGGCTCGCGGTTGTAGTCGAAGAACGTGTTCTCCTCGTGCTCGAAGTCGATAGCGAGCCGGGTCGTGACGTCCGCGAACAGCGGCTGCTGCGCCGGCTCCTCCTGATACGCATACCTGCCGGCGGCATCCTCTTGGGAGAGCGTGACTGTCTGGTCGACCGCCACATCCGTCAGCACCTGATAACGATGATCCGGCCAGATGACGACCAGCGAGTCTATCTGCGAGGAAGCCCCCAAGCCGAAATGCAGGCGAGGATCGACGGACGACTGGAATCCGCGGGTTGGCATCTGTTCCAGCAACTGCATCATGCCGTCATGTGCAATGATGACCTTCGTGCCGATGCCTGCCGTGTTCGCCCCGGATCCCCGCAGGCGTACCGTCAGGTAATGGTTCCCGTTGAGCTCGCGCGCACGGCCTCGGTAGATCCCGGCAGGCCCGTTGATGTTGTTCAGCACCAAATCGAGCGCGCCGTCGTTGTTCAGGTCCACGTAGACGGCGCCGGTTGAGAACCCCGGCTGGGCCAGGCCCCACGCGTCAGCCATGTTCGTGAAGGTCAGATCCCCGTTGTTCCGATACGCGTAATTGGGAAGGGGGATCTGGGGCATGCGCTCCAGAAGCGCCGTCAGAAGCTCTGCGGTGATCCCCTGTTCCAGCGACGCCTGGACGGCGCGGTCGGCCACGTAGGTGATGTAGTCCAGGTCGTTCGGCCGCCGGTAGATGCCGTTCGTGACGAAGAGGTCCTTGTAACCGTCGTTGTCCAAGTCGGCGAAGAGCGCAGCCCAACTCCAGTCGGTCGCATACACGCCGGCCAGATAGCCAATCTCGCTGAATCGTCCCTGGCCGCGATTCACCTGCAGCGTGTTCCGGACGTACTGGGGATGATAGCCGGCTTGGAGCTTCATGTTAGAGATCCACATGTCTTCGGCGCTGGCAGAGCTCTTGAGGACCTCCTCCCGTTCCGGAAGCATGTCGAGCACCATCAGGTCCGGCATGCCGTCGTTGGTGAAGTCAGCGGCATCGACGCCCATCGAAGAGAGGCTGGTGTGGCCCGTCGCCGTGACGATGGATTCGGTGAACGTGCCGTCGCAGTTGTTGAAGTAGAGAAAGTCGCTCTCGTGAAAGTCGTTGGCCACGAAGAGGTCGGGACAGCCGTCGAGATTCAGGTCGCTGACGATCACGCCCAGGCCGTATCCCTCGACGCCGCCGAAGATGCGTGACGCCTCGCTGACATCCACGAAGCGGTTGCCGTCGTTCCTGAAGAGGCGATCGCCTGCCTCTGGATGGCGCACCTCGCGCTGCGGGTTCCAGGTGGCCCCGCGCATCTCGTGGGTGGAATGGTTCAGGAGATACATGTCCAGGTCGCCGTCTCCGTCATAGTCGAAGAAGGCGGCCTGGGTTGAATAGCCGGCATGCTCGAGCCCGTATTCCGCGGTCCGGTCGGTGAAGGTGCCGTCGCCGTCATTGATGTACAGCACATTCCGACCGCGCAGTGTAAGATGGGTGACCGTCGAGACGTAGATGTCGAGGTGCCCGTCGCCGTCGACGTCGGCCATGGTGACGCCGGTCGTCCAGCCCTGCGCCTCTCCCACACCGGCCCGCTCCGTGATGTCCTCGAACCGGAAATCGCCGCTGTTTCGATAGAGCCGGTCGGGACCGAGATTGGACGTGAAGTACAGGTCCGGCAGGCCGTCGCCATCAACGTCGCCGGCGGCCACGCCCCCACCGTTGTAGTAGTTCAGATAATTGATGATGTTGATCTCGGGCGCTTCCGGTATCTCGTTGACGAACGTTACCCCGGTCACTTCCGCGGGGAGAAGCTCGAACAGCGGCGGGGTGCGGTCACAGCCGGTCAGTGCCAGCAAGCCCGCAGCAAGCAGCTGCTGCCGAGTCCTGCGTGTCACAAATCCGGTGACATGTTGCCCAGCGCTCACCGCAGAGATCGCAGACGTTTTTGGACAGGATAGACGGGATATCGTCACGTGAATTAGGACTCCTCTTGAATTTCGGCGCAGGAGAGGTCGAAGTGAAGCGAAAAGGTTTGCTCCCTTCTCATACGTTATCGTATTTGTGCAAAGGTGGACTAGCGTGCCGGCCGAATCCGAATCGCTTGTCCTCCCCCGGGAGCCAACGAGAGGGTGAGACGCGACCCCGCATCGACGGTGCGCTGCGAGATTTCGATGGCCAGCGGGTTGTGCAGCCAGTGCGCCTCAGGCCCGTCCGCATAGGTTTCGGCCACGTAGCTCCGGCCAGGGGCGAGGAACGAGAGCGAGATCTCCAGCGTTCGGGCTTCCTCGTCGGTGATAGCGCCCACATACCAACTCTCGCCGTCACGCTCCTGGCGCGCGACCACCACGTAGTCGCCGATCTTGCCGTCCAGCACGCGGGTGTCCTCCCAGTCCACCGCAACGTCTCGGACAAACTGGAACGCGGGCTGGTTCACGTAATTCTCAGGCAGGTCCGCCGCCATTTGAAGGGGCGAGTAGAGCACCACGTAGAGTGCGAGCTGTTTCGCAAGGGTCGTGCGGATCCGCGACTGCTGGGGGCTTCGGGGCGTGCCGGTTTCGCTCTCAATCAGGATGTCGAACACGCCGGGCGTGAAGTCCATGGGTCCGGCGAGTAGGCGCGTGAAGAAGAGGATGGTCTCGTGCTCCGGCGGATTACCGCCATCGCCCGCCCAGGCATTGAACTCCTGACCCCTCGCCCCTTCCCGCGTCATCATGTGCGGGTAGGTTCGACGTTCACCCGTGTCTTTGATCGGCTCGTGGACGTCGAGCATGATGCCGTGCCGCGCCGCCGCCTCGATCACCTTTCTCCAGTGCCGCACCATGTACTGTCCGTGGTGGGCGTGACCGTGGTAGGTCTCATCTCCCACGTAACCCGTCTTTACGGCTTCGATCCCGCTTTTCTGGTAGAGCCCAAATCCATCTTCCAGCTGACGCTCGTAGTTCTCGATCCCCATCGAGGTCTCGTTGTGCCCGACCAGCCCGACACCTCGCTCGCTCGCGTAGGCGGCGAGGGCGGGCAGGTCGAAGTCGGGATAGGGCTCTGTGAATGAGAAGACGTCGCCGTTGTCCAACCAGTTGCCGTCCCACCCGACGTTCCATCCTTCGACCAGGACGCCCCCGAACCCGTTCTCGGCTGCAAAGTCGATGTATTGTTTCGTGTTCTCGGTCGTCGCCCCGTGCTTGGGTCCCGAGCCCCATGTCATGGTCCGGATATGCATGCCCCACCAGATGCCGATATACTTCATCGGCCGGATCCAGCTGACGTCGTCCAGCACGTTCGGTGGATTCAGATTCAGGCCGAGCACCGAGGGCGCCAAGTCGGCCGCCTGGTCCGCCAACTGGATCGTGCGCCATGGGGTTGCGAACGGCGTGTGGCCCCGGACTTTCACTCCATCGTCCCACGGCGCGAGGTAGGTGCGCAGCGTCAGACTCTGCTCCCGGCCCCGGCCGCCCACCAGCGTCATGCCGGCGTAGTCGACCAAGTGGGCCTCGTGAATCACGACATGCAGCCCATCCAGAAATTCCATCGTGAGCGGGGTATGCACAGTATCCAGCGTGCTCACCGGCGACGCACGGTACAGGTACTCGTAGCGATTCGGCCGAAACGCCGGGATCCACCACGCCCGGGCGTTATCCGCCAGAGCGAACTCGGTCAGCTCCTCGGTGATCTCGAACGCTCCGAGTCCAGGTTGCTCCGGAAGCTCGTACCGGAAGCCGACGCCGTCGTCGAACACACGGAACACCACTGCGAAGCGCCGGCCAGGGGGCGCGGCCTCGGCAACCACGAGTCTCAGCTCACGGTGGTGATCCCGCACGCGTGCGACCTCTCCCCACACCTGTGTCCACGTCTCATCGACCGTCTTCCGGGTGGTGTCGACGACGCGCAGGCCGTCGCGCAGCGGCTGGGCTCCGCGGAACTCAAAACCGAGCAGAGACGGCAAGAGCACCGCTCGGCCATCACGTTGAAGGCTGTAGTAGAGCCTGCCCTCGCGGATCTCGACGGTGACCTCGTTCCGACCGTCGGGCGAGGCTATGCGGACCTGGTCTTGGGCAGAGGCGGTGACCGCAATCAGCGTCGCGCAGGTGACGGCGAGCGTTAAGCGGCGAATGGTGTTGCGCATCCACATGTGTCTCTCCATATCACGTTCGTGAAGTCACAGCCTGTGAAAGAATCGGTTTGACGCAGTGGATAGCCACGGAAAACACGGAAGACACGGACCCTCGCCCCACCCCGGAAATTGGGTTATCCCCCCTCACCCCACTCGCACTGGAGCTCGAGCCCAGGGGTGGGGAGTGGGAAACACAGCTTTGCGGGGTGGGGTTGGGATTTCCGTGCGTTCCGCGGATTCCGTGGCTCATCTCATCCCTTACTTTCCTGTCGCAAACCCTAACCACCTTCAACCGACTCTTTCAGACAGTCTCATTTCTCTACGTCTCACAAGCCCGTACCGGGTCCAAACGTCGACAAGAGGAAGGAGGTATATTACCTCATGTTCTCATTGCGCGCCCTGCTGCTCGCCGGATTCCTGTCCGGCTGCGCCCATGCCGGCGGAACGGGCCAGGGTGATGTCGAGGATGCCCCGGATCAGAGCCGGCCGCCCAGGCGAACGGTAACGGCGGAAGACATTGAGCGCGCCCCGGGCAGGCCCATCGAAGAGCTGCTCATGATCCGGTTCCCCGGCGTGGTGGTGACACGAACTCCTGACGGCAGCATAGCGGTACGTATCCGAGGCACCACGTCGATCCGCGCCAGCAACGAGCCGCTGTATGTGATCGACGGCGTGCCCATGCCGCCGGGACCTGGCGGGGGCCTGACCGGGATCAATCCGTACGACATCGAATCCATCGAGGTGCTGAAGGACCCCGCCAGCACGACGATGTACGGCGTGCGGGGCGCCAACGGGGTCGTCGTCATCACGACAAAGCGACTGGATCACTGACCGGCAAGCGCTAACTGCCACCTCGCGGGGTGGCGTGGAAGATGAGCGGGCGGTCGTCGTTCCGGGTCACGACGTAAACGTCACCCTGCTGGGTGCCCATACGCTGGATGTCGCGGGCCTGTCCAGGCACGAGGAATCCGCTCTCCGATGTCCGAACCGGTGTGAATCCTCCCCGCCCCCCTCCGTCGCCGCGCAGAAACAGGCCGTAGCCGGCGCTCATCCGGCCGATCTCTGGCTTGACGCCGTCGAAATTCCCGGCCAATAGCAGGTCGAGCGCGCCGTCCCCGTCGACATCGGCGGCCAGAATGCCGTAGACCGGGGCCAGTTGCGCTTCGAGCGGCAGCGGCACCAGCGTGAACGAACCGTCGCCGTTGTTCCGCACCAGTGTCGTGGCGAACGTATACGCCTGCTTGAGCACCGCATCGGCCAATTCCCCGGGCCCGAAGATATCGGCCATCGTCTGCCGGGCGTAACCCTCGTAATCAGGGTAGCGCGCCTCGAGGAAGGGAAGGGCTCTGACGAGATCGTGGCGCAGCGCGAGGGGATAACTCACCCCGTCGCTGTAGGAGGATACGATCTGCTCGACGAACCCGTTCCGATCGAAATCGTTGACATACATGGTGACCGGCTCGTTCTCGGAGCCTCGGAGGCGCGTGTTGAGCCCCAGGTTGCCAACGACGAAATCGGTGCGACCGTCGCCCGTGAAGTCGCCCGCGACGATCCGATTCCACCAGCCGTGGCTCCTTTCGAGCCCGGGTGGGGCCATTCGCTCGAGCTTGCCGGCACCCGTATTGCGGAAGATCGTGATCGGCATCCATTCGCCTACCACGACGAGATCCGCCCGACCGTCGCCGTCCACGTCGTTCCACAGGGCATCGGTGACCATGCCGATGCGCGCCAGATCGGGTGCCGCCTGCTGGGTGACGTCGCGGAAGCGGCCCCGGCCGTCGTTCTCGAGCAGCACGCTCGGGGGATCGATGCCGTAGCGCCAGGGAACGACGCGCCCGCCGACAAAGAGATCGATGTCGCCATCGCCATCGAAATCGGCAGGCGCTGCCCGCGATCCGCTGATGTTCATGGATGGCAGGTGGCCGCGTGCCTTCCGGAAGGCGCCCCCGCCCCGACCATCGTTCAGGTACAGCCGGTCCTGGAGGGCGGGCGCCATGTCCGAGAACTCGCTGCCGCCACTGACCACGTAGAGGTCGGGGTGACCATCTCCGGTCGCGTCGAAGAACACGGCCCCCAGATCTTCCGACACCCGGTCCTCCTCGAACAGCCCCTCGTTGCTCCTGACGAACCCGCCGGCGCGCTGCTGGATGAGGAGCTGACCCGGCTGATCCTTCGCGCCTCCGATGAACACGTCGTCCAGTCCGTCACCGTTGACGTCCGACACGGCCATGAACGGGCCTTCGGTTGAGAGCAGCTTCGGCATCAGCCGCTCCCGGTCGAAATCGACGAACGCGTTCTCCCGGTGCACGAACCCCAGCGCAATGCTGTCCGTGACGTCGGTGAAGAGCGGCGTGACCGACCCCGGAGTGACGGGCTTTGCCGCGGCCGACTCCGACTGCCGTACCGTGAGACGCTGGTTCGCCATGACGTCCATCAGTATGCTGACGCGCCCGTCCGGCCACTCGACCGTCACCGACTCGACCGTGTCGAGCCGGCCGATCCCGAAGGTCAGCACGTAGTCCACACTCGACTGGAACCCGCGTGACGGCATCAGCTCCTGGAAGAACAACCGCTCTCCCTTCCGGAGCGTTACCTTCGCCCCGATGCCGAAGCGGTTGGGGCCCTCTCCTTCGAGGCGGATCTGGAGGTAACGGTTGTCCAGTAAGGCCCTGGCGTTGTTGCGATACACGAAGGCCTCCTGGTTGACGTTGTTCACGACCAGATCGAGGGCACCGTCGCCGTTCAGATCACCGTAGGCCGCGCCATTGGAAAAGCCCGGCGTGTTCAGGCCCCAGGCTGCGCCCGCGTTCGAGAAGGTCAGGTGCCCGTCGTTTCGGAATGCATAGTTTGGCAGCATAGTCGAACTCATCACCTCGATGAGTCCCAGGAAGTCGACGCTTTCGCCCATGGCGGCTGCCCTCATCGTCTGGTCGTTGGCCAGGAAGGAGATGTAGTCCTGCGAGGTTACATCCCGGAGGATGCCGTTCGTCACATGGATATCCTTGTTACCGTCCTGATCAAAATCCGCGATGAGCACGCCCCAGGTCCAGTCTGTGCGCGCCACGCCCGCCATCTGCCCGATCTCGCTGAACGTCCCGTTGCGGTTGTTCAGATGGAGCATGTTGCGTGTGAACTGATGGTGATAGTCGTTCTTCAGCTTGGCCTGGTAGCCGGCCCAGTCCTCGAACGAGGTCGTCGTCTTGAGCCGGTAGTCGTCCTCCGGCAGCATGTCGGCCACGTAGATGTCCAGCCACCCGTCGTTATCGATGTCGGCTAAGTCCAGCCCCATGGAAGAAAAGCTGATGGATGGCATCTGCCCGTCGAGCAGCTCGGCGAAGGTTCCATCTCCGTTGTTGATGTAGAGATAGTCCCGCTCGAAGAAGTCGTTCGAGACGTAGATGTCCGGCCAGCCGTCGCGGTTCACGTCGCCCACGGCGACACCCAGACCGAAGGCGATCTCGCTCCCGAAGATCCCGGCCGTCTCGCTCACGTCGAGGAAGCGTCCGCCGACGTTGCGATACAGTTTGTCCCCCCCGAGTGGGTGGCGCACATGGCGGATGTTTCGCAGCCCGAAACTCGATACAGGCCGGAACGAGTTGTTGACCAAATACAGGTCCAGGTATCCGTCACGATCGTAATCGAAGAACGCGGCGTGGGTTGAATAGCCCTCGTCCGCGATGCCGTACGCGGCCGCCATCTCGGTGAAGGTGGGCACCCCGTTGGCGTTCGGACCCTGGTTTATGTACAGCTCGTTGGCCCGGCGCTCGCCCGCCACGTCTCCGGCGTAGCAGACGTAGATGTCGAGGAGTCCGTCGGCGTTGACGTCGGCGAAGGTGACTCCCGTCGCCCAGAACCCCTTTCCCGCGACCCCCGCCCGCTCGGTCACATCCGTGAAGCGGAAGTCACCCTCATTCAGGTACAGCCGGTTTCCACCGAGATTCGACGTGAGCAGGAGTTCCGGCAGACCGTCGCCGGTGAGGTCGCCCAGCGCCACACCGCCGCCGTTGTAGTAGTTGCGATAGGTGAAGACGTTCAGCTCGCGAGTATCGGCGAGGCGGTTCTCGAAGCGCACGCCCGTGTAGCTGGAGGGTAGCTGCGTGAAGAGCTGGTCACCGGCCGCGGGCGCCTCACGCAGCCGCGTTTCCGGAGCAGACCTGTCCGCGCCGGAGCAGCCGGCGAGCAGGCACGACGCTGCAAGCAGGAGCGGAAGCAGCCTACTGCGCCATAGCCTGCCCTCGATGCGAGAGCAGGCTATGGCGGCACCATCATGCGAAGACGCCCCCCAATCAGTACCCGGGGTTTTGCGTCAACAGCGGGTTGGCGTCCATCTGCGGCTGCGGAATCGACATCAGGACGAGATGGGGTGCCCCCGCGGCCTTGAACGACCAGGCCGCTGTGAACTTGCCATGCCGGATCAGATCCATTCGCCGCTTGGCTTCGTTGGTGAGCTCGAACAGTCGCTCCTGCAAGATCGCGTCACGGTCGATGGTGGTCAGCGGCTTGTCCGGCACGAACACCCGGGCGCGGAGCGTATTCAGGAGGGTAAGGGCCTCGGCCGCGTTCCCCTGCTCGAACAACGCCTCGGCCTTGATCAGTAAGATCCCGCCGAGGCGGAACAAGGTGAAGTCGTTGCCGTTCTCCTGTTGGACCCGGTTCGGATCTGGGGGCCACTTGAGGATACGGGTGCCCTCACCCTCCCCGGCTTGCGTCTCATCAATGATGTCCACCGTGAAGACCAATGGATTGCCCTGCCGGTCAAAGACCGGCAGGCCGGTGTCCAGATGGATCTGCGGTCCTGCGAGGAAGATCTCCCGACGGGCGTCATCCGCATCGAAGGCGTTGTACGTCTCTGCCAAGGCCGCGAAGCCGTTCCAGGGGGTGGGGTCGATCATGTTGTAGTGCAGCACCCGCATCATGAAGTTGAGTCCCAAGCCTGACTGGTTCATGAACTTGACGACCAGGATGTTCTC
>SDBV01011435.1_pt1 | contig 11507 bp, 12 predicted proteins | sample 2277081 | NCBI WGS metagenome assembly SDBV01 (sample SAMN10402039, study PRJNA504765) | marine sediment metagenome | isolation source: marine sediment core GS10_PC15, 223 cmbsf | place: Arctic Ocean: Southern Knipovich Ridge | collected 2010
ATTATTTAGATACTGGACATGAAATTAAATTAAAAGGGATATTGGATGAAGAAAATAAAGAAATAAAAGATCCCTCCGATATCTGGGTAAGAATAAAATAAATTACCTAATTTTCTTCTTATTTTTTATGAAATAAATAATTTTTTTAGAAATATCTAAGTACCTATTAACTCAAAACCAACTCTACTACAAATTTATTTAACACCCAAAATCTTCTCTACAAACTCTTTATTAACATTAAAAGAGATCACCATAATTCTTCAAATAACAAAGAATAATTTACAATAGGTGAATTTCATAATAATTTTTTATCAAAAATATAAAAATGTTTTATTATTATTTACAATTTTGGATAAAAAAAGATTTATATATAAGTTTTTTTACAATAATGCCAATCCCGTTAATCTTTGTATTAATAAAGTCATTATAATGTTCTTAAAATCAAAGAATTCCGAAACTAAGTTAGATTTAAATTTTAAAATGTATATTGATTTTGATCTTAATATTGGAGTTTTTTATTTTAATTTCTATTTGGTCAAGTATAAATTCGTCCTAAAAACAGCTTTAACACCACCTTTAAATGCTAATGAAAATTTTTGGGATAATGCCACCAACAACGGAGATTACCTACATTTTAAATATGAGAAATTTAATCTTACAAAATATGCATACTTATTGCATTATGAATAATATTTTTAATTTAAATTAAATTCTGTCTTAATGCTTAATCCCTCAACAAATCTATGCATTTTAAGTAATTTTTGATATGTTCCTCGAATATTTATTTTTTGCAATTAAGACAATGGAAATACTTACCGAGTACTAAAATATTGGAGATATTACTTTCATAAGCTTTGATATAAGTGAGCTTTATAATTACCTAATGCGTCGTACAGTTGAAACCTTAAGTTCCTTCAATGAATTAGTTCATTCTTATCTGTATGTGAAAAATAATCGATTACCATGGGAAATTAATTCTTAATTTAACCTAAAAAATTAAATTTGCATCTAAACCATTATTTTAATAGGAAAAACAAAAGAATTGAAAAAATGGAGTATGGGAGAAAAATGATGAAACTTACAAAATTCTTAACTATACAAGATGTAAAGGAAGAGTTTAAAAAAATACCTATGCAGTCATTTGATATAAAGAAAGAAATATTAGCTCAAGCTTTAACAAAAAATTATGGAAGAGTGGGAACAGCTTTTGATTATCTTTTACGATTCTATCTAAAATATCTAAATCCTCAAGCAATTACTCACAGATGGGTAGCAGAGTTTTCAATTGAAAGATTGAAAAAAATAGTGGAAATGAAGAGAAGTAAACTAACAAAAGACGAGAGAATCGTTTTACCACTTTGGAAAGATTGGTACATGAAAGGAAAAGAAGAATTAAAACTGGCAGAAGAAAGATATATTCAATTCTTAGAGACGGGACAAGTGACTGATGACTTAATAAAATCTACTTTATATCTTTCCAAATTAGACTCAATCTATAGAGCTGGATATATTAAGAAGGATTTTGAGTATGTTGATAAGAATGATATTAAAGACTTAAAAAATCTTATTTCTATCGTTAAACCAGAGTTATTTAAAGCAAAAAAAGTCTGTATCTTAAATCCAATCTTTAAAAAAGGCAAAATAGAATTAATAGTAATAGGTGATGCTGATTTAATTATTGATGATATGTTAATCGACATTAAAACAACAATAAAATTACAAAATAGAAGAGAGCATTATCATCAATTAATTGGATATTACATTCTTTATAAGATTAAAGGTATTGTTGGTATGCCAGAAACACATAAAATAAAGAAACTTGGATTATACTTTTCTAGACATTCTATCCTTAGAGTATATGATACTGAATATTTTAAAAATAAAGAATTCTCTAATTTTATTGATTGGTTTAAAGAACGAGCTACTAATAAATAAATAGCAATTTTTAAAGATTATTTAAATACTCTTATCTAGAAAGCATTATTGGTTATTAATCCAGTTTTCGTATTGTTTAACCTGATCCCTGAGTGAGGGTAATATCCATCAGCATTCTTAACTAAACTGTAAAACAGATTACAGGTTGCTATAAATCAAGTTAAAGGATTTTTTTCTTTAATTTTTGTCTTATAGTTGCATAGAATACTCAAAATAATAAATAATAATAATCAAATCTAAATTAATTTTAAACAAACTCTTAAAGTAAATTATATAATTACAATTGTCATTGTAGGTACGTATAAGCGAATTTATATAGAATAATATATTTCAAAATAATAATTATCAATATTGTTATGGTATATATCGGTATTTTTAGCAAAATTGCCCTCTCTAAATGTTTCTCGCATCTTTATTAGGATTAGTTCCAGAGAGTAGAGTAATTTTGCAAAAATTAGAGAGTTTAAAAAATTATTTATCTGGAGTTTCAAGATTAGAAATTAATTTAGTGAAAGTAGAACATTCTGGAATTAAACTGAATCAATTAAAAATACATCTTAAAGAAACCAAAAATCATAGAACGGCAAAAATTTTAAAAAACTCATTAGATCAATTTTTAATTAATTCTGACATCTCTGATGCCGCAAAGAATTAAGCGAATAATGTGTTGAATTTCTCTTGTTACTTTCTCCGCCCAAGCGATTTTGTCTTTATAAATAACTTAAAAAAAAAGTAGGGAAAATTGTTATATTTAGATTTAAGAAAACCAAAAAATAAATCATTTATATATTGTTAAACCACTTCGTTCTAAAATTTTTATAGACTCAGGGAGAGTCGTTAACTGATTCTTCTCCAAATCTAGTATTTCAAGCGATTTAAGCATTGTTATAGACTCTGGGAGAGTAGATAATTGATTACCACTAATATTAAGGTATTCAAGCGATTTAAGCATTGATATAGACTCAGGGAGAGTTGATAACTGATTAAAACCCAAATTTAGTTCTTTGAGCAATTTAAGGTTCCTTATCGACTCCGGGAGAGTCGTTAACTGATTAAAACCCAAATATAGTTTTTTAAGCGATTTAAGGTTCCCTATCGACTCCGGGAGAGTCGTTAACTGATTAGTAGATAATTTTAGTTTTTGGAGTGATTTTAGGTTTCCTATTAACTCCAGGAGAGTCGTTAACTCATTATTTACTAAATCTAGTTCTTCCAGAGAGGAGAGGTTGCCTATTGACTCAGGGAGAGTTGATAACTGATTAAAACCCAAGTATAGATTTTTAAGCGATTTAAGATTGTATTTGTGAAAGGAGACGGGGAGGTAATAAAAAAAGCTATTAATATAACTGGTACTACTAAATTACCTGCAAATCATTATGTATATGAATTATCAGCTTTTCTTGAAGCTATGAAAAGTGCAATCGATTTTTTAGCAACAGTAGTGTCACTTCATTTAAAAGGTAAAGAATTTGATAAAATTAGCTCGTTAATGAAATTAGTTGAAAAAGGAAGAGTTATATCAATTTTTGACCAAATTAAGCTCCATTTTAATTGGCTTTCGAAAATAAGAGAATATAGACACCATCTCGTTCACAGAATGATGATAAATATATCAAACGAGTATAAGACTTTAAAAATGTCTGATTCGTTCAAGACTTATAAACGACCAATAGTAGTACCTGTAAAATCGCCAAAATATCTTCCAGATACACGTATGAGTAGAATTCATGATAAAGGTTCAAGTAAGAAGTTTGGTCAAATGGAAATCAAGATAAAATTCGGTAATAAATCCGTAAGAACTCATTTTGAATATTTAACAAGCAAGGGATATATTCCTATTAAAGAATTCATGGAAAAACAACTAGGAAAATTTAGACACTTTTTTAAAGACATAATAAATATTCTAACTGCTTTATATTTCAAACAACTATAATCTCCTAAGAATTAATGATGAGATTTTTTAATTTTATAAGGTTTTAACACTATTATCTATATTAGACAATAGATTATAAAAAAGATCTATCTATGAAACAAGAATATAATGAAATGGTTGGAAAAAACCGATTGAAATAAATTATTATAATTACACATTTGAGGGATTTAAATGATTCAATTTATCATTTCTTCAGTTATAGCAGGAGTAATTCTCTTCCTATTTAAAAAAGAATTATATCCTTTTTTGAAGAAAAAGCTACAAGAAAGGAAAGAAGCTAGAAAGAAAAAACCACTGCTATATGCTATCCATAGTAAAGAAGAGAGATCTTTCTAATCAGTATTAACTTACTTGGAAAAAGATTATTAAATATACATAAATATTCTTATAAATAAAATGAGATCTTTCTTATTAATGAATTAAGGCTATTGTTTATATAAATATTCAAAAAAGATTTTAAAAATGAAGAAACATATCTATATTTTCAGGATTGATTATTTAGAGCTAAGTTCACCAATTAGATTATCCAAAACTATATCTATTATTCCTGGGAATTATGAATTACAAGAAAAAGAGGAGATAAATTTTGATATCTCGTTTCAATTTAATAAATATTCGTATATTTTTATAGAAAAAGAGGATTATTTAGATTTAAATGATTTAGTAATAGATTTGAACCTTATTTATGCTCTATTTTCTTTTTTAATGTCAAATTGGGTAGAATTTTACCCTCGTGAAAATTATTATATTATCTATGAAAACGAAAAGAGAACTGTTTTAAAAAAAGCTGTTATAATTCCTTTTAGAAGATTTGAATTTAATTTACAATATAGTAGAATTCACCAAAGCAAAAATAAAATTAGAACTGTTATTGATGAAATGTATATGTCTTTCAAGGAAAGTCCTATTACTCATTCTATTTATTACATTATTGGTCAACTCTTAATTAGTAAAAGAGAAAATATTGCTTTAACAAAAGTAATATATGCTTGGAATGCGATAGAACACCTAGCTTTTAACTATTGGAAAAAAACTAATAAAGAAAAACTTTATATAATAAGGAAAGAAAAATTTGGACCTTTAATGGAATCACTGCAAGACATACTCGAAGAATATATTAAAAATAAGATAGATGAGTCAACTGATGTTAATATTTCTGATCTAGAAACTGATTTTTATAATCAAGATTATAAGCAGCTCTTAAAAAATAAATTAAAGAATGGAGTAGATAATTTTTCACCTATAATATATAAGATAATTCGGATGTTTGAAATTGAAGGGTTGAATTTAACGAAGCAAGAATATGAATTAATAAGAGATATGAATAGAATAAGAAACTTAATATATCACATAGGTGTTAAAAGAGAAAAAATTAGAAAAAAGATAAAAAAGGAACCTTTTGATTTAATAAATGAATTTCTTTACTTTTTAGAAATTAAAATTTGGCAATTCTTTAAATTTATAAATAAATATGCTACATTAGAAAATGGAATAATTATTTTTAAAGAGTGTGTTAATTCTAAAAAGAACTTAGAGGTCAAAAATTATTCTGAAAAAATTGAACTGTTAAAAAAACTAGAAAATGTCAGAGAGAAAATAGAAAATCATTCGAATAAACCAATTGAAGCTCAAATCATAGGAGAAGAAAAGAAATATAGAACTTATATAAATTTTAATTTTAAAAGGGACAGTTCAGAAGATAGTCTGATTATAAATAATTTACCTAAAGAATTTCCTTCATATGGAAATTTAATTAAAATAAAAACAAATTTAGATGGTTTAAATTTGACTTTCAATTTTCGGGGTCTTTTTAATTTAGGTACATTTTCAGAAATCCTTATAGAAAAGCTTATTATTTAATCTCTAAGTACATAAATTTTAATCGGATTTATCTATGCCTAAGGATAAGATCCAACAATTAATCTAAGAGTTCATTCCATTTCCAAATAATTAGTTTTAATTTACTCAACCTAAAAAGGATAACACTTCATGGAGTTCACTTTCAAAACTCTTTTTTCCAGTGGGAGTCATAAAATTTGAATAAACCGACTTTGAATAAACCGACTTTTATTTTAGGTATAAATATGTATATGTATCAATATTAATTTCCTAAGGAAAATTATGAAAATATATTCGTATGTGGTAAGATATGATGCAGGTTTTGCTCCTAACCCATTTGGAGAATTTTGCACATTAGCTACTTGTAAACAAAGAATTAGAAAAAAAATTCAAGTTGGGGATTGGGTTATTGGTACAGGTTCCGTTGAAAATGTTGGAAATGATAAACTAATTCATGCTATGAAGATTGAAGAAATATTGACATTTGAACAATACTCAAAAGATAAAAGATTTCAATATAAAATACCAAATTGGAAAAGCAATGATCCAGTTAAGAGAGTTGGAGATAATATTTACTATAAGGATGAAAATAATGTATTTATTCAAAAATCCTCAATGCATAGTAATAAAGATGGAACTGAAAATAAAAAGTTAAAAGAGCATGACCTTAGCGGAGAAAAAATTTTAATTTCGAAATATTTCTGCTATTATGGAAAAAAAGGCATTCAAATTCCTAAGAATCTCCAATTTATCATAAAAAAGGGACCGGGGCATAAAAGTAATTTTACTCAATCAGATATTAATAAATTTCTTAATTGGTTAGATTCCCCCAATAAAGTCAAGGGACGGCAAGGTAATCCGTTTTTAATGAGGAAAGATATTGATATTTGTTATAAATGTATTGAATATGATGGAACACCTGAGAACGATGAGGATTAAGCACTTTTCTCATCTAAATATTCCTTAAACTCGTTTTGTATTGAAAATTGATTAATTTCTCTTAAAGAAGAACGATTCAATGCTTTATTATATCCACCAAGTATCTTTTCAATTTCCTCACAAGGATAATAATTATTAACCTTTCTATCATAATTTTTTGAGCTTAATAGTACAGCTTTTTCGAAAACTCGACTTTTCTCACGATTACTAACAACAATCACCTGATTGTTCCATTCATGGATATAATGATGATTGTTCGAAATAAGATTTTTAAGATTTTCTCTAAAAGAACCAAATGTTGAATATTTAACAATTTGATTAATAACAAAATACGCAAAAAAATACAACCCAGAAATTAAATCATTAGTTCCTCCAGAAACGTCAGAAAACCCAGAGTAAAATACTACTAAATCATTTTTATTTGCGTTTTTTAGTCTTTTGTAATTTTTTTCAATGTTACCTTTCCGATTATATTTCGGAGAACCGTAAGTAAAGGTAATAAATTCCGGGTCATTATGAATAGTGTATGAAGAATAGTTTTCTCGCAAGTTTTTTGGAATGTAGGGAAGAATACTACGATTATTCCATTTATATTCAGAGTAGGTAATGCTTCTCTCCTTTATTACATTATTATCTGGGATTGGAATAAATAAATAGGTAAGATCTCTGAAAATAGGACTATGAAAACTACCATATGTACGATCTACTCCTACTCTCAATAGATACAACATTATATTCTCTTCTATATTTAAATTCTTAATACATTACTATTAAATTTTTACAATAAAAATGGTTTAGATGGAAAGATGGGGTCAGCAATTGCAGAATTTAGCGTTCATTCTAGCTCAGTTACATTGATATCCATTCACGGGTTAGAGAGTTGTGAGTTTTTATCTACAGGAAATTACCTAAACTTTTCAATCCATTCAGATTATCCTGATTATTATGAAATATGAATTGATGCAGATTAGAACAACATTTGAATCCTGGACAATGATAAACGGATTGAAATCTTAAAATTTCAAGGATCGTCAAATTAGAAAAATTTACTAATGAGTATTCTTTAAAATTAGAAGTTCCTTTATGGTATCTACGTACTGTTACAAATCCTTTTTCTAAAAGGCTCTTCATTCTCTTTGAAATGTTGCCTTGATCTTTTCCTAGAAGATCTGAGATTTCTTTATTTGTTTTTGCACCAGCTTTTTTTAGCAAGCATATTATTTGTCTTTCTGCATTTGTTAATTTTTCTTCAGTTAATCTAAAGATTTTTTCTTTAATCATGTTTCATAATAAATTCAAGAGTATTTACTTTGTGATAAAACACTTAGATATTTAAATGAACCTATTAATCTTATCAACTTATATTTAATTTCCATCAACTTGTAATTGTATTAAATTAACAGTTGTACATTAAAAGTCTCGCAAGCGGAGTCCATTCATGTAAGATAAGATCTTAAAACTATATCTACTTGCCATAAATCATTTGGTTTTTCGCGTTGAAATTTAATATGTCCTTGTCTTGTCTTTTCAATCTTAATGCTAATCATCTTTTTTTCAACCCAAATTTGTAAGATCGATCAACGGATATATTAAAAAATTGCAAAATTTATCAACTTTAGGAATAACATCAATTACATTATGACCTGCTGTAAATATTTCCAAGGCATGAAGATGTTTCATATCAACATATGGAAATATGACTAGATTCTTTTGTTGAAAAAATAAAATATTGAGAAATTCCGGTCTGATAAAATCTGTACTTGTATCCAATGAAAGCTATCACCTTAATAATAAGGATCTTGTATGATTATTTAAAGAAAAAATCTTGATGTCGAATTTTGAATCTATTTAAATCTTCTCTAATATCTAACATTTAAATATAACTTACGAGATAACACTTCCGTACTATAAAAAAAAAATAAAAAGTTATATAATTAGGTCCCCACTAAGAGATACAAAAAAAAGAATATTGGATGAAAAAATGAAACCTAGAATGCTCATTAGAAGATTTGATCTTCGAATATTCTAATAATTATTGGTATTGATTAGAAAGTAATCATGTTCAACGTTGACCAGTTAATATCTAATTTAAACACTTCCGAACAATTGTTGGGTTTATTATCTCAAAAAGAATTGTTTCAGTTAAGGAATATCTTATTTCCTGAGCGATTTAAGTATATTACGCCTAAAAAAATGAGAGGCTTTAAAGATCCTAGATTTAGAAAACAACTACAGACTATTAATACCGCAAGAAAAGATTCCGAAGAAATTATTATTGGAGACATTACCAGATTTAAGTTCTCACCAGCACAAATAAAAATTATAATTCTGATCTTTAAAATCCTCGGGAATATCGGGGAACCTACAACCAAACTAATAAGAATGATGGAAGAGTTAAGTTTTCCTTTCTTTAGCAAAAAACCAGCACATAAAGTACGTTATTATTTTTTAGGGTGGTTTTACGATCTTCCTTCAGTTTTAATTAAAATGTTTATTGAAAATGCTAGTAATAGGGAGAGTCTTCGTGAATTCTTACATTTAGAAAATGATGATATTAGGGCAAAATTGACCGAACTAGCTATTCCAGATTCAATTTGTTCTTTACCAAGTTCATGTATCAATTATGCACGTTATTTTTTCTTAAAGGAGCTATTTCAATTAAGTGATTATCGAAGAATTATTGAGGAATTAGAAATTTACCCAAATGAACCAAAAAAGTGGCAGCAAGCCTTAAAATTGACGTTTCATACAAATATCGCTTTAACAGATTTATTAGATAAATTAGATGATAGCTCTCTTGACACCTACAAGGAATATTTTGTAAGGAAATATTGTTTACATGAAAATATTATAAATTTAGAGAATACTCAAATCTGTAATAGAATAAAAGAAGTGATGGAACTACGAGGTGAAGGTCGAGATAAGGAGCTTTGGGCTAACCCCCATATTGTCTGGGGAGGGGAAACTAAATTAACAGCAAAGGATGGACATATCTGTGATTCAAAGTGGGAACTTGAAATTGATAATTATCTTTTTGATTCTGGAATTGAACATAGAAAACCTCAAGGGGCATCTAGGGGGGAATATTACAGAAATAGGATGATGTATCCTGATTGGATAATAAATGGAGTTATGATTGAATTATTTGGGGCTGTTCATTACAATGATTATAAAGATAAGATGGAGTATAAAAAAAATAATAATCTCCTAGAACTCAAAAGTATTTCAAAAGAAGCATATGAGACGGAAGCATGGAAAGAAATTATTCGAAAAATAATTAATACTTAAATTTAGATATATAGCATATTTTTTCCTTTTCTACTTGTTAATTTTGATATTGTTAATTTTTATTTTAAATATATTTTTATTTGGAAGGAATGTAGGGGTAAATTCAAAAAATTCATTTTGGTATTCTTTTGGAAATTGTTCTTGAAAATAAGTTTTGAATTCTTTCTTAAATTTGTCCGATATTTGAATATATAATTCATCTGCATTCATATCAATTACATGAAATAATACGAGTGGAATTATATCAAGATGTTCTTTAAATCTTACTCTTTCATATGTTAGATTAATTTTATAATAAAATTCTAAGATTTCGACATTCTCCTCAAAATGAGATTCAAGGTCTAACCATAGACTAAAATCTAAATTGTCTCCAATAAAAAAACCACGCTCTTTTATAGAACTGAGTATATTTTTTATAAGATGCTTGTTCTCTATGTCAAGTTTAGCTCTAATTTGACCAACTTTTTTTTGTATTATGGAATTAATCTCTGTTTGTATAGAATCATAGATAAAATATTCTATACTCAAATCTACTGGTCTCTCCTTAGTAGAAACTTCAAACTCATGAATCTTTTGGTTATATTTTGAATATAAGATCTTAAATATACAGTTTAGAGCATATGTACGACCTTCTATTCGGAGTTCTTTAACTTCTTTTAGTTTATTAAAAAGACTACTCTGTAGTTTTTGTATCCAATATTTATATCTTTCAATGTTGTTTTTACGACATATTTCTTTAAACTCTGAAAAAAGTTCCTTATAACATATTAAGTTCCTATAAGAGTGGAAAGGAAAGTGAAAATCATCCCAGTTTCGATAAATTTCATGGATATCTTCTGTGTCACTATTCTTTATACCTTGTAGGAATGATCTTTCTTCATTAAGTAATTCATCGAGCACATATTTTTCGAGAAGAGATATTTTTATAAAATAAAATTCAGCTTTAATTTCCGAAGATACCGAGATTGGTTTTTTCTCCCATATACTTTTAATTTCATGGCGAAAGACATTTTTAGGAGAATTAAGAGACTGATTCACAGCATTAAGATAGTAATAAATATTATTGTATTTTTTAAGAAATCTAAATTCTGGGGAGAAATTCAAGTATTTCCCTTCAGGAAAAGTTACTTCCAACATACTCTGAATATTTGATAAATCAAACAGTTTTGCTAAACCAAAAAAATAGTGAACAAAACTTAAAATGCCTAGAAAAGGGAATTTTGATTTCGAATTTAATTGATGGATTTCTTTAAAGAAGATTATCAAATCATTAAAAGTCGCATTAATTATATTGGTCTTTTTGTTGATTATACTTTCAGTTATATATCTCCTGAAGCACTCAGACTTTAGAAACCATATTCTCATTAAAGTTTTATAAAATTTCTCAGTCAGCATAAAATTAAGATAAATTATAGTATAGTCTTTTTCATCAAAGGGCTTACGGAGGATCCTTAAATCTGGTTTAATTTTATTGATTCCAATAATATACTTCCTAAAATCATTGTTTTCCAAGTATTCTATATAAGGTCTGAGAACATCATTAAGGGAGTTATACATGCTCGTTATCGAACGT
>SDBV01011436.1_pt1 | contig 11507 bp, 10 predicted proteins | sample 2277081 | NCBI WGS metagenome assembly SDBV01 (sample SAMN10402039, study PRJNA504765) | marine sediment metagenome | isolation source: marine sediment core GS10_PC15, 223 cmbsf | place: Arctic Ocean: Southern Knipovich Ridge | collected 2010
CCAGTTTATGTTGTGGAGAAAGATGTTAAAACAAATACGGTTGTTGTTGCTGAAAAAGGTGATAACTCGGTGCTTTACAGAAAAGAGGTAGAACTAACAGATGTTAATTTTTTGCAACCAATGACTAATGACAAATTATCTATGATTCTTTACACTCGCATCCGCTACAGGCAGCCGTTAGTAAAGGCTACACTAATTAAAAATCAGTCATCAGTTATTAGTCATAAGTTAATTTTTGACCAGCCGCAAAAATTTATCGCTCCCGGCCAGTCGGCAGTTTTCTATTTGAAAAGTGGTGAGCTTTTAGGCGGTGGAGTTATTGTTTAGAAATTAGTAATTAGGAATTTTTACGAATGCCCTCTTACGATATTTTCTTTTTTGGCGCGTTCTTTTTTCTGATAGGAGTGTTTTTAGCAAGTATTGGCGCGGGTTTTTGGATACTAATTGTTGTTTTCCTCTGCGCCGCCATATTCTTGCTTTGGTGGTTTTTCCGTAAGAACAGGCGCTTTTTGTGGCTTACCGGTCTCTTATTCTTTGTTATTGCAGGAGCTCTTTACTATACCTGGGATGATGAGCGTTTTAGGCAAAATGCGGACATGCCTTTCGACGAGCAGATTTTCTTATCGGGTCTGGTGGTATCAAATCCGATGGTAAAGAGCAGTTCGCAGGAGTTTAAATTCAAATTATATCCGCCCCTTAAAGGGAATATTTTAGTTAAAACGGGGCTTTATCCGGGTGTTCGCTATGGCGACGAACTGAGTGTTCAGGGCGTAATTAAGCACCCTTTTTCGACGGGCTACGCCCGTTATCTGGAGAAAGAGAGGGTAAACGGCATTCTTTCTTTCGCTAAGATAGAGATAACTGATTCGGGTAAAGGGAGTGCAATTAAAAGTCAGCTCTTTGGCATTAGAAATAACATAATGGCGTCTTTTGGGAAGGTGCTGCCGCGCGAGGAAGCAGCGTTTTTGGGCGGATTGACTCTTGGGAGTAGAAGCGAATTTTCCCGAGAGTTTGAGGAGGCGATGAGTCTGAGCGGTACCACCCACCTTGTGGCGTTATCCGGTTATAATATCACCATTATTGTGTGGGCAGCGATGAGTATGTTGGTGTATGTCTTTTCCAAGCGATTGTCATTTTTGTTGACGTTTCTTATTATTGCCGGTTTTGTGGTGATGACCGGCGCCGAAGCTTCGGTCGTGAGAGCTGCAATTATGGGTATTTTAGTTCTTTTAGCGTATGAGACGGGGCGGTTATATAGTTTTCGGAACGCAATAATCTTAGCGGGTTTTCTTATGATTATACAAAACCCTAAAGTGCTTGTTTTTGACGTTGGTTTTCAACTTTCTTTTTTGGCGCTTCTCGGAATCATATATCTCAAGCCGACAATCCGGAAATTTTTGCGCATTAGGGGGGATTACGGTTTTTTGTCCTGGCGGGACAATCTTTTAACTACCGCCTCTGCCCAATTAATGGTGGTGCCGCTTTTGATTGTTAATTTTAATAGTTTTTCACTTACATCACTTGTTGCAAACGTCCTTGTTTTAGAGTTAATTCCCGTGACAATGGGTTTGGGATTTATAATCGCAGCCGCATCCCTCCTTTCTTATTACACGTCTTTGATTTTAGGTTGGGCGGTGTTAATTCTCTTGCGGTTTGAGATTTTGGTGATTGAACTTTTTGCAAAGCTGAGTATCCCTTTTGGACCAAGTTTCGGCATTGGGATGATTTTTCTCTACTACCTTTTTATTATTGGTTTTGTTGTGTATATGCGGCGGGCCAGTGTTTCATATGCTTGATGTAATAATCTCTAAACTCGCCTCTCATAAAAATAAGGTTATTATTCTCCTTGCTGTTTTAATAATTTTGGATCTTTTGGTTTTTTGGCAGATTATAGCGCTGGCCGCCACCGGTCAGGATCTGAAAATATATTTCTTAGACGTCGGACAAGGGGATAGTCAGTTGGTGTTATTACCCGGCGGAGTTAAAGTGCTTATTGACGGCGGTCCGCCGAACGGGAAAATTCTGGAACAGTTAGCCAAAATATTACCCCCAACTGACCGCTATATTGATTTGGTAATAATGAGTCATCCGCAACTTGATCATTTCGGGGGACTCATTGAAGTGTTGAAGCGGTATCGTGTTGGCGTATTTTTATGGAGTGGCCAGGAAGGGGACATCAAAGCTTTATCCGAGTTGGAAAATGCGCTTCAGAAGAATTTCGTAGATCATATTATTTTAGCTAAGGGGGATAAGATTCATTATCGAGACAGTTATTTTAACGTGCTTATGCCAACATTAAAATTCCTTCAAAGTAAAAAAGTAAATGATTCTTCTTTAGTTCTGGAATTATCAAGTAAACGATCAAAAACACTTTTTACGGGAGATATTGGAATAAACGTAGAGAAGGAATTATTAGATACGTATAAATTGAGCGTTGACGTTCTAAAAGTTGCTCACCACGGTTCAAAATTTTCCTCATCAGCTAATTTTCTTCAAGTTGTAAGGCCGAGGTTAGCCGTTATAGAAGTTGGGAAAAACAGCTACGGACATCCGACTAGACAGATACTAGACAGATTAAAAAGCATTGAAACGAGCGTATTTAGAACAGACCGGGATGGGACTATTAAACTGGTGATTGACGGCAGGAGCATTGAAGTTTTTAAGACAAATTGAGGAAGCGGGTCTAGTTTCGAACAGAGTATTTACCGTGTAAAACAGTATGTGGTACATTTAATACTATGCGAACATTATCTCGAGATATAGGCAGTTTTGAAGGGAAAGAAGTTGAATTAGCCGGCTGGGTGAATGTGCGGCGTGACCACGGAAAACTTATTTTTATTGACCTGCGGGACCGGAGCGGTATTGCTCAAATTGTTTTTTCTGCCAAAGGCGGATCCGCCTCAGGCGGAAATCCTCAAGAACATGAGGCAGCATACAGAATGGCAGAAAAACTTCGTCCGGAGTGGGTAATTCGCGTTTGGGGAACGGTGGGTAAACGGCCGAAGGGGATGGAAAATCCAAAAATTCCGAATGGTGAGTATGAAATTTCAGTTTCTAAATTAGAATTCCTTGCAGAATCAAAAACGCCGCCTTTTGATCTATCCAGTGGTGGTACTGAGGTGGGAGAAGAAGTAAGAATGAAGTATCGCTATCTGGATTTAAGAAGGCCGCGACTGCAGAGAAATTTGAGAGAGAGAGCTAAGGTTATAAAATTTATACGTGATTTTTTAAGCGAACGTGAATTTACGGAGATAGAGACGCCAATTTTAGGGAAATCAACTCCGGAAGGGGCGCGGGATTATTTAGTGCCTTCCCGTCTTCATCCCGGCAAATTCTATGCTCTACCCCAATCACCCCAGCAGTATAAGCAGCTTTTGATGGTGGCCGGTTTCGAAAAATATTTTCAAATCGCACGCGCTTTTAGAGATGAGGATACCCGGGGTGACCGCCAGCCGGAATTTACCCAACTTGACCTTGAGATGAGTTTTGCATCTCAAGATGAGATTTTAAATTTAACGGAAGAATTATTTATTGCGCTTGTAGAAAAACTGTACCCAGATAAGAAAATATTAAAGAAGCCATTTCCCAGAATTACTTATGAAGAGACGATGGAAAAATATGATTCTGACAGGCCGGATTTGCGTAAAGACAAGAAAGATCCTAACGAACTTGCATTCGCCTTTATTGTGGATTTCCCAGCTTTTGAATGGAAGGAACAAGAAAAGCGTTGGGATGCAGTGCACCACCCCTTTACCCAACCAAAGGTTAAAGATGTTCAAGAGTTCAAATCCGCTTTTAAGGAGGATCCATCAAAAATTTTGGCGTATCAATATGATTTAGTATTGAACGGTTATGAAATTGGCGGGGGGTCTGTAAGAATTCACAACCCGGCATTACTTCAGGCGGTTTTTGAGGCAATGGGGAATAAACCGGAGGATGTGAGGAGTAAATTTGGCCATATGCTTGAAGCGTTTGAGTACGGCGTCCCGCCGCACGGCGGGATTGCTCCCGGCCTTGACCGTTTTGTAATGATTCTTCAAAATGAACCAAATATTCGGGAAGTCGTCGCTTTCCCCAAAACAGGCGACGGCAGAGATTTAATGATGGATGCGCCATCAGAAGTTGAAAAGGAACAATTGGAAGAGTTACGACTGAGAGTTAAAAAAGAAAAATAATGAAAGATTTTTCATTTCCTATCTTCAAAACAAAAATTGAAGGAGAGACGCGGGTATTTGCCCTAGATGATCCGGTGGAACGCCGGAAATATTTTGATTTGAAAGCGCGGCCGGAAATTGAGAAACTACGCACGTATTTAAAGAAAAATACATTCGTTGGATTTCTTTTAGGGAAGAAAAACTCTGGAAAAGGGACGTATTCAAAACTTTTTGCGGAAGCCGTCGGTCCCGAATATATTCGGCATATTTCAGTGGGGGATATTGTAAGAGCCGTGCACTCTGATTTTGAGAATAACTCTAAGCGTGGAGATTTGATGAGAGTCCTTAAAAAGAAATACCGGGGATTTATGCCGCTTGAAGATGCAATTGAGGCACTTCTTGGAAGATCAACAGAAGGACTTCTCCCAACAGAACTTATTCTTACGTTGGTTGAGCGCGAGATTTCGCGCGTTGGGAGAAAAGCTGTATTTATTGACGGGTTTCCGCGCAATCCCGATCAAGTTTCCCACTCACTCTATTTTCGGCACCTTATGGGGTATCGAGATGACCCTGATTTTTTCGTGTTTATTGATGTTCCTGAGGCAGTAGTTGATGAGCGAATGCGATATCGCGTTGTCTGTCCAAAGTGTCACACCCCCCGGAATATTAAACTCCTTCGCACAAAGGAGATTGGGTACGATATAAAGAAGAAAAGATTTTATCTTATCTGCGATAATAGTTTGTGCGGCGGGGAGCGCATGGTTTCAAAAGAGGGCGATGAACTCGGGATAGAAGCGGTTCGCGAACGAATTGAGATTGATGATGCGGTGATGCGAAAACTCATGGAACTTGAAGGAATACCCAAAGTTTACTTAAGAAATGCAATTCCCGTATCCGCCGCTAAAGAATATGTCGATGACTATGAAATTACACCCGCCTACCGATACGAGTGGGATTCAAAATCAAAACAAGTTCAGGTGATTGAAGAGCCGTGGGAAGTGAAAGACGAAGAAGGCATTCCTTCTTTCAGTCTTCTGCCGCCACCTATTGTAGTTTCTCTTATTTCCCAGACTGCTAAGATTTTAGGCTTATAACATGACTACAAAAAATCAGATTTAATAGTTTTCCACAGGTCTTAATTTTTAATATTGTATAATAATAGTAGATCCCGTTCTTAGTAGATTCCGGATCAAATGATTTTTTAAAGGGATTCTGATATCGCTCCGACCCGCTGGTTAGTCCGGGGTGTCGGGGGAAAGGAAACCCACCTTAGTTTCAGCCGGGAATCATCGAAGGAGCGGGATTTGCCGTTTTCATTTGAGTGTGAGCGAAATTATGAAAACGAGCACCCCGCACTAATTTTGCTTTGGAAATTTCACGCGATGCGCGCGAGCCGAATAGGCTCACCCCGTTATGGGCGAAGCGCATCGCTTTTATTTTTATGATTGTCGTCCGAAAAGCAATTTTAATGCTGCTGGTGCAAAACTTAGTGCGGGGTTATATAATCATTAGGTGAGCAAAAACCAGAAAAAGAAAATTTTTATCGGCGTTGCCTGGCCTTATGTAAACGGCGATCTTCACATCGGCCACCTGGCCGGTTATCTCCTGCCGGCTGATATTTTTGCCCGCTTCCATAGTTTTCGCGGAAACGACGTTTTAATGGCTTCCGGTTCCGATTGTTTCGGCACGCCAATCACAATTGAGGCGGAAAAGCTCGGTATTTCTCCGAAGGAAGTGGTAAATAAATATCATTCGCAAATTGTAAAACTCTTTGAAAAAACGGGTATCAGTTTTTCTGAGAATGGTATTTATACGAAAACGACAACTGATAATCATCGGGAAGTCGTTCAGGATTTTTTTATAAGACTCCTTGAAAAAGGATATATCTTCAAGGATAAAACTGGCCAGTATTATTCAGAAGAAGACAAAAGATTTTTACCGGACAGATACGTAGAGGGTAAATGCCCGCATTGCGGCTATGAAGGAGCTCGTTCTGACCAATGTGACAGCTGTGGAATAATTTTAAACGTTGGCGAACTCATAAATCCGAAAAGCAAATTGAGCGGAGGAGAGATTGAGATAAGAAAAACTGAGCATTATTTTTTGGATTGGCAAAAATTGCAGAGTTTTCTTGAAGGATATGTCAAAAAAAATGGCAAGAGGTGGCGCCCTTGGGTTCTTGGTGAAACTGAAGGATGGCTTAAGAAAGGATTGAAGCCGAGGGCGATAACAAGAGATTTGGACTGGGGAATTGAAATTCCGGTTGACAGGATTCCCAAAGATTTAAAAATTGAAGGCGTTGAACATAAAAGAATTTATGTTTGGTTTGAAAACATAATCGGTTATTTATCCGCCTCAATTGAATGGTCCGAAAAAAGTGGTAAAGACTGGAAAGACTGGTGGTATGATGCGGAATCGGAACACGTCTACTTTATGGGGAAAGATAACCTTGTTTTTCATACTCTCTTTTGGCCGGGCGAGCTCCACATTTATGACGATAAAGTTCATTTACCCGATTATCCGGTAATCAACCAGTTTCTAAATCTTGAAGGAAAGAAATTTTCCAAGTCGCGGGGAGTAACAATTGATTCTGGTCAAATAGTTGACGACTACGGTCTTGACGCCGTGCGGTTTTATTTAACTTTTATTGCGCCGCAGAATACCGACGCCAATTTCAGTTGGGAGGAATTTGTGAACGTGAACAATGGAATTCTAATAGCTTCTTTGGGCAATTTTATAAACAGGACTTTGACGTTAGCTAAGGATTCTGATTTTAGTAAGGTAAAGCTTGATTCGGAACTTTTGGAAAAGGTTAGAAAAACCGTTAAAGACGCCGTAGGTTATTTAGAAAAAGCTGAGTTTAGGGAATATGTGCATAAGTCCATTCTGTATCTTTCGGGTGAAGGTAATAGTTATTTAGGTCTCAAAGAGCCCTGGTTGGATAAAAATAAGCAGGATTTTATTGATGTGGTAGGGAATGCGCTTTTTATAGTTTTTGCTCTCTTTCTGATCACTAAACCGTTGTTGCCTGAGTTGAATGAGAAACTGGAGAAGATTCTTAATGTGAAATTCGATAGATGGCCTGAAGATGAAATTGAAGAGTTAAAAAATCTGTTTTCTAAAGTCAAAATCGGGAAAGTTAAGCCGCTTTTCAAGAAGATAGATGAAAGCAGGGTTGATATTGAACGAAAAAAAATCAACCCCGCCTGAATTTTCAGCGGGGTTGGTGGTTGTGATGGGTAAAAATAATCCCCACAGAATAGTGGGGATTATTTTAGGCTGCTTTTTTTTCATTCTGGCCTTCTCTAATTTCTTCTTCTTTGGCGTTGATAAGCAGCTCAATAACTTCTTCAGATAAATTTTCTCGCATCTTATCATCGGGGACTAACTTTTTTAGAACATCTTCTCTCTCTTCGGGAGTAAATTTAAACTGCGAATGTTCAGGGCCTGATATAGATTCAAACATAGAGTTGTATAAGAGTATATTTGTGACCTTTATTGGAGTATATCACATAATGCGATATATTGCAACCTATCTTTTATTATCCTCTGATTATTGCAAATGCGATATAGACAGCGTAAAAAGCAATAAAGAGCATGCCTTGCCATTTTTCAAGTCTGTATCTTCTGCCGGTAAGCAAAAAAGCTAATAGTAAGACACTCGCAAAGATTACTACTCCTATATCTAGGTTGTTTGAAGGATTAAAAGGAAGAGGTTTGATGATCGAACTTATTCCTAATATCCAGAAAAGATTAAAAATATTTGAACCCACTATGTTTCCTACGGCGATATCAGTCTTCTTTTTACGAGCGGCTATTACCGAAGTCGCAAGTTCTGGCAGGGATGTCCCAATGGCAATAATAGTAAGTCCAACCATTGTCTGGCTTACTCCAAATAAGGTTGCAATATGCACCGCTCCATCTACTAACCACTTTCCACCCAATGTAAGTCCAACCAGACCCAATAAGATAAACATAACGGCTTTTGATGTTTTAATCCTCTTAATTTTTTCTCCCTCCTCCGGCGTTCCAACCTTCGCTATACCGAAGGTGTAATACATAAACACAAGGAAAAAAGAAAAAAGAATCAACCCGTCTATTCTTGTTAAAATAGAGGGCGCAGTATTATCTATTAAAGAATCGTTAATTAGAAAACCAACGACGAATATCGCAAGTAGCGAGAGAGGGATTTCTTTCCGCACCGTATTATGGGGCATAGCAAGCGGATAGATAATCGCAGTTATACCGAGAACCAAAAGAATATTTGAGATGTTGCTTCCTAGAATATTTCCAATAGCAATCCCAGCATTACCTTGGATACTTGCTACAACGTTTACAAAGAGCTCCGGGGCCGAGGTGCCAAAAGCAACAACGGTAAGGCCAATAACAATATTGGATATCCCAAATCGTTTAGCAATGGACGATGCGCCGTCAACAAGCAGGTCTGCTCCCTTGATAAGAAGCGCGAATCCAACAATAAATAGAACGTAGACAAGCATATGCTGTTAGAGCCAACGGTTTTTTATGAAGATTACAAGGAGGAATACCGATATGAGTACCGCTACCCCCAATATTCCGAAGAATGCCAGAGGAGTGTCTGCAAACGGCAGTCGTACGTTCATTCCGTAGAAACTTGCGATTATAGTAGGCACGGTGAGTATTATGGTCAGAGCAGTTAGAAGCTTTATTACCCGGTTTAGATTATTCGTTATAATAGTCGAATATGCTTCTCTTACGTTTACAATCGTTTTTAAAATTGTTCTACAGGATTCAATAAACTGTCCGTTTGCGAGGAAAAGATCTTCGGTTAAATCTTCGTCTTTTTCGTACAATTTCAGAAACTTACCTGACAGGATATTTTTTAGAATGGTGTGCGTGGGAACGAGGGCTCCCAAAAAATCGTTGATATTTCCTTCAAATGTAACAAATTGAACGATATCTTTGTTGCTGATTTTCTCCAGTTCGATACTCATGGCGCGAACACGACGGTTAATATTATTTAAGAAAACGTTGTAAGAAGCGTTGATTTCTGAAAAAAGCTGCAAAAACAGCTTTGTTTTTTGAGTGGTATAAAAATCTACCTCTCCTTTTATGAATTTTTCCAAGAGAGGCAAAGGTCCTTGAGAAACAGTAATTAAGAAATCTTTGCCGAGAGCAACCAGCACGGGCATAGTAGATACTTTACCGCTCTCGCTGTAGGGAATTCTTGTGAAGATATATGTTGTAGATTTTTCAACCTCCATTCGGGGAACCTCATTAGGATCCAAGGCGTCTTTTAATAATCCCTTCTCCAGATGGAATGATTTAGAAAGATATTTCAACTCTTCTTCGGAGGGATTTTCAGCATAAACCCAAGAACCGACCTTGAATTTATTCAAAATCTTCAAACGGTTCTCTTTTATGTTTTTGTGGTAAATCTTAATCATATGTCGGAGTGCCGGGAGTCGAACCCGGGTCACAGGACCCCCAGCCCTGCATAATAACCGTTATACCACACTCCGAGCGCGGAAAGCTTACCTACCTTTCTTTGTAAGAGTTCTTAAGCAGCGGGTACAAACAAGAGAACGTTTCCCAGGAACTAAAAGTTTGGTCCACTGGAGATTAGCTTTCTTCTTGCTCCAATTAGTAGGATTAAAGATGCCGCGTAGTTTTTTACGTGTACCGCCCATTTTGTATGATTTTCCGCAACGTTTACATGCTCTCATAGTTTTTTTAGGTTATAGGTTATAGATTTTAGTGTCAACGCTCAGAAACTTTTCTTAACCAAGAACTGTTTCTTTATAAGTTCTCTTACTGAAATTTAACTCATAGTACTTTATAGTTCCGTTGTAGCTGACTTGAAGAATTATGGAATTTTTTGTAGGTTCAATTTTAAACATAACGTTTCCGGAAACGGAGCTTTTTTGGGGGATAGAATCAAAAGAACCCCCGACATTGAACGGTTTTTGGGTAATTCCGCCAGCATCAAGATCAATAAGCTCAAATAAATCTCTAAGTTCAAGCGCACTGTAGGCCGTGGCCTCATTAGTGAAAGCTTTTATGTTAATGCTCACAGTGCCATTTTCTGCTTTTGATACGCTCTCAACCGTAACCGTAATTTTAGTCTGTGGTGAAAGCAGGGGACTTGATAAGGTTTCAAATATAATAGCGGTAGGAATTAAGATTAGTTTATCCTCTTTTATAAGCGGTGATTTATCCTCAGGCGTATCCGAATTTCCTGTTGAAGTAGCTTCACCGATTACATTGTTTTCTTCGTTGGATAACTCCAATGCCAACTCAAGATTTGTGAGATCGTCTCGCAAACTGTCAATTTCACTGAGAGTTAAGTAAAACCCGGTTAAAACAAGCAGTATAAAAATAACCAGGACTACATATAAACTTTTGTTTCTGCCTCTTTTCATGTTTTGTTATTATAGCACTTTGCAGCACCTTGCGGCACTTTAAGTAGCTGACAATCTTTTCTAGTAATCGCAGTTGTTGGAAATAACTTCCGCAACTTGTATAATTATTTAGGAATATGGAATTAAGATTATTTTTATATGTCATAATTGTACTCTCCGCCGTCTTTCACGAATACGCTCATGCCCTAACTGCATACCGCTTAGGAGATACGACGGCTAAAGATCAAGGCAGATTGACGCTTAATCCTTTGGTTCACATAGATCTCTTTGGCACGGTTATTATTCCGCTTCTTTTGCTCTTTACTTCCGGAATTTTCATTGGTTGGGCCAAGCCCGTTCCTTATAATCCTTATAACCTGCGGGATCAACGGTACGGTTCTTTAAAAGTTGGGGCAGCCGGCCCTCTGGCTAATCTGATTATTGCTTTGGTAATGGGCTTGGTTGTTAGGTTTTTGCCTCTTGTCTCTTTTGGCGGCGGTTTTATCTCACCTACGTTTTTAGGATTTTTAGGGCTTGTTGTTTACATTAATATCTTTTTAGCTTTATTTAACTTAATTCCTTTCCCGCCTCTCGACGGCTCAAAAATATTTGCTGATTTATTTCCCAGGCAATCGCAATATCTTAGCCGACTTGGTTTTTTTGGAATATTTTTTGCTCTTCTTTTCGCTTTCTGGTTTCTGCCGCCGATTGCTAACTTTATATTCTGGGTTATAACCGGCAAGGGATTTGTTTTTTAGTGTTTGACATTTATAGCAAATTCTGTACTCTGTAACCTAAATTTCATATTATGCCTACGATTAATCAATTAATTAAAAAAGCAAGAAAGAGAACCGTTAAGAAAACTAAAACACCGGCCTTGGGTTTATATTTCAACAACTTAAAAAATCGGCCGGTAAGTTCATCTTCACCTTTTAAGCGGGGTGTGTGTTTGAAAGTATTTACTACTACTCCC
>SDBV01011437.1_pt1 | contig 11504 bp, 7 predicted proteins | sample 2277081 | NCBI WGS metagenome assembly SDBV01 (sample SAMN10402039, study PRJNA504765) | marine sediment metagenome | isolation source: marine sediment core GS10_PC15, 223 cmbsf | place: Arctic Ocean: Southern Knipovich Ridge | collected 2010
GTCGGCCTCCAACTGCTTGAGCAAAGAGCTCAAGATGACGGACTTGCCAGTTCCCTTGTCGTCCAGCAAGAACGCGATGGACTTCTCGTTGTCCGGTGTGGTGCACCATTCATGGAGTTGTTTGACCTCATCCCTTTCTATATGTTGGCCGGCGATGGTATCGCGGTAGCATCGCAAGGGGCTCGAAACTCGGTGGAGGACCGTCACTGCCGATTCAGGCAAGCCAAGGAGGCTTCGCTGCGCCAGAGGACGAAGTTATCAGCATCGTCTTGCGGAGAGCTGAAATAACGGCAAAGAAAACAATCGCTGGAGTTGCCCAGCTCTTTGATATACTTCATTCTCCAAGGCGCCCATAAATTTTTAATCATCGCTCAAACTTCCATGAAATACGTTGAAGGATTGTAGGATACCATGCTGAGCTTGGCGGTCAAGGGTTCGGGGAAGATGATTCAAGCTTGGCCCAATCGGCAGGTCCGAATAAGATAAGCATACTTGGCTTGATCGGCCCCGGCGGTGAACACAAGAGCTTATGGACAAAGGAGATGGGCTCTAACCGTAGTTCGCAGCTAGCATTACGGTTTTCAATATTTGGCCCGAAGCCCCCAGTTTGTCCTTGACTAGATTGGCTAACGGTTGTACACTGTAAGCTGTGAGTGGGTGTGAGAGAGATGTTCTCTGACACCCGTTTTTATTGCCTGGAAGGAGCTGGGCAGAGAGTACGAAAGGGCGGTCAGTATATGTCGGCGTTTACAGAGACAAGGAGAAGCCGACTGCTGAAAGTGCGGTGCGTGATGTCAGGGAGAGTCTCATGTATCGCAGCAAGTCGGTACGGCCCTCGCAGAGAGGCGTGAGGTCGGTTACGGCGTAAACTGGCTGCCCGAAAACAATCGGCGCGTTAAGCTTTCGAGCTTGGCGTGCCGTTAGTTTTTAAGCTACGCTGAAATCCCTTTATGACTCTATCGTAATGGGCGATACAAGACTCGAACTGGCATTTACCCACAGAATCAGTTAGGGTGGTAAACTAGAACAGCCCATAGCGATCACGAGTAGAGACCAAGTGGGAAATGGCAAGTAGAAACAAAGAGCGTTCGTTGGACCAAGACAGAGCCAGTTCAAAGGCTCTGCAGCTCGCGGGTTCATCTTCACGCTGGCTGGGTTTGATTGCCGCTGGAATAATTATCGTCGCCGTTGGGGTATGGTTGCTGTGGCGGTTTGTGTCGCCTGCACAAGAGATGCGCAACATCCTCCTGATCAGTATCGACACTTGCCGGGCCGACCGTCTTAGCTGTTATGGATACAAGTCTAAGACGACGCCCAATATCGATGCCGTCGCTGCGGAGGGTGTTCTTTTTGAAAACGTAATTGCCCCAGTTCCTCTGACCCTGCCTTCCCACAGCTCCATGTTGACCGGGACCATCCCGCCCTATCACGGTGTCCATGACAATGTTGGTGGTTATCTCGCCGATGAACCCAACGTCACTCTGGCAGAGATTCTAAAAGACGCTGGATTTACCACCGGTGCGGCCATCAGCGCCTTACCCCTCTATTCAAAGTATGGCATCGGGCAGGGATTCCAGACCTATAATGACCATTTTGAGGAGACTTTGAAAAACAGTCTTATGGTGCAGAGGCAAGGTGGCCAAACCACTCGCGTCGCTCTTAGCTGGTTGGAAAAGAACAAGGATAAAAAGTTCTTCTTCTTTTTGCATTACTTTGACCCTCATAGGGATTATCAGCCGCCCGAACCGTTTGCCTCTCGGTTTGTGTCCAGCCCTTATGCCGGTGAGATCGCCTATACCGACCATTGTATCGGTCGGGTATTAGACAAGCTCAAAGAGCTTGGCCTTTACGATTCGACCCTTGTCATAATCACTTCTGATCACGGCGAAATGTTAGGTGAGCATGGCGAAGTCACTCACGCATATTTTATTTATCAAAGCGCCATAAGAGTGCCCCTGATTTTTAAATTGCCCGGTCAAAACAAGCCCGTAAGAATAAAATCAATAGCTGGGCTTATCGATATTGTTCCGACAATTTGCGGTTTGCTTGGGATCGAAGCGCCAAAGAATGTTCAGGGAGTAGACCTCTTTGCCAGTTCCAAAGGGGAAAGTACCTCTGGGCAGGACAGACACATATTTTGTGAAAGCCTTTACCCCACAAAGTATGACGCAAATACTCTGCTGGGAGTCGTGAATGACCGCTACAAGTACATCCAGACTACCCGTCCGGAACTGTATGACCTTGCCAACGACCCGGGCGAATCCAACAATCTTGTCACAAAACAGCCCCAGTTGGCCAGGATTATGAAAGACAAACTAGCCCAGATACTGGAGCAAACTGTTCGCAAAGATTCCGGCCCCAACAAAATAGTGGACCCTGAGGATCTCAAACGGTTCGAGGGCCTCGGTTATGTGGGAGGAGCCGTTGCTGAAGACTTTAGTTTTGACCAGACAAAAGATGACCCAAAGGACCTGGCGCGATACCATCGCTTAGCTATGAGAATTACTTCTCCCCTGATGAAAAAGGATTCTGACAAAGCTGAAATGTATGCCAAGCAACTGATTCAAGAAAGGCCCGATCTTGCTCGGGGTTATAAAGTACTTGCTGAAATAGCCCTTGAACAAGAAGACTATTCCGGAGCCCTTGTACATTATGAAAGGGCCATAGAGCTCGGGCTCGACACTGCCAGTGCTGTCGAAGTTTACAAGGGGCGGGGCTGGACCTACTTTAACGTGGGTGAGCATAATCTAGCCATGCGCGATTTAGATCAGGCCATCAAGTTGGATCCCAAGGACGCCGGGGGCTATTACTACCGGGCTAGAGTCTACTCGAGCAAAGGTGAATATGACCAAGCCATACGAGATATAGATCAGGCCATCAAGTTGGATCCCAATAACGCCGAGATTTACAACATCAGGGCCGGCATCTACGTCGCCAGGGGCGAGTTGGACAAAGCCATCGCCGACTTTGACCATGTCATCAGGCTCGACCCGAAAGCCGGGGCCTACATCAACCGGGGTATTGCCTACGCCGACAAGGGCGAGTTGGACAAGGCCGTTGCCGACTACAGCCGGGTCATCAGGCTCGACCCGGAATTCGCCAAGGCCTACAACAACCGGGGCAACGCCTACGTCCGCAAGGGCGACTTGGACAAGGCCGTTGCCGACTATAGCCAAGCCATCAGGCTCGACCCGGAATACGCCGAGGCCTACAACAACCAGGGCAACGCCTACGTCCGCAAGGGCGAGTTGGACAAGGCCATCGTCGAGTACAACCAAGCCATCGGGCTCGACCCGGAATACGCCGATGCCTGGTACAACCGGGGCGCTACCTACGCCGACAAGGGCGAGTTGGACAAGGCCGTTGCCGACTACGACCAAGCCATCAAGCTCGACCCGGAATACGCCGAGGTCTACAACAACCGGGGCGTTGCCTACTTCCGCAAGGGCGACTTGGACAAGGCCGTTGCCGACTATAGCCAAGCCATCAGGCTCCGCCCGAAAGCCGAGGCCTACAACAACCGGGGCGTTGCCTACTTCCTCAAAGGTCAGTTGGACAAGGCCGTTGCCGACTATAGCCAAGCCGTCAGGCTCGACGCGAAATTCGCCAAGGCCTACAACAACCGGGGCAACGCCTACTTCCGCAAGGGCGACTTGGACAAGGCCGTTGCCGACTATAGCCAAGCCATCAGGCTCAAACCGAAATACGCCGAAGCCTACACTAGTCGGGGCGACGCTTACGTCAACAAGGGTGAGTTGGACAAGGCCATCGCTGACTACAACCAAGCCATCGGTCTCAAACCGAAAGACGCCAAGGCCTATAACAACCTGGCATGGATACTTGCCACGTGTCCGGAGTCCCGGATTCGCGATGGAGCTGAAGCTGTTGGCCTTGCAGAACGAGCTTGCCAACTGAAGAACTACAAAACGCCTACACTTCTGGATACTTTGGCAGCCGCGTACGCGGAGGCAGGTGAATTCGACAAGGCTGTCAAAACCGCCCAAAAGGCTATTCAGCTGGCTCGGGCCGCCAAGAGAGAAAAACTCGCCAAGGATATCCAGAGCCGACTAGAGCTCTACAAAGCCAAACGCCCATATCGAACAGATGCTCGCTAGAATCTTGGGCCTGATCGCTTCTGCACCAAGTTCAAATGACAGCACAAATCAGTCTTGACCAAAGCAAAACTAAGAGGGAAACTTACGCAGGAAAGACGCTGGACGCACTTCGAGACCGTCTCTCTGAAGGACCTAATCACTAACTCTTTGCTAAATTGGAATTTATCGAATGGGCGATGCAGGACTCGAACCTGCGACATCTTCCTTGTAAGGGAAGCACTCTAGCCAACTGAGTTAATCGCCCGGCTGCTCGACGGACATTTACCGATATTTACAGGACTTAGCATAGGCTCAAAGGTCGCTCAAGTCAAGGTTGCTAAGATTAATGGGCCCCTGATGGCGGGCAAGAGTGTGGATGGCTGCTTGGTCGGAACTTGCCAACGAAGTAAAGATTAGATAGAATCGGGCATCTAAATGGAGGCTTGAGCGAAATATGAAGATGAAAAACGACTGCTATCTTTTTGGTGATGAACACATTCCAGAGAAGGCGGCTTTTCCGGTCATCGACGCCCACAACCACATGTGGGAAGGCCCCACAGCTGCGGCGATGGTAGAGCTGATGGATTCTGTGGGAGTGGTGAGTTATTGCGATCTGACGCCAGAGATCCGTTTGACCTGGCAGAAGGGCGGAGTTGGGCTGCGCAAGGCAGGGATTGAAGATTTCCTGGCAGAATTCGCCAAACCATATCCGGGCCGATTTTATGCCTTTACTACGGCCACTTTTTTGCATGAACCGGATGAGCCTTTGTTCAGTAACGCTGAACAGTTCGCCAAGGAGACCGTCGAACTGCTTGGCCGGCAAGTTCGTCTTGGGGCCAAGGGCTTGAAGATTCTCAAGGGCTTAGGGCTAGAATCCAGGGATGCCCAAGGCAATCTGGTGGCGGTGGACGACCCGCGACTGGCGGACATCTGGGACGCGGCCGGTGACTTGGGTGTGCCGGTGTTGATACATCAGTCAGATCCTTACGGATTTTTTGAGCCTTGCACGGGCGAAAACGAGCATTGTGAATCGCTGGGCAAGTATTCTGATTGGCGTTTTGATGATCCGAAGTTTCCCCGTAAAATGGAGCTGCTGGCTCGGCGGGATAATCTCGTCCGCAAGCATCCGAAAACAACGTTCATATTGCCCCATGTGGCTAACTTTGCCGAGAATTTGGGATACGCCTCAAACCTGCTAGATGAGAATCCTAACGCTTACATTGACTTTTCAGCTCGAATGGACGAGCTGGGTCGACAGCCTTATTCAGCCAGGGAATTTTTCATTCGCCATCAGGACCGGATCTTGTTCGGCTCGGATATGCCCCTTTCGCAGAAGATGTACCGCTGTCACTTTCGCTTCTTGGAAACCTTCGACGAATACTTTTTTGTTCCGGACTACGACGGCACCTTCGATCGGCACCGCTGGGGAATCTGCGGGATTGGACTGCCCAAGGAAGTGCTGGCAAAGGTTTACTACCAGAATGCGTTGAAAATTATTCCCGGCTTGAAGGAAGACTTGAAAAACCTTTTGCCAATTGATAAGTAACCAGAGATAGAATCGCTAACAGATTTTCAAGAGAGGTATGTAAGCAATGATAAAACCAAAAATCGGATTCATAGTTTATGGGGTTCATAAAGATGGTCTGCTGGACCCGATGGGAACGCCTTTTATTGATGATAAGTTGATAGCCAACGCCAAGCGATCCTTGAGCGACGCTGGGCTGGAATTGATCGAGCACGATGTTATCCTGGCTAGCAAGGACGAAGCTAGAGAGTGCTTGGGTAAGTTCAAGAAGATGGACGATCTCGATGGTGTGGTTCTGTTTTCGGGCACTTGGGTTTGGGCGTCCCATCTGATCGGAGCCATTAGAGATTTTTCTTGTAGCGGTAAAGCCATAGTCCTCTGGACGCATCCGGGCAGTCAAGGTTGGCGGCCGGTGGGTGGTTTGGTATTGCACGGGGCGATGAAAGAGATTGGCCTGAAATATCGTTTTGTATATGGCAGTCATGAAGATCCTAAAGAAATCGAGAGGGTCGTTTCTTATTGCCGAGCTGGGGCTATGAGGAATCGATTGAACATGAGCACAATCGGGGCTTTCGGCGGACGAGGCATGGGGCAAACCTGCGGCGTGGCTGATCCGTCGCAGTGGATGAAGATGTTCGGCATAGATATCGACTCGCGAGATACAACCGAACTGCTCAAAACCGCCAAAGCTATCAGCAAAGAAGAGCTGAAAGAGGCTCGCACAAAGATACAAAAATGTTTTGCCGAGCCCATACCTGAAGACGAGACGGCCGAGCGCTCTATTCTGTTATATTTGGCCTTGAAAAAGATTGTGGCTAAAGAAGGATTCGATTTTTATACCATCCAGTCGTTCCCCGGTCTGGGCGATGACTACAGCGCCACTTGCTTCGCTCAGAGCATGATGGCTGAAGACGGAGTTGGGGTTTCAACTCTGGGAGATTTCAACACGGCTTTGACTGTTAAACTCTTGACCGATCTGAGTAGCGAGCGGGTTTATTACGGCGACTTACAGCACATCGACAAAAGTAACAATGAAATCAAGATTATCGGCGACGGCTGTTGTCCACCATCTTTGGCGGGTAAGCTGGGGCCGGCTGGTTTTGCTCAGCACGGCATACCCACCGAGGGTGAAGCGGGTGGGCTGTCGGTGAAACTTATCTGTAAGGTGGGCGAAGGTGTTTTGGCCAGGCTCGGGAGAAACGACGGTGAATTCGAGATGCTCGTTACCCGCTGCAGTATTTTCGAGCCCCCCGCTGATAAGCTCGAAGCTCGCAAGAACGAGTGCGGCATACCGTTTTGGCCTCATGGTTTTGTAAAAGCTCATTGCGACGTCGACGCTCTATTGCAGGGCTGGAACAATGAATACGCTTGTTTGGGCTATGGCGAGCACTTGTACGAAGACCTGCTGGCCTTTTGCGAACAGACCGGGATTAGAGCGATCGCACTTTAGATGGAGTTTGGCGGGGGCTTGAAGTTCTGGGACCTTCATTATGAACTGTTACATGGGCATTGATATCGGCACCAGCGGGTGCAAGGCGGTAGTTTTTGATCAGGGCGGTCGGCAGATCAGTTGGGCATATCGTGAGTATGATGTGCTTTCTCCTGAAGCGGGCTGGGCTGAGCTGGACTCGGAGCAAGTTATCGAGAAATGTTTTGAGGTGATTGGCCAAGCGGCGGGGGATGCGCCGGAAGGGTCGATCCGTGGGTTGGGTGTTTCGAGTCAGGGTGAGGCTTTTACGCCCATAGACAAAGATGGCCGGTGCCTGGCAAATGCGATGGTCTCTTTCGACACTCGGGCGGCGGACTATGCTCGGAAGTGGCCGGAGGAATTCGGCTCGGAAAAACTGTATCGGATTACGGGGCAGACGGCCCATCCGATGTATTCGCTTTTCAAACTACTGTGGCTCAGAGATAATCGTCCGGAGATATTCTCCAAAGCTCAGAAGTTCCTCTGCTTCGAAGACCTGCTTGGTTTTCGTTTGGGATTGCCACCGGCGATGGGCTGGTCCTTGGCTGGGCGGACCATGTTCTTTGACGTCAACAAGCACGAATGGAGCGGAGAAATTCTCGATGCTGTTGGCCTCTCGGCGGACAAGCTGGCTGTGCCGTTGCGGTCGGGAACGATTGCGGGAATAATCAAATCGCAAATAGCTCGTGAGCTGGGCCTGGGCGAAGAAGTTTTTGTGGTTACGGCTGGGCACGATCAAACCTGCGGAGCGCTCGGTGCGGGGGTGACTGAGCCGGGCGTGGCTATGTACGCCACGGGGACGGTGGAGTGTATCACCCCGGCTTTTCCAAAGGCGGTATTCAGCGAAGAACTGCGCAAGAACAACCTTTGCACTTACGATCATACTGTGGCGGGCATGTACGCGACGGTGGCTTTTAGTTTGACGGGTGGGAATATTCTCAAATGGTTCCGAGATGAGTTTGGTGCCCAGGAGCTAGCCGAAGCTGAGCGGACGGGGGTCAATGCCTATGAGCTGCTGCTCGAGGCTGCCGGTGATAAGCCTTCGGGCTTGCTGGTGTTGCCTTATTTTACGCCCAGCGGCACGCCCTATTTTGATACGCAAACCAAAGGGGCGATTCTGGGTTTGCGACTATCGACTACTCGCTCAGAGCTTATTCGGGGCCTTTTGGAAGGGGTGGCTTTTGAGATGAGGCTGAACCTTCAGATACTGGCACGGTCCGGCTGTGAGGTTCGGCAGTTGCGAGCTATCGGGGGCGGGGCAAAGTCGGGAATCTGGACGCAGCTTAAAGCTGATGTCATCGGTAAGCCGATTACGATGTTGAAGGTTACAGAAGCTGGGTGTATGGGCGTGGCTATGCTGGCCAGAGCTGCTGAGGCTGGCGAACCACTGAAAAAGTTGGCGAAGGAATGGATAGAAATATCAGATGTAAAGGAGCCCAGAACCCAATGGGCCAATTGGTACCAAGACCAATTTGAACGGTACAAACAACTATACCTGACGCTGCGGGAACTGAATTAGATAATAGCTTTTTAGTTGTCGGCTCGGATATACTATATGGTTTGCCTGGAATTATCTTTTTTAGGAGCTTCTCATGTCCGCTAAAGCATCGAACGTGCAAGTAGGTTTGATTATGGGCAGCGACTCGGATTGGCACGTGGTCCGTGAAGCTGTGAAGGTTCTCGACAATTTTGGCGTGGGGAACGAGGTTGAAGTTATCTCGGCTCATCGTAGTCCAGAGGTTGCCCATGACTACGCTGTGGCTGCGCTTGGGCGCGGTCTGAAAGTTATTATTGCCGCGGCGGGGATGGCGGCCCATTTGGCGGGGGCGATGGCGGCAAATACGACCTTGCCGGTGATCGGGATTCCCGTGGCTTCGGGGCCTTTGGGCGGAATGGACGCGTTATTAGCGACGGTGCAGATGCCGCCCGGAGTTCCGGTGGCTACAGTGGCTATCGGCCCGCCGGGTGCTCGCAATGCGGCTATGCTGGCGGTGCAGATATTGGCTTTGAGCGATGAGGGGTTGGCTAAGAAGCTCACTGAGCATAAGGCTGAGTTGGCTTGTAGTGTTGCCCAACGTAGCAGGAAATTACAGGAACGCATCGCTCAAGGACAAGACGACTAAGGAAGGATCTCAAACTGATTGATTATGAGCTATGTATTTATACAACTGGCTTTATAAAACGCAGATACCAAAATCTGTCATTCCCGCGAAAGCGGGAATCCAGAAAACTAAAAACAAGATGGATCCCGGCCTGCGCCGGGATGACAACGAAAGCTGGTCAGTTTGAGTAAGGATGTTTATTTGAAAATGGCGACGCAAACTATTAGGTAAGGTGTATATTTAAAAGATGGTTCCACGAACGATTGAATGGATAGGCGACATTGCGGGCTGTGTAGAGCTTGTCGATCAGACGCTTTTGCCGGGGCGTCTGGAGCAGGTGCAAATTACTGATGTCAAGGTGATGTTCGAGGCTATCCAGTCATTGAAAGTTCGTGGCGCTCCTGCTATTGGGATTGCCGGGGCTATGGGATTGGTTCTGGCGGTTCGCGGTGCCCAGACGAAGGACCGTGAAGAATTCCTAAAACTTATCGATAGCCAAGCGGATTACCTGGATTCGTCTCGGCCAACCGCGGTGAATCTTGCTTGGGCGCTAAAGAGATTGCGAAATCTTGCTCATAAGCAAACGGGCAGTTCTGTAGCCCAGATTAAGCAGATGCTTCTGGCCGAAGCTAAAGACATTCGCGATGAAGACGCGGCGACTTGCAGAGCTATCGGGCAAAACGGAGTGGCTCTGATCAAACCGGGGATGAAGATACTTACCCATTGTAATGCGGGTTCGTTGGCCACGGCGGAGTATGGTACAGCCTTGGCGCCTTTGTATTTGGCTCGGGAAAAGGGGGTGGCTTTTAGCGTTTATGCGGATGAGACGCGGCCTTTATTGCAGGGCTCGCGGCTGACGGCTTGGGAGCTGAGCCAAGGTGGTATTGATGTAACGATTATCTGCGATTCGGTAGCTGGTCATCTGATGAGCCTGGGGCGGGTTGACTTGGTAATCACCGGGGCGGATCGAATTGCGGCCAATGGAGATGCGGCTAACAAGATCGGCACTTATTCGGTAGCTTGCCTGGCCCGTCATCATAAGGTGCCTTTTTACATCGCGGCGCCGGCTTCGACCTTCGATCTTTCCATCGCTGACGGGACAGAAATTCCCATCGAGCAGCGCGGAGCTGAAGAAGTTACTAACGGTTTTGGCCGTCGCACGGCGCCGGAAGATGTGAAGGTATATTCGCCGGCTTTTGACGTAACGCCTGGCGAATTGATTACCGCGATCATCACGGATCTGGGGGTAATTCAGCCGGTCAACACCAAGACCATCGCTCGGCTAATGGGATGAACCTGCCAGCAACTGTTATATCAGCGCTGCTTCTGTTCGAGCGGCGGCTTTTCCGTGGGGAGTTTTAGATTCAGTACAGCTACGTAGATCTTCTTGGGGCCCAGGGCGAGAAGTCGTAAGCTGCCCTGCTTGTCGATTGTTCCTTTCCAGGGCTCGCCTTTGGCTGGGCTTGGCAGAGGTAGAAACTCAAAAGCCATGTTTGCCTTCTGGAAATTCTCCCGGGCCAAATCTCTGCTCAGTTTGCCCTCGACCTTGGGAACTTCTTGTCCCATCGGCCGAAACCCCACATAAAGTTTTGTAGCCTCTGGGGGTTTATGCACCTGCCAATGCCAGCCGTCCTGCTGGCGTTTGACTTTTCCATGGAGTTTGCCCGGCAAACGCAGGCGAGTGGCGGGGTCCCCCAGCAGAGCGTACATGAGCAGTTGGTCTTGGCGAAGCTTGAGGATATCGATATTGGCTTCGAGCTTGCCCTCCACGTTGGCTAGAAGCAGTTCCATGAGCGGGTCGCGAGCCTGGAAGCCCCGTTTCTGAGCACTTAGCCATAGATTTCCCAGGCGTTCGTTCTTATCAGTCAAGCTCTGGGTTAGGCCCAGACCCGAAAAGTAATTTGGCAAGGGATGCGATTCGCTGGTTGCCCCGATCACCGCTACCGGTCCGGCAGGGGCCAAAAGAAACGACTCCGCTAAAGACTTTTCACTAGCGGCGAAGTTTCCGCTAAGGCAGCAAATCAGCACCAGAGGAGGCCCCGGACTACCGGAGGCTAAGACCTTATCGACAATCTCGGCATGGTAGCCGATATTCCATTTCTGAAATCGCATGGAAAAGAAGTACTGCACATCTCCATGCCCGACGAGGATGGCTAGAAGGCCTCCACGTTTTAATTGCTCGGTGAACATTGCGCTTTGATCCGGGGGCCAACCACAAAACGCACTTTTCGGATCACCAGAAATAAGCCAGGGTGTTGCCCATTTGGGGGTTTGGTTTTGGAGGAGCTTTGTCATCAGTCCTGTGGCCATGGAGT
>SDBV01011438.1_pt1 | contig 11501 bp, 5 predicted proteins | sample 2277081 | NCBI WGS metagenome assembly SDBV01 (sample SAMN10402039, study PRJNA504765) | marine sediment metagenome | isolation source: marine sediment core GS10_PC15, 223 cmbsf | place: Arctic Ocean: Southern Knipovich Ridge | collected 2010
CAAACCACGGTTTATCCCTGATCATCCACCCTCCCCGGCCGTCGCCTTGCGGCCCTTCCACGCCTTTACCGCATAATCCAGAATCGGCGCGAACATATTGCCCAGAAGGATCGAAAACATCAGCCCCCCGTTGAAAATCGAAAAATTGCGTATCACCACGGCGAATATCGCGATCAGCACCGCAAAGATAATTCGCGCAGCAGCAGTCCGCGGGGCACTGACCGGGTCCGTCGCCATGAAAAACGCCCCAAACAGGAATCCCCCGCCTAATACCGCAGGGACAGCACCCGCAAACGGCTCGACCCCCAGCCATGTCAATGCCTGGTTGAGTACGGCATAGGTGATAATCAGCGTCAGGATGATCGATCGGTTTGCGGTTTTCGTAAAGAACAGGTATAACCCGCCTGTTAAAATCAACACGGCGCTTGTAACACCGACCGTACCGCTCAACCCGCCGAACAATAGACTCGTGATCTCAGGGACGCCCTCGCCCACCTTCATCAATGCCATCGGCGTTGCAGACGTGATCGCATCAGGCCCCGTCACCGTCGTCCACATGCCAAGCGCTCCGAATCCCTCTAACGGCGCAGAAGCGAACCACGTCCCCGTAAGCGCCACGGGGAAGCATATATAAACAAAACACCGCCCCGCAAGGGCGGGATTGAAGAAGTTGCGGCCGAACCCGCCGAAGACCTCCTTTGAAAACATGACGGCAAAGACCATCCCCACAAACTGCACATGCCAGGCGGCATTGGGCGGCATGACAAGGGCAAAAAGAACCGCCGTCACAAACACCGCCTCGGAGACCGGCTCGCCGCGCTGTCGACAAAAAAGGTACTCTGTAACAAACCCGACAGCACAACAGAAGACCACCGAAGCCAGGCACTGCCAGCCGAAAAAGTACACGCCTCCTGCAATGCACGGCGCCGCCGCCAGAACAACCCGCCGCATAGGGGGCTGCCTTCGCAGCAATCGATTTGTCTTCCCTGATCTGGCCATGTCCGTGACTCCCCCTAACTGTCGGTTAAGTCAACGCCGGCGGCCCATCGGATTATTCAATGATGCCCGCTTCCTTGTGCTTTTTCAGTATCTTGTCCGCCAGATCCTCCAGCGCAATATAATCTTCGTCTTTGGGCAGCCCCTTAACCACGACCGGATCGAGCAGTTCGACCTTGAGATTCGAGAGCAGTCCCGTCAACTGCTCAGCCATCTTGCTGCCCCATCCGTATGAGCCGATGATGCTCGCAAATCGCGCTTTGGGCCTGAGCGCATTGGTCAGAATCGCCGCATAGGCCGCCGCCGGATGTGCCCCGACAAGAACGGTCGGTGAGCCGATAACCACCGTCGCCGCGTCCACCAATGCTATCGCGAGCTTGCCGATATCCACATTCGGCAGATTGAACTGTCTGACCACGATACCCCGCGCAGAAAGGGCTTCGACGAAATGCTCGACCATCCGCCGCGTGCTGCCGTGCATCGACACATAGGCAACGACGACCTCATTTTTCACCCCGTCGCCGGCCCAGTCTTTGTACGCGTCGATTATGAACTCCGGCTTGTCGTAGATCGGTCCGTGACTCGTCGCAATGATATCAATCTCAAGGTCGGCGATCTTCGCCAGATTATTGGCTATCGGCTTTCTAAACGGCATCATGATTTCAGCGTAGTATCGCTTCGCCGCCTCGTAAGCCTGTCCCTCATCGGTAACAAACAGGCTGCTCGAAGCAAGATGCGACCCGAAAAAATCGCATGTAAAAAGGACCTTATCCTCCACGAGGTAAGTGCTCATCGTCTCCGGCCAGTGAACCCACGGCGTGTAGATGAATTGCAGCGTCTTGTCGCCCAACGACAGTTTTTCGCCGTCGGCGACTGTGATGAATCGGTCCTCCTCAACCTCGAGATGATCGGCGAGCATATCTTTGCACTTGGGATTCGTCACCACTTTGGCATCCGGATAAAGCAGCAGCACATCCGGTATCGAGCCGGAGTGGTCCTGTTCGGCGTGATGCGAGACAACATAGTCCAGCTTGTCGACGCCGAGCCTGACGAGATGGTCGACGAGCACCTCGGTCTTCGTCGGGTCCACCGTGTCAAGCAGCACCGTCTTTTCGCTGCCCTTAACAAGATAGGCGTTATAACTCGTCCCGTCCGGCAGAGGAATCAGTTCATCGAACAGACGCCTGTCCCAATCGATCGCCCCTGCAAAATATACATTTGGTTTCAGTTCTTTCATACAAATTCCCTTTCGTCACAGCCGCCATACGGACATCAACGCAGCGGCCTCCGCCGGCGGCATATAGCAAAGAATCGTCCCAATCTGTCGGCAACTTGAGATCCACTTACAGTCAATGGCATCCGGTTGGCGCCAACTCCGGGCGTGCGCACAGTCGGACCGCATACCCGCAACGTGTAATACTTATATGCCCGCCGCCCTTCTGTCAAGGCTATTATCTCTGCACAGTTTGGCCAATATAGATCTGCCGGTTGATTTGTCAGACAGTGTCGATTATAATTCATCCGGACAGATCGTTCGTTTCCATTTGGGACATCTTATTAGCGGTCCGAAGTTCGACGACGACAGCCTGTCTTTGTGGATGAAGTATGTTTTTTTGTATGCATTGATGCCAAAACTAAGGAGAACGCAATGAAACTGAAACCAAATCGCCTTGCGATCGGAATTCTGGTGGTTGTCTGTGTAGTCCTGACGATGGGGGCCCTGGAGTCGGACCCCGGAAGATATCAGATTGCCGCAGGCGGCATGTGTGTGTGGCTTGTTGACACGGAAACCGGCAGAGTGTGGGTCAGCGAGAAAAACTCCGTTGAGACCGACCGAGCCTGGTCGGCCGAGGCGACCAACAAATGGTACAGCTACGGCAGCCCCGGCGCAAGCGGCAGTCAGTGAGCAGCCTCGGCGTCAAAGATCACCAGCCGGGAGTTGCCTCGGCGGCCTGCCAGTTTATTATGTCGTTGCCGTAGTCGGCGGCGGCCTTGCGGGCGAGCGTCTTTCCGCCGGCGTCGGCTGATGTGGGCCATGGGTCAGGCTCACCGTTTTCGGGGTGCGAGCCATCGCTGTAGACTACGCGGTCCATGCGGATCCAGTACGGGTCGCCGAAGGCGTCAAGATCGCCCGGCCTGGACAGTTGTATCTTCTCGCCGCCGTTACTGAGTCCGCCGGTCGGCCAGGCGTATATCTGTGTGCCGGGCGGTGCGGTCGGGAATTCGGCGGCGAAGGCGGCCTTGTTCCTTACCAGCAGGATGCGCTCATTCGGGGCAATGGTTACGGGCAGGTCTAACTCCGTGTCGTAGATTTCAAACTCGATGCCGCCGGCGCCGACGTCGGCAAATTTCCACGCCTTGCCCACGGTGGCATCAAACAATATCTCATCCGAGCCGCCGATGTTGAGCATTTCGATGTACTCGGCATTGTCGTCGCCGGCGGGATGATACATGATCTCGCTGATGACGATGGGCCCGACTGCGGGATAGGCGTTGGCAGCGTTTGGAGTCTGTGAGCTCATCGCAACAAAATTGAATGTGCCGGTGCTCTTTTGGTATCTGCCGAACGATACATTGGTCTCGGATGCGTCGAAATCTTCATCCTCGGTGTACCCGGTCAGCACGCCATCCTTACCCGATGTCAGGTAGATCGTCTCGCCGTTTTCACTCATAGCGAATGGCGTGTGGCAGCCCTCGGCGTTGGGGTTGCCAAAATGCAGATTCTGATAGAAGACCACGTAGCCGCCCGCGTCGATGGCTGTCCCTTCGGGAATTTCATACTTTTTCAGGTCGTTTGCACTGTCGGAAAGGAACCAGCCGCCGAGGTTGATTACCTGATCTGCGGTAGTGTTGTGCAGCTCGATCCAGTCCGGGGCAAGGGCATGCGAATGCGCCAGCACTTCGTTGATCACAATCGAGCCCAATTCGGGAATAATGTCCGGATCATCTTCGCCGGGGGACCCGTTGATTTCTGCGCTGGGCCGCCAGCCGCTCTTGCTGTCCCACGCCAATGGATCGCCGCCGGCCGGGTCCTTGATCGCCAATGAGAAGCCGCCGCCGTCGGTGATGTCATACCAGCGATCGTTATACCTGAAGTTGTGAATCTCCTGCCCCGTGGCATCTACAAGCGTGATCCGCTCGCCGTCATTTTCAAGCCTGCCCGTGTATTCGCCGGCGATGGTGCCCGCAAAGTCGTCATAACGTGACAGGAAAGCCGCCTCGTTGCTCACAATAACCACGTAGCCGTCTTCGCCAAGCGGCGTGTCGGCGAAGGTGAAATCGATTCCATTGTTGAAACGCACGAGGTTCAGGTTTACGGAAGCGTCGCCGGTATTCTTTAACTCTACAAATTCAAAATCCTCGTCGAGGTAAGGGCTGCCCTCCGGCGGATCTGCGGGATGATACATCATCTCGGTAATTCGCAGACTCTCGGCGACGGGACCAACCGAAAAGGCGGCCTGGTTCATGGGACTCCACTGTGAACCGTTTTTGATGCGTGCCTTAATGACAACGGATTTGGTGATATTGAACTGCCCCTGGTACGTCGTACCGGCCACCTGGCCTGTAACGGGTGTGCGGGGGTCGCTGCCGTCGAGCGTATAGTAGATTGTGCCGGCGGCGCCGGCGGGCTTGCTGATGGCAACGGGAAAATCGGCGGGGGCAGACCCTCCATCCTGATTATAGATCGGCGGCTTAGGCCACTGGCTGTCAATCCAGTCGACACGACTGGCAAACCAGCTTTTCATGTGGTCGATTTCACCCTGGAAACCGTCGAACCGGGGAGGCTTATCCCACCTTGCGTAATGTCGCGCCTGGGCTTCGCTGATTTCGTCTGCTTGTGCGTCTATCGTCGCAAAGAGGTTTGCGATGCCAAAAGTGGTTTCTCTCAGATGGAACCAGCCGTCCATAAATCTAAGGTAGAAATCTTCATCCTGAAAGAGTCGGTTCCACCAGCCCCAACTGAAATAATCGGTTCCATCGCCCGTGCCGTGCCACGCCTCGGGATTGTAGTCGCGTCCGTCGGTCGATCCCATTGCGCGATCGAAGTCCCAGACGGGTCCCATCTCGAACTTTCCGCCGCGCGGTTTGAACATATAGGTGCTCAGCCGCAGCGCATCGACATTCATCATGAGCATATTTATCAAATCGTGTTCCAGCCATGAGTCCACATCGATATAGGCGGCGTATCCCGACACCGGATCCCTGAAGTCTGCGCCGTTCAGGACAGTTTCAAACTCGTTGGCATAGTCGCGGATGTACGCCGACTGATCGCCGAGGATGTATGATTCCTTGGGATATACATAGCAGAGGTTGTTAATGTTCGGCGTGGTGAAGCCGCCATCTCCGGGATCTCTGCGGTCGATCTTTATCATGTAGCCGCCGGTTACGTTGGGCGGTCCGGTATCTGCGCCGGTGAGCCGTTCGACATCAACTCTGTCGGGACCCCGCTTGATCTTTTCCATGAGAATATACAGGCCGAAATAATCGCCGTATGACAGATCATTTCCGTCTCTGTTGAGGAACAGTTCAACAAACTTTGTTCGTGGGGCATAACGCCCTACCTGATTGCTGATGTTGTATGCAAGGGCATTGTTGATGAGGGCGCGGTCGTAGTGGTAGGGCGAATAGAGGACCCAGTCGGAGTCGGAGGGCAGGCCCAACAGGGAAACATCTCTGTCTTCATCGTCATCGTCCCAGACCTCGAATGAGTAGGACGGTTTGGCGACACCGGCGGTGCTGGAGCCGCGTTTTTTCATGCCACCTCGGCCGGCAAAATCGGCAGACGCGGCAAGTCTGGCCCGGCCGTCGGAATCCTTGTCGACAAAGACCGACCAGACGGGTCTGTACAGACCCGTTGTCATGCTTGCACCGTTGGTATCGATAACGACAAGCGGCAGGTCGCTGTTGAAGTTGACGACATCCGCGGCCATTTTGACATAGCTTTGGCTGTCGACCGGCCCGGGAAGCAGATCAGCGGTGTAGACACGGGCGCGGATGCGGCTGGTCGTGTTTATCGGTACGGGATCGGTGTATTGCGTCGACGACAAGGTCGGCACGGCGCCGTTGAGGGTATAGCGGATCTGGCCGCCGGCAAGACCGGTACTCAGCGTCAGTGTGAAGTCCTCTGCGAACAGGCCGCCAGACTGTGAGAACGCAACCCGCTCGGCCGATTTTTCGAAGCCCTCGGTATTGCCGCGTCCAGGCGTCGGGGGGTCGAAGTATCTCATTTCATCGAGGCTGATTGCACTGGAGCCACTGGCGATCAGTTCCACAGACATCAGAAAATCACTGCTTGTCGTGTAATCGCCGTTGAGGCCATGTATGGCAAGGATGTTGTCGGGCTGGAGCAGATGGCGATGTCCCGTGATATCGAAATCCTCGAAGCCGGTGGTGTCCGACGGGCGGTATGTGCTGGCCCCTGCATTCCACGGCAGAGCGGCGGGCACCCTGGGGCTTAGAGCAACTACCTGCCCATTAAGGTAGGCGACAAAGGCGTCGTCGTACATCATCTTGAGCGTAAGCGTATCATACCCGGACAGATCATCGGGGCTGACTGAGAAGGGAATCCGAATGTAGCAGGTACGGTTGATGCCGTACATCAGGGTCTCTACGTCATAGGTGATATGGTTCTGATAGCCGCTGCCGCGCTCATAGCCGACTCCGCCTGATGTGCCGGGAATCTCTGGCAGCCCGTGGTCCCAGTTGCCGTCGGCGTAGGGCTCATTGCCGCCGGTCCAGTCCGAGCCGATATCGCCGGTGGGAACGAGAACGCGTTTGGGTGCGCCGGGTTCGATGAGAACCCTGCTGATGACAGTACCACTCAAGCCGTAGGATATGTCAGGGAGTTGTTCGGGAAACTGCGGTGCATATTCGCTGACGATGTCTTTGCCGTTTGGGGCGATCAGGGCCAGATATTCGCCGCGGCGATTCAACCTGAAATTTGTGTGCAGTGGTGCGCCGGGAGTTCGTTTATTCTTGCCGGAGGCGTAGATGAGCAGGAAGTCGCCGCCGTCGATCTGTACGCCGTCGGGGACCTGCCACTGCATTGGGTCGGTCCTGTCGTCGGTGAGAAAACAGCCGTCCATGCTCACCGGCTCGTCGGTCGGATTATAGATCTCAATCCAGTCCGATGAATCGCCGTCTTCGTCGTAGAGAGCCGAGTCGTTTGAGGCCATGAACTCCGATATGACCGCGGGGATGTAGTTTCTGCTCCAGTTGTCCGCCATGAAGCTGAAATCGGCCATATCGACGCCGGGCCGGCCGTCAAGATCGGCGGCGCATGCGGGTTGGGAACATTGACTGTCAAGCCAGTAGTCGGCAAAATTAACAAGATCGAGGAGGTCCACTGTGTTGTCGGGGTAAAGGTCCCCTGTCAATTGCGACCCCGAAGCGTCGATCGGCGCAAGCACGAGGAGCATCGCAAACAGCAGAGCATAGATTCCCTTCACAACCAGTTCCTCCAGAAAAAACCGAAAAGAACGACAGAGCCCACAAACAATAGCCATTGAACGCTTAGTGTACCATTTATCGGCATCCGTGTCAAGGTTCGCGCCATTTGCCTGGTCGCAAGCCCAGGTCGATTTTATGTGTGGTAACGAGTGCGCCCGGCTGCGCTCGGAATGACAGTAGAGGCAGATTTTACAGTAACTTTTTCGCAGGGTCTTTAGTATTTGGTATTTAGTTTGGCGGCATCGATCTCTGTGGGGCGTACAATGCGGCGAGTTTTTCGGCGGGTGCGTAGATGTCTTTGCCCCAGACCTGTACTTCGCAGAGGCCGCACCAGCCCAACGGCTCGGCTTCGACGAGGTCGGTCAGACGAAGCCATGACACGATTCGCTTGTCGAATTTGATTTCCTGCGGATTGGGAGTTTTAGCTATCTCGATGGATTCGGTTGTGCCGTCGGAAAACTCGATTGTGGCGCTTTGCCAGTAATCGTCATGCGGAAAATCGGCACGGATATAGAGCACGATCTTGTCGGTCTCGACGGGCCTGCCGAAATCGACCTTCCACCAGAGGTCCCTTCGCTTGTCGGGTCCCCATGAAGGGAACCGTTCACCGTGGCCGGTATTGTCGGTGTTTCCGTCGATGGCGTTGCGTGCGGCAAAGGCGGGCATGTCACCGTATTCACTGTTGGACGAGGCGTGGGGCCAGGAGCGCGCATAACCCCGGACATCGGAGGGGTTGATCGCAACGTTTCGATAGGGATTGATCGCTTCGGCAACGGTGGGCAGCAGGCCCGGTCCCGGAGTCGCGGGGGCAATCATATCGCGGATGTTATCCGCTTCGAGAAGGGCCATGTTGTCGCGTTTTTTCTGGTAGTGGATATACTTTTTCAACTCGTCCGGGGTCCAGCAGTTGGCTTCGATGTAATCGCCGCAATAGGGAACGAGCAGGTCTATCCAGCAGGCGATCTTGTCCATTTCTTCCTGTGAGAGCTTCACATCGTTGTGTCCGTCGCGGAGCATCTTAATTAATGGACTCTTTGCCGAGCCCGCAAAATAAGGCGGCAGCAGGGGCGGAATGGACTGGACGTTGAGCCATCGCGCTGGACTCTGCTCGGGACGCCCCCTGCCGGTCAGAGCGAGATAGGCATCGGACCACAAACGGCCGGCTTTTTCATCAACATTAGGGGCGCCGAGCAGGCTGGATGCCGTTTTATGTTGGCCATCTGTGTTTTTATCGGGCTTTTTGCCCGGGCCTTTGGCGGTGCGATCATTGTGACAGCCAATGCAGTGGCGATCGATTATGGGCTGGATCTCCCGTGTGAAACTGAATCCTCGTGCAGGTCCGTAGAAGGGCGCGAGTTCCTGCGGTCCGTTTCTCATTGCGATTGTGGGCTTTGAGGTCGCCGCTGGTGTTTCGTCTTTGCTTTCGTGACAGCCGACACATGAGAATTTTTCTCCGGGCTGGAGGGTGGACCATGTCCGCATGGACTGGACGACATGGCCGTTTTTGTCGAGGGCCTGGAAATAGACCGGTGTACGGGCCGGTACATTGAAGCAGACCGAGCCATCGTCATAGACTTTCGCATCGCCAAGGACCACCTTGACATCCCAGCAGCCGTTGTCAATGGCGATGGGCGTACTGGAGAGTGCTCCGCCTGCCGGGCCGCCGCTGTGGTTGGACCTGATACCGGCGGCGCGAAATCGAATCTCGACGACGCGGAGTTTTTTGACGGTACCGCGCGGGATTCCCTTGAGTCCCGGGCCCTGGTAGATGTCATGGACGTAGTAGGTTCCTGTCGCCTCGGTGTAGTCAGCGACAACGGGTCTCGCGTGATGGGGCACGCGCGGCGAAAGCGGTACAGCCTGGTTGCAGGAGATCGTCGGATCGGCAGCGAGCAGTTCTCTTTTGCCGTCGATTGTCATGTGGTAGATGCCGAACAGGACCGGGTTGCGGGCCCAGCCATACGGGCTGTAGGTTACCAGGTACTCGGTTTCGCCAAGTGGATAAGGATACTGGAAGAGTTCGCCATTCTGTCCGTAAGCATCTATGCGTTCGGCTCTGGTTTCGCGAACGGGAGCGATAAGCTGTACGCCGGAGTTTTCCTGTCTGCCTTTAGACCGGTCGATGACAATCAGTTTGCCGGTCTGCCTGCTGTGATGACCGGTAGCAATGGCGATAACTTTTTTTGTACCGCCGATGCCTCTTGCGTGGAGTATCGTGGTGGGGAACCATGAGTTGTTTCCGTAGAATTCCATCTGGCCGGTTCCATCGGCATTCATCTGATAGAGCGGCTGGGGATAAATCTGGCCGCGGTCGTTGTAGTCCCAGCGGGTGTAGATGATTCGGCCGTCGTCCAGGACGGTTGGAAAGTTGGTGTGGACCTGGTCGAAAGACAGGCGACGAAGGAACCTGCCGTCCTTGTCACATCGGTAGAGGTTGCTCACTTCTGTCCACCAGCAATCGACGATCTGCACACAGCGCGTCGAATTGAAGATGATGTCGCCGCTGCCGAGATAGGCCGCTTCATAATCGGCAAAACCCAGACCTGATGTAATCTGCCTGATCCCGCCCGATGAGACGTCCATCTCGTAGAGATGGTAATCATCTTCACGCTCGGATTTCTTCCAGGAAAACAGTATGCGTTTGCCGTCATAGGAAACATCCGGGTCGCGGATGACGCCTTTGGGATCGTCGATGAGGGTCTTGACCGTGCCGTAAAGTGAGTCCATTTCGAGAATGCACAAACTCGTTCCCGGCCTGAAGTTTCGCTCGGCCTGGGCATCCGACTGGGCTTCAGTATAGGCATAATGCGAACCGCCCATGTTGAAATGCTTCGTGAAGACGATCTTCTGTTTCCTGACCAGGATATTTGCAAGACGCATCCTCCGCCGAATCCGGCAGGACTTTTCATAGAGCGCAAGCCACACGGCATCGTCGGCGGGTATATTCTTGCTCTTGTGGGTATTCAACATTGAGCGAAGCGCCGCTGAGTGGGAGCCGATCTCATCGAGCGCCCGCTCGATCATCCTGATTTGATCGGCTGTGTTGTCGTCTGCGAGAAACCACTTGTGGCAATCGAGCCCGAAATCCTGGAGCATCCAGTCCGTGCGGACGGGAAAATCCTGCATAAGACTGGTTACCGCACGTTCGGCGAGCCTGGTCTTTTCGCCGGCGCCGACATCCATCGCCTTAAAGGCGCCTCTGGCGGCCCGCATGGTCTGAGCCCATGTGTCCTTCTTTTCGTAGCCCCTGGCGGCAGCAAGATGAGGCACCCAGGAGATAATCAACACAAATACCGTGCCGATTTGGAAGTACTTTCCCCTCCGTGAACACTTCATCCGGTTTAATCTTCTCATGTGCCCAAATTCCTGATAAGCCGCTTTTTACAACAAAGCTGAATTTTCGCATATCAGGCGGGCAAAAACAAGCCCAAATTAGGCCTTATCCATATATGTTGGGAGGACACCGGCGCGGCGCACGACCGGCAAGACGGTTGCGCCTCAGCAGCAAAATGCCGACGCACATAAATGGGCTCGTGCCCAACATTGCAGGGTATGCGACCACATGTCAGGCTTCTTGCAGGCGCGCTGAGCCATCGGCGTCTGCGACGACTTGCAGCGGTCTGTTTACCTTCAGCTGATCAGCCTTGAGAGCTTGGCCTTTTGGAACTTGTCTCTTGCCTTGTTGATCGCATCATGGCCGACCTGCTCTATCCTCTTGGCGAACGGGGCATTGCGGGTAATTTCGGCCATTTCCATCATCTGTACGAAGGGCCCATCCGCAGCCTCAATTATTTCAAGCATACTGATATCCTTCGCCGGTCTTGCCATGGTGAAGCCGCCGCGGGGACCCCGCTTGCTTATGAGTATATTGGCCATCACCATTTGCTGCATGATCTTGAGCAAAAATGCAAGCGGAAAGTCATAGGTGTTGGCTACCTCCGTCGACATTACCGGACCGTCTTTGCTGTTCTTTGCGACATATGCCACAGCCGCCAAACCGTAACCCGCCGCCCTGCTAATCCTCTGCGTCATATTTCTGTCCCTTAAAACTACAG
>SDBV01011439.1_pt1 | contig 11501 bp, 9 predicted proteins | sample 2277081 | NCBI WGS metagenome assembly SDBV01 (sample SAMN10402039, study PRJNA504765) | marine sediment metagenome | isolation source: marine sediment core GS10_PC15, 223 cmbsf | place: Arctic Ocean: Southern Knipovich Ridge | collected 2010
CGAAATAGTTTTCCGGCGATTGCGAGGGCACCGTCACCAGTTTTCCAAAATGGGGACTGTCCGGTCGCGGATCTTTGACCAAGTAGTCTTGGTAGAACAGCGCGATTTCCTTATATATTGGATATGCCCGGTCGCGGAGGAATTCTCTATTGCCGGTAAATTCCCAGTGCCACCAGAGATGCTGCGCCAACCAGGCGGCCCCGCCGGTCCACTCGGACCATTTGCCTTCAGTCTTCAGGCATCTGGCGGCTGCGTCATTCGTGAGTGGGATGTAGATGCCCCGGCAGTCGTACAGGTTTCTGGCAGCGGTTCGCGCGGCCGGCAGGCAGCTTTCCACGTAATCAAACAACGGTTCGGCAGACTCGCTGAGATTGCAGACCTCGGCGGGCCAATAGTTCATTTGGATGTTGCAGTCGTGATGGAGATCGGAACGCCACGGAGGAGACAATTTCTCGTTCCAGATGCCCTGGAGATTGGCCGGCGCACCGCCTTTTCGGGAACTTGTCATCAGAAGGTAGCGGCCATATTGGAAAAGCAGCGTCATCAAGGCCGGGTCAGATTCACCTGCCTGGAATCGCGTGAACCGTTCATCGGTTGGAATTTGGCTGGTGTCACTTGTTCCAAGAGAGAGCGATACTCTGTTGAACATCCCCCCGTGCTGAGCCACCTGCGTCCTGCGCAGCCCGGCGAAGTCGGCTTTCCGAGCGATCTCATCCAGCTTCGCGGAAGTGTATGTGCGAGAATCTTCTGTTTCTTTATCAGTTGCCAGACTCAAAAGTATCAACACTTCATCGGCTTTTTCAATATTGACACGCGCAGTATCGGCTCCGGCTGAACGCAACTGCCCGCCTTTGTTCTGAATCATGGCGGCTGCGGCGAATCGAACATTTTCAACAAACTCACCGACCAAACCGATCCGGTTGCCCTCTGCCCATGTGGTAATCGCGCACTCGGAGTCATCTATGCGAGACAGATCCACTGCGCAGTTTACGGAACCCGGGGCGTCGCCAGAGAGACGAACCACAAGCACCCCATCGGCCGCCGACACGAACGCTTCACGCACATAGCCGACACCGTTGTGGCGATAGCTGATCCTGACGATGCCGGTGGAGAGGTCCAGTTCGCGGCGGTAGTCCGTAACCTCATCATGCCCCGTAAACTGGATGAAAAGATCGCCGGCGGGTTGGTAGGGGTCCGGACCCCCCGCTCCTTTTTGGACCCCGAGCAACTCGATTGTCATGTTGCTGGCTTCGACGATCTTTCCCTCGAAGAACAGCTTCCGAATCTCGGGAAGGTGTTGCGCAACTTTCGGGTTCTGGCGATCCTTGAGCTTGTTCTCCCGCCAGAGCCGCGAATGGTTGAGCGCAATGCGCTCCTGCGGGAAGGTGCCGAGCACCATAGCACCCACATGGCCATTCCCGATGGGAAGTCCTGCGTCCCAATTCTCTGCAGGCTCTTGATACCACACCTTCGAATTTTCGGACGATTCTCCTTGTTGCGGACTGCCGCTTTCCTCGGACTGCGCATAACAAGTCGACGCCACCATCACCAACAATAAGACAATGCTGAGTTTTTGCCACATGGGTAAATCCTTTCTTGTTTCCGACGGTGGAGGGACAGCTTGACCAGCGGATAATCAAGATCATTGGCCATGTAAACCCACTCGGGGCTCCCGTTCTCTTGTCCACCACTCAAGAGTAGGCTCAAGAAGGACTATCCGCTAAGTGTGATTTCCAACGATCCGGAACTCGATATGTACGGAAATGATCTTACTTAAGAGTACCATCTTCTGTGTTGTGGAAAAAGCCCCATGATCCGCCTGACTTTCCGTTAGGTTTCGAGATACGAGGAGTCTTTTCGTTTACTTCAACTCGGGGGAATGTCACCCTGTCAGGGAACCTGGGTGTCTGAGGGCAGGACTTCGATCCTGTGACCTCGGGATTATGGGCTCAATTCCGATTCTTCCTCCAACCATTCGCCAATCAAGAACTTACGCGACTCCAACCACTTGCCCCTCTCCGACCCTGCATCACATAGATCGCATTATTGCCATCGAAGACGCCTTTCTCATTGCAACCTCCTTCGGCTAAGTGCATGTAAGTGCATGACTGGCACAGGATGCATGGTATCATCACATATTCCGTTGCATCCGTGCTGTTCGGTCCCGGACTGGTCCCAGGACCTGGTTTTACTATGTTTACTGCACAAAGAGTATCACCTTTCGTGATCCATATAAGGAGACGGCAAATGAGTTCCAAGGAGCTTTTCAAACCGACACGCCGGGAGTTTCTCTCCGCTGCCGGAGCGACCACGACAGCAACGGTCATCGGCCAGAACCCATTAAGGCTGGCGCAAACGGACACGGAAGCCTCTTCCAGCGCAAAATCACAACGAATTCCGATGATCGATGCGCATAGTCATATGCTGATGGATAGCGACGAATCCGGCACCAAGAGGCAGAGGGTGGAAGACTTGGCCGATTTGGATCTTGAGGCGCTTTTCGCCCGGATGGACGAGGTCGGCATCGAAATGTTTTTCTCAGTGGTCCAAGAGACCAAGCGGGTCTGGGGCGAGTGGACGGGCACCAACAAGATCATTGTGGATCTGCAGGAGAAATTTCCTGAACGATTCCGAGGGATCTTTGGAGCCGAGGCCCTCGACAAGAATGATATCTTGAAGGTGGAACGCCTGGAAGAGTTCAAGATTGCCGCCCGAGACCATGGTATTAAGGGGCTGTGGTTCGGTCCTCCCTACCAGCATATCTACGCCAACGACAAGAGAATCTATCCGTTTTACGAAGCGGCTGTGGAGAATGATGCCCTCGTTTTCTTCCATCATGGGGGCGGTATCGGGGGGGGAGGGGGGCCCGCGTACCGTGCCCCTCTGAAATATGCAAGACCTATCCTTCTGGATGATGTTGTCATCGATTTTCCGGACCTGCGAATCCATGTTGAACATATGGCCTACCCCTGGACGGAAGAGCTTCTTGCCCTCATGAAACATGCCCCCAACGTGTACACAGATGTATGCGAACTGTTTCCTCGTCCCACGTGGCTGGCCTGGTATCTGATGATGGCCAAGGAATACGGTGTCATCGACCGGGTCATCTGGGGATCGGACTATGATGTCTATTGGTACGACGATTATGATTTCTCGCGATATTTCAAGAAGGTGGAGGACGAAACAACCTGGATAAGGGAAGATTTGAACAAAATCCTCGAACGGTCAGGCTGGCCGACTCTCACCCAAGATGAAATCGCGGGTATCCTGGGCGGTAATGCGCGAAGATTGTGGAAACTCGAATAGGTGAGACAAAGGATGACATGTGATCTGCCTCCATCTGCGGTGCCAGTTGCTAAGTTAGAGTCAAACCGGGAAGCCTAAGCGCTGCCTCGAACCGTCCGCTATCGCGCCCCTCATCCGCGAAGCGTTAAAGGGGGTACAATGTCTATCGTGTTACTGAGAAAATGTAACCTGAGGAACGGCTATACATTCTTTTGCGTAGTTTCCTGTGTCCTTATCTTCTTGCCAAGCTGCGGCGTCAGAAAGGAAGGTGCTGCGACAACCGCACATAAAAAGGTGTTGAAGGGAATGAATTTGGTTGAATTGGTGGAGTTAATCGACGAAACCCAGCTTCCTCACCTCATTTACTCGATAGGAAGTTCTCAACGTAATCCGCCGGATTTTCCGGATTTTATTGTCGGTCGAAGAAGGGGTGTGGATGGAGAGAGATATATCAAAGTCTATCCCAAAGGAAGGTGGACGTTAGAAGAAGACTTGACTTATCACGCAGATGGATTCAATTCTCTTCCGACACTGCTTTCTTCGCTTTCAGAAAGGATGGACGAGTTCACGCACTGTAAAAAACTTGACGTTTTCATGGATCGGTCTGGGTTTTCAAAAAGTTCGCTTACTTTTCTATTTGGCTGGATGAGCAGAACAGTATCAGTGAAGTTGGTCAGCTTATGACTGGGGATATGTTCGATTGATGTCCGTCCTTTAACCGGCGCATCCACCTGATTCGCTAGGCTCGCGGCTGATGCGCAAAGACGTTAGGCCAAAAGAGCTAACGCACGAAGCGAAAGCAAAGCTGCGGCGGTAGTGGGCAGGTCCATATAGAAGATCTCGGTTCGAATAAGTGTATGGCTGGCAGAGAATACATGGTATCATCACATATTCCGTTGCATGCGTGCTGTTCTGTCATGGACTGGTCCCGAGACCTGGTCTACTCTGTTTACTGCACAAAGAGTATCACCTTTCGCGATCCATAAAGGAGACGGCAAATGAGTTCCAAGGAGCTTTTCAAACCGACACGCCGGGAGTTTCTCTCCACTGCCGGAGCGACCACCGCAGCCACGGTCACCGGCCAAAACCCTTTAAGGCTGGCGCAAGCAGACACGGAAGCGTCTTCCAGCGCAAAATCAGAACGGATTCCGATGATCGATGCACATAGTCATATGCTGATGGATGGTGGCGAATCCGGCCTCAGGAAGCGAAAGGTGGAAGACATAACCGATATAGATTTTGAGGCGCTTTTTGCTCAAATGGACGAGGTCGGCCTCGAGATGTTCTTCTCAGTGGTGCAAGAAACAATACGGGTTTGGGGCGGCTGGAGTCACGGCAACAACGAGATCATTGTCGATCTGCAAGAAAAATTTCCTGAACGATTCCGAGGAATCTTCGGAGCCGAGCCCCTCGACAAGAATGATAACTTGAAGGTGGAACGCCTGGAAGAGTTCAAGATTGCGACTCGAGACCATGGTATTAAGGCGCTGTGGTTCGGTCCTCCCTATCAGTATATTTACGCCAACGACAAGAGGATCTATCCCTTTTACGAGGCGGCGGTGGAGAATGATGCCATCGTTTTCTACCATCATGGGGGCGGTGTCGGGGGGGGAGGGGGACGCGCATCGTCTGCCCCTCTGAAATATGCAAGACCTATCCATCTGGATGATGTGGTCATTGATTTTCCGGACTTGCGAATCCATGTGGAACATATGGCCTACCCGTGGACAGAGGAGCTTTTTGCTCTCATGAAACATGCGCCCAACATGTACACAGACGTATGCGAACTGTTTCCCCGTCCCACGTGGCTGGCCTGGTATCTGATGATGGCCAAGGAGTACGGTGTCATCGACCGGGTCATCTGGGGATCGGACTATGATGTCTATTGGTACGACGATTATGATTTCTCGCGGTATTTCAGGAAGGTGAAGGATGAAACTACCTGGATAAAGGAAGGTTTGAACAAGATCCTCGAACGGTCGGGCTGGCCGACTCTCACCCAGAATGAAATCGCGGGTATCCTGGGCGGTAATGCGCGAAGATTGTGGAAACTCTAATAGGCGAGACAAAGGACGACAACACCTGTTAGCCCCGTAGTGCCGTGCTGAGGAGATAAGGATATGACAACAAAAAGAACTTCACGCAGGACCTTCATCCATGACACTTCTCTGATTGTCGCCGGATCGGCTGCCGGATTGTTCACCGGCAACGGATGCACTTACATCCGTGGGCAGGGCCGCCATCCTTCGAATGTCCCCAGGTACAACCCCAAGAAGGAGGGCGGATGTGCGGTGGCCTTGGGATATGACGTGGATATGCCGCCAGGTGGTGAAGAGTATCTCTACGATCGGAGTATCGGTTGGCTCTACACGGATGAAGAAGTTGCCCACGGGCACCTCACTGATGATATAAGAGATTACATCAACAGGCTGGGTTCGATAGCCGAAAGTTTTGATGCGCAATTGCAGTTCTTCATCCAGGGCAACACCTTCGAGAAGCCCATCGACGTTGCCTTTTGGAAAGAGTTCGCCAAACGGGGGCACGCCCTCGACAGCCACAGCTACTACCACCAGGGTCTTGATGGGTTGTCCCCCGATGAGGTTAAGTCTCAACTTACCCGGACAAAACGGTTGATAGAGACCGAGCTTGGACAGGAGAACATCGGGATCCGAGGCCCAGGCGGATACAGAAATGGTCTCCGCGGACTAGAGGAAACCCAACAGGCCATCCTCGATGTCGGCATCAAATGGGTCAGCACACAGTTCAAATGGGGAACTCCCGGCGACGACCAGAGCTGGATAAACCTGGTACCCGAACAGCAGCCGTACTACTACCCGACGGGGCTGCTCGAGATACCGTTCTGCGGTCATCAGGATCGCTCGTATTTCGATGTCGATATGAGGGGTTCTCCCAGACCTGTTGACGAGTGGATTGCTTATTTGAAGGGATGCGTCGACATCGCCTGCGAACGCAACCTGTTCTTGTCTCTGACCGCTCACCCGAGCACAAGCTTTAAGCATGATCCGCAGGCCAGGTACGTCAAAGAACTTCTCGCCTATTGCCGCAAAAAGCCCGGCGTGGTGTTCTGCACGTACCGCGATATGCACCGCTGGATTGCAGCCGACAAGACGAGCATAGCCTGAACTGAACACATACCTGTCGTGGATCTACATGTGCTTCCTTCATATTAATGCACATGTGTGACGTTGAACGTCAGAGATCAGCAGCGGCCGCCAAAGGCCGGCGGCCGCTGGATTGACTCGATGACAGGACTGAGCAAGGATGAGCTTACCGTCCCCTTCCTGAGCCTGCTGGTTAGCCCGCTGAATCCAATGAGTAACCGCCTATGCCTTGCTTTCGATCTCGGGTTGATTGAAGTGGGGTAAGCCAATATGGGGCTATCGCACAATAATGAAGAAAGGCCCCTTTTCTGGACTGTAGCCTTTAATGGCCAAGAATTCCGGCCTTAACATCTTGAATATCAATGGTTTATGTCGGCCTGCAAAGGGACACTGGGTGCCGCCAATTGCCAGGAAGCGCCACGGAACCTGGCGACAGCCGTATGAGCACTTGTATTTGAATTTGGATGCAAGGCCGCTGAAAGGGACGAAGTTTCTGGAAGCCCACCGCGCATGAGTGGTGGGCGATGACACCCTGATTGTTCTTTTCTGGACCCAGAGGGTGGTCTGTGAACGAAAGTGCTGGCCGAACACTGGAAGCATGAGTATAATACCTCCGACCCCCACAGCGCGGTCCGCCGGCAACCGAAACTGAACGTCCGCAACAGTTGGACCAGTGGATGCACAAGGCCGGTGGACCGAAAACCGCACAGCGGGCCAATCAACTAGCCAGAACGATCTTTGGATGAATATCGCCCTGAGCACGTGAGCGAAGGCTAGGAGATTGACACAACTGCTTGGGCTACAGGGGGTATTTCATGCGCGCAGTCCATGTCACGAGGACGTAGAGTGCATATGCTATAAAGGTCAACATCTTAAGCGTAGTCGATCGAAAGGGAGGAATTAGAATGTGTGCAAAGCTTGCCATTAACGGCCAACCCAAGGTGGTCCCCGACGGCCTTCAGAAATCTTGGCCGCCCATTATCCAGGATGACATCGATGCGGTGGTCGCTGTCCTGAAAACCGGCGTCCTGTGGGGACCCATGGAAGAGCAGGTCCTCGGCCTGCAAGAGGAATTCGCGAACTATATCGGCGCCAAACACGCGCTCGTGGTGAATTCCGGTACAGCCGCGCTGCACGCGAGCGTGTGTGCCGCGGGCGTCGAAGCGGGGGACGAGGTTATAACGCCGGCATACAGTTTCTGGGCAACCAGCCAGGCCGTGCTCGCCCATCACGGCATCCCCGTTTTCGTGGACATCGACCCGGACTCGATGAACATGGATCCCACGAAGATCGAGGAGAAAGTAAACGAGCGGACCAAGGCGCTGTTCCCGGTCCATGTGCATGGGCTTTGCGCCGACATGGATCCCATTAACGAAATCGCGAAGAAGCACGGCCTCAAGGTGATTGAGGACGCCGCACAGGCTGCTGGCGGCAAGTATAAGGGGAGAAATGCGGGTGTGCTCGGCGATATTGCCGGGTTCAGCCTCAATGGCAGCAAGAACCTGCCGGCCGGCGAAGGCGGAATCGTCACTACCAATGACGACGAGCTGATTGACCGCGCCAGGAAGATGGCCATGTTTGGCGAGAAAGTCATACCGAAAGGGATGATCCGGCTGTACGACGCGGAAATCATGGGCTTCAACTACCGCAACAATGAGATGGCCGACGCCCTTTGCCGGTCGATGCTGAGGCGCTATGATGAACTGCAAGCCGGACGCGCCAAAAACTGCGAGTATCTAAACACTGAGTTGGCCAAGATCAAGGGCGTCCGGCCACCTGAAACACCCGAAGGCTACGTTCACGCCTGGCACCTGTACAAAGTCAGGGTTTACCCCGAAGACCTGGGCATCACCGATATCCATGTCAAGCGGTTCCGGTGGGCGGTCTACAAGGCGCTCCAGGAGGAAGGCCTTTCTCTCTTCGAGTGGCACAACATGCCGGTACCCGCTCAGAAGATCTTCATGAACCGCGATGCCTACGGCAAGGGCTCCCCCTGGACCTGCGGCCACGCACGGCCCGAGGCGAAGGACATGGTCTATGACCCCTTCGATTATCCCGTGTGCGTCGATATGTTCGACCGATCCTTCTGCATCGACCCCTTTTATCCGCCGAACGGTCTTGAGTTGATGCAATATTATGTCGAGGCGTTCAACAAAGTCTTCGAGAATCTTGACGAAGTGATCGAGTACTCGAAGACCGTCGAATTCCCGACCATGCCCGGGGAGAACAGAGATATATAGGGAGAACCTGCCATGTCGGACTACAGCGAATTGACAGAGAAGGTCTTGGAGGAACATCGCAAGGTCCTGCTCGACGTGGATGACAAAGAAGTGGAGATGCTATTGGATGCGATCGCCGAAGCGAAATGCATTCAAGTCTTCGGTATGGGCCGGATGAAATGCGCGGTTCGGGCTTTCGTCATGCGGCTCATGCATATGGGTTTCGACGCCCATGTCGTCTATGACACCACATGCCCCAATATCGGCCCAGGTGATTTGCTTATTGCGAACGCAGCCTGCACAACCATCGGCTACACGGTGATGCAGTTTGCGGAAAAGCACGGGGCCAAGGTCGTGGCCATCACCGCCAATCCCAAATCCAAAGCCGCGGCTCTCTGCGATTTCACGGTGAACTTGAAAGGCCAGGTGCACGGGGGCCGGGACTATGAGATCCCTTCGATCCAGCCCATGGCCGCGCTCTTCGAGCAGGCTATTTTTGTGTTCGAAGACATCATAATTCAGTTGCTGATGAAGAAACTGAATATAACCGCAGAACAGATGGCGAAGCGCCATACTAACGTGGACGGTTATATGGACTTCAACATTGATGACGAATAGAAAGAAAGGGAGAACATCATGACGAATGGAAAGGCACGAGCGAACCTGCTCATGGAAGCCCAGGGCAGGTTCGGAATAGGGGAATATCCCATCCCGGACCCAGCGCCGGGATCGGTTCTGATGAAGATAGAGTTGTGTGGCATCTGCGGCACGGATGTGCACACCTGGCACGCCACGGAAGAGGAAGTGGGGATGGGCGAATACCCCCTCAGCCTCGGTCACGAGATTTCGGGCACGGTGGCTGCCTTGGGTAAGGGCGTTACGACGGACTACATCGGCCAACCTCTGAAGGAGGGCGACCGGATCGGAGTCTGCCCGGCGATTCATTGTCACAAGTGTTACTACTGCACGATCGCCAAGACCCCCGAAAAATGCACGGACTGGAAAACCTATGGCACGTGGCCCAAAGCCGACCAGGAGCCCCATTTCAGCGGCGGCTATGGCGATTACCTCTACATCCATGACCCCAATTCCGTCGTCCTGAAGACGCCGACGACGGCCGAGCGGACCGCCTTCCTCGAGCCCATGGCCGTGATCGTCCATGCCATGCTCCACGCCCAGATCAAGCTCGGGGACACGGTGGTGGTGCAGGGGTCGGGGCCCATCGGGCTGCTGGCCACCGCATGTTCCCATCTCGCAGGCGCTTCACGCGTCATCGCCACCGAGCTAAACAACCGCACGCGCCTTGAGTTGGCCAAGAAGATGGGGGCGGATTTGACCATGTGTCACCTTGATCTGCCCGAAGCCAAAGATCGCAAGGAATTCGTCTACGACAACTCACTCAACCTCGTCGGCGCTGATGTCGTTATCAACGCGGTGGGAGTCGCTGATGCGTTTGCGGAGTGTCTCAACTTCGTCCGGAACAGCGGCACGCTTGTCGAGGTAGGCAATTTTGTGGATTCCGGAACCTGCGAGTTCAATCCATGCCGGCACCTGTTGGAAAAGGGCATCAAGATCATCGGCAGTTTCGATAACGAAGCCGAGCATTTCGTCCGGGCCATTCCTTTACTCTGCGATTCGCGGATACCCCTGGAGGAACTTATTTCCCACCACGTACCTCTTGGCGATGTCGAAGGCGTGCTGACCAAGATCAGTAAAGCCGAAAAGCTGGACGAAAAGGAAATCGTCAAGGTCATGATGGATCCGAACCTTCCTGAAAGGAGTTAACCGTGTTACGGAACATCCCGGCCTGTCTTTCGCCTGAACTCATGCACGCGCTGATGAGCATGGGGCACGGCGATGAGATTGTGTTGGCTGATGCCGATTTCCCGGCGGCCACGCATTCGAAACGGCTGATTCGCGCCGACGGGCTGGATGTAAGCACCTTGCTCGAGGCCATCCTTCCGTTTTTCCCGCTTGACAGCTTCGTGGAGCGACCTGTCGCCACGATGGACTGCTCCGAGTGGGGAGACGAACCCGAGTCATACGAGCGCTTCAGGGAGATCATTCGGAAACACGAGAAGGGGTTTACCGACTTCGAACTGGTCAAGCGATTCGACCTTTACGCTCGCGCCTCAGAAGCCTATTCCGTCGTCGTCACAAGCGAGGCCGACGGCAACGTTATTTTGAAGAAGGGCCCTGTGATGATGTAGCGGAGCGCCAGCCGCGACGGAACAGGAAGCCTGAGAGTCTTTGACCTGCAGATGAGAAGATAATGTTGGCGGGGCATCTCCGCCTCGACATCACCCCCGACCGTCTCCGCGAGGGCTCAAAATCCAGCAGCGTGGCGAACCGTGTCCGCGTTGGGTTCGCCAGCACGCTGCAGGACGCCGGTCTCCTCCTCAATAAAACCGCTGAGGCTTAAGAAACCATGGCAGTCATCACCTCGTTTCGAACACATGACGCGCGTTTCGACCTGGAAGCCGGGGCCGGCTCCGATGCGGTCCACACTGACCCTCAATATGGTTACGGTGTCACAATTCTCGAAAGCGACAACGGAATTACCGGAACCGGCTTGACTTATACGTTGGGCGGAGGGACGGAGCTGGTCTGTGCTGCCATCGAGCTATTGATCGAGCCGATCATAGGTCGGGACATTGAAGAGCTGATGGCCGAATTCGGCAAGGTGCAAAAGCGAATCGCCGAGCATCACCAGATTCGCTGGCTTGGACCGCACAAGGGAGTCATCCACAACGCGCTGGCATCGATCACGAATGCTTGCTTCGATCTCTGGGCCAAACATCGCGGCGTGCCGCTTTGGAAACTGCTGCTCGATTTGTCACCGGTAGAAGTTGTCAATCTGATCGATCTCAGTTAT
>SDBV01011440.1_pt1 | contig 11501 bp, 11 predicted proteins | sample 2277081 | NCBI WGS metagenome assembly SDBV01 (sample SAMN10402039, study PRJNA504765) | marine sediment metagenome | isolation source: marine sediment core GS10_PC15, 223 cmbsf | place: Arctic Ocean: Southern Knipovich Ridge | collected 2010
CTTGTGGTGGGTGTCCATTTGCAGGCAATTGTTCACCTTGCAAGCCAGAGGTAACTGCTGCCGTTGTTAATTCACCAGTACGTTCACCTGCCTTTATGGCTCAAGAAAGATTAGGAATGCAAGAAACGCAGAGATTTATACGGGCAGAAAAATGGTGTTCTAAATGCCTCAAAAACCATCGGAACGAATCATGTCCGCACTGTGGAGGGAAGGGATAAATATGGCAATTCCATTTATAAAAAATCCTAAAATTGTAACAAACTGGTTTAATAGAAGGACTAAAAAGTTTCTTGAGAAGAAGCAAAAGCGAGCTTATTACGCTATTGGTGTTAAAAAGCCTGGCAAGTTAAAAATTGAGTTTCGGGAGGAAAAGAAACGCCCTGGAGGTTCAGGAGAATTAGAAAGACATTGGGTCGGTTATCTTGAGTTTGAATTGAATAGCCAGTTTGCCAAAGACCTTAAAATGTTTTTAAGAGAGCACATGGAGGCAGAGGATGATTTCAAAGCCTAAAATTATGGAAGTAAAAAATGTTCCAATTGACAGCGTTAATCTTTATCCCGAAAACCCACGTGAGATTGAAAAAGGTCAGTTTGAAAAGCTGAGAAAATCTATTCGGGAGTTTGGCTTTGTAGAGCCTCTAGTTGTTAATCTTCGAGATGATGATAGTTTTCCTGAAAGTGAAAGAAACAAGCTTACCATTGTCGGTGGAAATATGCGGTGGAGAGCTGCTAAAGAGGAAGGTTACAAAGAAGTACCAATCGTTGAAGTTAGTCTTAATAAGGCCAAAGAAGCTATCTTAAACATTGCTCTTAACAGAATTAGTGGCAAGTGGGATATTGGCAAACTAGAGAAGATGGTCTATGAGTTGAGTAGTGAGGAATTAGGCCTGGATTTAGATTTAACTGGTTTAGAGGAGTGGGAGCAAAAGCTTTATAATCCTGCAGAGGATATTGACGATGAAGAAATTATAGATATTGTCGGAACTGACGAAAAGCCCACCTTTATTCTGAAGGTTGTTTTTGCTAAAGAGGAAGATTTTACCAGAGCATCAAGAATAATTGGTGGTGATAGAAGGTTTAGGAAAATATTGAGAGGTGAAAATCTACTGAAAATTCTTGATGTCCATGAAGCCAACAAAGAAGCCAAAAAAACCTGAACGTAGAGATACCTACATTTCACCCAGGTGGTCTAATGAATTTTTAGACTGTGCAATGCCAATGACTTTTGACACGTACAGTCTTTGTTCGTATAAGTGTCAGTATTGCTTCAGTTTTTACCAACGCATTCATAAGAAGGACTACGCCAGGAATTATGCTAAATACGTGAATGTTGATAAGGTAAAAAAGATTTTCTTAGAGCCAGAGTCCTCGGAATTTTCTCACTATGTAAAGAATAGATTTGTTCTTCAATGGGGTGGATTAAGTGAACCTTTTGATTTAATAGAACCGCATTTTGGTATAACGTTGAAACTTCTAAAGTTTTTCCGAGAGATTAATTATCCCGTGACTCTCAGCACAAAGTCTGTTTGGTGGGTTAAAGACAAGCGGTACGTTGATGTAATCAAAGGAGCAAAGAATTTTCACTTTAAGTGGAGCATTATTACTTTGGATGAAGAAAAAGCTCGCAAGATTGAGCGTGGTGTTCCTGCTCCTATGGAGAGGTTGAATGCGTTGGGAGAGGTTGCGAAATGGGGTACACACGGAGTTAATCTGAGGTTAAGACCATTTATGCTTGGTGTGTCAAACCCATCACATTTAGATTTGATTAGAAAGGCAGCGGAGTTGGGTGCAAAAGCACTTACTACTGAGTTTTTTTGCTTGGAAGCCAGAGCAGACCTGAGAGTTAAAAGACGTTATAAAATAATGTCAAAGGTTTGTGGTTTTGACCTCTATCAGTTTTATAGAAGAAACACTAGAGGTGGTGGTTATTGGCGGTTGAATTACGAAATTAAAAGACCGTATATGGAGGAGATGCAGAAGTTATGCAAGGACTTGCACATCGGATTCTTTGTTAGCGATGCTCATCATAAAGAGAAAAATGAATGGGGTAATTGTTGTGGTGTTCCAAGAACAGGAGAATTTAAGAATCAAGCTCGGTGTCAATTTACTGAGGCGATTGTAATTGCTAAGGAAAAAGGTGAAGTGCGGTTTTCAGACATTACCAAATTTGACCACGAATATTTGAAAAACGTAATGTGGAGAAATGCTCAAGGTTTGAATCAAGGAACCAACCAAGCAAGATTGAAAAATTGGAACAGGTCGCTTTTCGATATGATGAGATATCTTTGGAATAACCCAAAAAGAGCTTCTAGTCCCTGGAAGTATTTTGACAAAATGTTGATACCTACCAAGATTGATAAGGATGGCAACGTCGTTTATAAATTTAATCAAAAGAAATATGAAGACAAAGCGAAATGAAAATTAAAACTACCAAATATAAAGGTAGAAGGTTTTTTTATAGGGCAGGAACCACTGACGAGAATTGTATAAAAGAGGTATTAATAAATCAAAGTTATAAGAATCGCAACGTGCCATTTTTTGTTGAAGAAAACGAAACCTGGCTTGATTTAGGAGCACACATCGGAACCTTTGCGATTTATGCCTACTCAATGGGTGCCAAGCGAGTGATTTGTTTTGAGGGCAACGAAGGTAATTACCAGCTATTGAGAAAGAATTGCTATGAAGCAGAGATACACAAGGAGTTTTTCACCGCTTCAAAAGAACCCAAAGTGCCAGTGTTTAAGCCAACCAGGGCGAATGACTTTTACCGATTCACAGCCATAAGGAATAAAAGACCTGATGGTTTCGTTGATAATTTCTATGCTGGGGATTTCAAAGAAAAGGTTGATGGTATCAAAATGGACATCGAAGGTTCTGAGTTTGAATTGATTGAGAGGGGTTTGTTGCCAGAAGCAAAGAAGCTAGTTATGGAATACCACTTCTCAAAAGACAAACTGATGAGCAATTTCTTTAAGCGAATGGAGATGCTAAAGTCCCACTTCAAAAAAGTTTATTACCAACCAAGCATAGAGAAGCTAAGAGCAAAAGGTACAGAAAAATATCCTGGGTTTTATGATATAAAAGTGTTTTGCATCAACTTATGATGTAACCCCATAGTTTATTGTCCTAGCCAGACAATTTGTGATTTCAAGGGTAGACAGGTTTCTTATTACTTCTTTGTCAAGTACCAAAATATTAGGCACAAGTGTTCTAGTTTGTTATTGATAATTCTGTTTTTCCAAAACTCCACTTTCTAAGTCATTTGCACGCATAGAAACACCTCTCTTCACGCATGAATTATAGGCCTATCGTGGATTGAATCATAATTAAGGTAGTGGGATAACCCACGCACTTTAACAGAAAGGAGGTGATAAAAATGGTTGCTGTATGTCAATTTTGCTTTGAGAATCGCAATGGCAGACTGTATAGGCGAAAGCCAATTTGCAGTCGGTGTCGTCGCAGACGCAAGATATTATGGCACGCCAGAAGATATGCTTAAAGAAGATGCTCTAAAATGTATCGGAGACGCATATAGCTTTTGGACAGTGGAAGGTGCAAAGAAAATTTGCAAAGTATTGGGAATAGAGTTCAACGACAATCTGATTCGAAAGTATACAGGTCAGAAAGACGCTAATCCCGATAATCATCCAAAAGGCTTGTGGTTAAATAAAGATGAACCAGTTGAAGGAGTAGCTGGCTTAAGTCTATCTTTCTACATAACCGAAAAGATGGGTGCAGATGAGGGCTTACCGCAATACCACGGAAGGGGTAGAACGGCAAGAACAAATGAAGAAGCGGTACGAGCCAAGCTGGGAGGTAGGAAGCCATATTGGGTAAAGTAATAAATTGGGCAGGGAGAAATCTCTGCCCTTTTTATAGTAGTATTCCAAGGTAGAGCTGGTTGACAAAGCCAGAAAATAAAGGCACAATAAAGGCACATCAAGGATACAAAATTATGGGTGGAAAAGGTAAAAAAAAGAAGAACCTAACCAAGCGTAGGAAGAAACAGCGTAGAAAGAGGAACCGTAAAAATGTCACGACCTAAGAAGATTAACTGGGAGCAAGCAAAGGCAGACTACATCGGTACTCGAGAGACTTCATTAAAGATGATAGCTGAGAAGTTCAAAGTGAGTTACAGCTATTTGAGGAAGATATCCCAAAGAGAAGGTTGGGTGAAAGAGAAAGAGGAGCGTTGGAAGGAGGCAGGCGAAGACGCTTTGGATAAAATTCAGGACTCAATGGCTGAGTTGATTGTCAGACACGCAAAGGTTGGTAGGTTCTTGCAGACGATTGGTTTGCAAAGCATAAAAAAGAAATACGAGCAGTTGATTATTATGGAAAAGTCTGGCAAGAGGGTTAGAGGACTGAGGGAGTTTGAGGATAAGATTCTGCTCGGGTTCGTTAAGGTCGGGGCAGGCATTGAGAGGGCAGCATTCCCTAAGCAGTTGGACGTTAGAGCTGATGTTCGATTCAGCACGAAAGGATTGTCAAAGGCGTTAGACAAGGCAATGTACGATGTCTTCAGAAAAAACATCATCAAAAGAAAGCCACCTCGAAAGAGAGGCAGAGGTCAGAGCTGAGTTTAGAAAAAAACACCTTTTAGCATGGGTTGATGACCACGTTCTTACTCCAAAGGGCGATGAGATGGATTGGGCAGACCATAGGTATTTAATTGATATCTATGAGGATGAAGCCCAGAGAATGATTCTCAAGAAGGCAGCCCAGATTGGAGTTACCACCTTCGGAATGAACAAGGCCATGTGGTTTGCGGACACCCACGATGTAGCCATTATCTACACCTTCCCGACAGCTTCAGATGTGGCGTATTTCTCAAAGGCCAGGATAGCACCGATGGTACAGGCCTCAGAGCACTTGAGCAGGGTGGTTGAAGGTGGGATTGAGTTAAAGCAGATAGGCAAATCATTTATCTACTTCAAAGGTGCATGGAGTGAAAGACAGGCCATTTCGGTTGACAGCGATTTCAATATCCACGATGAGGTTGATTTCTCCAAGCCAGACATAATTGATGTTTACCAGGAGAGGCTTTCGCATTCAAAGTACAAGTTGTTTCTGGCCTTTTCTACTCCCACAATCCCAGAGTTCGGCATTGACTTCCTTTTCAACCGCTCGGACAAAAAGGAGTGGTTTGTTAAATGCCCGAAGTGCAAGAAAGCCCAGATATTGAAGTATCCAGATTCAATCAGAGGCGACACCAAAGAAGCTAGGTATGCCTGCCTTTACTGCCTTGCGACCATTACCGATGATGCAAGACGTGAAGGTTATTGGAAGGCCACAGGAGATAAGGACTGGAAGGTTTCGGGCTATCACATCTCGCAGCTGATGGCACCGTGGATTTCTGCCACTGAAATATTGCAGAAGGAAGAACGTGCAAGGTTAAGGCCGACCAAGCAGCTTTCAGGAATCAAGGACTTTTACAACTTCGTTCTGGGTGAGTCCTTTGGTGGCGAAAACCAACCTCTCAATAGGGATATTCTTTTGGCTTGCATTCAGAACAAGCACGATTTGGAAAAAGAACATAGACGGACAATTATGGGAGTTGACCAAGGTGATGAGTTGAGTGTGACGATTTATACCAAGGAAAAGTCAGGTGAAATCAGGTTAATTCACACGGAAGTTACCGATAAGTGGGACAAGTTGCCTGATTTGATAGATGAATTTGGAGTGGTGTATTGCATGATTGACGCCCTGCCCAACAAGGCCTCTGCTAAAAGGCTTGCAAAGCAATACCCAGGCAAGGTGTGGTTAGTCTATTACAACGAGAGGCAAAAGGAATTTATCAAGTGGAAAAAAGATACGGAGAAAAAGGAACGCTGGGTTGTCGTTCACAAAATGGAATCACTTGACGCAATGGCTGACAGGTTTATATCGCATAGTGTTATCTTGCCAAGGCTATCCCAGCCAGTTGATGTTCTAGTTAGGCACTTGTGCAATTGGGCTAAAGACAAAGAGGAGGACAGCCATGGTGTTGTTAGGTGGGTCTATAAAAAGCTGGGAGCTGACCACTTGACTATGGCTAGCAATTATGCAATGCTGGCAGTAGACAAACTGTCAACAGGCTCTTTGGCTGAACCAGAAGCAGAGGATATACCTAAGAAAGATAGGACGATAACCTCTGGGATAATGGGGAAGGATTTTTGAGGAGTTAAAAATGGCAGGAAAAAAAGGAACTAAAAAGAAATCTTCAAGGCCAGAAATTGGTGCTTCTGGTGTTACAAACTTCCAAGGCGTTATTGATACTGACGAGTACGTTGCTGATTTGCAAGGTACTACTCTCTACACAACGATTGATAAGATGCGGTGGTCTGACGCTTCGATTCAGGCTGCCCTTTTGATGTGCGAGCTTCCTATTCGTTCCGCAGAATGGGATATTGAGCCAGCTTCTGAAGAAGCACAAGACCAAGAGATTGCAGAGTTTGTTAAAGACAACCTTTTTAATGGCTTAACTATTCCATGGGAGGATACGCTTCGACAAATCCTTCTAATGCACCCATACGGTTGCATGGTTTTCGAGATAATTTACAAGATAACTGAAGAAGGTAAGATTGGTTGGAGAAAATGGGCACCAAGATTACCAAAAACAATTCAGAAGTGGCATATTGATAAGAATGGTGAATTGGAAAAGATTGAGCAGAGAACTTACAAGGATGATACTTTTATTACGGTTGAAATTCCAGTTGAGAAGCTGATGGTTTTCGTTTATCGCAAAGAAGGTGACAATTACCGTGGTACTTCACTTCTAAGGCAAGCCTACAAGCACTGGTTCTTCAGAGATAAATATTACAAGATTGATGCGGTTGCCACTGAGAGGCTTGGCATTGGTATTCCAGTTATCACTTTACCTGAGAGCTTTACTGATGATGATTATGATGATGCCAAAAAGCTGGGTGAGAATTTGAGAGGCCATGAAAAAGCTTATGTGCTTAAAAAGGAAGGCTGGGAAATCGAAATGATGGACTTAAAGAGCAGTACCACAAAAGGTGTTCAGGAGATGCTCGAACACCACACTAGGGAGATTTTGAAGTCTGTGCTGGCTCAGTTTATTGACCTCGGGAGCAAAAGTTCTGGTAGTTACGCTTTAGCGAAAGACCAGTCCCAGATTTTCCTGTCCTCTCTTGATGCTTCAGCGAAGTTGATAGAGGATATTGTCAACAAGGAAATCAAAAAGCTGGTTGACTACAATTGGACAGTTGAGGAGTATCCGAAGCTAACTCACTCTGATTTAGGAATTAAAGATATTAAAGAGTTGGCCGAAGCGGTTCAAGCTTTAACATTTGCAGGAATGCTTACTGGTGACCCAGAAACAGAGGACTATATCAGGAAAGTTCTGAAACTCCCAGACAAGCCAGAGGGAAGCAAAAGAGTGCAAAAGGATGCACCGAAAGGAAAGAAAGACCCAGACAAGCCAGATAAAGATGATGACAATGGTGAATTTAAGGAAAAAAAGAAAAAGAAAAATGGTGAGTACCACAGAGAGTTTACAAAAGCAGAGTTGCGAGTCAGGTTTGACGAAATCAGAGATTTTATGGACAGTGCGGAAAGGGAGGTCGTTGGCAAAATGCTCGCAGTCCTCAATCGGGAAAGAACTAGCTTAATGATTCTTTTCGAAGATGCAATGAAAAGAAAAGACTTTGCTGATTTACAAAGAATATCTTGGAAGTTGAAAGGACAGTATGCTGCTGTTCTTCAGGAACAAACCAAGAGGCTTTTTGAATATGGAAAGTTGAAGTCAAGCTATGAAATCAAGAAGCCAGCACCTATCACTACCGCTGAGATAAACAGGCGAATGGCACAAAGAGCCTTTTTCCTTGCAGACCGCCACGAGAAACAGCTTTTGAAGAAAATAAAAGGAATCGCTGCGGTAGCGATGATGGACGCAACGGTTACAGATGAGCAAGCCATGTTGGAGATTGCTGAAGGTTTCGATACATTCTTCAATAGAAATGTGCCAGCCACCGCTTCTTTGTTAACCTCAGATGAAGTGAATAGCGGTAGGATTTACACTTTCGAATCCTTCAAAGATGACCTCTATGGCTATCAGTGGTCGGCCATTTTGGACGGTGCGACCTGCAATTACTGTCAAAGCATGGATGGCCGAGTAATTGGGACAGAGGATAAAGCCTTCTCAAGTTACAAGCCAGGTGCAGTCCATTTCAATTGCCGATGTATCTGGGTGGCAATAACAAAAGAAGAAGAAAGTCCGCCACCTTTCACTGGTATTCCTGAAAACTTAAGGCCTCAATCAGCAGTGCCAGCATGGGAGTTTAAGGATTTAGAGTATCCATTGGCAGGTTCTGGTGGACGGAAGATGCCATACGGATTGGGGGTGCATTAAGTATGGCGAAGAACGAACCATTTTTAATTACAAAACCAGAGATTAAATTCTGGTTGGCTATATTAGGCTTGGTAGTGGGAGGTGCTATTGCTTTTAACACTGTTAAAATGGAAGTAAAGGCATTGTCTGAAAAGGTAATATTGTTTCAGGATTGGCATGAACGTTTAGTTAGAATGGAAACAAATCAAAAACATATAATGAAGGCATTGGATATTGAGGTTGAGTAGCTTGACAGCGGATTTTTATTAAATTATCATCTAGAAAGGAGATACAAATGGCGTTAAAATTCCCTGCTGACTTCGATAAATGTGTTAAAGAGGGAGGCAGAGTTCGAACTGAAAAACCAAAAGAAGGTAAATATCTTCATGTTTGTTATGATAAAGCTGGCAAATCTCACGCTGGCGAAGTTAAGAGTAAGAAAGAAGCTTCAGAAGTTGACTCTTATTTAATCAATCTCGGATACGAAAAGGAATTTGGTGAGTTTGTAATGGCCTCTAAAACAGAGCTTAAGAGTCTAGTTCCTCAGATAAAATTGTCAGAGAACATCTTCAAACAAAAAACGGCAGAGATTGAGGTTCTGCACGCTGGTAAATGGGAACATCCGCAGTATGGTATTATTAAGATTAGCGAAGAAGATATTGATAAGTTTGTCCAGTCCTTTGAAGATAATGTTCGCAAAGTTGACCTGGCAGTAGACCAAGAGCATATGCCAGAAAAAGGTGCTGCTGGTTGGTACCGAAGCTTGAAGAAAGTTGTTGAGGACGGCAAGACGAAGTTGAAAGCAACGATTGAATGGACTAAACTAGGCAAGCAGCTCATTAAAGACGGGATTTTCAAGTATTTCAGCCCAGAGTTTGACTTTGACTATGAAGATTTGGAAACCCACGAAAACTTTGAAAATGTATTAATCGGTGGTGCATTAACCAACCGACCATACTTTAAGAGCCTAGCACCAGTGGCTCTTTCAGAAAATTTGTATGCTGGATTTACCAGTAAATTAAAAGAGGAAGGAGGTGAAAAGAAAATGACCAGAAAGGAACTTAAAGCAAAATTAGTAGAAGACTCTGATTTTAAGCTTGACGAAAAGGCATCAGACAAAGACAAGAAAGTGTTTGATGAAATTAAAGCAGAGATTGCTAAGGAGGCTGAAGATACGAAGAAAGCAAAGGAGAAAGAAGAAAAGGAAAAAGAGAAAGAGAAAAAGAACAAGAAAAAGAATAAGAAGATGAGTGAGGAATTTATCTCCAGTGCCGACCACACAAAACAGATGAACGAAATGAGGTCTAAGTTGGGCGTTGTTGAAAAGAAGCTTAGATTCAAAGAAGTTACTGCGGAAGTGGGCGGTTTCGTATTTTCTGAAAGCAATCCCAAAGGCGTTCTTTTACCCAAAAACGAAAAGGCAGCAATCGATTTATTGATGGCTGTTACTCCAAAAGTTGCTAAACTCTTTACTGAGTTTATGGACGAGCTTCCAGCGGTTTCTTCGAAACTGTTTAGAGAAGAAGGAGGCGATGACGGTGAAGGTTCTGATTCCGAGAAGGTTCAGGCTGAAGCCAAGAAAATGATGGATAAAGAGAAAGGTTTAACTTACGGAGACGCAATTAAAAGGCTTCAGAATGAGAAGCCAGACTTGTTTCCAAAAGAGAAAGAAGAATAATTGTAAGTTAGGATTGGGGGTGAGAATTTATGGCATCAAGAGTACAATCAAACCCGATGAACGTTCTCAGCTTAAAAGCTGGGGAAAGTTTTGCATCAAAACAGTATAGAGCTGTTTGTATGGCTGTTGGAGCAGCAGCAAGACTTGTGACTACGATTGCAGCAGCAGCGGAAGGTGCTCATGTTATTGGAGTTATCCAAAACAAAGCTCCAAGTGGAGACGCAGCTTCGGTTGCCACAGGTGGTTCTTCCATTCTCGAAATGGTAGCCAACTGTGATGCAGGTGAGAAGATTGTGTCCGATTCGAATGGTAAAGGTACTCCAGCAGCCAATGACACATATGGAGTTATTGGTATTGCTTTAACCAGCAATGTTGAGGGTGATGGAGGACTAATCGAAATCCTTCTGACACCAGGAGGTAACGCACAAGCTAACGAAAGTAATTAAGGTTAGCAAACAACTTGACCACTAGAGTTGTAAAAATTAGTGGTAGAATAAAATAGAACGGGGGTGAGAATTTATGAAATTTACAGAGATTCAATTGTCTGAGTTAGCGAAATTAAAGGCAATGAAATTTACGAATCCCACAAAGGGAGATGTCCACGTAGACGCCGTATTAAGTGGCGTGTCGGTGATGTATCAAAATGATAAGATGATTGCCGATTTGGTATTACCTGTTGTTCCTGTCAAAAAGGAATCCGACTTGTTTTACGTATACGAACGCAATTGGAGGTTGCCAGAGGCTAAAAGAGCTGCTGGTGCTGAAGCTGCTGAGGTGGAATGGAATGTTACGTCTGATACTTACTCATGCGAAGAATATGCGTTGAAAGACCTTATTCCAGACAGAGTTAGAAAAAACGCTGATAAACCATTAAATATGGATGTAGACACAACCGAGAATTTAGTCAATCTGATTCAGTTACTAAGAGAGAAAAGAGCTGCAGATATCGTCTTCACAGGCGGTAATCACGGCGACACTTCTGCTTTATCTGGGATTAACCAATGGGATGACTACGCAGGTAGTGACCCAATTGGCGATGTCCGTTCAGCTAGGGCTGTTGTTCATCTTGCATCAGGCAAGGAGCCGAACACAATGGTAGTTGGAAAGCAGGTTCACGATAAATTGCTCGACCATCCTGACATTTTGGAGCGTATTAAATATACCCAAAGAGGAATTATTACCGAAGATATTTTAGCTCGAGTATTCGAGGTTGAGAAATATATAGTCGGTAGGTCAATCTACGATAGCTCTCAGTCTGGGGGCGATGAAGTATTAGCATATGTTTGGGGAAAGAAAGTAGCGTTGATTTATGCAGAGTCTTCGCCTGGAATTAAGAAGGTATCTTACGGATATCAGTTCCAAAGTAGAGGCTTCCGCACCAAAAAGTGGAGAGTGGAAGGTCGAGATGGTGATTTCATCGAGTCAGGTAAAATTAGGGACGAAAAAGTAGTGGCTTCTGCTTGTGGTTTTCTTTATACCACAGTAGTAAGT
>SDBV01011441.1_pt1 | contig 11501 bp, 10 predicted proteins | sample 2277081 | NCBI WGS metagenome assembly SDBV01 (sample SAMN10402039, study PRJNA504765) | marine sediment metagenome | isolation source: marine sediment core GS10_PC15, 223 cmbsf | place: Arctic Ocean: Southern Knipovich Ridge | collected 2010
CACACGGTGGCGGGGCACCTTTCTCTGCAAAATTCTTTTTGTCCTCCCTTACCTTAAAAAACCTGGCTCGAATCCGTTATAACGCCTCTCCATTCAGCCACTAAATTCCGTGAAGAACCCTTTATCCATAGCCCAATTCTCGCAGATCGTCTTCATCGAGGCCATGGTGGTGGCCCAGTTCGTGTAAGAGGGTGATGCGGATTTCGCGTCGCAGGCGGTTGTCGGTGACCGCACCGCGTGCATTGGCAGCGGCGTTGATGACGCCCTCGCGATAGATGGTGACAACGTCGGGCAAAACACCCGATTGTTGTACGCTTCGATCGGTCAATGGAATGCCCGTGTACAGCCCGCAGAGTTGTTGACGCTGGGGGATATTCATGCGGCACAGTATTTCGTCGCTGGGATAGTCTTCGACATGCAGCGGCACCTCGTCGATGAGATCGAGGATCCATGTGGGCAGTTGCGCGAGCACCTCTTCGAGGATGGCGTCAAAACGGCGGCGAGTTTTCTGATCCAAGGCGTTTCCTTTTTACGTTGTTGGTGGTGCGTCGCGGACGCACCCTACGGGCGTCGTGTTTTTCGGCGGGCGGCGCGGTTCATGGCGGCCACACAGATTTCCTGACGGTTGTGCATCAACTGCCGCGCGCGAACGACTTCGTAGCCCCAGTTTCTGATGCGATCGAGATATTCGGCAGTGTGGTCGGCCAGTTTCCAATCGGTAAATTTCAGGGTCAGTAGCAGCCCGCGTATGTGGACCGTGGGCTGGGTGACTATTGCCTCGACGGCGTCGAGCGTGTATTTGGGCGTGGCGTTGATGTCGGCCATGAGCCAGCGGATCTTGCGAAATTCGCGACGGCGGACTTGCATCACGCGGCGGCGGATGTGCGTGAAATTGGGATTTTCCAGTACCGCGGGTGCCATTTCGGCCGAATCGATGCCGGTAACCAGCAAGCCGCGGGCCAAGAGAGCCTGGCTGGAGCCGCCGGGGGCGCTGCCGATTTCGGCACAGCGGTTTCCCGGACGGATGGGCAGCCGCGACCAACGAAGTCCTTCTTCCATTTTCAGCCATGCCCGGCTGACGGCGTCGTGGGGGAGTTCCAGCGAGATGATGCCGCCGGGCCAACGCGATGAAAACCCGCGAACGCGATGGTAGCCAACCCAACAGACGCCCGGGTCGATGATGATGCAATCGAGAACTAGCAGGCCGCTGGGGGCTGCTTGGTTCGAATCGGCGTCGTGTGGTGCCAATAAATCCGGCTTTGGGCAGTGGCGGCGCAGGGCTTCGTGGAGCAGACGCGCCTGGGGCGTGATCGAGGGCTCGTAGCCGTGCCGCCCGGGCCCGGCCGTGTCGCGGGGCCAAACATGGATTCGCTGAAACTGCATCGCGGGTGCAATTTGCCAAACCCGCTTTGCCAAATCGTCGAGATCCACATCGCGGTCGGGTGAATTGGGCACGGGTTCCGCAATGCCGGTCTGGACTTTACCCGTGGAAAAACCGTACGAGCGGGCGAAGACCGAGCGGAGCCGAAAATCGTCGGCCAGATCCATTCGGGGGGGCAGCTTAAAAGTCAGGAAGCCGGGACGCGAAAAAGCGAATCGGAGTTCCGGCGAGCGGCGCGCCAACTCGCCCTTCAGCGCTTGTTCCGCGCCGACCTGACATGTACAAAACAGGAATCTTGGTTTGTCGTCCATGGTGACCTACTCTCAATGCTGATCAATTTCATTCTAACCGAGTTGTCATCTAAGGGGAACTGCGATAATCGAGCTAGGGCAAAAACCAGCAGTTAAGCGTGGCATTGAAAAGAAAAGGCCCACGGGCAAGTGCCTGTGGGCGAGTGTTGAACAGAAGGAGGGGAGGCATGCTCTCGATGCCCAACAACTAACCGGCTTCTTTTCGCTCGAACGGCGATTCGGCCGGCAGGGTACCCACATGGGATCTGTCCCAATGGGGCGAAGGGATGACGCTGGGGCGTGGGACGGCCATGGGGCCCACGGGACCGTGGCGGGAATCGTCCCAGGTATGGGTTTGAATCTTTACTAATATCCGCTCGGCCAAGGCGACGGCGTCGCGCGCTTGCGCGCCGCTCACCCGCGGTCGGCGTGGAGTGCGGATACTATCGACAAAATCGCCCTGCTGCAAGGTCAATGCGTCGACGCGATCGCTTTGCAGTTCTCGCGTGGGCAGGTGTTCCTGCTGGAAGTTATCTTTGTAATATTCGACCTCTTGGGGCGAGAGCGATTCGACGTCGAACTTGCGGCACAGCAGCGTCTCGCTGGGTTGGACCACGGTGGTTTTAAGGGCGGCGAAGTCGATGTTCGTAAAAGCGCGGTTGCACCAGATTTGCATCTGTCGGCCCGCGGTGGGGCTGACGCGCGAGGCGCTGAGATTTGCAACGCAACCCGACTCGAAATAGAGCCTCGCGTCGGCCACGTCCTCGTGTCCGCCCAGCACCGAGAGACCCATGGCCTCCACGCGCCGCAGGGGCGATTTCACTATCGTCAGGATCAAGTCGATGTCGTGTATCATCAGATCGAGCACGACGCCGATATCCGTGCTGCGGAATGTGAATCCTCCGGTACGAACGGCCTGGATGTATTTCGGTTCCGTGACATAGGGCAAAGCCGAGGCCAGGGCCGGGCTGAACTGTTCGACATGTCCGACTTGCAGCACCAGTCCGTGGCGATTGGCGGCTTGCACCAATTCATCGGACTCGGACGCCGTTGCGCAAAGGGGCTTTTCCACAAGCAAATGCACGCCCCGTTCGAGCAGGTCCATGGCCAGGCGGTGATGAAAGCGGGTGGGCGCGGCTATTACCGCGGCGTCGATCGTGCCGTCTAACTGCTGGGTGTCGTGCATGGGCGTGGTCTTGCACTCGGCCGCCACGCGGTTGCGATTTTCGGCCAGGGGATCGATCACGGCGACCAGCTCGATATTTTTCGAAGCGGCTGCCTTTTGGGCGTGGAAACCGCCCAGTCGACCGGCGCCGATGACTGCCATGCGAATCGGTTTCATGCGGCCCTCCTGCGTTCGCGTCCCCGGCCGTGGCGGCCTTCTTGCTGGTTCTGCACGAAGTTCAAGAGGTGGTTCACCTGCGGCAGGAGGTGTCCGTTTCCGCGCAGAATTTCGCGGGCGTTGTCCAGACCGACCTTGGCTCGATAGATCAAGCGATGCGCTTCGGCCAGGGCGTTGACGGCTTCGGATGAAAAACCGTTTCGTTTCAGAGCAACGACGTTGATGCAACGCGGCCGGGCCGGATAGCCTTCGGCCAGCATGTAGGGGGGAACGTCGTGCCTGACGGCGCTGACGCCGGCCACGAAGCAGTAGCTTCCCAGGGTGGTAAAGTGATGCACGGCCACCGCGCCGCTGAGCGTTGCGTGGTCGTGAAGGTGAACGTGCCCACCCAGGAGACAATTGTTGGTAATGATTATATGGTTGCCCAGTCGGCAATCGTGGGCCACGTGGCTACAGGCCATGAGGAAGTTGTGGTCACCGAGCAAGGTGACGCCGTTTTCCTTTTCCGAACCGCGATTGACGGTAACGCATTCGCGGAAGAGATTGTGGTTGCCGATGACGACTTCCGTGTCCACTCCTCCGCAGGAGACGTCTTGCGGTTCGCCGCCGAGGACCACTCCGGGATAGAGTTGGTTTTCCTCGCCCAGGGTGACTCTGCCCATGAGGGTGACGTTGTTTTGGATACGTGTGCCTCGGCCGATACGAACGTCGGGCCCAATAACCGAAAATGGGCCGATGTGAACGTCGTCGCCGATTTCGGCCCGCGGATCGACGGCGGCGTTTGGGCTGATCTGTGTAGCCATGGTGGCGGCTCCTTTGTGGGTTATCCACACGCGTCGGAGGTTTTTTATGATCCGTTCGCGTGGAACGGATTCAGCCGACGTGGCACAACCGGGTTGCCGGTTCGTTTACCTCGCATCACGCACAGCGCCGGTACTCTTTATCCATGATTTCTTTGTTTAATAACGTCCGGACCATCCGGGCATTGAGGTGGTGTCCGCTTCGCCATGCCGAAAACGAGCCGGCAATCGCGGCCCCGGCCATGGTCAGATCGCCGACCATGTCCAAGAGCTTGTGCCGCACGCATTCGTTTTCAAATCGAAGCGTATTGTCAATCACTCCGTGTTCGCCGTAGACCAGCAAATCGCGGAAGCTCGTTCGCCGTCCCACCCCTTGCGCTTGCAGCCGCTGGGCTTCTTCGTGCAATAGAAAAGTTCGGCTGGGAGCCAATTCACGACGGAAACTCTCCGGCGTGAGTGTAAGTTTGTGGTATTGCCGACCGATGGCCGTGCCTGCATAATCGAGATGGTATTCGAGTTCCATCCGTCCGCTGCTGTTGGGCCGCGCTTCGATTCTGGCGAGATTATGGCAATCGCACAAAAGGCCCGTGACGTCGATGCGGCGACGCGGCGCGTCCTGCACGACCGTGCCCACGCCGTCGATGGCATCGACAAAAGGCAAGGCGGAACCGTCGCGGCCGGGCATTTCGGGTTGATCGACCCAGACCTCGCAGTTGTCGACTTCCAGACCTCCCAGCGAGGCCAGGATATGCTCGACCATGTCCACGCAGGCATCGCCCCCGCGAAGACTGGTTCGCAAGGGTGTGTCGAGGCGATTTTCCACCGCGGCCGCAATCCGCGGACGGCCGGGAAGGTCGTGGCGAACGAAAACAATGCCCGTGTCCGGCTCGGCCGGGCGGAACTCGACGCGAACGTCGCGGCCCGTCCAGTAACCGAAACCTTCGACCGCGGCCGTAGCGGCCACGGTCGACTGGAATCTTCGCTTATCAATCAAGAGTTGTTCGTTGTCCATGAGAGAAGAAAAGCCTTATGCACAGCAGCCCTGGCCCAGGGATCGTCGAGGAAGCGGAACCGATACAATCGTGCGGCGACCGCGGGCCCACGGTAGCGAACCACGGCAGAGCCGGTGGATCGCGGCGGCCATGCGGAGCGCCGACGTGGCGGATCGCTACCGTCGCGGCGGCCGAGGGATACCCGTGCGGCTGTTGGAGGTTGCCGTGCCGGCACTGCGCCGGCTAAGACGCTTCAGCACTTCCGGCGTAATGTCCAGAGAAGCATTGTGCCAGACGATGGGCTTGCTGATCTCTCGCATAATCACTTCCGGACTCTCGGGATTGGCGGGATCGCCGTTGAATTGGATCACGACCATAAAGCCGTAGGCCTGTGCGATGGCCTCCACCTCTTGGTAGATCTCGGTATAGACCTCATGATAAATCTTGGCCTCTTTCATCATGAGTTCTTTCTTCATAAGCTGCACTTCAACCTGAAGGTCGGCTTGAAGATTGGCCACCTGGGCCTCGAGATATTTGTAGTCGGGCGTTCCGATATTCAACTCTTTGAGCACTTTGGCCTTTTGAATAATCGAATCACGCTTCATCTTCAGTGCGGCGTCGGCCCGTTGCAACTCGTCCTTGAGGTTCTCTTTTAGGGCACTGAAGTGGGCGTTTTGCTTGAAGACGTAGCCGACGTCCAACAGGGCCACCGATGAACGTACCGGCTGGGCCGCGGGGGCCGCGACCGGCGGCTGGTACTGGCCGTAAGAATCGGTCGCTAACACACAACCGATGAGCACAATTGCCGCTACCGCGGCGAGGATCTTGAACTTCGTCACTTTCAGCACTCCTTGCTGGTAAATTGGGTCATCCTTGACCTGACGCATGATTTTGTTTTGCCGCTGGCCGCTAATTCGCGATCTTGAAGCAGTGGCACCGGCCTACCGTGAGATCAATCTGCCCACGGAGGCGGTATTCTGCCCGTTCGCGTCGATCAGGTAAAGGGCAGATAATGGAGTGTTGCCGGCATTGCATAAAGTGTTATCCCGCAAGGGTTTAGGAGATATGGACCGCCCACTGGGAATCGCAAGCCACTCGCTCCCAACAACCGGAAAAAAAGAATCCCAGACGCTTGCGGCTTGGCAACCACTGCGGTTAAGCAAAGTTTCCCGGCTGGGAAAACTCCATCGGTTCCGCGGAAGCTATCGCCTGGGGCTGAAAAAAACCTCACAAAACACAGACTTAATCGACCGTAAAGAAAATAGTCCTGCATTGCGGATGCATACTTTGCTTGCTGCGATCATTCGCCATCGGGGGAACTCAAGGATGTCGAAGAGCCCGCCACGCTCTTGAATCCCGAGATGGTGGTCGACTTGGGCGCGACATCCGAATCTACATCGCGCTGAATGCCCAATGATCAATGACCAAGTCTCAAGTCTCAAGTCTTAAGTCTTAAGTCTTAAGTCTGAAGTCTGAAGTCTGAAATCTGAAATCTGAAATCTGAAATCTGAAATCTGAAAAATCACTTCCCACCCCACTTCACCCTCGTCTCGCCGGCGGCGTAGTCTTCGTAGACAGTGCCGAGTTGCTTGGCGTCGAGTGTGCCTTTGTGGATGTGGATTCGGTACGAGAGTGAAAATGGTTCGCCGACGGGAAACGTCTTCGACTCGATGCCGGGCCAACCGACGCAAAGCACGCCGTAGTGTCGCGTCAGCCAGGTCGGTGGGTAGTCGGGGTGGTGGGGGCTGATCATCACGGTCGCGCCGCAGCGCTTAGTTGCCGGGGAAATCGTCTCTCCGTCTTTTGGGAAAAGGGCCGTCATATCGGCCCAAGGCAGCCGCGCTATCTTGAGGTCTTCTTTCTCCACGCCCTGGGGATCGGTGATCGCCGGCTTGCTTTTGGGCCCGATGTTATAGCGCAGCGTCAGCCCGCCGTAGCTCTTGCCGGCGGCGCCCAGAAGCGAGACGGGCCGGTCGACGGGTATCCACGTGAGGCTTATGTCGATGGCCTGCGAATCGTCGTCGGCCTTGAAAACCCGCAGCCAGACGCGTTCGATCATCACTTTCCGCTGGCCCACGAACCAGCCGTTCTCGACGCCCAGCACGCCGGCAACGGCACCCGTCTTGCGGTCCAGCCATTTTACGAATTTGTGACGGATGTTTACTCCCACCCACAGATCGTAATCGCGGCCGCCGATGGAAACGTGAGGCCAAGACCAGAACAAGCCGTGATGGTGATAGTGGTCGCGGGGGAAATCGTCGGTCAACAGTTCGCCTTGGATACCCCAGATGGGATGCACATATGCGGCCCGTCGGCGACGGCCCTCGGTTTTGGGAACGTTTTTTCCGGTAATCACGCCGTGGTTGTAGGCCAGCACGGGACGCCGGCCTTCGAGAAGCGTAAGTGTGGATTCGTTTTTGGGTTGGAAGCAAAAGGCGGATTTTACCGCACCCTTTGCAGTCGGTCGGGGCAGAAGCCGAAACTCCCGCGTGGCGGAGCTTCCATCGCCCGGTGGGATGACGGCGATTAGCTGGGCCGTGTCTTCCGCGACAGCACCATCGCTAGCGACGCTATTACTCCATTGGCCCAGAATGCGCGTGGTACCGCCGATCTCTTTCAGAAGGCAAGTCTCGCCATCGGGCCGACCGCGGTTGGGCGGGGCGGGCAAGGAGATTTTAATCGCCGTCTTGCAGTTGGGCACGACAAGGCTTGGCAAATCATCGCCGGCCGCCGATGGCCGAGCAGCAGCAACAACAGCAAGTGTTGCCAGCAGGGTTGTAAATATCACCGGGAAACGGGCGTTGCGAGAACGGTTCTGGGCAGACATCGGGGGAAGCCCTTTGCATTAGAGGGTGTGGACTGCGTAACTGCTGGGGCAGAGCCCATTATACCCGCCCGGAACCGGCAGTTCAACTTTGTCGAAGATAGCACACAAAAAAACCCGCCGGCTCAAAACGAACCGGCGGGCGGGAAACTAGTATTCTATCACTGGTATTCTATCATTGGGCAATTATCTGAATCGCCGCCGAGCGTGGTTTAGTACATCTCCCCTCCGCCGGGCGCGGCCGGGGCCTTCTCTTCCTTGGGGATATCGGCGACCAGGGCGTCGCTGGTAAGGAGCAGGATGGCAACGCTGGAGGCGTTTTGCAGCGCGGTGCGGGTGACCTTGGTGGGGTCGATCACGCCGGCCTTGACCATATCCTCGTAGGTGTCCGTGGCGGCGTTGTAACCGATGTTGCCCTTGGCTTCGGAGACTTTTTCGCAAACGATGCCGCCGTCCTGGCCGGCGTTGGCGGCGATTTGGGTCAAGGGCGCGCGGCAGGAACGCCGCACGATGTTGTAGCCGGTTTCCTCGTCCTGTTCGAGGTCGTCGCGGCTGATTGCAGCCGCGGCACGAATCAGAGCCACACCGCCGCCGGGGAGGATGCCTTCTTCGACGGCGGCCCGCGTGGCGTGCAAGGCGTCTTCGACGCGTGCTTTCTTTTCCTTCATTTCGCTTTCGGTGGCGGCGCCCACGTTCAGTTTGGCAACGCCGCCGGCCAGTTTGGCCAGGCGCTCTTCGATCTTCTCGCGGTCGTAGTCGCTGCTGGTGTTGTCGATCTCGCGTCGCAACTGCTCGATGCGGCCCTTGATCTCGGCGCTCTTGCCGGCGCCTTCGATGATGGTGGTGTTGTCTTTGTCCACGAGCACCTGCTTGGCTCGGCCCAAATCGGCCAGGGTGAGGCTTTCCAGCTTGCGTCCCAGACTCTCGAACAGCGCCGTTCCGCCGGTGAGGATGGCGATGTCTTCGAGCATGGCCTTGCGTCGGTCGCCGTAGCCGGGCGCCTTGATGGCACAACACTTGAACGTGCCGCGGAGCTTGTTGATGACCAGCGTGGCCAGGGCCTCGCCGTCGACGTCCTCGGCCACGATCAGCAGCGGCTTGCCGGCGTTGACGACCGCTTCCAGCAGCGGCACCAAGTCCTTGATGTTGGAAATCTTCTTCTCGCAGATGAGCACGTAGGCGTCGTCCAAGACGGCTTCCATGCTCTGCTGATCGGTGACGAAATAGGGCGAGAGGTAGCCGCGGTCGAACTGCATGCCCTCGACCCATTCCACCTCGGTGGCCAGGGTCTTGCCTTCGTCGACGGTGATCACGCCGTCTTTGCCCACGCGGTCCATGGCCTCGGCCAGAAGTTCGCCGATTTCGCTGTCGTTGTTGGCGGCGATGGTACCCACCTGGGCCGTCTCCACCTTGCTCTTCACCGAAACCGACATCTTGTGCAGCTTGGCCGTGATGTCTTCCACGGCCTTCTCGATGCCCTGCTTGAGATAGATGGGATTAACGCCCGCCACAACCGCGCGAAGGCCTTCGTTGAAGATGGCTTCGGCCATGATCGTGGCCGTGGTGGTGCCGTCGCCGGCCACGTCGCTGGTTTTGGAGGCGACTTCGCGAACCATCCGCGCGCCTATGTTTTCATACGTGTCTTCCAGGTCGATTTCCTTGGCCACCATTACGCCGTCCTTGGTCACGGTGGGCGATCCGAAACTCTTTTGGATGATGACGTTTCGTCCGCGCGGGCCGAGGGTTATCTTGACGGCATGGGTCAGTTTGGCAATGCCGCGTCGCAGCGCATCGCGAGCTTCCTGATCGAAAGCAATCATTTTGGCCATGAGGGGTTTCCTTTTTCTATATCGTTGTTGGATGTTGGTTTGTTTTAAGTGGCTTATGCAAGGTGGACGCGATTACTCGATTACGGCGAGTATGTCGTCTTCACGCATGAGCAACAGTTCGTCTTCGCCGAGCTTGAAGGTCTCGCCGGCATAGGAACTGAAGAGAACGCGGTCGCCGGCCTGAACCTGCAAGTGCGAGCGGCTGCCGTCGTCCAGAAGCCGGCCGTTGCCGACGCTGATCACTTTCCCGCGAGAGGGTTTGTCCTTGGCCGAATCGGGCAGCACGATTCCGCCGGTAGTGATGTCTTCCGACTCCTCGCGTCGAAGAACAACCCGATCGCCGAGGGGTTGAATGTTGACGCCACTAGACGCCTTGCACTTTGCCGTTTTTTTCTTTTTAGCCATTGCTTGCTAGCCTCCGAAAAATTATAAAATTCGAGTATTTTACTTAGACAGATGGTATCGTTTACATTATTTGTCGCGCAGTCTTGAATGTCGGCTGCCAAAGTTGCGCGTACCCTTGGCTTTTGGCCCTGAGATACGCAATCGGCGCGCCAAAGCACACGGAACTCGCAAGTCGCGTCAGAGAACACACTTAACGCAATACCACCCAGGTTGTGGTCGGCTCGCACCAGCCACCGGCGGCAGTTTTTCAGCGAAACGCCCCCGACGGCCTGCCATTTTGGCAGCCTGGACCGAACCGCTAGCAGAAGAACTGCAATCTCCCAGCCGCTTGCGGCTTAGCAACTTGCGGCACAACTCCCTGAAATTACTCTTGATTAGTGTATAGTATTCTTCGAAACTTCATTTGCCTGAAGTATTACGGAAGAACAAGGAGCGCATAATGAAAATCGGAATTGTGGGATATCAGGGTTCGGGCAAGAGCACTGTTTGGGAGTGGCTTACCGCCCAGCCTTCAGATCCCGCGCAGTCTCACACATCGCAGTCGGCCATGGCCACGATACCCGAGCCCCGCATCGAGCAACTGGCCAAGATCTATCATCCCAAGAAGATCACAACCGCGGCCTTGGAACTGATGGACACGCCGGGCTTGAGCCGCGACCACCAGGGCAACGCCTCGCGACTGGCGTTGATCCGCGAGGCGGGCTGCTTGGTTTTTGTCGTGGCGGCTTTCGACGGCACCGACCCCATGGCCGACCTGCGGGGGTTCGACGAAGACCTCATGCTGGCCGACATGGAGATCGTTTCCGGCCGCCTGGAACGGATTGAGCAATCGCTTTTGAAGCCGCTGCCGCGGCCCGAACACGAAGCGCTGCAACACGAACTGGATACACTCAAAAAGGTTTTCGCGGCGATGGAGACCGGCCAGCCGTTGCGCGAAGACGACCTTACGCCCGAGCAGCAGAAGGTAACCCGTGCCTTTCGATTGCTGAGCGAGAAACCGCGTCTGGTGATTGTGAACACGGCCGACGACGACGATAATCCCCAACGGTTCGCCCAGCCGGCGGCCGCGGCCGGCGTGGAATTGGTGGCCATGCCCGCCGGATTGGAGTTGGAGCTGTCGAAAATGACGCCCCAGGACCGCTTGGAGTTCGAAGAGGAGATGGGCGTGGGCGGCTCGGACCGCGACGGCCTGATCCACAAGATTTTGGAAACCTCGGGCGACATGCTCTTTTTCACTGCCGGCGAGAAAGAGGTCCGCACGTGGCTAATGCCCAAAGGCGGCACGGCCCAGGACGCCGCGGCCGGCATCCACAGCGACCTGGCCCGCGGCTTCATCCGCGCCGAAGTCATGACCTGCGCCGACCTCGTCCGTCTGGGCAGCGAACGCGAAGTCAAGGCGGCCGGCCTGGTGCGGCAGGAACCAAAGGATTATGTGGTACGAGACGATGATATTCTGTTGATTCGGTTTAGCGTTTAGATTCAGTGCAACCAACTTTTGGTAAGACACTTATCGCTCAGCAATTCCCGCTGGCCCCTTAGACGCTGCAATACAGCGTGTTTCTGGTATTGCCTTTCGTGAACATTGGCGGGATAATCCCGGCTGTTTGCTGGCGATGCGTATCTGCTAGCAGTTGGAAT
>SDBV01011443.1_pt1 | contig 11500 bp, 5 predicted proteins | sample 2277081 | NCBI WGS metagenome assembly SDBV01 (sample SAMN10402039, study PRJNA504765) | marine sediment metagenome | isolation source: marine sediment core GS10_PC15, 223 cmbsf | place: Arctic Ocean: Southern Knipovich Ridge | collected 2010
AATCAAATACCAAGAGATAAGGCCTTGGCTATTCATTATATTAGGAGTGTTATTGTTTACAAGTCAGGCGAGCAGTCAGACAGGGAAGACCAAATTTGCAGGTAACATTGATTCTAATGAGTGGATCAAAGAACATTTTGCAAAAGGCAAACTCCCTCCTTTTTCTTTTGTTTACGCAGGGAAAAAAGCCAATACATTTATTAAACAATGGGAATATTCTTCTCAAAAGCAGGTATGCAATGATCCCAATGTGGATAAATATATTTTCTCTTATAAGGATTTAGAAAGTGGTCTTGTGGTTAAATGTTTTGTAACGGGGTATAAAGATTTTTCAGCCGTTGAATGGATTCTGAAATTTTCAAATACATCTACCCAAAGCACTCCTGTTCTTGAAGAAGCAGAGGTTATTAGCCACAGATTTACATCTAATGAAAAAGGGAAATTTATCCTCCATCATGCAAATGGCAGCAATGCTGAACGAAGTGATTTTATGCCGCTGGATGAACCTTTGGAGATAGGTGAAAACATTAAAATGAATCCACAAGGTGGTAGATCTTCTAATAGTACTGCGTTTCCGTTTTTTAATATTGAAAGTCCCGGACAGCAGGGTGTAATGGTTGCTGTAGGTTGGTCTGGCAATTGGTATGCTGATGTTCAGCAAACAGATTATAATACCGTATCCCTAAAGGCAGGTATGGAAGGTATGAAATTAACCTTATACCCGGAAGAAGAGATAAGGACACCCCGCGTTTGCCTGCTATTTTGGAAGGATGAAGACAGAATGGCCGGTCACAATCAATTCAGGCAGTTCATATTGGCTTATCATACCCGAAAAATAAATGATAAGCCTGCTGAATTGCCTTTATCCGCCTTTCTTGCACGCGGAGGTCCTTCCCCTTGCAATGAACACATATGCTCAACAGAAACATATGCGATCGCAATGGCCTATCGACATCAACAATTTAATATAGTACCTGAAGTTCTGTGGATTGATGCAGGCTGGTATACGGGTTGCGAAGAAGACCGAACGTGGTATACACATGTCGGGAATTGGACGATTGACGAAGCAAGATTTCCTAATGGTTTAAGACCAGTTTCAGATGCAATTCACGCAGTAGGAGCCAAATTTATTTTATGGTTTGAACCGGAAAGGGTTTATGAGGGGAGTAAAATATTTAAGGAACACCCGGAGTGGTTGCTGAAATTACCTGAAAGCAAAAACTTTCTTTTTAATCTGGGGAATAAAGATGCCCGTTTATGGCTGACGGATTATATATCAGATTTTTTCGTGAAAGAAGGTGTCGACTATTATCGTCAGGATTTCAATATGAATCCCATGGGCTATTGGAAAGCAAATGATAAACCGGATCGTGAGGGTATATCTGAAATCAGGCACATTGAAGGATTGTACGCATTCTGGGATAGCCTTTTAGTAAGATTCCCGAACCTTATTATAGATAATTGTGCAAGTGGAGGGCGTCGGATCGATTTAGAAACTGTATCACGTAGTTCACCCCTCTGGCGAACAGATTATCAATATGGCGAATCCAATGGTTATCAATGTCATACATATGGACTGAATTTTTATCTGCCTCTTCATGGGACATGCAATAAGGTAAATTCCCCCTATGGTTTCCGTTCAAGCATGAGTAGTGCGATGGCTTTAATGTGGGATATTAACAGCTCTGACATTTCTATTCTTCAAATGCAAAAATGTATTCTGGATTTCAAACGTTTACGTCCCTATTATTATGGAGATTACTATCCATTAACGAGTACGGAGAATATTACGCTCGATAATGTATGGTTAGCCTATCAACTTAATAGGTCACAAAAAGGTGATGGCATTATTATGGCTTTCCGGTGGCAAGATTGCCTGGAGGAATCGATCCAGGTAAAAATGAGGGGGCTGGATCCAAATGCTAACTATGAACTGCTTGATGATGATTCGGGCACAAAAGTAGCGAAAACAGGATCTGAACTTATGACTGGTTTTGAACTTTCTATACAAGAGAAATTGGGATCTTTATTAATTTCTTACAAACAAGTTGATAATTAAGAAATAAATGATAACACATGAAGTACATTAGCATCATTCTTACCATTAGTTCCGCTTTTTTATGCGGAGGAAAAACTTTCTCTCAATCGAATAACACGTTATGGTATGAACAACCGGCACAATATTTTGAAGAGAGCCTGGTTCTTGGTAATGGGTTAATGGGGGCCTCTGTTTTTGGTGGGATCAATTCAGATAAAATATATCTGAACGATGCTACATTTTGGTCGGGAGAGCCTGTAAATGCTAATATGAGGCCCGAAGCACATAAATATATTCCTGCAATAAGAGAGGCCCTGAGAAATGAAGATTATAAACTAGCCGACACATTAAGCCTCAACCTGCAGGGTTCTTTTTGTCAATCTTATGCACCCCCTGGCACCATGCTGATTGATTTTAAACATCGTGATCCTCCACAAAAATACTACCGGGAATTGAATATCAGCGAAGCAATTTCAAAAGTAAGCTACGAGATTGATGGCATTAAATATAAACGTGAATATTTCATCTCGCACCCCGATCAGGTTATGGTTATAAAGGTCACCAGCAGTAAGAAAGGTGCTTTAAACTTTGACCTCAGTTTTGAGAGCCTTCTTAAAACCATAATTTCAACAGATAAGAATTTATTTCAAGTAAAGGGTTATGCCCCTTATCATGTGGAGCCTAATTACAGGGGAGATATGCCGAATGACGTTATGTTTGACGAAAAGCGTGGAACAAGATTTACAACGCTGTTCAAGATTAAGCATTCTGATGGCCGAATTATTACAACAGATAATACCCTGGGAATAAGAAAAGCCAGCGAAGCGATTATTTATGTTTCTATTGCTACCAGTTTTAATGGTTTTGATAAAAACCCTGCTACCGAGGGCATTAATGATCAGGCTTTGGCATTAACGAATTTAACAAAAGCTTTCTCAAAAACATTTCAAGACCTGAAAGAAGCACACCTCGCCGATTACCAATCTTATTTCAATAGGGTGAGTTTGAATTTGGGTGCTACCAATGCTCCTGATCTACCTACTGATGAACGATTAAGGCGTTATGCTGAAGGCAAAGAAGATAAAAATCTGGAGATTTTATATTTTCAATTTGGTCGCTATTTGCTGATTTCCAGCTCGCGGACGAAAGGTGTGCCGGCAAATGCGCAGGGAATCTGGAACCCATATATTCGCCCTCCATGGAGCTGTAATTACACCATCAATGTTAATGCGGAGGAGAACTATTGGATAGCCGAGAGCACCAACCTTAGCGAAATGCATCTTCCTATGCTCTCTTTCATTAAGAATATTGCGACTACAGGAAAAATTACTGCCAAAACCTTTTACGGAACTGGAGGTTGGGCATCAAGTCATAATTCTGATATCTGGGCGATGAGTAACCCTGTTGGTGATTTTGGGAAAGGAGATCCGGTCTGGGCCAATTGGACTATGGGTGGAACATGGCTCAGCACACATTTGTGGGAGCATTATCAGTTCACAATGGATGAGGTGTTTTTAAGGACCAAAGGATATCCCCTTATGAAGGGTGCAGCTCAATTTTGTTTGGAGTGGCTGGTTGAAGATAGTAAGGGAAAGCTGATCACTTCACCTTCTACTTCACCCGAAAATTATTACCTGACACCCGAAGGATACATAGGAGCAACGATGTTCGGTGCCACGGCCGATTTAGCCATAATTAGAGAATGCTTCGAACAAAATATTAAAGCATCAAAAATCTTGAATATTGATACTGATTTCAGAGTGAAACTGGAGGAAGCACATGTCCGATTACACCCTTACCAGGTGGGGGAAAATGGAAATTTACAGGAATGGTATTACGACTGGGAAGATGCATATCCTCCACACCGTCATCAATCACATCTTTTTGGCCTTTACCCTGGGCATCAAATTACACCTCATAAAACCCCGGAACTGGCCAATGCTTGCCGTATAACATTAGAAACCAGAGGATTTAAATCAGATGTTGGATGGGCGAAAGCATGGAGGATAAACCTCTGGGCCAGACTCTGGGATGGCAATCAGGCCTATAAAATGTTACGTGAACTAATGTACTACAAGGAGCCTGAAGGAGTGAATGAAAAATATAAGAAATGGGGTACCACCTTCCCCAATCTATTCGATTCTGCTCCACATACTTTTCAAATTGATGGGAATTTTGGTGGTACAGCCGGTGTAGTTGAAATGCTGATACAATCAAGCGAAGATGAAGTCAGATTACTACCCGCCTTGCCCGATGCCTGGGAAAATGGTTCTGTTAAGGGAGTTTGTGCCAGAGGTGGTTTCGAGATCTCAATGGAATGGAATCAACAAACTTTAACAAAGCTATTCATTGTTGCTAAAAAAGGAGGAAAGACAACTTTGATAAGCGGAAACAAACAAAAAGAGCTTAACCTGAAAAGGGCACAAAAAGTTGAAATCGATTGGTGATAATCAGGTTTCTTGACAGCATAATATAATCCTTCTAGGCATATTCCTTTTCAACATAAAAGATTAAGGCCATATTCATCGCAATCTATTTAGTCCGAAGCTGTTAAAGGATGCCTCTTCAGCAGGAAGCGGGGAAATATTCAGGTCTGGCATGTCGTCTCCACTCCAGAGCAAGACTTCCTCTCCTTTCTTAATATCCAATGTAAAGAGATGAGGTTCAACTTCTGTAAGATTGAACTCGCGATGGCCGGTTACGTTGATCTCACCATCCAAGCCAGGCTTGATCCTGCAGGGTTCGCCGGCCAGGCTTTTAATGCGAATAAATTGAGTCTTGCCATCCTGTCGCACTGCACTGATTAGGAAAGCACCTTCTGTGCGTAAGTTGTGAAAAACCATGTCGGGCCAGGCATCAGGTGCGGCAGGAAACACACGAATGGTGTTGTTCCAGCTCTGTATTAACATATCATGGATGCATTGTGCAGCAGAAAGCGGCGTTTCCATAACAGGGCCGGATTCTTTGTAAAGACCATTGGGCTGCAGGTATTGTTCCAATCCTTTGAGATAGCGAAGGGCGTCATTTCCATTGCCAATTGCAGATGATAGGGATGAGGCAACGGTATAGGAATAACCCTGTAGCGCACCTTCAAAATTGATCCAATGTGTCAGGGACTTCTGAATAAGGTCACGTTGTTCCGGCTGCTGGTCAATATTGACAAGATAAAGGGGATAGGCCATGAGCAAATGCGAAAAATGCCTGTGGGAGAGATTCATAGGTGCTTCTGCACCAATCATAAACCCATTGTGATCCACAGGAAAGTCTGTCAGACGACCAAGTATATCTTTCCATTCCGGGATGAGCGGGTCATTGATGTTCAGACTCTCTGCCGCTGCTATCAACGCCTGGCAACCCCATTTCAATAACGCCAGGTCATAATTGCAATCGGGCACTTCTTTCGTTTCCGGAGAATAGGTTTTGGGCAGATGCAATTTACCATCCGACCCCTCAATCAGCATATGCCTGTAGAAGTTGATGCTGCGCTTCAACAGTGGATATATTTTCTCCTGTAACAAAACTTCATCCATGGAATACCGATAATGCAGCCAGCAATTGTGCAAAACCCAGGTAAGGTGCCCAACTGCCTCATAGTAGCGCATGTCTCCATCACGTGGCTCGATCAGGTCCTGTGCCGATACGGTGAAAAGAAATGCGGAATTTTCCTGCCATTCCTTCGGCCTCACATTATCAATCAGTGTCTGTCTGTTTTTATGAAGGACGTTGATAAGCGATTCGCCGAGATGGAGACGATTTGAGGGATAGACAGGCCAGTAACAAAGTTGAACATTAAGATCCCATGTGATATAGGGCCAGGGAGTCGGTTGGATCCACGGTCCGGACGTATCCATCATCGGACGATCCTTGCGGGTAGCGCATGCCATCTTGTACATCTGGTGCCAGTAAAAGCTTTCAAGGCGTGTATCCGGAATTGAAACAAAACTGGCCGGGTAGTAGCTGTTCCACCAGTTGTAATGTCGCGTTATCCAATTTAACAGATCGGTTCCTTCTTTCAATTTCAGATTTGCAAACGCTTGATCAGCAGCAATGTTTTCCGGATAGCTATTTTCAATGCTGATCATTAGGGACTGCTTCTTCCGGGTCAACCTTTCCACATTCCACCCAACCGCATACTGGCCACCGGCAAGGAGATTCTGAACAGAAACATTGATCCCGTCGCGAATTTCGACGAAGTTCTCGGGATTTGGCTCGTAGAGTTTCAGTGTATTCATATAATGCTGACCGTAGCGCTCAGCAAACTCAGCAATCTCACTCTTATTGCGGGGATACCCCGGGCGTGTAGTTTCAGCTTTTTCCGGTACCCACTCCCATATACACTTGTCTTCATCCCCGGTGGTTTCTATGCCGGTATAGACAATCATGTCGTCAGAGTGGACAAGGTGATTAAAGGTGATTGATCCACAATCTGTTTGGATGTTTCCCCCAAGCGTAGCATTCCATAGATCAAGCCGCCAGTTGCCGCCCTCTATTTTACCCTCAGGCTTCAGATGAAATGAACCAATCATAAATCGAGGCCGGCTGTATGCTGTCCACCCAAAACTATTGTCCCGGTGGTCCTGAACATCTACGCGGAACAATTGAAGCCGGATCGAATTATTGGCACTATCCAGGTACATCATGGTTCCGATATTTCCATTGCCAAGGTAGGGTGCTTCCTCCCAACGTTCGGGCAGCCTTTCCCATACCAGGTCATGCCTTTGCAGGAACGCGGACCAGTTGATCTCAGGCTTGATTTTTTCTTCTGCGTAGGATTTCATGGAAATGATCCCGCCACTTGCCAGAATTAGCACCAGAATTAAAATCTTCTTCATAAATCTATATATATATGCTTCACCGGTAATATCAATGGCAAATTACGACCTAATTAAAGCACTTCGCCTGCTTTTTCTAAAATCAAACCACTTATTCTTAGTTTACCGACTATCGGAATCAATTCCAGGTCTATGCTGCTCATTGAGTTGATTTCAACAGGGTAAATCAGACATTGAACTGAGCTTCCGTTTGAAATCTTAACCTTTTCGTTTACTACCCTTTCTACATCTAATAATTCATATACGGCCGATACCGGATTAGTTTCATTTAAAAGGGCATTTGTAAATGAATCCCCATTTTTAGTAAGCGTAGGAACAACCTTCTCAGATGAAATCTTAATTTCAAAGGAACATTCAGCATCAGTAGTAGACACAAGCAATTTCAGATTATATCTCCCTGCGCCGATAAAATCTGAAGGAAGTGTGAAAATATTGGAAACATGAGGACAGGGGCGCACAACAATTTTTATGGAATCGTCAAATTCCAACCCAGTTTGTATAATTTCTCTATTGGATTCTGGCATATGATCATACCCCATGACAGCGTCCTGCGATTCATATTCTGTACCACCCACTTCATGTGAACCCAAAGTCTCCCATAGTACTTTATTCTTATCAAAGAAAACAGTTTGCCAGCCTGGCTCATGTACCAATAATTCATGATTGGTAGCTGAAAAATTATATCGTAAATTATCTAACCCAACGGCCTGACGCAATTGCACAAAAGAAGGATACCAGCGAAGGTTCATCGAGGCTAACAATCCCTGTTCTCCTCTACTCATACCGCCCAATTGACTGAATTTTGAAAAATGAGTGATCACATCCTCTATGTTACATAATTCTGTTTCCTCTTTTGCTTTATCCGAATTTCCCGCAATAATATAATCCTGGGCTTTAAAAAAACGGCGTTCTATTTCAAACACAGCGTAAACAAAGTTTTCCATATTGATGAAATACAAAACATTATCTTTTTCTTCTTGGGTCTTTGTATTGACCAATGCCTTTTCCAGAATAGCGATTCGCTCTTCAATAAGGGGTTTAATTTTTTCCGGCTCTTCCAGTCGGTCGGTAATAAACCGATATCCTGTTTCTCTGCCTATCGCTTTCCCATCTCTCATCCATTTCAGAAAATATTGGGTCATTGATTCTTCATTATGCTTGCCAAATCGTTTTAATGCCATCTCTCTACACGTCTCTTCCAACGATTGGTCTAAAGTGGCCGTCCAAAGCTGTTTGTTCATGCTGGAGAAATATAATTCAGCCGGTTTAATCATCCAATGAATGATGCCGTAACCATGGGTTTGTGACTGTATGGTTTTAGTTCCCAGATTTTTAACAGGCTTTAGACTTGCCCCAAAATAATAAGAGTTGTCTTCCTGCGCCCAATAGACTGGTGTCATTTTTCTATGTGAAGCAATAGCCTTAAGCTGATTGGATGATTCCTCACTATTTATCAATATCTTTTCCTCCCAGGGAAAATCAAGAAATATAAACGGGACATCTTCTGCTATAAAAAAATCAGAAGCCAAATGGAAAAGGTTAAACCAACTTCCGACACTTATGACAATATTGGGATTTATCTCTTTTGCAGCTTTTGTAAAAGCTTCAGTAACTTTGCTTAATGCAAATATCCCTGCTGATCGCCAGTAATTTTCTGCTTTAGGATTTTCTGAAATCTTAGCCTCATATTCTTTTCTCCATTTTTCAGGAAGATCTTTTTTCTTCAATCCCATTAAAGGAGTTTCCTGTATACGTACCCAGAGACAAATATTATCTAATGCTGGGTAAGTTTCACATAAAGATTCAACCTGTGATTTATAATAACCGAATCCTTCAGGAACGTCCGGATTGGCTAACCAGAATATACCTGCTTTTTGATTAAGAAAATTAATGAAAGGTATTTCTGTCTTGAATCGGGCATGCTCCGGTAACGATAGTATTATATTCTGACTATTGGATGTTTCAGTGTCTACATCGATAGATATAATGGAATTAATATCTCGATCTTCTGCATAATCCATTACCTGCCTCATTAAATTTTGCACAGCTTCAGGGTGAGCATCTCCCTTAACCTCTGTTACTTCAGCCCCAAAATAGTGTTTGTCGAAAACATCTCCACCTAATCCTCGTCGAATATCATTGCAATGCTGAATGCGCCATTCCCGACCCTCTGCAGTACTGGCGATGCGCCCAAGCCACCTCTCCCTGCCATTGTATTCATGATTAAATAAAGGCATATTCCCATACCCGTGTATCATTATCGTATTGAAACCATTTTTTTGAGAGTGGTCTATCCATTCTTCCCAATGTTCAAAATCCCAGGAAGAACAGCCACTTAAAAAATTGTGCCAGTTAAAACTTAATCGCTCTTCTACAACTGGTTCATTAATCAGGCCCCATTTATCAAATGAAAATGAATCCAAGGTATTTTTTACCCTTGCTTCATTGTGCATATAAAATCCAAAACCCAAACGATCCAACAATCCATAAACACCATTTATAACGCCACCTGGTGAATTACTATATATTATTCCGGCCTCCTTATTATGGGTAATTATATATCCGTCATGGGTTGAAAGAAGGCTTCCGTTAACCATTTCAACTAATTCCGGCAATGACTCTGGTGTTCCCAGATAAATGATTTTATTCTGACTCCTGGTTTTTGAATTTATCTCAAAATCATAATCCGGATATATTCGAGATAGATTCTCAGCCAGCTCCTCAGCTGCAATCTTTTCTGCTGAATGTGCTTTCGAAGAAATAACAATCCTGATCTTTTCACTACAGGAAGAGCATAAAATAGCTATTGATAAAACCAGTATTATTGATTTCATATTGCTAATAAATTCAAAGTGACTGTTACTCCAATTTACGGATAGAGACGAAATAAGCGCCCAGAGAGAGACCGGCTTTGCCTGTAAACCATGTTTTAAGTTTTGTCTTCCCCTTCTCAAGATTTACAACAAAGTTTGCCGATTTCATCTTATCTGTTATCGTTATTGTGTTTTCAAAATCCTGGATCTCAAGCCGGGCTTTCTCTATGTCAAGTACTATTCCTTCTCCAAATGGAGTTCCACCGGGAATGGGAATATCTGATGCAGGTATTCCTCCCCGTATGGGAGTATCTGCTTCTTCAGGCCACCTCATCAATTTTATTTCATACGCTCCGGCATTCATTATTTGCACGTCCCAATATCCATTTCGAAGGACTCCCCTCCTCATGTAATTGTGGTTAAAAGGAGGTGTATCTTCCCCACCTGGTCTGGCAGCACGGGTACCATCGGGTTTGACCACTTCCATCCAGTCGTGTGATGACAGCACCATCTCAGGAGCCTCTTCAGACCCTAAATGGATATAACTCCTGATCTTGTATTCAGAAAACACATCGGCAAACCACTCCTCATAAAGAGCCCGCATTTCGTTGTACCGTTCAGGGTAAACTACGGCCACATTCAACCGCTGTCCTAGATCAATATTCATATCATATAATTCGGTCCCGTAAACCAGCCGCCAGTTCTTCTGTAAAACAGCAGAACCACGGTAGTGTTCCGGTTCTTCAACCCGTTGTGAATCCACAAATAAAGTTCTTAATCCTTTTTCCCATTTCATGTCACCTTTGATATATTTCCATAAGCTCAACCCATCCAGTTTGGGACTATTCTCCCTTTCCAGACCACACATTTCCATGAGGGTAGGCAACATATCAATATGGGCGGTCAGGCCATCAAAATCCAGGCCTTCATCAAGACCGCCTGATGGCCAGTGGATAAAGCACGGTACCCTGTGACCTCCGTCATAAGGACTCCCCTTTCTTCCATGCATTCCCGCTCCATATCCATAAACAGTGGGCAATCCATTGCTCCAGTTCCCATCCACTATAACTCCATTTGCTGTTCCATTATCCGTAGTAAAAATAATGATGGTATTTCTGTCAAGCTGTTGCTCCTTCAGATAGCTTCTGAGCTTGCCTATATTCTCGTCAATTGAAGTGATCATTCCATAAAAATGAGCAGAAGGGATCAACGTATCTCCTTTATACTGATTGGAATACTTATCTTCCACATACAGTGGACCATGGGGTGCATTGGTAGCGATATAGCAGAAGAAGGGATCATCTTTGTTTTTATCTATAAAAGACCGGGCTTCGTTGAACCATACATCGGTACAATATCCCTCAAATTTTCTGTATTCACCATTGTCATAGTAATGATCATCAAAATAGTCGTTATCCCAGTCATCATGTGAATTTCACATGGCTCCACCACCATGACAGACAGCTTTCTGAAATCAACAATCCATGGGTCTTCGTGGATAATTATCCCCCAGGTGCCATTTCCCGAACATGGCCGTAGCATAGCCGTTATCCTTGAAAACCTTTGCCATGGTAGCATCCGTCTCCCGGAGCAAGGTTCTGCCCGTAACTGTATGCCAGACTCCTGTCCGGTTGTTATATCGTCCGGTCAATAGAGCAGCTCTTGTTGGCGCACATGTGGGTGAGACATGGTAGTCTGTAAGCCTGACACTCTCCCCCCACAAATCATCCATATTTGGCGTTTTTATCCATGGATTGCCATGACATGCAAGATCGCCGTATCCCTGATCATCGGTAATGATGAGGATTACATTGGGT
>SDBV01011444.1_pt1 | contig 11499 bp, 12 predicted proteins | sample 2277081 | NCBI WGS metagenome assembly SDBV01 (sample SAMN10402039, study PRJNA504765) | marine sediment metagenome | isolation source: marine sediment core GS10_PC15, 223 cmbsf | place: Arctic Ocean: Southern Knipovich Ridge | collected 2010
ATATTTGGCTTAACTATAACGAACGGTACATGTTCAGTGATCCCATAACCTTAATTGGTGCTGGGGCTGAAAATTTTGCCATAGGATTTGCCGGTCTTGATGTGACAAGACACGACATCTTCTTTGGGGGACTTGTTCTTGGTGTACGTTTCGACTTCTAACATCGTTTGTGAGGTGTGGCATTTTTATGCCCCATGACTTCAGAAAGTTGAGCCAGACTAGCTCCTGTTGCCAATAATTGGCTTCACTCGCCCCCAAAACAAAAGCCCCACAATGTGGGGCCGTTTTGGGGGCGGGTTGGTACTCAACCAACGGAGACCGAAGTCGAGGGATTTACAGTCATAAAAAAACTACTAATCACAATCAAACCCAACATCTAACAATAATGCCTTCAGCCACTTACCCAATTTCAATTGCTGCTCAGTATTGCAGATTCTTGTGATTATTTGCCAGCGATCCCCCCATTTACCACCCGTTGATTTAGAGAAGGGGTTGATGCATTTGTAGGATATATGCTACAATGATGGTTACATGAGTATAGAGATCGAAATCTATGTAGCTCCGTCCGGGAAAAAGCCGTACGTCTCTTGGGAAAAGAAGTTAGATCGTCAGACTAGGGGAATTGTGGCAGCTCGGATTGCGAGACTAAAGATTGGCAATTTTGGGGATTGCAAAGCCCTAGCGAAAGCCAAGGGAATTTATGAACTCAGAATTCATCATGGAGCTGGGTATAGAGTGTATTTCGGGAAGAAAAAGCAAGCGATTGTCATTCTTCTTTGTGGAGGGAACAAAGGAACCCAAAAGAAGGACATTCAAAAAGCTAAAATGTTTTGGGAGGAGTATTTGAATGGCTAAAAAAGCAAAAAGAACAAGCAAAACAATAAGCTATAATGAACATCTTTTTGAACGACTTAAAAATCCAAAAGAAGCTGCAGCTTATCTCAATGCAGCCTTAGAGGATGAAGATCCCCGTGTTTTTCTAGTGGCCCTCAAAGATGTTGCTGAAGCGCATGGAGGAATGACAAAGCTCGCAAAAGAAGCAGAATTGAATCGAGAGAATTTATATCGCACCCTTTCAACAAGAGGAAATCCGCGTTTGGATTCTTTAGTTTCTATTCTAGATGTATTTGATCTGCATATTTCGATTAAGCCATTGAGCGCGTAAAAAAAATGCTAAGATCATTAAGAAAATAAGATGAGAGGCTCCTCTAAGTACCCCCCTTTATGAAGGCTCCTTATTGGAGCCTTTGCTTATTGGGAATGGTTGGCACTCACCCTCCGAGGTCAGTTCGCTCACTTTGGGTCCGCGCTTTGATTCTTTACAAAAGATTGTCCCGGAATAGCCTTATTTCTTGGCTCAGAACAGGCCAGCTATACGACAGGTACAGATATTTTAGTTGATGGAGGCTGGCTCTCAACCCGAAAGCCCTAGAAAAACAAAACCAAAAATAGAACAAAGTAAACCTACCCCTGTGGAACTACCAAAAACAACCAACGGCTGGAAATAGATCCTTCCAAGTGATAAAGTTATTGGATGCGTCATGGTTTTTTCTTTCTTGTTTTCTTGATCACTTCTTTTTTTGGCTTTTCAGAAGAGAAAACGATTTTTCCCTTTTCGAAATCACCGATTGATGTAGTGATCCCAAGTGATGCGAAGGACATTCCCACTCTCGAGCAATGCATTCGGGGGATTCGAGAAAATGGTGCGAATATTCGTCGTATTGTTGTTGTTTCCAAAAAGCGATTTACCGATCAGGCCGAATGGTTTGATGAGAGCAACTATCCTTTCTCTTTTCAAGATGTGGCCAGTGCCCTCGCAAATCGTGATCCAGACTTAGAAAAACTCCTCTTTCAAAAGGGATCTAGAACGGGTTGGTATTTTCAACAGCTTTTAAAGTTGTATGCGTTTTTCGTTATTCCCGATCTTTCTCCAAATGTGTTGATCCTCGATGCGGATACTGTGTTTTTACAGCCCGTTACTTTTCTCAATCAAGAAGGAGGGGGAATGTACAACCCGGGAACCGAATATCATATTCCTTATTTCGAACATGCTGCTCGCCTTTTACCGGGATTTCAAAGGCTTTTTCCTGAGTATTCTGGGGTTTCCCACCATATGCTTTTCCAAAGACCGGTGATCGAAGCCCTTTTCGAGGAGGTCGAAGAGATGCATGGCGCCCCTTTTTGGCAAGTTTTTTGCCAGCTGGTCGATCGTCAGCACCTTTGGGCAGGGGCCTCGGAATATGAGATCTATTTCAACTATGTCTTTTCTCATACAAATCAAGTTTCTATTCGCAAATTGAAATGGAAAAATATCCATAAACAAAGTCATATTGCTAAATATAAAAAAAAGAAGAAGCACTATGTTTGTCTCCATTCCTATGAGAGGAAAAAGTAATCAGTCCAGGAATCTATAGAGCATATTTAGAATTTTAGACGGATCAAAACCGATTCCTGCAACGCCTAGAAAGGGTTTGTCATTAACAGTAGCTGTGTCAATTACAGTTGGGTGTGCATGGTTGAGGAGATCTTTGGAAAGATTAAGGGAAACTCGACGTAGGCAAGCTAAGATTAGCTTGTCAAGGAGAGATGCGCTTAAGATGCCAAAGAGAACTCGAGAAAGCAGGCTCTAGTGAGATGGGGGCAGTACGCTGCCCCCAATCCATCTAAAGCAGTAAAATCGAGCACTCTTCTGGATCTGATCACTTTCACGTCTTGGCAAGCTGATAAGCTTGCCTGCGCCACTCAAGCAATCATCTCTCAGAAGAATCTCTCGATTTTTCTAGCTTTATCTTGATTGGGGGCAGCCAGACTCGAACCAACGGAGACCGAAGTCGAGGGATTTACAGTCATAAAAAAACTACTTCTCACAATCATTTACAATCAGTAACAAACTAACAGTCATCATCTTGTTATATATTTCTGATTCTGAAGTATTGCAGAAACCTGTTATTTTTTGCCATTGATCCCCCCATAAACCACCCAGAGAAGCTTGGGAGAGAGAACAATGTATGGAACTCATCTACTTAAAATTCGAACCGACCTCGAATGACTAAACCCGATATGCTTAAATTTCCCTCTGAAGACATGAAGCTTTGATTCTGAAATTTGTCTGTGAGGGGGCGGGTTAATTTGTTAAAATCGATCCAGATATGATTTTCCCATCCTGCATCGATATTGATGCGGTAACATTCGTCTAAGAAAGTCGTTTCCCATCGAATTCCAATCCCCAAATCAATGATAGGTTGGAAGGAATAAATATTATCGTTGTTATAAGTATGGGAGATGTCCAAGTTAGTCTGGGTGAATGAGCCAAAGAAGAAACTGTAACGATCCCGAATTTCATAACGTCCGTAAATAAGAGCGATATCACTCTCTCCGAAAATGCTCCAGTGTTTGGTCAGATGCCAAACGGTGTCCATTCCGCCGAGGAGTCCTACACCCCAAAACTGTTGTTTCCAATTGGCCCTTTCTATCGCGAAGAAGTTATTTTCGGTGAGGCTTCCATCAAGATTTCCGGTTATGTTAAGGCTCAAACGGGACCTATTTCCACGCAAGCCTACATATGGATGTAAAACTAAATTGGGGCTGATCCAAAATTTTCTTCCCAGAATAAGATCAATTTGGTGAAAAAGGAGATCCCATTTTCCGTTTATACTGCTAAAGAGTCCTTGTGTTGCATCGATAAACCAAGGAGAGGCGAGAACGTGTTGTCCAGGAGGATTAGTGATGGAGTTCGCAAACGTATTGGAAAAAGGGGGGACCGATACGCTTTCATCATCACTATTACGAAAATAAGTCCAATTTGCATAGACATCCCACCCATCATGATTCGTGATGATTCCAAGACCAAGTCGGATACCTGGATCCCATTCGCTACCAAATTCTTTCATGCGATCCGGAACCCTTACAATTCGCGTTGGATTTAACGAGGACCCTTCTAAAACCACTTCCTCTACGTAAGCATAAGGAAGATTGCCGACAGTAGCATACCACCAAAGGAACTCAATATCGATGACAACATCTATGTTATTTTTCGATAGGGGGCCATGAGGAGGTGTAATCTGACATATCGTTTGCTGTTGCGAGCAAAGCGTCTGTTGTGGTTGTGATCCCTGTGCTTTATTAATGGCACCAAAAACAAAACACGGGAGAAGTACGCTTCTTATTATATATTTGGAGAACTTATCCATTTTGGCTTCCTTTCAATTTTTTTAAGAAGTTGTTGAATTTATTGATACATTATAGTGGACCCCAGTGTCTAGATAATTTTTTTCAGTTAAACTTGTTTACTCCATGATTTCTTGTACTTCGGGATTTTTTAGTCTTTCCATACCAAATGCCGGTCCTTCAGGGCGATGTTCACAAAAATCTAAAAACTAATAAATATCCTATGGTTTTTGTGGATGAAAATGTGTGTAGAGTGCTCCCCCACCGGTTCGCTCGCTGGATCTTGCTCATTTCGAGTCTAAACGAAAGCCAAACTGTTGGCTTTCTCCGCTCATAAAATGAATTTGAAGTTTTGGGGGCGGTTGGACTCGAACCAACGGAGACGGAAGTCGAGGGATTTACAGTCATAAAAAAACTACTTGTTACAATCAATCTCAATGCTTAGCAACCATACTATCAGGGATTTACGCAATTTCAATTGCTGCTGAGTATTGCAGATTCTTGTGATTTATTGCCATCAATCCCCCCATTTACCGCCCACAGAACTGACTGAAAAACTTTCCATTTGACATATGTCAAAATTTGGGGTATAATGAAGATTCATTTAAGGGTAGTGGGATGTCAAACTGGGTTGTAACCTTCTCTAGAGATGCGAAAAAGCAATACGAGAAACTAAAACGAAGTGGATCTAGAAAACCAACGGTGAATGATGTTATTGATCTTTTAGCAATGGATCTTCAGAAAAACGGCCCGAACTTACCAAACTGGCCAAATTATGGTCCATTAGGTAAAGATCAGTTTCACTGCCATCTCCGAAAGGGGAGGCCCACATACGTCGCCTGTTGGAAAGTAACAAATAAACAGGCAAAGCAAATTGAGGTATATTATGTCGGAACACATGAGAAAGCACCCTACTAAAGGGAAGATTGCATACAGAGTAGTGGTAGAAATGCCTGGCAAGAAAAAGAAGCTTTCTTTTGTCCCTGCCAAGTATCTGCCAAAGCTCGAAGAGTTTTTGGAAAAATATGGCCATCCTGAGGAATCTATTCTTTGGGAGGAACTTGCTGCTAGCCGAATTAAGAAATATGGAAAGGCCGGATTGGTTTTGAGAGGCGCTCGATTTAGGGAAGGTTTGTCTCAGAAAGAACTAGCCAAACGATGTGGCATTAACCAAGAAAACATCTCTAAGATGGAAAATGGCCAAAGGCCGATTGGCGAAAAGGTTGCTAAGAAATTGGCGAAAGCATTGAAAATTGATCATCAGCTTCTGATTGAAATCGAATAATAGGTAGAATTGATTCTAAATATAAAAGGCTGCGATGAGGGATAGAATTTAGGGGGAGAACTTGAATTTTTTGGGGGCGGTTGGTACTCAACCTCCGGTGCCGGTTCGCGCCACGTAGGGCGCTTCACTTCAGGCCAGTTACAGTGTCCTCACTATCGCTCGGCCATCTTCCACCTGGGTTTCGCGCGAAAATGTCCACTGGATATTTTCTCTTTTCACATGAAGAAGTGGAAACCAGCCAAACGAAAGCCAAATTATTGGCTTGTTCTGCTAGCCCCTAAGAGGGTGTATGTGAATTCATTCCGCTGTCAACAAAAGCCATCTTTTCCCCTATAAGACGTTCTTCGCACTCCACAAACTCAATTTGAGTTTGCTCCGTCCTCCAGAACGTTCTTCTAGGAAAAAAACTTGGCTTTTGGCAGCGAAAGCAATTCACATACACTCTCTAACGTCGAGGGCTTTAGCTTGCTTTTCTTTTTATTAAGTAATTATTTTAATGCAAGCTATTAATTAACAGTGTTCTATGGATATTTCCATGTTAATTTACTTAGATTAAGTAGTTTATGACAAAAAGGTTAAGTTCATTTAACAAGGATTCTAACCCATTTAATTTGTTCTTAGATGGAAAGTAAATGATTTAAAAAAAATCTTTACATTAAATAATTATTTTAATATAATTAAGTTAATAATTAATTAAGTAATGGAGTATATATGAGCATTAGATTAAATCAAGAGTTAGGAATTATATTAAATCAAGAACCTATAAGCAATTGTCGAGAATCTGGTCATTCTGATCTTGATCCCACTACTGAGAAGATCAGGCAATTGCAAGCGAGTACTAAGATGCTAATGCCTAAAGCGAAAGAAGCTGAAAGTCTGACTAAACAACCCATTCGAATAACAAGACAGGCATCTGTAGGTAAATTAAACTACGGAAAGGTCAATAAAAGTGAAAAAGAAGAAATAGCTAGTAGATCGGCTGAGATATGGGATTGTGTTACGCGCAAACCTAATAAATTAGGTGGATATGTTTACGTGTTTAAAATGAAGGCCGAATATGAGCCTTACACTAAATATTCTGCTTCTTTAGGAAGAGATCCTGACGCTTGCCTAAAGGCTTTTGAGGCTCTGAATGAAAAGAGTAAGATGATTTATCCGGCGGTTGAAGTAATGCGTCTCAACCCGATAGATCTCATCCTTGGGAATATACCAGAAAATATCTCTCTAGTGCAGCCAGCGTGCGATGAGTTGCCGAAAGAGCTTGGGTTCTCTCGATCTGGCCAAGGAAAGGACATGCTTGTAAACCTTCCCGACAGAGATGCATTGATGGCTAATTGGGAACAATTAAGGGAAACCAGACCAGAGCTTCCTCCTTTGGACATTGCGACGGGCGAAGGGATTGCAAATGACATTGAATTTGCCGAAGCCTATTTTACCCATGATGTGCTTCTTTCTTCGGGCAAAGAATTTTTCCACGATTGGATAGCTCATGTAACGCCCACGCTTTTACAAATGGTTCGTTTAAGCAGTGGGAATCCAACACTCGGAAAGCCTAGTTTTAAAAAAGAGCGGGCAAGAATGGTGAAAATACTCGCTAAAACCTATCGAACAATTACGATTGTAAAACAAGAAATAGATGCTGGAAAATATGATGGATTAAAGCGGGGAAATATCGTAGGTAAGTTGAATTTTGTTCTGGGCTATATAACAGATTTGGTCTCGAATAAATCCGATGAAAGTTGGGAACAAGAAGATATTGATGCAAAGAGTAAGATTGTTTGGGACCATTCATCAACACTTCTCAGTCGACAATATTTTCAGCGCCGATTTGGGCGTGATAACTTAAGTGATGTTCCTTATGAAACTATCTGGGAACGAGCTAAACAAATCGAAGCACAGTTTAAGCTCTCTCTTAAGAAGTAGTTAGACTGTGTATACTGATCCAACACGCGAGCCAGCCAATTGGCTTGCTCCGTCCACAAAATGGCTTCGCACTCCTTGGGTTACAGGTTTATACGAACCTCTAATTCTGGTTGGACTAGTTTATGGGGAGCATGTCAGTAGTTTTTTGCAAGATTTCCCCCAGAAAAAATTACACTCGCTTGTTGAAGAGATGTGGTATATTTATTTTCTTTTGTGCTATCCTTCTTAGTGTTTTTATCGAGAGGTTGCTTGATGTTTCGTATTGTCTGTTTCTTTGTATTGCTCCTACCAGTTACTTTTTTGCATGCCATCATGATCGAGAAGCTCACTATTAGATCCATTGAAGGAAGTGCATCCTTACTCAACCGCCCAGAAGGTATCGCATTTTCTCCCTGTGGAAATTTTGTTGCGATTGCAAATTCCTTGAGCAATAACGTTCTCTTTTTTCGTACATCTGATTGCCTATCACAAAATGTACAAGCCCTACCCATATTTGTACTGACCAATACGTTCGCAAGTTATCCCCATGACTTGGATTTTTCTCCGGATGGAGCACATCTTGCTATTGCCAGCAGAAGCAATAATCTAATCTTACTCCATAAAAGAAACGCTGAAAGTGGCTTTTATGACCACGAGCCTTTTGCTGTGATCGAAGGCAGTCAGGCATCGCTTGTAAATATCAATGCCGTTAAATATAGCCCGTGTGGCAACTGTCTAGGCGTCTGTGATGTGAAAGGAAATCAGATAGCCCTATTTCGCTATAGAGGAGAAGAATATGAACCCATTCCCTACCAAGTGCTGCAAGAACATATTGATATTCTTGATAGGCCCGACGGACTCGCCTTTTCCAGCGATGGAAAATTGCTAGCTGTAACAAGCCATGGAGTTCATTTACTTCTGATTTATGAGAGATCCCCTGACTCTCAAGAGCTCTTTAACCCCAACGTCGCGGAAATTATACCGAGAAAGAGATCTCTTTGTACCTTTCCTCATTCTGTCTGCTTCCATCCTGTTGATGATACTTTGGTTATATCAAGTGCGGGTGGAAGAAAAAACATATCGGTCTTTCAAAAGTTAGCTGACACAGCACCTCGTTACTCCGGCGCACCTTCTCAAATTTTCGAAATTTTCAATCCCAAAACGATCCATTTACAGAAAAAAGCTCCAGAAGAAGGTGGAGTGAAAGGCATTCACTTTTCTGCAGATGGTAAAATTTTAGGCTTCTGCGCGTCAGATATTGCCAACACAGCACGAAGTATTATGTTTTATTCTATAGAAGAACCATTATTACCATGAATTTTTTCATAATTTTATATCTGTTACTTTGCTCCTGTTTAAACAAATGCTACAGCGAACAACTCAAAATAAATTTAATTTGCCCTGCTAATGGAAAAGGATTGGAAATTGATGGCAATGTACTCCTAAAGGCTCTGACATCCTTAGAATGCTCCGTGACCTGGCTTAAAGAAAATAAAATAGAAAAAACTCCCTATGTTGATATTAACATTTTCTGCGAACAATTTCGTCCCGAAATCTTCCGCAAAGCACGTTTCAATTGGTTTATACCCAACCCAGAGTGGTATGTTCAAAACTTAGAACTTCTGAAGAACATTGATTTAATCTTATGCCGGACCAAAGAGGTGGAACGCATTTTTAATGCGTTAGATATAGCCAATTTTTTCTTGGGATTTACTACACCCGATGCATACCTCCCTGAAGTGCCTAAGGATTTTCAATCCTTTATCCATGTAGCTGGAGGAAGTCCATATAAGGGAACATTGCCCATTTTCACTGCATGGAAGGAGAATCCATCTTTTCCTCTTCTGACCATTGTCAGAAGCATGAGTCCCCCAACGACTTGCCCTCCTAACCTTATATGGATAATAAAACGACTTCCTAAGAAGAAGCTACGTGAGGTGCAAAATCAGTCTGCTATTCATCTGTGTTTAAGCGAAACAGAAGGCTTTGGACATTATCTCATGGAAGCTATGTCCTGTAGTGCGGTCACCATTACTACAGATGCGCCACCCATGAACGAATTCATATCCGACCCTCGCTATCTAGTGGCCCATGATACCTTCACTCAGCAACGGCTTGCCAACAGATATTTGGTAACAAGCAAGGCTATTGAGGAAAGAATTCATGCCATTCTCAATCTTTCCCAGGAAGAACTAAAGGCTACTGGAGCTCAAAATCGGGCTCTGTATCTCGAAAAAGATAGGGAGTTTCATGAAAATTTAAAAGAGTTAATCACACAAACTCGATCCTTCATTTCTCACCAGACTCTGAGATATACACATTGATGAGCGACAATTAAAAGAATGCAGTTTCGACTGATTGGGGGCGGTTGGACTCGAACCAACGGAGACCGAAGTCGAGGGATTTACAGTCCGTCAAAACTCAATCTCTGTCAACGATTAACAGCTCTTATCAATCTGAAAATGAGATGTTTGCATTAAAGTATTCGTTGTTAGGAGTTGAGGAATCTTGATGATTTTAGGGGCTTGCTGTCCCATCTGTGTCCCAAATTGACATAAAATCTATATGTTGATACAATGTATGTACATAGGGATACACGTAAAAAGGAGAGTTTTCCATGACAATTACCAAAAAACTGACTAAACATGGCAATAGCTATGCTTTAGTTATAGAGAGGGCTATTCTAGAACTCTTAGGGATAGATGATAAAACATTGCTTCAGATCTCAACCCCAGATGGTGTAACGATTGTTATTACTCCTGTAAAGGGTAAGGCTGAAAAAAAGCGGTTCTCTGAATCTGTTAAAAAGGTCAACAAGAAGTACGGTCGTACTCTAAAACGCCTTGCTGAGTAGAGTATGGAGATTTATTTTCTTACATTAGAAGATGTTCTAGAAATACATACTGATCAGATCAAACAATACGGTGGAAGATTGGGCATTCGCGACCAAAACCTTCTCCTCTCAGCGATAGCCCAACCCCCTAGCATGTTCAATGGACTGTACCTGCATAAATCCTTGCATGACAAAGCGGCTGCCTATCTTTTCCATATATGCCAAAATCATCCATTTATTGATGGAAATAAGCGTGTAGCATTTGTGTCAATGCTCGTTTTTCTAGATCTAAATGGAGAGACTATTGACTACGATGAAGAAGAGCTAGAAGATTTGACGCTTAGAGTAGCCGGAGGAAAAATGAAGAAAGAGGGGATCACGAATTTCTTAATAGGAAAGTAGGTTGTTTTATTTCGTTGCATGCTGCAGATCTTCAAATTCAACCAAAACTAATGAAAATTGCCCTACAAACCATTCCATCAAACTTAGGATTAGCTGGAAATCCTGATCATGACTGGATTCACCATAGGGGTTTATTTCAAATGATCCGTCTACATTTTCTGAGAATGTTAAAAGGATCTGATCGAGGTCTACATGAGAAACGCTAGAGGTGTACCAATATATAAGATTATATGGTTGCATCCATCCAATTTGGTTACAGAGATCTGCAAAATTCAAGCATGCATATTTTTTGTTAAAATCAATGTCATCACAAGGAGCGGTTTGCAAAACTTCCAAACCAACTCCTTTCACAGGATCTTTTGCTTTCTTAAACAAATATTGTCTACGGTGTAAGGAATCTGTTTTTAATTTTTCTAAAAAAGAATCATCTTTTATTAAGCATTTGAATTTTACAAGGCATTCAAAAGTTGTACGTAGAATTCTAAAGGCATTAATGGGGTCTTTTTCTTCTAAGTGTCTTAATACACCTCGGACAGATCCGATAAGCGCATCTGCATAGCCAGAGGCTATCAAACATCGGAGATCGGTTGTATTAATACGGGTAGATTCTAGCTTTTTAAGTACTCCGTTCCATGAACTTCTAAGCTGAAGAAGTTGATTAGCTTCTTCAGATATTTTTTTTGGTTTCGAGGAATATGTTGAATTTTGCTGTCCCATAAGCCCTTATTTTTAGGAAAAAAAATCATACCAGATTTGGCAATTTCTTTAGCGAATTTCCATAGAGAGTTGGGGGCGGTTGGACTCGAACCAACGGAGACCGAAGTCGAGGGATTTACAGTCCCTTGCAATTGCCGCTATGCGACACCCCCTAGAATATGCTGGCGAAAGGAGTTGAACCCTCAACCGTCCG
>SDBV01011445.1_pt1 | contig 11499 bp, 11 predicted proteins | sample 2277081 | NCBI WGS metagenome assembly SDBV01 (sample SAMN10402039, study PRJNA504765) | marine sediment metagenome | isolation source: marine sediment core GS10_PC15, 223 cmbsf | place: Arctic Ocean: Southern Knipovich Ridge | collected 2010
AGCTTCCTGGAGGGCAATGGCGAAGGGCTAGGGGATGACTTCCGGCCCTTCCGTCTGCAGCACGGCATCTACGGCCAGCGCCAGGACGACGCGCAAATGGTGCGGGTGAAGATCCCCCACGGCAATCTGAACTCGGAGCAGATGAAGGTGCTGGGCGACATTGCCAGTCGCTATTCGCCCCGAAAGATGGGGCACGTTACTACCCGCCAGGCGATCCAGTTCCACTACGTCTCGTTGGAGGATACCCCCACCGTGATGCGCGTGCTGGAGGAGTGCGGCCTAACGACGCGCGAGGCGTGCGGCAACACGGTGCGCAATGTTACCTCGGACGAGATGTCCGGTGTCTGTCCGGACACGGTGTTTGACGTGACACCGCACGCCGAGGCGATGGCGCGCTTCTTCCTGCGCCATCCCATCTGCCAGAAGCTGCCCAGGAAGTTCAAAATATCGTTCTCCGCCTGCCCGCACGACTACGGCCTGGTGCCGATTCACGACCTGGGCGCTACGGCCGTCATGCGCGACGGCAAGCGCGGCTTCCGTGTGACCGTGGGCGGCGGCCTGGGCGCGGCGCCCCGAATCGCGGAGGTGTTGGAGGAGTTCGTGCCGGAAGAGGAGCTGCTCCGCATCACCGAGGCGACCATCCGGGTCTTCGACCGGCTGGGCGAGCGCAAGAACCGGAACAAAGCGCGCATCAAGTTCCTGGTGAAGCGGCTCGGCATCGAGGAGGTGCGGCGGCTGATCCGGGAAGAGGTGGCGACGCTCCCGCCCGCCGACAATGGCAGCTATCTGGAGCCCGACTGGTCGTACTTGGAAGAGGCGACGCATCCCTCGGCGGCTTCGCTGGGGCAGAACGGGCATGCCGCGCAGCCGGGGTTCGAGGGATGGAGACGCACCAACGCGGTGGCTCAAGCGCGAGATGGCTTCTTTCTGGTGTACGTACTGCTGCCCATCGGCGACCTGACGGCGCAGCAGTTCTACGACTTGGCAGAGATCGCGGACAAGTACACGGGCGGCAAGATCCGCACGGCCGCCAACCAGAACATGGTGCTCCGCTGGGTGCACGAGGAGGACCTGCCTGCGCTCCACGCTGAGCTGGTCGACATCGGTCTCGCCGAAGATGGCGCGCTGACGCTGAGCGATGTGATGACCTGCCCGGGCGCCGATACGTGCAGCCTGGGGGTGACGTCGTCGAAGGGGATGGGTCGCGCGCTCCGGAACCAGCTTTCCGCCGTCAACGGCCACTTCAAGGGCGACCCGCTGGTGGAGCAGATGCGGATTAAGATCAGCGGCTGCCCCAACTCCTGTGGCCATCACCACGTCGCAGACATTGGGTTCTACGGCAACGCGGTGCGTTCAGGAGAACGGATGGTGCCGGCGTTCTCCATGCTCATCGGCGGTAAGGCCCAGGGGCCCGACGCGAGCATTGGGACGCACGTCATGAAGATCGCCGCGAAGCGCATCCCGGACGCGGTCATGACGCTCATCGAGCACTACCAGGGTGACCGGAACGAAGGTGAACCGTTCAGCGAGTGGGCGGAACGCGTCGGCAAGGGCCACCTCAAGGAAGTGCTCGCGGACTACGAGAAAATGCCGGTGTACGAGGAGGATCCGATGGCGTTCGTCGACTGGGAGGCCACGAAGCTCTTCAGCCTCGACGAGATGGGCGAAGGCGAGTGCGCCGTGTAAGCGAACCGTTCTGAGGGCGCCAGAGCAAGTAACGTCGGCCGGGCACTCGCCCGGCCGAACAGTGGAAAGGAGCAACGATGGTAGGTCAAACTGAGAAAGTGGGCCGGCTCACCGAGCAAGAGCTGCAACAGATCAACGAGCAGCTTCGAGGCAAGCCGCCCAAAGAGATCCTGCGCTGGGCGATCGATAGGTACTCGCCGGATCTGGCGCTGGCCAGCAGCTTCGGGGCGGAGGACGTTGCGGTGATCGACATGCTCTCGAAGCAGAGCACGCCGGTGACCGTGTTCACCCTGGACACGGGCCGGTTGCATGACGAGACGTACAACCTGATGGAGCGAATCCGCGGGCGCTACGACATCGTCGTCGAGAGCTACTTTCCGGAGCGTGAGGCGGTGGAGGCGCTTGAGCGGGAGAAGGGCTTCTTCTCCTTCCGAGAGAGCATCGAAAACCGCCGCGAATGCTGCGCCATCCGCAAGGTGGTGCCGCTCCGCCGGGCGCTGGTGGGGCTGAGCGCCTGGATGACCGGCCTGAGACGCGACCAAGCCGTAACGCGGGCCGACACCGAGGCGGTCGAGTGGGACGACGGCAACAGCCTGATGAAGGTGAACCCACTGGTGGACTGGACCAACGACCAGGTCTGGGAGTACGTCCGCGCCAACGACGTGCCCTACAACGCCCTCCACGATCAAAGCTTCCCCAGCATCGGCTGCGCTCCCTGCACGCAGGCGATCAAACCGGACGCGGATATTCGCGCCGGCCGTTGGTGGTGGGAGAATCCCGAGTTCAAAGAGTGCGGACTGCACCAATAGCTGGGGCCCGCTATGCTGCTCATGGATGCAGGATGCCCGTTGGACTGCAAAGGAGGCACATGACTAACCGAGGATTCACCGTTTGGTTTACCGGACTTTCCGGCGCGGGCAAGACCACCATCGCCCACCGGCTGGAACAGCTATTGCGCGATCGAGGGCTCAATGTGGAGTTGCTCGACGGCGACGTCGTGCGCACGCATCTCAGCAAGGGCCTGGGGTTCAGCAAAGAGGACCGCGATACGAACATCAGGCGCATCGGCTTTGTCTGCAATCTACTCTCGCGCAACGGGGCCACGGCTATCGCTGCCGCGATCTCGCCGTATCGCGAGATCCGCGACGAGGTGCGCGCCGATATCGCCAACTTCGTCGAGGTTTACATGAAGTGTCCTCTGGACGTGTTGGAAGAACGAGACGTGAAGGGGCTCTATGCCAAAGCGCGGCGCGGCGAGATCGCCAACTTCACCGGCGTCTCCGACCCCTATGAGGAGCCGCTCAACGCTGAAGTGGTACTGGAGACGGACAAGGAGACGGAAGACGAGAGCTTGGCGAACGTGGTCGCCAAGCTGGAAGCGTTAGGCTTGCTTGCGGCCGTTGGAGAGGGCGTCGCATAGCGGCCCTCGCTACGAGAGAGATGTAGAGACAGACCGGAGCGTCTGTTCGGCGGGCCGACCTAGAGGTCGGCCCCTTACACGAGCAGAGGAGGTAGAACGCGGCGATATGACAGACACGCTCATTCCGCCCCACGGCGGACAGCTCATCAATCGGGAGGTGACCGGCGAAGAGGCGTCCGCCCTCGCGGAACGCGCGCGCTCCCTCTCGACGCTGCGTCTTAACTCTCGCACGCTCTCCGACCTGGAGCTCATCGCCATCGGCGGCTTCAGTCCGCTGGAAGGCTTCATGACCGGTGCGCAGTACCGGTCGGTGGTGGAGAAGATGTACCTGAAGGACGGGCTGCCGTGGTCGCTGCCCGTGACACTTTCGGCATCGCGCGACGAAGCGGCGTCGCTGCACGATGGCGAGCAAGTCGCGCTCGCCGACGAGGCGGGCGAGCCGCTGGCGGTCCTTGATTTGGAAGAGCGATTCGATTACGACAAGGGCGTCGAAGCGCGGGAGGTGTACCGCACCGAAGAGAGCGCTCACCCTGGAGTCGCGGCGCTCCAGGCCCAGGGCGATGTGCTCCTGGGCGGCCGGGTGACGCGCTTCCGGCGGCCACCCGCGGCCTTCGCCGATGAGCGGCTCACGCCGGCGCAGACGCGCGCGACTTTCAGCGAGCGTGGCTGGAGCACGGTGGTTGGTTTCCAGACGCGCAACCCGGTGCACCGCGCGCACGAGTACATCCAGAAGTGCGCGCTGGAGATCGTCGATGGGCTGCTGCTGCACCCGCTCGTCGGCGAGACGAAGGAGGGTGACATCCCCGCCGATGTGCGTATGGAGTGCTATCGAGTGCTGCTGGACGGGTACTATCCGAGCGGTCGCGTGCTCCTCTCAGTGTTGCCGGCCGCGATGCGCTACGCCGGGCCCCGGGAGGCGCTCTTCCACGCCCTGGTACGCAAGAACTACGGCTGCTCGCACTTTATCGTCGGGCGCGACCACGCGGGCGTCGGCTCGTACTACGGTACCTACGACGCGCAGAAGATCTTCCAGAACTATACGGCCGAGGAGTTGGGCATGACGCCTCTCTTCTTCGAGCACACCTTCTACTGTCGCGCGTGTGGTGGAATGGCGAGCAGCAAGACCTGCCCCCACGACGCGGACCAGCGCGTGGCGCTCTCCGGCACGGGTGTGCGGGAGATGCTGGCAGCGGGTGAGTCGCCACCGCCGGAGTTCACTCGACCCGAGGTGGCGCGCACGCTGATCGAGTCCATGAGTCCGGCGGCCGGAGGGAGTGGTGGGGGCACCTAGGGCGCCGGAGCAGATCCTGCCGGCCGCCGTCGAGGAAGAGGCGCCACCCGCCGAGCAACAGACGGCTGCCGTGCGGCCACTCGTTCTCGCCCGCGCCGTCGGCATCCGCGTAGTCTTCGTCGCTGTTGCCCTCGGACTGTTCGTTCTGGCGCTTGAGCTGCTGACGTCGGGAGCGTCCGGCGCGGAGTCGCTGCTAAACGGGCTGAGGGCCGACGGGCCGGTGAACCTGTTCGGGTTCGGCTGGCTGGGCGCGTACGTGGTGTTGAGCGGGTCGCCGGTGGCGGCGACGTCGCTGGGCCTATTTAGCGGCGGCGCGATCTCGGATCTCGAGAGCTTCGCGATGATAAACGGCTCCCGCTTTGGGGCGTCGTTCATGGTGCTCTTCGTTGGGTTTCTCTACTATGTACGCCACCGCCGGAACCCGGACGGGCTCTACATTGGCGTGGTGGCGCTGCTCACCACGTTCACCATCTATACCCCGTCGCTTGTGCTCGGCGTTGTGGCGCTCGAGAGCGGCTGGTTCGATGGCGTGAGTGTAGGGGCGCCGCCGGGAGTCGCCGCGGCTTCCGAGAACGGCTTCGGTGCGCTGGCAGAGCGCGCGGACGACCTGCTGCCGGGGCTGCTCCTCTTCGTGGCCGGCGTAGCCGTGCTGCTGGCGAGCTTCCAGCTCTTTGACCGTGTGTTGCCGAACCTGGACCCGCCCAGCCCCCGGCTGGAGCGCGTGCTCTCGTTCTTCCACCGTCCGCTCACGATGTTCGCGATGGGTGGCTTGGTCACGTTGGTGACGCTCTCGGTCTCTATCTCACTCACCTTGCTGGTGCCGCTCTCTCTCAAAGGAGTCGTTCGGCGGCATGGCATCGTGCCGTACGTGATGGGAGCGAATATCACGACGTTCGTCGATACGCTCTTCGCCGCGGTGGTGTTGGACACGCCGCGGGCGGTGACCGTGGTGTTCACGCAGATGGTACTGACCGCCGTTGTGTCGGCGCTGGTGCTCCTGCTGCTGTATGACCCGTACCAGCGAACGGTGTTGGGATTGGCACACCGGGTGACGGCCGGCCGGCGCCCGTTCATTGTGTTCCTGACAGCGATCTTTGTCGTGCCGGGCGTTCTGCTGGTGGTGTGAATGGACGCAGGAGGTTGGACTCTGGCAGACGAGACAAGGCGCGTGCTAAACTGGGATTGTTGAGGAAGTCGGTTAACTTTTTTGGGATGAATAGCGCTCAATGAAGGTTTCAACCAAGGGCGACTATGGGGTGCGAGCGCTGGTGGAGTTGGCGCATCACTACGGCGAGGGGCCGGTGCAGAGCGCGGAGATCGCCGCGCGGCAGGAGATTCCCGAGCCGTACCTGGACCAGCTCCTCACGTCGCTGCGCCGAGCGGGCTTCATTCGCAGTGTGCGCGGCCCCCAAGGAGGCCATGCGCTGATCAACGAACCGCGCGAGGTGAACCTGAGCCAGGTGCTGGTAGCGTTGGAGGGCTCGCTCGCCGCAATCGCTTGCGTGGACGACCCGGACGCCTGCACCAAAGAGGGGGGCTGTGTCCAGCGCGAGGTGTGGGAGCGCGTTCGCGACGCTACCCAAGAGATCCTCGAGAGCGTATCATTAGCAGACCTAGCTGAGAAGGAGCGCCAATACAGCCACAATGGTGGACGCTACTACATCTGAACTGCGCAAGCTGAAGGCCTCCGTGCGCGCCGGCGAGGAGATCGCCGACAGCGTGCTCGACGTGGTGGGCAACACGCCGCTGGTGCGGCTCAATCGTGTCGTGCCCGACGGGTCGGCTGAAGTGCTCGCGAAGCTTGAGTCGGCGAACCCGGCGGGCAGCGTCAAGGATCGCATCGCGCTCAACATGATCGAGGACGCGGAGGCGCGAGGCGAGCTGAAGCCGGGTGTTACGATAGTCGAACCGACGAGCGGAAATACGGGCATTGGGCTGGCGATGGTGGCGGCCGTGAAAGGCTACCACCTGATCCTCACGATGCCGGAGGATATGAGCGCGGAGCGGCGCAAGCTGCTCTCCCGCTTTGGTGCCGAGCTGGTGCTCACGCCGGCTATCGAAGGGATGTCCGGCGCTGTGTTCAAAGCGCAGGAGCTGGCGGAAAAGCACGGCTACTTTATGCCGCAGCAGTTCAACAACCCGGCGAACCCCGAGATCCACCGCCGCACGACGGCCCAGGAGATCCTGAAGGCCACGGGAGGCACGCTGGACGCGTTCGTCGCGGGTGTTGGCACGGGCGGCACGATCACGGGCGTGGGCGAGGTGCTGAAGCAGCACGATCCGAAGATCCTCATCGTGGCGATGGAGCCGGCGCGCTCGGCGGTATTGGGCGGAGGGAAGGCCGGGCTGACGGGGATTCAGGGCATCGGCGCGAGCTTCGTGCCTTCGGTGCTCAACCCTGAGATATACGACGAGCTTATCGCCGTTTCGGACGAGGACGCATACGCCATGACGGCCCGCCTCACCAAGGAAGAGGGGCTACTCGTAGGGATCTCCGCCGGGGCGAACGTCTTGGCGGCGCTGCAGGTGGCGGCGAAGCTGGGTCAGGGGAAACGCGTGGTGACAATGCTTTGTGATACAGGTGAGCGCTACCTAAGCGTTAACCTGTAGGAAGAGGTAAGTAGACGAACGTTGAGAGCGACTAATATCAGTGCTGGTGCGAGAGAGGAAAGCTCCGGGGAGGGCGCAGACATGACCATAACAGTCTATATTCCGACACCGTTTCGAACGATGACGGGGAATCGCGGGTACGTAGAGATGGAGGGAGATACGATTGCCGAGTTGCTGGACAACCTGGACCGACGCTTCCCGGGTGTGCACGACCTGATCTACTCGAACCAGCACGAGATCCCGGCGCACATCAACATCTACGTGAACAATCAGGAGATCACCAGCCTGAATGGAGACAAGACGCCGCTAACAACGGGCGACCAGGTCGCCATCATCCCGGCTATCGCGGGTGGCGCGGACGGCGGCTCGGACGATGGCGCTACGCCCTCTGTCGCGCTGACGCCGGAGCAGGTCACCCGCTACTCGCGCCACATCATCATGTCGCAGGTGGGGAGCACGGGACAGCGCAAGGTGCTCGCGTCGAAGGTGCTCATCGTCGGCGCGGGTGGCCTCGGCTCGCCGATCGCCGTGTACCTGGCGCTTGCCGGCGTCGGCACGATCGGTCTGGTCGACTTCGATATCGTCGACCTTTCGAACCTGCAGCGGCAAATCCTCCATCAGAACGACGACGTTGGCCGGCCCAAGGTGGAGTCGGCGAAGGAGACGCTGAACGCCTACAACCCGGACGTGAACGTTGTCACGCACCCGACACCTCTCACCTCGGACAACGCGATGGAGATTATCGGCCAGTACGACATCGTCGTGAACGGCGCGGACAACTTCGCCGCGCGCTACCTGGTGAACGATGCCTGCGTCTTCTTGAAGAAGCCGCTGGTCGATGGCAGCATCCTACTCTTCGACGGCCAGGCGACGGTGTATTTGCCCGGTCAAGGCTGCTACCGCTGCCTCTTCCCAGCACCGCCGCCGCCGGGGCTTGTTCCGAGCTGCGCGGAAGCGGGCGTGCTGGGCGCGCTCTGCGGGCTGGTCGGCTCGATCCAGGCGACTGAGACGCTGAAGCTCATCTTGGAAATCGGCGAGTCGCTCAACGGCCGTCTATTGCTAATCGACGCGCTCTCGATGGAGGTGCGCCGGCTGAAGCTCCGCCGCGACCCGAATTGCGTGGTCTGCGGCGACAATCCCACCGTGACCGAGCTAATCGATTACGACGCGTTCTGCGGCGCCGCACCGGTCGGGGCCGCCGCCGCTGCTGAGGCGTAAGGGGAGAGAAGCATGCCAATAGAGGTCCGTGTAACAGCCACGCTCCGCAACCTGGTGGGCGCAAAGTCTGTAGAGGCCGAGGGGACCACCGTCGGGCAGCTCCTGGAAGACCTGAACGAGCGCTATCCAGGCTTTCGGCAGCAGATCAGCGGTGAGGACGGGCAGCTCCATCGCTTCGTCAACCTCTACTTGAACGACGAGGACGTGCGCTATCTGGAGGATCTACAGACGCCCCTCAAGGACGGCGATGTGGTCTCGATCCTGCCAGCCCTCGCTGGTGGGAGCCTGTCCGACACGCCAGCCACAACGTGACCTACGCCAACCTGATCGAGGCGATCGGCAATACGCCGCTGGTTGAGCTTCCTCGGCTCAGTCCGAAGCCGGGGGTTCGTCTCTTCGCCAAGCTCGAAGGACAGAACCCGACCGGCTCAGTTAAAGACCGCATCGCCAAGTACATGATCGAGGCGGCGGAACGCACGGGCGAGCTGACGCCGGACCGCGTCGTGCTTGAGCCGACAAGCGGCAACACCGGCATCTCGCTGGCGATGATCTGCCGGCTGAAGGGCTACCGGCTGAAAGTAGTCATGCCGGAGAGCGTGAGCGAAGAGCGGACGCAGCTCCTGCTGGCATTCGGGGCGGAGATCGTCTACTCGGACGGCCTCAAGGGCACGAACGGTTCGATTGCCGTTGCGCAGGAGATGGCGGCCGAAGAGCCGAACTACTGCATGCTCTACCAGTACGGCAACGAGGCGAACCCGCGCGCCCACTATGAGACCACCGGCCCGGAGATCCTACGCGACATGCCGGACATTGACGTCTTCGTCGCCGGGCTGGGGACGGGCGGGACGCTCACGGGCGTGGGCCATTTCCTCAAGGAGCAGCGCCCCAATATGAAGGTCGTCGCCTCGGTACCGCACCCTGGCGATCTGGTGCAGGGGCTGCGCAGCCTGGATGAGGGCTTCATCCCTCCTGTGCTGGACGAGTCGGTGCTGGACGGCAAGGTCGTGGTCGACTCGCGCACCTCCTTCGCAGCGACAAAAGAGCTGACGGAGAAAGAGGGGGTCTTCGCGGGCATCTCGTCCGGAGCGGTGCTGCGCACGGCCCAGCGGGCGGCCGAGCGGCTCGATAGCGGGAACATCGTGATGTTGCTGGCTGACAGCGGCTGGAAGTACCTTTCGACAAACCTGTGGAGCAGGGACTACGACGAGATGGCCGAGGAGGTCGAGGGGAAGGTCTGGTGGTAGCCTATGACTACGTCGGAGCGTGAGGCGCCGAGTCTGGAAGAGATCCTGCGGCAGCGCAAGGAGCGGCGGAACTGGGGGCGCTGGGGCGAGGACGACCAGCGTGGCGCGATCAACCTGATCACGCCCGAGAAGCGGGTCGCCGCGGCCGGTCTCGTCCGAAGCGGTCGGTCGGTCTCGCTGAGCCGCGACTTCCCGACGACACCCGCCCCGAACAACCCCTCGCCGGCGCAGCACTTCATGCGCTTCGGCTCCGCTGGCAAACGAGGCGGAGCCGTCGATTACTTGGGCATCTCGTACCATGGTTACTCGGCGACGCACATCGATGCGCTCTGCCACGTCTGGGACGAAGACGGCCTCTGGAACGGGCGCGACCCGGAGAAGGAGATCACAAGCAATGGGGTGCGCTGGGGAGGGATCCAGAACTGGAGCGATGGGATCATCACCCGCGGCGTGCTGCTCGACGTGCCGAAGCACCGAGGCGAGCCGTCGGTAACGGTCGACAGGCCGGTGCACGGTTGGGAGCTGGAAGCGATAGTTCAGGCGCAGGGCGTCTCGCTGGAGCCCGGCGACGCGCTCGTCGTCTACAGCGGCCGCGAGCAATGGCACGCCGACCACCCGGACTGGACCGGCGGCGAACCAGAAAGCCCGGGTCTCCACGCCTCATGCCTCAAGTTCCTGCGAGACCACGACGTTTCGGTGTTGATATGGGACATGATGGACGCCTACCCGGACGAGCACAGCCTACATTGGCCGGTACACTCCGCGCTCTTCTCCTATGGCGTGGCGCTGGTCGACAACGCGCTGCTGCAGCCGCTGGCCGAGGCGTGCGCCGAAGAAGGGCGCTACGAGTTCATGCTCGTCGTCGCGCCGTTGGTTGTCGTGGGTGGGACCGGCTCTCCGGCAAACCCGCTGGCGCTGTTCTGAGACCGACGGACAGCCGCGGATCGAGAAGTACGACGGCTTTTGTACGGAGTGGGGCAGCATGGTGGAGACGCCATGGAGAAGTTGCAGGTGCCCGACTTGAGTAATCGCGCTCCGGAGCCGAGCCGGATGACGTCGGCCGGCTATGGCTTCGACAAGGCGACGAGCCCTCCCGGCGAGCGGATGCCGTGGAGCAGAGTCGACGAGTTGCTGGCCGGCTCGCGCAACTACTGGATCATCACGACGCGGCCGGACGGACGTCCGCACGCGGCCCCGGTCTGGGGCCTCTGGTGTGAAGGCGTGTTCTATTTCGCGACGGACCGCCGGTCTCGGAAGGCCCGCGACCTGGTCGCGAATCCCGAGCTTGTGGTGCATCTCGAGAGCGGCGACGAGGTCGTCATTCTCGAGGGCGGCGCCGAAGAGCTTGCCGCTTCGCCGCTTCTGGCGCGCTTGGTCGAAGGCTGGGAACACAAGTACAAGGAGTCCTTGGAGCAGGACGAACCAACGTTCGTGCACTACGTTCTGAGGCCTCGTCGCGCGTTCAGCTGGTTGGAGAGCGAGGAGTTTCCCGAGATCGCGACTCGCTGGAGCTTCGCGAACGGCTAGGAGCGTCGCATCCCCTCTTGTACCAGCAGTATGTGCTTAAGCGTCGTCGTTCACCCGTTCGTACGTACCCCTGGCTAAGCAGAGCGTTTTGGGCGGTGCACGCGCGAGTTTTTGGCGTTTCTCCTTTTGACCATCGATCGGACTCGCTAGTATGGTTCTGTCCACAGCACCGTTAGCGCCAAAGGAGTTTCGATGTCGCACAAAGGGAGCACTCAGGTCACATTCATCCTTACGGCCACCCCAGACCTCGTAGCCGAGGGAGACCGGATCTTCGCCAGCCACGCAGCCTGGATGGAAAAGAGCCACCATCGTAACGGGGACCTTGCCTTGCTGTCCTACAACGTCGTCAAGGGCCCAGAGCTCTCGAACCCGCTGGATCCCGGTTCGGAACCAACGGGCAACACCAGCTTTGTGATCGCCGAGGTATATGCCAACCCGGCCGGGCTAGAGGACCACTGGAAGCAGGGCGCGGAGAACTGGGAAGACTTCGGTGCCTTCATGGA
>SDBV01011447.1_pt1 | contig 11499 bp, 15 predicted proteins | sample 2277081 | NCBI WGS metagenome assembly SDBV01 (sample SAMN10402039, study PRJNA504765) | marine sediment metagenome | isolation source: marine sediment core GS10_PC15, 223 cmbsf | place: Arctic Ocean: Southern Knipovich Ridge | collected 2010
AGATAACAGTTTTAAGAAACCACGCAATGAAATAAAAGCAATACCGCCACCAACCACAATTAAAACCATTAAGATAATAATTAATTGAGTTGATAGTTGTTGTTGAGATAGAAATTCTAATGCCTCTTTAGTTAAGAATTCCCCTTGTAAAAACTGTCTAAAAATCATAACATTCTTTCCCCTGTATAAAGTGCTGAAACCAAACATCTCACTACAGGGAATGAAATGCTTAGTTCCAGCAGTTTATAGGCTAAGTCATTAACCTATACGTTAAAATTCACTTTCAAGATAGACTTCATTTGAACCATCACTTACTGCAATCCCTAAACCATTAGTGGCTTTCGCGGAATTTGTGTAATGGTCAATTCGATAAGCATCAGTCCCATTAGCAGTGAAAAACGTTTTGAAGTGTGCATGTGTCTGTGTAGTATCACCAGTTGATGATTGTGCGTTTTGTCCCTCATCTACCGAAGCCACACCTGTTACATTAAAAAGTCTTAATTTATGTGCGCCTACATTGTTGGCTGGTGCGGCAACTGTTATTTTATATTCACCTGCAATTGGAGTAAATTGGTCACTAGCAATTGTTACAATGTTTTTGTTATCATAAACCTCAGTATTTAAATCACGAGCGTTCCATGTGGCTGCACTACTAGCACCACCATCAACAGTTGTAGCCTTCTCATCTCGTAATAACGCATAAGATGTTCGCGCCGCTGCCAATTCATCTAAAGCATCGTCAACATTACCAGGGTCTGCATCACCATTCCAATCCGCTACAATTGCTGGTGTATAAGTTATATCAGCAGCGTCACTAGATGCGCCAGCAGTATCTAAACAATAATAAGTACCTCCAACATTAATAAACAGAAACAATGTTGTGTTTGTCATCGTTTCATCACTACCACTAATGCATTTAATTGTACCATTTTCAATGGTAATTGTATGTGTAGCAGTAGCTTGTAAGTATACAATCTCTCCATTGTTCAAACCAGCAATGCTGGTTAATACATCTGCCGTACCACTTTCTGATGTAATAGTATGTATAATTTGATCTACTGTCAATACACCAACAGCAATAGTTTTAACAGTCGCACTTGCTAACTGCTGTCCTGTGATAGCGCTATCACCTGCTTCTAAATCCGTAATTGCGCTATCAATTTCGCCTAATGGAGAATTTACACTAGCGGCATTAACTGCACTACCTGATGTAATTTGAGTGTGATGATTTACTGTCATAGTTGTTTTTCTCTTTAAATCTGAGAGCCATTCTAAGCGTCTAAAAACACTTTAAGGTCAAATCATACCTTACCCCAAATAGCTAAAAAGGGCTTGTGAAATGGGTTATTTTAGTGGTGATATGAGGGTTAATCTAGGTGATATGATACTTTCTGATGATGATAGCATACTAAATCAGTGTGAAACGGGTATATTTCTAGGTGTAAAAGCTGTAAGCCATTCTAAGAGAAGTTCGTTTGATTGTTTAGCTTGATATAATTTGACAATACGTTATAATAGGTTTAACTATTATATCATGATGGGAATTTATTATGAAAGAATACGGTTGGATTTATATGTTCAGAAACAACGTAACTAATAAAAAATATATTGGAAGATCAAATTCTGTTCACAGAAGAAAAAATGAACATTTTAGGTTATTAAAGCAAAACAAACATGATAATATTCATTTACAAAACAGCTATAATAAATATGGTACAAAAAATTTTCAATTTGTAATTATAGAAAAATCAATACCTGTAACACAATTAGCTAAAAAAGAAAAATATTGGATACGGTATTATGACAGTTATTATAAAGGGTATAACCGTACAAAAGGCCGAGAACAATTAAGCTCCAGAAAAAAAATAGTAAAATGGAATAATGTTATTTATTTGTCTTATAAAGCTGCTGCTTTTGCTAACAATATGTCACCGGAAGTGTTTTCAAGTAGAATAAGGCAGGGTTATACTTCTGATAAAGATGTTTTAATAGCAAAACAAAACAGAACAAAAGTGACATGGAATAATATTATTTATTATAATGTCAAACACGCTGCAAAAGAAAACAATGTAACTGTAGCTATAATGAAATACCGTTTTCATAAAAAATATACATGTGATAAAGATTTAATGGGTTCTGGTATGAATGTCAAAAAAACAAAAACCATATGGAATGGTGTTGAATATGAGAGTATAACTAAAGCCGCTAAAGCTAATGGAATTTGCCAAGCAACTATGCATGAAAGACTAAGTAAAGGTTATACTTGTGATGCTGATATGATAGGTTCTGGCGGTCACAATAGAACAAATCACGTAACCGCAATCGGTTGAATTGTCACCAATAAATCTAACTCCATTTCGATTTGTCCGTGACCACTCTCGGCGGTGAAAGTGAAATTGTGATTACGCCTAATGCCATCCTCAATTAGAATATCAGTCACATCTAATTCCAGTTCTACTTCCTCTACACTAACAGCCCACGGGCCACCTAATTCAGATGATCTATCTACACCGTTAATAAGCAAACTTATTGTGCGGGGAAATACATCATCCTCAAAAACACCGTATTCAATAGTTTCTGCACCACCAGACGCGCCAAAAGTATATAATGGTGTGGTAGGAAAGTTGCCTGTTTGAAAATCAATATTAAGATTTATCAGACCACCAGAACCAATACTGTCAGCACACACCGTTTTACCAGTAGTAGCCGCATAAGCACCAACAGCGGGTTGTGAAAACATTAAATGAGAATGGTTCGCCCCGGCTGCACTTGAGGTAAGCACTTCGGTTTTAAACCTGAGCAATGCCCTATTGATATATAAAACCTCATTTTGTATTCTAGCAATATACTGAGCATTTATTCTTTCGTTTTCCGATGCATCACCTTTTATTCGTTTGGTGTAGGGGCCAATGGGAGCATAAGCTAAAGTTGCTGGTACGTGTACAGCAATGCTATTCAGGTTTCTAACAACATCAACAATAACATCTCGATCTGATGTTCTTATATTATCAACTTCACTAACGATAAAAGATTGTGACCTACTACCACTAACATTTCTATTCTTCGTTAATGTTAAAACCCAGAAATCAGTATCAAGATCAATATAATTTACACCATCAATTTCAGCGCTATATCTCACATGAATTTTATCACCAACTTGCACCTGCTGGCGCAAACCTACCACTGACATTTTATATATAACTTGTGGAGTTAAATGTCTTTGAAGATAAGCCTCTGCTGATAATTTAAGTGCGTTAGCTGCATTTTGTTCATTAGCAGTGCTGTTTGAAATCGGTCTGATATTTGGAAATTGCAATATTTTTTCACGTATACCAAAGTCTGAAATGCTTATGCTATCTGAAATAAAATACCGCAAGCTGCCATCCTGATTTAATTCGGATTGTACAGCATAAGTACCTAATGTAGCAGTTGAAATATTTAATTGGCTTACGCCTTGTCCAAAACCAAGAGGTATAGCTTTATTCCAAACTTCTTCGGATTGTTCCTCTAAAGTCATATCAGTAACAATAGCGGTGTTGGGGTTATTATCCCACTCTGCTTGCACTTGGCCTTTAAATTGGTCAAATAAAACAGGTGAGACATCACCAAATGCACCAAATTCTAATATGGGATTAGACGTTATACCATCAAATTTTAACCTAAAATGTTCACCTGTTCTATCTCTTAGTTCATCAATCGCTCTAAAAACACTTTCACCAGAATAAGAGATAGTGCTGATATTTTCGCTGTCAGTTTCAATTGACCAATTAGGAGCTTCAGTAATAATATTATCTAAAATAGTACCTACTGCTGTAAAATTGAAATCTCTGAAAAAACCAACTGTGTTAAATGTTAGCTCTTTTGTTAGTTCGTAACACTTAACGTTTAAATCTGCATTGCCATTACTATCTACTATTGTTTTTGAGCCAAATAAAAACCTACCTAAATAACCGTCTTTCTCATCATACACATCGAATTTAACGCCAGTTTGAATAAATTGTGCTTTCCTATCACCAGCGGGCATAGAGAAAATCAAACTGCCAATACCATCTAGCTTTTTTACGTCTGTTAGATCAAAAGCTGTGGTGATAGGGCCGCCACCAACTAACACATTATTTACATCTAAAATTTCAATTCTAAAGGGGCTAATATTTCCTGTCATTAGTATAACCAATGCTGACTATGATAAATATCTAAATTCAAATCTGTTTGAGCATTAGTAAAATAATCAACTTCTATTACGTTATCACCTAGCTCTAGCCTAAACCAGTCTATCTGTTTTCGGGGGATTATGACGTTGCTATGGTCTAAATCACTTGTATCAGTTAAAAACGTCTTAGATAGCCAATTTGACGTAAATTCACCCGTTGTACCGCTACCAGCATGATTGTTTTGATAGCGGAAAGTCAAACCATTTGTAACATTTCTTATTTCAATATAATCAATATCAAAATTTGTAGGGTTGCCGCTAAAAGTAAATATGAAATAACCCTTACGAATTTCAGCACCACCAGAATTAGTAATTGTGGCGCTGCCTGATTGCAATCCTGTACCAGAACCCGTAACCGCTATGGTTGTTTTATTTCCGCTGTCAAAATTGATTGAACCATCAAAAACAAAGCCGTCATCAAAATACTCAGGTTCTTCACTTGACAGCAACCAATAAGGGAATAACTGATTTAGACCAATTTGAATAGCTTGCTCGCAACCATACTTTTTAGCATCAGGAATAAGATTAAATTGTAATATTTTACCAAACGTTTGGTATTCAGTGTTATCTATTTCATTTGCTCGCAATAACAATCGGCCTTTACCAAGCTCTTTAGTTAATGATTGCAAGCTAGATTGAATATTGGAAGTGATAACGGCATTGTGTTGAATGATTGTTGGGTTAATGATTGCAGTATTGCCATCTAAATCAACACCGCCATATTGTAAGTCTATAATGTTCATTCTACTTTCAAATGGTAATGATTGTGTACCATTAGCTTCAGGTAACGTTATTGTGCCAAATTGAGTTAATCTCATCTTACAAACTCCACACCTTTAGCTCGCATTGCAGCTATAATTTGATCTGCTTGCTGGTTAGGATTGTCGCCACCTGTGATATTTATAGTAATTGTGTTCATAATTTTATTATCATTGTTATTGGTCACATTTGGGTTTTGATCTGCTGGTACAACAGCCTCACCCCTATGCACTTTGATAACTCTATCTCGTGTGACAAAAGGTATGCCATTTTGAGCGCCAAATATACCACCGGGATCAAACGGGTTTAAATTGATAGATGCTAAACTTTCACTAATTCCACTGAAAAATCTGTCAATATCGCCTTTAATTTTGTTGATTGCTTCGGGAATTGAATTAATAGCATCAATTACGGGCTGAATTACATTAACTCTAATATCGCTAAAAATACGTGTTAAACCGTTAAACAGATCAACAACCCCTTGTTTACCACCTTCCCAAATATTAGCAATTATATCAATTAAACCTTGAAATACAATCATGAAACCATCAATAATTACTTCAATAGCCGGTAATCCAGTTTCAGTAAACCATTGTTCTAAACTTTCTAATGCGGGGCTAACAATATCCCATAAAAACGTTAGCATGTCTATAAATTCTTGCACTTTAGGTATTACAGTGTTTGTAATAAAGTTAACTATAGAAGGTAGTATTTCATTAGTAAATTTTGTACCAAACTCTTCTAAAGCTGGTAACAATATTTGTTGAATAAATGTCCTGATACCACCAAAATCATCTTCCCACGCTGTTCTCAGGGCGGCAACTGCCAAAATTAATGCACTAACAATAGCAATAGGTACAGCTAAAGCAGCAACAAAACTCACAATAGCAGGCAGCACTACAGCAGCTATAATTCCGCCAATGACTAATAGCGCATCTTTCAATTCTACGTTTTCAGCAATCCAGTCGCGTATTGGTTTTGTTGCTTTCATAATTTCAGAAATGAAATCTTGTACACCAGTAACAAAATTAGTAAATCCCTGTGCAGCTTCCTGTCCAAATATATTACCAATTAAATTAGTTAGTGCATTCAATGGGTCAATACCTGCGCTAATAGCACTAAATAATTCAACAAACTCTTGGCGCAAGTTAAATATAAAAACCAAAATGGGATTATCTTCTGCAATATTAAAAGCGCTTAATAATTCTGATGATAAATCGCCTGTGATAAGAAAATCTAAAATACCACTTAATGCGTCTAAACCCGTTTCAGCAAAATCTAAGAATTTAAGCGCTAATGGTTCTAATGATCTACCTACATCAATTAAAACGTTTTGAAATCTGGCTTTCAACTTGTCTATTCTAAACTGCATACCACTTGCCATAGTTTCAAACGCTTTTTCAGTCGCGCCAGCACTATTAGCCATTTCATCTAAATTACCAGTAAAGCCTTCTAGGTTTTTACCTGTTAAACCTAAGAAGGCGTTTAACGCCTCAACACTGCCAAACATAGCAGCTAATTCAGTATCACTTTCCTCAGCGCCTTTACTAATTAATTCTAAAGCAACTGCTAGATTACCACCTTTAGCAATGAAATCAGGGAAACTTTCACCTGCCATTTCTTTAAACAGTTTAGATACTTTGGTAGTCGGTTTTTGTAACTCGACAAACAATTGTCTAAGTTGAGTGGCTGCTACTGCTGTGGGTGTACCTTGTGCTGTTAAGCTAGCTAAAGCGGCTGTCACATTACCAAATTCTAAGCCTAAACTTGCAGCGGTAGGTACTACTTGAAACAATGATCTTGATAGCTGGTCGAAATCAGTTTTACCTAATTTCACAGCAGTAAACATCAAATCAGACGCTTTTTGAGCATCTATAACTTCGTCACCATAAGCATTAACAACCGACGTTATACCGTCTACCGCCGTCTCTAAAGAGGTTACGCCCGCAATACTAGCTTTTGCTGCTGTAGACATAAACTCCATAATATTATCAGAAGGTACACCAGCAGAAATAGCTTGATATACTGCGGGGATTGTTTGTTCACTTAAAAGTCCAAATTCGGCATTAAGTGACTGTACATCGTCTTCTATTTGCCTCATTGCATCTTCAGATAAATCTGGCAACAAAGTAAATACTTCATTCATACCTTGCTGGAATTTATTGAATTCATTAAGACTGGCAGCACCAAAACCAACAACTGCCGCAGTAGCAGCCGCAAGGCCAGCAACAACAGCAGTTGTAGCAATGGTTCCAATATCAGTTAATTGCTTGTTTAATTTATTGAGAGTGCCTGATGCTTTATCTTCACCCTCGACAACAATTTCAATTACATTGCGTTTAGGCATATTTTAACCTGTAATGGAAAAGCAGATTATCTACTCTTCCCTTTTGAGTTTCTCTAATTCCAAAACAATTGCCAAATGAGGGCCTACTTTGTTTTCTTTAGCTTTTTGTCTAATTTCGTCAACTTCCTGAGCAACATTGTGGATAGTGACTAACGCCATAATATCTTCATAAATTTCATCGTTTAATGCACTAGGCAAACATGAAAACAACATACAAAGATTATAGGTTAACCATTCTGGGGGGGGTTCGCTTGCTAACAAATCTTTTTGTAAATGTGCTGCGCCAAATTCATTGTCATCTGTTTTTGCAATGAATTTTACCTTTTCAACATCTCTAAAATATTCTAGAAGTTGACGTTTTATTTTTTTTCAGTGTTATCATCGGGAGCAAACAATTTGTGAATAAAATCATATTCGTGCGAATACAAACTTAGCATTATTTTCCAATCTTCACTTGGCGGTAACATCGGTTCATCATCATCGTCTACCCAATTCCATTCAACAATTCGTTCTGATAACACCTTATCCATAAAATGCATTAACTCATCAGGGTTTTCTAATTCCAACAGCATTTTGCTATTATCTTCGTTAGTTAAATCAGAAATATCTTTTCCAATGGCTTTTGCATATTTTTTTGTATGTTTGTTAATAGTATTTTGATATTCTTTACTTTGTTTTAATAAATTTCTTTGTTCTTCGATAGTAATAGGTTTGTATATTAAATAACTATCATCACCCATTATCTCAGGTGTTTCAACTTTTCTTAAGGCTTGTCTTTTTGGCATTGCTTTACCTTTTAGTTATTAAGAACCTACAGATTGACGTGTTAACGCGCCATTTGTGCGAATTTGAAGGGTAGGAGCAATAGGGTCTGCATTACTTGCATCTATGGGCATAGAGAGTGTTTCAGGAATACATTCTGCTCGATAAAAAACAGAGCCTTCAGTATCATCAGGAACATAGATGGTAACTGTTCTACTATCTGCCCCACCACTATCACCGAACCACCATTCTTCAAGCAAATCACGCGCTTCATCAGCGGCGGTACTATAAACAAAACCTAGTGTAATCGTGCCACTTCGTTTACAGGCAGTGACAATATCCCAATCTCCTTCAAATGTAACAAGCGAACCCAAATTACGTGTCAACTCCATAGAAACAGTGTTAGCACTTCCCGAAATGTTAACAGGCGTACCATCACGATCATCAACATCTATTCTAACATCGCAAGCATTAGCATGAGTAGTTGTTTGTGGCATTATTATATCCTTTTAACAATTACAATCTCTATTTTTAATTGGTATCAATAAATGATTTTCTATTAATTCTGTTTTAACACGTTCGAAATTTTCTTGCTTTCGCCAAATAGTCTTTACAGCATCATATTTTATATTTAATAAATCTTCTGCATTAACAACCCCTAATTTCTCTAATTTCTCTATTGTTTTAGTTGTTATATTTAATTCATCCAACAATCTTAAAGGCGGCCCTTTCACAACCGAAATTCTACCTAGTTTAATTAACTTTTCAATTGCTTTGGGGTTACTATGTCCAATATTTTGAATAGTATCGTGCTTAAAAATTTTAGTGCCAAATCTCATATCTATGCTGCCAATTCGATAATAAGTCATTAGAACACCCGTATACCAAGTTCCCATTGCACAACTGGATATGTATACCCTCCATACTCAACAAGCGCCCGTTCACAACTAAAACTATAAGATTTTATGCCGTCAATACCAAAATAAGGTTTTTGGTTTTGTGCTTCAAAAACATCATTTATTGCATCCGTCAATGGTAACATATGACCAAAAAGTTTATGTAATGAAGATGAACGGTCTATATACAAATCCACTCTGAAATTAAAATCTTTTATTCTTTCACCACCTCCAAAAGTATGTCTATCAGTTTCGCCAGCAGATGAAACAATGTCCATACCTTCCCAAAAAAATTGCATAGTAGGTGTATTTGTTACAGCTTCTGTTAAATCATCAAAATTTTGAAAAGTCATATGGTCAAGTTCGGCAACAAGCGACGGAGGGAAAACTAAATCGGATACAAAAGTACCATAAATGCCAGTATTAATAGCAGTTAGAGCTACAGCCATTTTAAGCCTCATTTAGTTTTTATTTGGGGGATTATTTTATAACGCTTTTACTTACCGCGTCTTCGATGATCTTAATTACATCATCGCTTTTACTTTCAATTGTTTTCTCAATAAATTGTAGAGGTTTAAGCCCACCACGTCTAGTTATTGCGTTAGCGACGGCATATGGATTAGCCTTGTGTCGCCTTGCCCATTGTCTAACGTGTTCGGCAGATACAATATGACGTTTCTTGCCTGCAAATGTTCCTGTACCAAAATTCATAAAGGGAGCATATTTAACATTTGTGCCAGCAACGCCACGTAACCCTTTTGTTCGACCTCTACGCTGTGATACTTGCCCTGTCCAACTAGAGCGCAATCGACCAGTATCGACGGGTGATAAAATTTTTAAACTTCTAACTAATATCAAAACACTTTTTTGGTAAGCCTTAACCATATGAACGCCACGTTGATCTTTTGCTGTTTGTTCTAATTTACGTTTAGTTTTTTCTAATCCCTTGACTGTCATTTTCGCTGGCATAATTTTTCACTTGTTTTTTACCCAACCATTTAACCATGTATATTTGTAACCGTTACGTTTATAATCAGCCATAATTTTTCTTGTTTCAGCATACCCTATTTCATTCGTTACATGGTGATTTGGATATTTTATAGTTTTCTTTAATTCTTTCTTATTTAATAATCTATAAGCAAATTCCCAATTTGGTTCATTACACACAGCATAATAATACATTTTTACCTACGCTTTAGACCGCTATTATTTAACATCATTTTAGTAATAGGATTTAAATCTTTTGATACTCTTAACTCTTGAAAATCACTACTTGCTAACGTATCTGTCCAATTAGCTTCACTATTACCAAACCATCTACTTATTTCTGTTAATGCCGCTTGATTAATAGTTGGTGGCCTAATAACAGCAAAACCCCATTTGGCAGTAATTCTAATTGTCGGTTGACCAAAATCAGTAGGCACTCTTACTATCGGCGGTCTAAACCCAGGTCTAGTTAAATTGGCTAAACCAGATGTAAAGTGAGATTGTGCGCCACTTAATAAAACAGCCAAGCCAGAAAACGGTTTGGGATTATCTGTTAATAGAGGATTAAAATTAGGTTTATCTACCGAACCTCTAAATGCTACCCAATCTGTAGTTTCCCACGATGTATATGAGGTATCAGTTATACTATTTTTAACCTCAACTAATGTTACTTCTGGTGTCTCATCTATCCGTTGTACAGGCATACCAGAACCCACAAAGGTTCTGGCAGTGGACACGCTATCTGCTACAAAACCATCTAATCGCATACAATATAAATCTATCATGCGACTAACATTAGTAATTAACACCTCTATTTTATCTTCATACTTTGTAACATCCATATGCATTTGTTGATTTACTTCAGCAACCGTAGCATAATCAGCCATAGTTTTTTATCCTGTCGAATATTGCGGTGATGGTAAAGGTTCTAAACAAACACCTGTAGTTTGACAGTAACGACGATTGAATAAATAGTAATACCAATTAACTGTCATCCAAGCCGCAGGGAAACGCATACTCATTTCTTGCTCATTACCTAAAGCGTCATAAGCATTACACTCTTTTAAGCAAACAGAACCCCAACCATCATCAAATAAATGTGCTTGTAACCAAATATTAGGCGGTAATGGTTCATAAATTTGAGCTTCGGTACTTTCAAGGTTAACAACCGCAATACTAGTTAAAACCCAAAGACAAACTATTACTATACTAATCATAAAATTCTGTCTCTTATTTAATGTGAACATTTTAATTCCTTTGTGTTCTTATTATACCATATTAGCAAATAGCTAAAAACAATTTGTTAAGAAATATATTGAACAACAACTATAAACGAGATTTCTTCTAATTCAGGCCATACATGCCTAATAGCACTATCTAACATTTGAGCTACTTGATAACGATTAACATTTTGTGTTTTAAATTGTGTTATATTAACTATTGTAAAATGCATACACTCTAAACTCGCATTTTCTAAAAACATTGCATCAAAAATAATTATCCAATCTGCTTTATGATTTGAAAAATGAGTACAAAAA
>SDBV01011448.1_pt1 | contig 11498 bp, 11 predicted proteins | sample 2277081 | NCBI WGS metagenome assembly SDBV01 (sample SAMN10402039, study PRJNA504765) | marine sediment metagenome | isolation source: marine sediment core GS10_PC15, 223 cmbsf | place: Arctic Ocean: Southern Knipovich Ridge | collected 2010
TGCTTGTACGTTCCACAGTTTTTACCTCCATGTAATAATTTTGTCCGTAACAAGCATCATTATACAACACACACGCTATTTTTGAATTATTCTTTGTAGTGACGCCAGTTTTTCAGAGGCCCCATATGGCAATAGGGTTTCTGGCCATTTTTCTCATAATAATCCTGATGATAGCTTTCTGCTGACCAAACTTTCCCAGCGGATTTTATTTCCGTTTTTACGTCATATCCTTTCTGCCGCAGATTCTCTACTAATCTATTAGCGATCTGCTTTTGTTCCTCATCCAAATAATAAATACCTGAGCGATATTGACTGCCTACGTCAGGTCCTTGCCTATTCAATTGTGTAAAATCATGTGTCTCGAAAAACAGTTTAGCTAATTTTTCATAGTTGGTTTTCTTGGGATCATAAATAATCTCAATCGCTTCTGCGTGACCTGTCTTATGAGCACAGACATCTTCGTAGGTTGGATTGTCAAGATAGCCGCCTGTATATCCCACTGTGGTTGATATGACTCCAGCTGCATTTTGAAAATAATATTCCACGCCCCAGAAACATCCTCCCGCAAATATAGCTCTGGATGTTTCCTTTGCATTAGCCCGGGCAAAATCCATCGATAGAGAGTTTACACAATACCGCTGATTCTTTGCGGTATATCCCTCATTCAAAAAGATGTGCCCCAGATGAGCTCCACAATTAGCGCATATTATTTCTGTCCGCTTTCCATCAGAATCCGGTTGCCATTTAATAGCGCCCTTTATTTCATCGTCATAACTTGGCCATCCACAATCCGATTTGAATTTCGATGGTGACCCAAATAATTCTCTGCCACATCGTTTGCAAGTGTAGGTGCCTTTTTCAAAATGATTGTTGAATTCACCACTAAAGGGGGCTTCTGTGCCTTTGTGGACGATAATACGTTCTTCTTCTTTAGTCAGTTTTTTAGTGCTATTTTCATTCATTGTTTTTACCTGCTCATTTGTAAATCGTTTTTCGATTATATTCCCCAATAGAACGCCAAGCGGCACTACCGCTCCAATTGCAAAAATAATGGCTAAATAACGTTTTGATCTCATTGCCAAAATCCCTTCAACTGTTCCTCTTTATAATTATATCCTCTTTGGGAGCCGTTTTAGATGTTTATTCGCCACGGTCTCCCAGAATTTAAAGGCCGTACAACTTAACCCTCCAACTCACGCAATTACAGCACGTTGAGTAAATACAGTGTCCGTTCTAGCAATCATAGCCAGATGTTGACTTGCCCAAAGGAAGCTGCTAATTTAGCCTTTCTGGTTGTCGTTAGGGTTATGTCTCTGGCTGTGAACTGTTGCTGTAAGATACTGCTATAGTATATGTTGCGCTCGTAGCTCAGTCTGGATAGAGCGGCGGTTTCCTAAACCGCAGGTCGCAGGTTCGAGTCCTGCCGGGCGCATTGGCCCCATCTTCCCAAAGCCAAACAGTATCCTTGCTTACCCCCAACTCAGCCGCCATTTCCTCCTGACTAAGCCCGCGAATTTCACGAGTTTTTTTTACTAAGGCGGAAATCTTCGTGGTTGTCACATTATCCACCCTTCCTACAGTAACCCACGATGCAGAAGTTGCGGCGTTCTCTCATTACATGATTGTCTAGCCTACCTATTTCGAGCCTGTTGAGAAGGGCCTTTTCGCCTCAGCAGATGACCGAGCAGGGCCTAGCAATGCCATTTGCCAACCCCCGATAAGACAAGAGCCCCGGATCATTCTTGCCTGAAGGTCAAGGAGCTTCTGAGCTATAGGTTGCCTACGCCCCAAGTGCGTTGTAGCAGGCTTGGCGGCTGACGCCCAAACGTCTGGCTATTTCGGTCATTGGCACCCCCTTCTTGCGCATATGCAGGCCGCGAGAAAGTCTCGATTCCTGCCCCTTCTAGATGGTTTACTCACTTTCCAACTCAAGCTTCAGCAGCCGAGCTGCATTATCTCCCAGGATGTTCGCTTTGGCGACATCGCTGACGTCCAAGGCGCGAATCGGCTCGATAGCGGTCCGCATCCAGTAGCGGGCATTGCCACGGCTCAGCAAGTCCGAGCCGAAGAGAGCCTTACGGCTGCCCAACTCCTGCTTTAGGGCGGTGTTGTCAACCTCTTTTTCTGGTACACCCGTATGCAGGCCGATCAGGTCCAAGGTTTGCTCTATGAGTCTGGAAAAGAGGGGCGCACCGTGCCACGAGTTCCAAAAGCGCTGGGCGGTATCCATATAGACGTTGGTGTGCCGGGCCACAATCCACGGATATAAGCCCAGAGGATCGCCGTGGGCCATGATGATCTTGGCCTTGGGAAAAGCGAGCGCCAGTTCATCAATCTCTATGGGATCGCCGCAACGGAGGCTAGATTGCCCGCTTAAGGGGCCCGTGTGAAAGAGAATGGGAATATCGAGTTCAATCGCCTTGCGCATGAGGGGATAAATCCCTGGATCACAGGGGTGAAAATTCTGGATCACAGGGTGAAGCTTCATACCCTTTAGCCCATACTCCCGAACATAGCGCTCTAGCATGCTTGGGGCTCCGAGCAGCAGCGGGTGCACGGTGGCAAAACCGATGAAACGCTCAGGCTGACGGCTCACCGCATCACAGACAAAGCGGTTAACTTCATCTGGTTTGTCTTCGGCTGTGTAGAGTATAGGTGAGAGCACAGCCTTATCAACGCCAAACTCGTCCATGGCGCCGATGAAGCCCGCTTCATCTTCGCCCGCTTTTAGATGCGTATGAATGTCGATGATCATCCTTTGACTCCTTCAAGCTTGGACTAGGCAAAACCAGGGCATTGTGCAAGGGGCCAGCCGTCAAGCCAGCCCCTTTGTAAATAGTCTGTGTTTGATAACTCCTATCGCCTACGCCTCAGCAGGGCCAAACCGCCCACCAAGGCCCTCGAGGTTACTGGCGGTCGAAACAAAGGCTATCTACTAGACGTACTTGCCTGCTATCTCAAAGGACACTTTGCCTGATTGTGTCTTTGGATGCTAATCAGTGCTTCAGCGAGCTTTCGCCGGTGGGCTTGCAGCTTCCTCGGATCGGTACTGTACTGGAAAGCGCCCTTGACAAAGTCGTCCGGGATTTCTGTCGCTTCTTGCAAGCGGCCAACCAGTTGAGCATCGCCGACCGATTGCTTCAATGCCTCCTGAGCAGTCATCAACAGGTCATAGTCCTCGATCCCATCGCGAAAGTTCTCCAGGCGCAGCGATGATATCGGCCCATCGACGCCGGGATAAACATACATGGCACTGGAGTTGGGCCAGTCGCCGTCCAACTGGGGTTTCCATGTAGTTGAGCGGATCTGGGTGGCGAGGAGCGTTTTGTCATTGCCCGCCCAGCGGTTGACGGCCCAGATCAGGAACCCGTCGGAGCGAACCTTGAAGGTCTGCCAGGGGATCAGCCGGCTGCGGATCAGGTAATCATCGATAGGCCAAGGGACCTCATACCACCAGACCTCATTGCCGTTGGCACGAGCGCGGTCGGCCAGCTCTGCATTATAGTTTGGCATGAGCGGACAGTAGATAATGTTTCTCAGTCCGCTCAAAGACGACTCCAGTCCATAGGATTCGTCCACACCGGCCATCATCAGACGCAAATTGGGGAAATGTTTTTGAATGAGCTCCACCCCGAAACGGATCTGATCATAAAAGTCCGGCCTGCGTTCGTCCCAGCCGTAGACGATCGTGCGATCCAGAAAGCCAGCCTGCTCGAGCACAGGTACAAAATCCTTGAGCCTGTTGATCTGGATCAGACCAATGCTGCTGTCATCCATAATCGGTGCCTCCGGGCTAAAGTAGGCAGCCATCAGGACGTTTTGTCCTCGTTTAGCCAATTCCACCAAGCGTTCCGGGGTCTCGTATGGTTCGTTGCCGTACATGCTGATAACATTAATTCGACGGTCCAACAGGAAGTCGAAGAATTTCTTCTCTAACTCCGGTGTCCACTCGTCCTTGTAGATTTTTTCGGTCCACAGCTCCGTGAAACTTAGGAGATTGCGGAAATGCCAGACTTCCGGCAGGGCGAAATTCCAGACGGTTACGGCCAGCTTGACCTCGAATGCCGCAGCGTTGGCAGGACTGATTGTCACGGTCCCCGTGTATTCGCCCGCTGCACAGACCTGCGGGACACGAACGCTGAGCCAGACTGGCTGAGTCGTGCCAGCTTCAACGTCAAAAGCGAAGTTGGGCAATAGCGGATCGGGCCACCAACCAAGATAATTTGCCTCCCGTTGGTTGGGCCGGTTGGACCGTTCAGCTTCCTGCAAGGTAATTTTGACATATCCGACAGGATGAATGGAGACGGCAGAGGCAGGGATAACAGCACCCCCAGGGCCCTTCAGCTTGCTGACGCTAATTCGCACTGACTTCAAATCACCCGAGGCTGGGGCCAATACTAGTTGGATGGCCTCGGACTCTCCCTTGAAGGCCTCAAGCCGTCCAGTCTTGCTGATTTCCATCTTAACGGGCAGATCGTATAAGAACACTCGCTGAGTTGGGTCGGCCCAGCCCACGACATAACCCGGCGATGCGCTGCCAAACAGGGCATCAAACTTCTTGTTCGACTCCGCCAGCCCTGCTTCTCGCTCGGCTCGACACTTGACCAGATCGATAGGCGTGGCCAGAGTCGTAGCGGCCAGGAACATCACGACCAACGTTACAATTACCACTCTGTTCATCATCATTGACTCCTCTTTAGTGATTACACAGCGGGTTCAGCCACCACCCAATTGCTTAGCGGAACTCCTCTCAGACCCGCCCATGACCGCCAGCAGGATGTTCTGCCATGATTGTACTCTCAGAGGCCGTGCTCGTCAATCTCGATGTCGCCTAAACGGGCCCCCGGCCTCGAGAATCGCCGATTGGGGGACCTTCCATCGGCTCGCAACTCTTTTTGGCCCAAAGTCCACCGAAATACCCCCGTAACCGTAACGTTTCGTAATATTCCCTGCCGTTGCCCCGCCTGTAAAGAACAGGTGAAATACGGGCTCAGCACGTCCAGTATAGGCCGAAAACTATCAGAGATTCCTAGCTCTGCTTGGCAGCTTGGACCATGGCCAGAATCCCCGCCTTGACTGGCTCAGGTAGGCTTGGCCAAGCATTGAGCACGCTAGCCAGTTCCGGTGGGATTTGGCAAATCATGATAAAGCACACTTTGAATAACATCGAGTTATAAGTGTAAGTGACTGTAATCGATTTGAACTTTCTTTGGGCCATAACAGCGTTCTAAAGCCAAAAATAGGAATTCAAGTTGTCAATATGAGGTAAACTGTCTACATTTTGTTTTTCCTGAAACCTATGTTTGAGTGCATTCTTTGGACTCTTTCTACAAAATCAAAACGGTTGCTTTTCTAACTTCTTTATATGATGCTACATATAATCGGACAGTAGTGAATAAAGTATAAATTTAAGCAGGAGAAAAAAGTATGTTTAGGCACATAAATATGGGATTGTTAGTACTGTTATTGCCAACTGTATCAATGGCTGGGCCAACGGCGAAGGAGTTGTTGGGTAAATTCACTGAAACTGCAGATAAAACTCATACATCATTTATTACTAAATCAAAGACTGTAATGAAGTTAGATAACAATTATAGTGGAGAGTGGGCATATCTAAACGGCGAAAAAACCAAGTATATCTTACAAGAATTTCGTACAGATGGCGAAAGAATGAAGCGAATAAGATACATGTGGGGAGAGTTTGCCACACCCGATGGAGATATTGTTCGTCCTGAGAGTGACAAAACGTATGTCAGCGAAACATATAATGGAGATAAAAGATACCAATATGCAAGACCTCATGATTCTGCTGGTAATGTAATTGTAGAACTTAAGGGACCAGGGAAAATTTGGACAATTGATAAAAGGCTTGCTCACGGGAATAATATTTCGGAATGTTTTGGCTACCTTGAAGGTGATGTCGAGCGATTTGATCGTATTCTAAAAAGAGCTGGAACCGGACAGGTGTCTGTACGCGACGAAATGGAGGATGTAAATGGAACTGCCCATTATGTCATTGATGCGAAAACCAGAAACGGACAGTATACCATATGGCTTAATCCCGAAAAAGGACACAATTTTTCTAAAGCAGTCGTAGTAAGAGAACCAGGGGATTTGGTCAAGGGACGCTACGAGGTCGAGCCTGGGGGTAAAAATAGATATTATATTGAAACTACCCAGTTCATTGATGTAAATGGTGTATGGGTTCCTGCTAAAGCGAAAATGAGAGTCCATGACACGCTCCCCAATGGTGACCAAGTTAAGCATACTAAAGACGTTGAGTTGATATCAATATTGATTGACCCTGATCACGATACTTTAGATTCATTTTCAATTGATGATATAAAAGATGGCGCGATGGTCTATTATAAAGATGGACCACCAGGTTGGTATATATGGAGAGATGGCAAAGCGGTGGCTAAAATTGACAAACTTGTTATTGCCGAACTCGACAAAAAGGCAGAAGAAATTATGGCTGAAAAAGCTGAGGGTAGCACTGCTAATGACTCAATCGGCAAAGCAAGCAATGTTGAGTCCAAATTTCAAATTGAACCGGGAACTGGGGCCGCTTCGTTGTTCATACCTAAAGTCTATAGCGCCCAAAAACAAGGTAAGCCGTTCGTTTTGGATTTGGCCACAGCCCAGTTGCTAGCTGTTCCCTGGACGCTCGACACCAAAGAAACTGATGAGCGTCTATTGAAAGTTGCCAAAGGTGACATCGCCTGGAACGGCTCATTAGTTGCAGTTCGCCAAGCCAAGATAACAAACGTACTGAAGAAGACCCAGCCTCCGCTAAAATCCACTCCCGGCAAATGGTGTAGTTATTACCACTTGTCAAAAAAAGCGAAATTGCCTTACACATTCATCGTAACAAATAAAGAGGGCCACAGGTATCTGATGAGAATTCTCAAGGTACGGACGGATGGGATAGAGGTAGGCTATAACAAGCTCGTCCTCGTCGCGGACGAAGACAAATCCGAGATCCCGATTGAAGGCAAAAGCAAGTAATCCTTCAATTGCATCTCCCATGATAGTCAATATGGCAACCGTGCCGAATTCTCGAGGTGTTCGTAATATGCGCTACCTAGTTTTTCTACTGTTCGTCTGTGTATCGACTATCGCGATTGCTAATCAATCTGTTATTGCTAAGGTAAATGAGCAGGAACCGGATGAAAAACCGGCCTCTGCTACTGTCAACAGTTCTCAGCCGTACTGTGGCTTATACTGCCTCTATACAGTAATGAAAGTGGCTGGCAACTGTGGAAATTGATGGACGCACGATAACGGTGATGGTCACCCATCTTGCTCTGGGAGAGGACAAGAGAAGCGGACAGATTGAATACATTGCCAAGGAGGTTAAGCGTACTGACGGTCCCATTATCCTTGCTGGTGATTTCAACACTAAACAGGCAGAAGAAATTAAAGTGCTTCTTGACGGTACAACGCTAAGCCAGGCTGGTAGTTACGCCACCTACCCGTCTTGGAAAGCGAAAAGAAGTCTGGATCACATATTCCTAAGCCCGGAACTAACTTTTGTGGAGGGTTATGTGCTTGGCGATATCCGGCTTTCGGATCATTTGCCTGTCGTGGTGAAGATGTTCCTGAACTAGCTCTGGAGACGTTTTCTTACAGATTTGCGCTTTGCCAAGCCCACCGCCACCTGCATCGCCATACCGAAAGGGGCCAGCCTTCACCCTCAGGCCAGCCCCTTTGAACAGCAATTCCTGGTCGCGTGGAATTAACTTCGTCGCCTCAATAGAACCAGTGTTCCAGCCGCCAGCAAGACCAACGTGGCCGGCTCCGGGATGGTCGGGTATTCCTTCAACAGTATTCGCTGACCGACTTCCATGTCCGGATCGACAATGATCATCATGGCTCCCGAATCATATCCGGGACGAAAATCATCCTGGCCCGGGGGATTGTTAGGAACCAGACCGGAGGCAAAAGTAATCTTCGTTGGGAGGCCGTTATAGCCAGACGGATTGCCAATCGCCACCAGAGAGAATTGGTCACCGCTAGGAACAGATTGCCTGCTGAATCCAGCTTCGGGATTGGAGATACTCACGGCCAGCTCTATGTGGAAATCGATCCAGGGCATTGTCGTATCATTGGTGATAAACTCGTCCGTAATAATGATCTTGTTCAGTGCCGTCTCCGAATCCTTGATGAACTCCACGTACATCGGCTGCATGAGGCCGAATTCATCCGGCTCACCCACGAAACGCTTCTGGATCTCTATTACGACAGCATCCCCAAGCACCGCATCGACAGTAACACCGATATCCCAGTCTTCGTTGACCGCGACTATCCAGCCAGAATTCGACAACTCGTAGGTGGCGCCTTTGCCCATGCCGCCTAAGATGGCCAACACGAACACAGCCACAATACACCGACAGCACAAATAGCTATGCGGAACTCTCATCAACATTGACCTTTTCATGATTCATCTCCGTCAAAATGTTAGCTACCTTACTTTATAGCAATATAGCTAAGGACCATATGTCCTTTGGACCCTAGGCTTTGGCTTTCTTTGACCGGCGAATCAACAGCGGTATAAGTCCCAGAGCCAGCACTCCTAGCGTCGCGGGCTCGGGGGCCGGAACCATCAGCGTCCCGGACGTTGATCTCTGCGCGCCGCTATAGCGGTTGAAGTTCATCATGGCTACCGCAGACGTCGAATCAGCTCCGTCGAATACCACCTCGGCGTAGTTGGTGTTGCCCGAAGAACGCTGGACGAAGTTGCCGCTTACGTAAATGCCCACCGCGCCATCTTCCACGTGGATGGCAAAGTTAGTGTCAGAGCCAACGCCAATGATCCCATTCGCCGTGATAATTACATCCTTGACGTCATCGTTGACCAGTATGCCGTCTCCGGTGTTACTCTCTATCCAGACGTCGCGGATCACAGTCGGCGACTCGAGGCCTATTAACTCGATGCCATGGCCGCCGTTTCTCTCGATCGAGCCGCCGTTGATATGGACCCCGGCGCTGAGCGCATCGGAGACCACGGTAATACCGTTGCCACCGTTATCGAGCGCCTGGAAGTTTTGCAAGATGGCTCCGTTGGAGTCCTGGACGTAGAAGCCATCGCCGGCGTTGTCCTTGGCGACGAGCCCGTTGAAAGCGCCCACCTGGGACATATCGAAGAAGAAGCCGTGGCTCTCTGCGCCGGTGGCGCGGATCTGCGAGATATTGTTGCCGGTGCCGGAGACCTTGTAGAAATATGCACCGTAGGTCGCCTTGTCGTTCGCGTCGAGATTGAGCCCTTCAAGGGTCAGGTAGCTGGCTGGTTCGACCCAAAGGACTTGACCCATGCCCTCGTCGTCGGCAAAAATCGTCGCAAAGTCGCTGAAGACCCGAATGCCGGGCAGGCCGTAGGTGCCGGACCCAAATACCAGCGAACTTGTGATCCGGTAGTTTCCGTTGGGGATGTAGAGGACGCCGGTGGTCGAAGCTGCCAGGTCGTAAGCGTCTTGCAGCGCCGCGGTATCGTCGGTTGTGCCGTCGCCTGTGGCTCCCTGGGTCATTGCGTTTACTACGTTAATGGAATCTCCGTATGCGGTGGAACAAATACCGCAGACTCCCACCAGCGCAACGAGCGCAACGACAAAACTAAGCCTAAATTGAATGGTTGAGTTACACATGATTCGTCTCCTTTAGACAGTTAGAAAAGTTAGAAAACAAAAAGTTCTTCACACGATACTTTGTAAGATTACTAAATTTAAAGCACTCAAGGATCTTCTAATATAGAAGATCCGCTTTGTTGCACGTCAAGGAGGATACCCACTGGAAGCAATCATGCCCTATCACCCCGGTTCCAGGCCCAACTTAGTGTTGCCAACGCGACCTGCGGACAAAAATACGCCCGCCACATACTGAATGACATTTCTGGTCAAATTCTGGCGGACATTTTTTATTTTTTGTTTTGCGTTTCCCCAACATATGTTCATGCAAGGTCTTGTTTGCAGACAATTGTTGGCGTGTCGATCGATTCTTACAATAAGTGGTGTCGCTACTCCTGACGCTGCTTATATAGAGGGTCGAGTAGTTCGGCCAATTTCTGTTTGCCGCGATAGCATCGGCTTTCTAACGCTGTGCGAGAACAGCCCACCTGACGAACCGCCCGCTCAATCGGAACCCCTAAAAGATGAACCAAGAATATGGCCTGTCTTTGTTGGGCTGGCAGTTTGTTTACCGCCTGAAGGACGCCGGTCGCTATCTCTTGGCGGTGTCCCTGGTTCTCGGCCTCGGAAACGCTCGCCACAGACGAGGTTCTGAACCGTGTCGATTGTTCATGTTGAACAGCCAGGAGACTGTTACGGCGACGTTGCTCACGCCAGACGTTCATGGCAATGCCTAGAATAAAGGTCTTCAATGCCGAAGTAGGCTGATACTTCAGCCGGTTCGCCCACATGCGCAGAAAGACCTCCTGCGTCGAATCATCTAATAAACTCTCCGGACACCCACGACTGGCCAGAAAGCCCCGGATGATTGGTTTATACTTTTGGTCCAATCTCTCGAAAGGCTGGGGGTCACCGCATTTGACCCGAAGCATCAGATAAATATCATCAAAATCAGCTGAACATTGTTTCATGGCGGTTGCAACCTATGCGTGTAAACGAAGTAAGCGATTTCCCCACGGGAGTTGTGGATGAACCAGTGGCCCATTCACTTCAAACTATCAAGAGGCGTTTGCCCTTATCCCCGCCTGACATTGCAGATAGACTTTTCCCCCTCAGTCCCATTTGGGACTGTTCATGCTCTGAGCGAATAACTTGTGGATGAGGCGTGTAACTCTGGCCAAGCCGGCGGTTAGCTGATGATGCTTACCCTGCAACTTCTTCTGCTCTGCAAGTTCCTTCTCTTTCACAACCTACTCCTTGGCTGTAAGGGCAATCCTTCTTTGTCTTCTATTTCACAAACCACAGGGTCCAGAAAACGGGACTTGTATATTAATTAACCAGGAATAGTGAAAGTTCTATGCGCAAAAAAACACAAAAACCATCTCTTTTTTTTCGCATATATGCTATCTTCACGAGGGTTATTATTAGTGCTGCCGATAATGGATCTAGCTCGGGCAAGCTTGGCCCTGCTAAGCTGAATCTGAAAAACCATAAGCTGATAATTAATGCACCCACCCATCTTATAACGCCCCAGGCTGTACTACTCTGCGAAGTCCTCCCGATCCCGGCGCGCCGGGAGAACCGGGACGAACCACGAGTGTCCTGGGGTGGCTGGCCTTGTGTACGCTATGGGCTGAAGGTTCTTTTGACCACGCTCATATCCTTTTATCACCTAAAAAATTACATGAGCAATCAATTCGCGGGAAAACCTTTTGTAGTTGTTGTATAGCCTGCCAATGATAACTTTGGGCGGTATTACGGCTAATGCCCATCTCCTCGGCAATCTGGCCGTAGGATTTATCGTTGAGATACCGGGCGCTAACCACCTTGGCAAACCGCGGCTCCAGCCGTCCAATAGCCTCATCCAGTTGGTCT